>JAANMU010000549.1_pt1 | contig 44376 bp, 52 predicted proteins | sample 7279701 | NCBI WGS metagenome assembly JAANMU01 (sample SAMN14094539, study PRJNA606508) | bioreactor metagenome | isolation source: A lab-scale SPAN reactor treating ammonium-rich wastewater day 57 | place: Ireland: Galway | collected 2017-03-13
TCTGCACGAAGCCGTCCTGGTTGAACCAGTAGGCGAGCGTGAAGGAGGCTGTGTTCATGGCGGCGTCGCCGGGAATGTCCACCCGGGTCGAACCGCCCAGGACGAGCGACTTTCCCGCGCCGAAATCACGCGCATCTACCACAAGGCCGGCCTGAAAAAACTCTCGTTCCACGACATCGGGCCCCTCTGGATTGCCGCGGTCGGAATCAAAAACTGACTAGCCCAAAACGATTTTCTTGGCCTGCGACTCGAACGAGCGGGCCTTTTTTTGGTGCTCTTTGAGCCACGCGCCGAAATAGTCTTGCGCGATTTTTTTCATTTCGCTGGAAAGCATCTGGCCGCTTGAAAAATCCTTGGCAACGGATTCCAAGAGTTTGTCGTCGGGATGGTGAAAAAGCAGTAGTTCGTAGACCTTGTCGACGGACAGATCGCCGCCGAGCTTGCGGTGCTCGTCCACGGTGTTCCGGCCGCCCGTAAAGGCCCTTGAAATCTTCTTCGCCGCGGCCTCGGGAGAATCCGACAAAAAAATCGCGGTGTCGGGCTCGCTCGCGCTCATCTTGGCCCCTTCCTTCAGGCCCGACTGGTGGCGAAAATAAAAAAAAGCGGGCAATTCGATGCCGACATCAAGGCGTTTGGCAATGTCGCGGGCCGCACGCGCATGCGGATCCTGATCCAGACCAATGCCCGTCACGCACGGCATCTTTCCGGCAAAAGCCGGCAATTGCGGGTGCAAGATGTCCGCGTACTGCAAAAAATTCGCGCCGATCTTGCCCATGTCCAAGTGCCCGTAGATGCCCTCGAACGTGTTCATCGTCATCTTTTTGGAAAGCGAAAACGCAAACGCATAGTATTCTTTTTTGTAATTGGACTGCACGTAAATGTCCGAGGGTTCAAGCCCAAGCGCCAAAAGGTCTTTCACGTTCTCGATCGCCCATTTTTGGGCGGTTGCCAGACTCGGAATCTTTTCATCGGGCCGCGACAGATAACCGTCGAGATCGGCGACGCAAAAAAAACACTTCGCGCCCGCCTTCTTGAGCGCCAAAAACAAGTCGACGTCGACCTTGTGACCCAAATGATACGGCCCCGAACTCGCGATGCCGGTCAATTGCGCAAACGGCTTCTTGGCGCCGATGCGCGCGATCACCTTGTCGAAATCGCGGTGCGCGATCACCACGTTGCGACGAAAAAGCGGGGATTTGAAACGAGCGTTCCACTCCGAGGGAAACGGCTTCAAGCCAAATTCCTTGAACACGTGATCGTAATTCGTGATTGCGCCTGCGCCCCACGGGTCAATGACGGCCATAAACAAAACGAAACGCGCCAAGGTTTTTTATTCACACCCTGCCTAGTGTCTTGCATGCACACCGACGCCTACCTCGCCCAAAACAAGGTGCTGGTCGAAGACAACACGCTCAAAAGCCAACTGATCCCAAAAGGCTACGGCGAAAAAAAAACGTTCGCGCTCGTCCTCGACCTCTTCGAAGCCCTGTACCTGATCCAGCACAAGAAACTCGAGGCGTTTGAAGGCAAGAAAAAACTCACCCAAAAACGCTTGACGGAACTCGGGCTCAAACAAAACAAAAAATTCCACTCGCTGTTTGCCGTGTATTCGGACCTGCGCGACAAGGGATACGTCGTGCGAACGGGCTTCAAATTCGGCTTTCATTTTCGCGTGTACCCCAAGGGCAAGCGCCCGGGCGAAGAGCACACCCAATGGGTCGTCGAAGTTCACGACCAGCACGAAAAACTCACCATGCCCGGCCTCTCGCGCATGGTGCGCATGGCCCAAACGCTCCACACCACGCTCCTCGTGGCCATTGTCGATGCCGAGGACGAGGTCAACTACTACGCGGCCCGTAGGCTCGTGCCCTAAATTGGAAATCGCATGAAACAGACGGTTTTACGAAAGTCGGCCAATCGGTTCGCGCGAATCAAACGCCGCAACACGCTTTGGCTGGCCGAACAGGAAGGCAAAAACAACCGCGAATTGCACTCGCTGATCGCGCAACGAAAAGCCCGAATTGACACCGCCATGGAAGACATGGCCAACGGGTTCCCGCCCGCCCAACGCGCATTCGTGCGCATCCAATTGGCAAACGTGGATTACGAGAAACTATCGTCCGCACAATTCAAACGCGCTACCACGCGAATCATGGACGAGGCCGTCCGGCGCATGATTCACACCAACCAAATTTCGCTAAAAGGCATATCGCATAGCGCGTGGATGACCGGGAAATTGAGCGGCGCATACATGGACTGGAAAGACGCGATCCGGCTCGTTGAAAAAATGCGGGTTCATCGCTCGAAAGGAACATTGGGCTTTCTTCGCAAAATGAGCGCGACGCCTCGGGCACGCCAACGGCTTGCCAGACGAAAATAAAAGAAACAGGGTTTGCTGGGCCGCACATCCGAGCCCGTTTCTCCGAGGACTTTTGTCCTCGGTGCGCCCAAGCCCATTGGCTTGGTGCGTTTCCCGGGTTTTTACTCCCCTTCAAGCCCGCAGGCGCAGAAGGGGAGAGAAAAAGCCGTTTAGAGGTCGCCCGCGCGGACGGTTTTGCGGCCGTTGCTTTCGGCGCGCTTGACGGCCATCTTGATTTGCTCTTCGACATGAGCCGAGAGCGCGTCGGCAAAGTCGCCGCCCATGTTGCATCCCGCGTTTTTGACGACGTCCTTGACTTTTGAAACTACAACCAACATTTCAGCCATAATAAAACCCTCCGTGTAGGCGTTTAAGCCCAAAGTAGCATCAAATAGGGCTAGGGGTATTAAAAACCTGTTGTGGACAAATTGCCCAAACAAACGCACCGATCCAAAACCAAAAAAAGCGTATTTCACGGGAATTCGCCAAAAAATGACTTTTTTTTGGAAAAAACGGCAGTTTAGAGCAGTTTTTGTCGAATGGATGCGAGTTGGGTTTCAATTTCGGTTTGGGACTTTGAAAACTCTTCCTGAGAAAGAATTTTTTGGACGTAAAACAGCTCGTTGAGATGAGCACGCTCGATTTCAAGTCGGGTTTTTTCACGAATCAGAGACTGGCGCCAGTGACGGCGGCGAACCCATGCACCAAGCCCAATCAAACCCACCAGAAAAATGCCTAGGATCACAAGAGTCATGCGCGGATCGTTGGTTATGCCGCCAAGCCAGTCGATGTCTTTTGAAATGACCACAAACGTCCCGAATTGGACGTGGTTGTTGAACGCGTCCGTGCCTTCAAGGACAATGGTTTCGCGCTCGTGCGGCTCAAAATCAACTGGAACAAACCATTCCCCCAAAAGAAACCCGTCGTCTTGCGGCTCCAAACGAATGGTTTGAGTTCCGATGCGCGCCCAAAAATTGGGATGGTTTACGCGCGCATCGTCGGCATAGCGTGCGGCAATCCGAATGGGAACGGACTGGCCGCGAAGATAGGGTCTTGAAGACGGCTCCAAAACATCCAGCCGGATGACCGCGCTTGTTATTTCGATCGGGTAAAAAAAATCGGCGCGGGTTTGCTGGGCGCCCACCAGTCGGCTGACCCGAAAAACAAGGGATTGCGATCCTTGCACAAAATCCAGTGGAATTTCAATGTCGCCTGAAAATTCGCCTGGAAAAGTTTCGGACAAGCGGGTCACGGGACCGCTCTCAAGTCCGGCGGTCACGACCGCCTGACGGAGCGGTTCCCCATCGGGTTGGAAAAACCGGACCAGTACAAACACGCGCGAGCCCCGACTGGCAACCTCCGCAAGCCCTTCTGGAAACGCAATTTCGAGCGTGTCGGGAAGAATGGTCGAGCGGGGTTGAAGGGTCTTGCTGTCGGAGGCAAACGCCAGGGGATCTCCTCGCGTGGATACCGTGACAATCCAAGGAGAAACCGGATCAAGCGAGGTACCGTGGTAGACATACGAGAAAAAACCGTCGTCTACGGAATGCACGTCTACAGAAAAAAATTCGGCCTGCGAAAAAAAAGACAGATTGAGCGGACCGTTCCAGGGCGCGTTGGCGTCGCGCACCGTTCCCGAAATCACGAGTTCGTCGCCGATGCGAAACGACGAGGGTTCCACCCCCCAGTCAAACACGGGCTTGGCATGAACGGGCACGACAAAAAGAACGATCGCAAGCGAGAACAAAACCCGCGTCCAAGGGAATGGCATATGTCCATTATCCAGGCGAAATTGGTTTTTTAAGGGCGGCGAACCTTCATCCCCACCCTTTTATTGCTTTTCGGCAGAACCCATTCTTCTAGCAGTGCAGGGATGGCGGAGTGGTTAACGCGCGAGCCTGCTACGCTTTTTTTCAGCCCCGAAAGAACGCGTCGATAGCTCGTTTCCGAAAGGAAGCGTGGGTTCGAATCCCACTCCCTGCGAAATCGCACCATTAAAAAAATTGGAAAAAAACGAGTTTCTTTTTATGCGCTTGCAAGGCTTGCGATTCCGTAGCCGATGCTTGAAATCGCGACAAGGACCGAGAGCGCCGCGTACACTGTTTTTTGATGCGTTTGGATGAGCGGATACGAGAAGGCAAGGCAAAAAAGGATCATTCCAAGGACAACGCCGACGCTGAACACGCCCACTCCCACGAGCACGCCGCCGAGGCTTGTTAGTCCAAGCGAGCCCGCAAGAAGAATCAAGAGTTCGTCGTTGCTTGCAAGACCTTGAAGGATACCGATGCCGAAAATGTGCGCGTGGTCGTGGGGATCGGCGGAGGGTTGAGTGCGGGAATTTTTGAGGTGCACGTGCCAGTGGGTATGGGCATGCGGGTCGTCGGAATGCGTGTGTTCGTGGGCATGGAGCAAAAAGACGTCCCGAAGCGCCCAAACCCCAAGGGCTACGAGCATGATGCCCACGATGACTTCAAAGCGGGGAAGCAAAACAACAAGAATGGAGTCTTTGAAGAAAAACAAGAGGATCGTGATGAGGCCGGCGGTGAGCATGTGCCCGATGGCCCAACTTGAGCCAAGCTTTAGAGCGGAAAAAAGAGAGCGGGGTTTGCGCAGCAGGTTTGCGACCGCAAGCAAGTGGTCGGCGTCGAAACTGTGTTTGAATCCCAGAACGAGTGCCAAGAGGATGAGACCGGATTCCATGCTAGGCAAAGGGTTCAAGAATTATTAAATCCGCTCAAACGGGACGGGCGTTTCATACGTTTTTTGATCAACGGTTTTTTGGGTTTTTGCGCGTAGTGAACCAGGAGTTTGCGAAGAACCGGATGCCGGATGCGACGGTCGGCGTACTCCAAAAATTCGGCGAGATCAAGACCGGTTTTGCGTTCATAGCGTTTGGCTTGGATCGCAAGGTCGAGTTTGTCGAGTTCGTGGACCAGTTTTGATTCTCTGGTTTTGGAGGCTTCGAGTTCGGCGAACGCATCGCGAAGTATCTCGGGCCGGTGGAGTTTTTGCGCAAGAGTGCGCGCGGCGTTGTGTTCAAGACGGGCTTTGGTTTTGCGGGAAACGGAATCAAGGGGCGTGATGTCGCCGACGATGCTTTCGGGCAGGTCGTGTAAAAGCGCGAGTTCGACGAGACGGGTCCGGTCGGCGTCCAGTTCGTCGGCGAGGACAAATGCAAGAAGCGCGACGGCGTACGAGTGATCGGCCACGGATTCGACGGGAGCGAGGTTGCGGCGCAGCCAGCCGGATCGCGGCGTGTCCTTTAGGCGGTAGGCGACGTCGAAAAAGGCGGGATTGTTCTTTCGGGCCATGGTTTCAAATCAGCGCGTGTTCGAGTTCGGCACGATTGAATTCGCGCTCGCAGTAGTGGCAGCGCGCACGAAGCGGGCGTTCGGCGATGCCGAAACGGGTCGGGGTTTTTTCGGCGTTCGTGATGCAGTTGGGATTTGGGCAACGGAAAACGCCTTGCGCGAGGGCGGGGCGTTCGATGTGGGTTTTGAGTTCGATTTGACCGTTGCGGATCACGTTGAGGGTTGCGTTGGGCGATAGAAACGCGACTTTGGCAAGTTCGGTGGGGTTGAGAAATTTGTTTTCAAGAAACACAAGGTCTTTTTTTCCGTGGCGCTTGGAGTCCGCGTTTACGGCGAGCGTGAAACGCGTGCGATCGTCCAGATTGAGCAGGGCGATCACGCGGGGCGCGGTTCCGGGCGAGAGATGATCAAGCGCGGTTCCGTTGGTGATGGGGGTCAAGCGCATGCCCTGGGCCGGATTTTTGGTTGGCGTGGCAGAAGCGGTTTTGCGGGAGCGTTTTGAATTGTGCACCGGGGTTTGGGCCGAGGCATTTTTGCGGGCACGTTTGGTGCGCGTCGTTTTTCGAGTGTTTAATCGCGAAGCATGTGCGTTCTTTGGGCGCGTTTGTTTGGATGCGCGTTTCATTTTTTCACCTTGGATAGGAGACCGAGAAGGGCTTCGCGTACAACGACCCCGTTTTTGGCCTGTCGAAAGTAGGCGGCTTGGGGCAAGGCGTCGATTTGGGGGTCGATTTCGTTGACGCGGGGCAAGGGATGGAAAACGCGAAGACCGGTTTTTCCCTTGGCCACAAGGGAGGGCGTGATCACGAAGGCATCGCGCACGCGTTCGTATTCGAGGGGGTCGGCAAAGCGTTCTTTTTGGACTCGGGTCACATAGAGGACATCAAGATGCGGAAGAATTTTGTCAAGACGCTCAGTTTTTTCGATGTGGAGGCCGTGGCCTGGAAGTCCGCGGATGCGTTCATCCGGCAACTGGAGAAGCGGGTGCGCGATCAAATGGACCGTGTTGTTCGAAAAGTGGGAAAGGCCTTCAAGAAGACTGTGCATGGTGCGGCCGTTTTTGAGGTCGCCGACGATGCCGATGTGGAGATTGTCAAGGCGACCGCATTCTTTTTGGATTGAGTAAAGGTCCAAAAGACCTTGGGTGGGGTGCTGGTTGGCTCCGTCGCCCGCGTTGAGAACCGGACAGGCGCTGATTTCGGCGGCCAGGCGGGCACTTCCTTCGAGAGGATGGCGAATGACAATGAGGTCGGCATATCCGGAGAGAATGCGAATGGTGTCCATGAGGCTTTCGCCTTTGGCCGAGGAACTTGCGTGCGCGCTTGAAAATCCAATGGTGTGGCAGCCCATGCGCTTGGCCGCCATGTGGAAACTGAGTTTGGTGCGCGTGCTGGGTTCGAAAAACGCCAGCGCAACGGTCTTTCCGGAAAGGCGGTTTATTTTTTCGCGTTCGGGCGTGCGCTCGAGTTCTAGAGCGGTTTTGAGAACAAGGTCAATGTCGGCACGGGAAAAATCCGAGAAACTGATGCAGTCGGTGACCGAGAGCATTCACAAGGCATTGGCCACAAAAGGAATTAAGAACGCATGCATTGGGAACAAAAACGGAGCGCGTTTTCCAAACGGTCGGGCATTTGCGCGCGTGTGGATCGAGGCGATTGCCAACGGTTCATGCGCATGCTTTGTGAAGTCCGCATGCGTTTGGCTCAGGGGTAGTATCCAGCGGGCAGGGCACCGTAATAGGGACTTCCAAGAACAGAGGGGCGGTATCCCAGCGGATACGAGTAATTAGCATAGTAGGCAGGATAGTAGCTTTGGGCAAACGCATTCGAGCGATAGACGGGACCGGTCGCGTAGGCACCATAGGTTCCGTAATACCCTTGGTAGAACGGGGAACCATAGTTTTGGTAGTATCCGTCGAAGTGGTTTGGTGGCCCGTACGAGCCATACGCAAATGCGTAGCGATCGGGGGATACGCTGACATGGATGTAGCCTGCGTTTGCAACGGGGGGCAGGATTGCGAGAAAGATCAGGGCCAGCAGGCCGATGAATGGTTTTGCGCGCATAATCGATGCTCGTGCGCGAATGAATTTAAGGTTATGGAATCGGTCGTCAGACGGAACGAAACAGTAGAACGAGGTATCCCGCGGGCACGGATATGTGGGTTCCAAGCGAGTGGGTGAAAAAAGGAGTGCACAGAACGCGGGCATTGTCAAAGAGGGTTTGATCGCTCAGGTGGGCCAGAAACTCGGTGTCGGCGTGGGACAGATTGGGTTCCCTTTCAACGGTTCCACCAAAAGTCTCCCGATTGGTGCGGATGGCAAGAATGGCGCGGCCGCGTGGAGCAAGTGCGGCGGCGGTTTGGCGCAAAATCGTTTGAACGTGGCCGATTTCGTGTAGCGCGCGAAACGACACGATCAGGCCAAGATTGGCTGGAAGAGGCGAACGGGCGGCGTCGGCTTGAATGAATTCGTCGGGCAAGAGCGCGGGGGTTTGTAGATCGACACCGATGGTGTGCACGCGTTTGTCGAACCGGTGTTTGAGATCGCGCAGGGCTCCGGCGTTTCCGCACCCGATGTCAAGCACGCGAAACGCGTGCCCCTTGTCCAAATTTTTTTCGATGAGGTCTTCGAGGGGTTCATCGAGTCCCAAGTTGTGCATAAACGTGTTGTATAGGTCCAGCGTGTTTTCGTTTGGACCCGCGTGCGTTTGGTTGTTCATGTCAAGTACCTGCCCACAGTTCGGCCAACAGGCGCGCGAGCGTTTGAATCCAGTCCACGGGTTTTTGGACGCTTGGGGACTCAACAAAAAACCGTTCGTTGAGCGAATCGTTTTTGGCGGTGATTTCGAGGGGATCGTTTGTCAGGCCTTCAAGGCTTAGAACGGCCGACTCGGTTTGTCGGGGGCCCACAGAGAGTTCGCGGATCCAGACAACGCGATTGGCGGTGGTTGCAAGAAGGCGAACGAACTGGGTGGCGGGGCCGGGGTTGAAAGCGCTCACTTCGACTTGGTTGTTTGTTTTTACAAAGTGGATGCGCAAAGAAGCCCAGCCGGTTGAGACGGGTGCGAGCTGTGCGCGAAGGGCAGGCGACCACAACGGGGATTCGACTTCGAATTGTTCGGGGGCCCACGGGTCACTTGCAAGAGTCTGAACGGGCTTGTACACGGTAAGCGAACCCCAGGGGGCCAAAACGAAAAATTCGTCAAACGGGGCCTCGGTTTTTCCGGGAGGCGATCGCCACGTGATGGGCACCGACACATAGGCATCCAAAAGGTTGGTGAGCTGGAGTTGAAGGCGGCCGTTTTCCATCGTGGAGGGCTCAAGAGCCAGCGAGGCGTTCACGATTTTGGAACTTGCGTAGCGTTCGGATGCCTGCACGACCACGTCGAACTGCCGAAACAGGCGCACAGGCTGGCCTTGCGTGAAACGGATCTTGTCGCTGATGCTTTCAAAATCAATTCCCTTGGCAAGCGCAAGGTGTGTGGCATCGGCAATGGGTTCGGCAAACGTGGGATCGCTTGCAATCCATCCTTGTTTGGTGTACACTTCGATCCACGCGTGCTCGTTCCAATTTTTTCCATCAAACGCAAGGCCCAGGACCATGCGGACGGGATACCCCTTTTGGCGCAAGAGCGCCGCCGCCAGATTCGAGTATCCGTTGCAGGTGCCTGCACGACGGGAAATCATTTCGTTCGAGGGTTGGGGCGTGCCGATGGACGCGCCCTCGTATGAAAGGTAGTGGTGAACAAACAAAATCGTGTTTTGTACGGTTTCAAGATCGTTCGTTCCCCGGGGAATCGTTTCGGCAAGCGCAACGAGTTTGGGATCGTTCGAGCGGACGAGCGGCGACGGGCGAGAGAAATCAGAAGGAGGTTGAACCGATGCGGCGACCCTTGGCCACTGGGTGGTTGTTCGGATTCGACGGGCAATCCGATACATGACCGGCTGGCCACCGGTGTTTTCAAGCGGAATGCGAAGCAGCAAGCCGTTTGGACCCGGTTGCTCGAGTTTGCGAAGAAGATCGGGCTCGATCACCCCCAGTTCCTTGGCTCCGACCGTGATCGAAATCGAACGATCCACGATTTCCTGTCGAAGGGTCGAATCCGAAAAGTCTCCAAATGCAAGGACTTCGAGTTCCAATCCGCTGGTTTGGGAATCCGGCAACAAGGCGCCCTCGGTGGTTACCCACGTTTCAAGCCCCGTGGTCTGCAGAGGATCAATGATCACGGCGCCAAGCGCCGACGAGCAAAAAAATGCCAAAAGAACGACGAGTCTTCGTTTGCACGCGCGCATGCGAATAGTTCGAGTGGGAAGTTTTTAAGAGTGCCTTTGAGGCGCTTTGGACAAAGAGAACAAACGCGTCTTAGGCAGTCTTAAAAGGAAAAAGCGATCCAATCGAATGCATGAGCGACCACGGGCACAGCGGACATTCCCATGAAAAGCCGCCGGTTGGAATCGAAACGCTTTTTCTTGCGGCGATTGCGCTTCGAATCCTTCTCAAAAGCGCCCCCTATTTTGACATTCCGTCGATTGAGCCCGTGATCCCGCTTGCGGTTCTTGCGGGCATGTATTATGGAACCAATCAGGGAGCGCTTGTCGGCATCGGGGGATACGTGTTCAGCAATTTTGTCATCGATCTTGGCCGAGGATTCGGTTTTGGAATCTGGAGCCTTGCGCAGGGCCTTGGCGGCGCAATCGCCGGCTACCTTGGCGCCAGAGCCACGCGCGATACCTACATTCAAACCGTGATTCTTGCAACCATCGCATTCGAACTTCTCATCAACTTTTGGGGCGCGGGCTGGAACATTTCCTTTGGATACTTCGGTGCCTCGCTCCCGTACAGCATCGTGCACATCATCGGAAACGTCGTCTTTGCCATGATCTTTGCCGCGTTCTACTTCAAGGACTAAGCCGGCATCGGACCGTCCGTGCATGTCTTTAGTCAAGAGTCGTTGCCGCCCACGACTGCAAAGGCTTCGAGACCGGAACGCGCTTTAAAAAAACCGTTTCTACCGAATACAATCATGCGCCGTCGAAAAAAAACCGTTGGGCGGCCCAAACAGGAACCGCCCAACCAAACAAGAGCGACCCAAAGGGTGCCTCGACAGACCGTCAAAAAAAAGCGGGTTCAAAAGGCAAGGGTCGTGCGGGCACGCGCGCCTCCGATCAGCATTCGCTCACCGACCGGCAAGGAAAAAGTCTGCGTGGGCGTCGTGGACACCATGTTTTCACGCGGCGACATGGGGACCCTTGCAAAAGCGGTCCTTCTCAAAAGCCATCGCCCCGTCAAGATCGTCCGACGAACGGTTCCCGGAATCAAAGACCTGCCCGTCGCGGCCAAAAAACTCATCGACGAAGAGCAATGCGAAATCGTGATTACGCTTGGAATGGTCGGACGCCAACCCATCGACAAGACGTGCGCGCACGAAGCCGTGCAGGGCATCCAATGGGCGCAACTGCTCACAAACACGCCCATTCTTGATGTCATGGTGCATGAGGACGAAGCCCACGGCGACGACGAAAAACTCGCCGCAATCATGGCCGACCGAGTGATCAAGCATGCCCGCAATGCCCTCGATCTTTTGTTTGACCCGAAATCGCTTGTGCGCCGCGCCGGAACCGGCCAACGACAAGGCGGAACCAACGAACGCGAGTTTAAACTCCCGCAAAAAACGCTGGACAACAAAGGAATTTAGGCGTTTTTCCGGTCGAGGAGAGTATGAACCGTGCGAAACCGCGTCCCGCATAGAACAGACTCAGGAAAAACCGATACACGCTCAGCGTTATCCAGAATTGAATCCAAGAAAAACGCAGGCGAACGTTTATTAGGGAAAAAACCCTTTTGATTAATCCAACCGGAGTTTACACATGACCATGAAAACCGCAGTGGCAACCCAACCCGTTTCCGCCAAAACATTCAACGTGGGGATCGTATGCGCCCAATTCAACCCCCAGATTACCGACGTGATGTTCTCGGCCGCCCAAGTCTACTGCCAGAACAGCCTTCTCAACGTGGGGACCACAATGCGCGTCCCCGGCGCTTTCGAAATCCCGCTCGCGGCCAAAAAAATGCTCAAACAAAAGAACATCCACGGCGTCGTGTGCCTTGGAGCCATCATCAAGGGACGCACCGAACATGACATCGTCATCGGAAACGCGGTCACAAACGAGCTACTGCGCCTTGGCCTCGAGTTCGAAAAGCCCGTGGGCCTTGGCATCGCCGGCCCCGGAGCCACCGAAGAGCAGGCCCGCGAACGCGCCGACGAATACGCGCGACGCGCCGTCGAAGCCGTACGCCATCAACTCGAGCACGACTAGAAAACTATTTATTCTGCCAACCCTTGTGCTCATACATGGCCGATCGTCCGATTCACCATCCAGAAAATTTTCGTTTTGTCTGGCAAAACCGGCTGGCAATAAGCGGTCGACCCACGACACCCGAACAGATCCAATTCCTCAAACGCCATAATTTCGCATTATTTGGAGATTTTAGCCCGCGCGAGCAACGCCTGCTTGCCGATGAAAAACTCCCTTTCCAGCACACGGATTCCCTTCGAAGCCATCTGGAAGACGCAACGCCCGTCAAAAACATAAACGAATTTCTCAACTCGGTCCACCATCTCTGGCAACACTCACCGCACCGAATTCTGATCTGCTGCCATGCGGGAGAAACCCTTTCGCCCACCTTGGCCGCACTGTTCCTGAACGAAAAACTTCACGTGCCCATCAACGACGCCTTCAAAGCCGTGCGACCCCTGACGGCGCGGCACGACATGGAAATACAAAAAACGTGGGCAATGTACCAGCAAGGCCTCTTGGACCGGACGCCCAGAACTGTTTCGGACGCGACACTGCAAAAACCCGAAACAACGCCACTTGTCTTTGGCCGCCAAGTACGGCACGAAAAAAGAGGAATGGGCCCCATAAACCCTAAACCACCCCGATGGCCCTCCAGCAGATCAAACCAGCGAAAACGACGATAAAGCGGATTAAGGCGTTGCCATTGGCGCCTCCGATTTGGCAAACGCGTCTTTTCCAAAGTAGTCGTAGAATTTTTGGGTTGTTTTGAGGACATAGGTGCGGCCTTTGGCCTCCCGGGACAAAAAACCGTTTTCAAGCAGGGTATGAATGTGTTCGTAGGCCGCGTTGTTGCGGTACTCGATGACCGTGCTTTGGTAAATGGGTTGTTTGAAGGCCACAAGGGCCAGTGTCTTCATGACCCCCTCATTGAAGAGCGGGGCCGATCCAAGCGCTTTGACGTGCGCATTGAATTCGGTTCGCACGCGCATGCCAAACCGGTCAAGGTCCTGATAGATCTCGATGCCGTGATTGGACTCGTTGAACGCGTCCATGGCGTCCAAGGCCATCGACTTGACTTTGGAATAATCGGTCTCTCCAAGCAGTTCCATCAGTTGGCCAATCGACAGCAAGTTCGGGCTCATAAAGAGTGCCGCCTGAATCACGCGCTGAACCGTCGCTGGACGGACGGTCGAACCCCGATCGGGCGAGGCGCCGGAAGACGAAGAAGACGTCGACGGTCCCAAAGGCGGTTCTTGTGCCGCAGAAACGTTTGAATGCATAGGTAGGAGAAAAAGGAATGAGAAAATAAAAAAAGGTGGGGTGACGGAAAAACGCGTTTGATCCTTTATTGGGGAGCAAACGTGATGACCGAACCGGGTTCAATCGAAGACGCGTCCACGTTTTCCGTGGTCACGCCGACCGTCATACCCTTCTTCGCCACGGGAGAGTTGCGGAGTTTGCACTCGATTTCCGTGACCCTGAATTCCTGGCCGTTGATGGCGCCCATCATGTCCTTTCCGACGACGCCCGACTCGACTTCGCCGATGATAAACACGTCGGGTGAACCGAAAAAGGTCGTTACCTTGATGACTTTAAGGCGGTTTTCCACCTTGGGATCGATTTTTACCGCGTACGGCGAAACTGCGTTTTTGTTGGCGATGCTCATCTCGTTGTATCGCCCGTTTCCAAATGTCAATGTTACCAAGCTCATGATCGGTCACCCCTGAAATTTCTTTTTTATATACTTATTGGATTTAAATATACTTTCGGTTTACACAAAGCAAACCGATTGAACCGTGTGCCTTAACTTTTCAAAAAACAGGGAATCGTTTCATGGATGAGTGCTCGATCTGCCATCGAACCGACACCTACTTGATCCGATGCGCATCGTGCCGACAGCCCGTGTGCCGTGAGGACGCACTGCCGGGAGCGGCCCCGCCCTACATGGACGCCTTGGTGTGCCGCAAGTGCCTTGCATGGCGCCGATACGAGTGAAAACAGCACTTGCCAACAAAATAGATCGTCGACATGCGTCCAAACGATTAAGCAATTTTTTAGACCAGCGCGCGCAATTGGCCGAAAACAAGCGGCAAATAGCCGATGCGAAGCACCCAAAGAAACAAACTGTCCACCCAAAAATAAGCGGCAACAAGTTCGGCCAACAGGCTTGCGGCCAAAAGGCCAAGGGTGGCCGTTTTGGCAGACAAAAATTCGAGGCTGGTCAGGCTAAAGAGGATACCGCGCAAGAGATGGAGCCATCCCGCCCAGACGGAGAGGGCGACCGGAACGCTCAGGGCCGCCGCAAACCAGTTATGAAGAAGAAAAAACATGCCGACGAGCATTCCTCCGATGCCTTCAAACAGAAAAAGCCATGCCGCAGTCCCCAAAAAGACCGGTGATTTGCCTTTCCATTTCCAGTTCATCGAGGCGCCCGCCCCATGGCTTGGCGATTGAGCCAGTCGATGACAAGTTGCACGCCCACGCCGCTTGCGCCGCGCGTCCAATACGTGCGCGTGGGATCGGGGTCGTTGAAAAATCCGGTGGCCGCGATGTCAAAATGCGCCCACGGCGTTTTTTCGACAAAATAGGACAAAAAGGCGGCGCCGAGGATCGTGCCCCCTTCGCCCTTGTATTTTCCGATGTTCATGACGTCGGCAATCGGGCTTTTCATCTGGTCCTTGTACTCTTCGGTCAGCGGGAGTTTCCACACCCATTCGCCCGTTTTTTGCCCCGACTGCTCAAGGCCCGCAAGAAGCGCGTCGTCGTTGCCCAGCAGACCCGTGAAATGACGCCCCAAGGCCACGCTGACCGCGCCTGTGAGAGTCGCAAAATCAAAGAGGTAGTCCGGCCGGTCGTTTTTTTCCGAATAGGCAAGCACGTCGGCCAGCACAAGACGTCCTTCGGCGTCCGTGTGAATGACCTCGATGGTTTTCCCGTTGTAGGCCGTCACGATGTCCTGCGGTCGGATCGCGTCGGGACCCGGAATGTTTTCGGTCAAAACCATGTAACTGACGATGCGCATGCCTTGCAATTCGAGTTTTTTGGCGGCAAGAACGATGCCAAGCACGGTGGCCGCGCCCGTCATGTCGAGTTTCATCGTAAGCATGCCCTCCCACGGCTTCAAATTGATGCCGCCGGTGTCGAACGTGATGCCCTTGCCGACCAAACTTAGTGTCTTTTTGGCATGTTTGGGCGCATACTCAATGCGAACCAATTGGGCGGGGTTTTTGGTCGAACTTCCAGCGTTCACCGCCAAAAAACTGTTCATGCCAAGTTTGGCCAAGCGCGCTTTGGGCAGGACCGTGCAGGACAAACCGTTTTTTTTGCAAAAACCCTGCACGAACTTGGCGAGTTCGGGCGGCGTCTTGTTGTTGCTTGGAGTATTCACAAGATCGCGCACCAAAAAGATTGACTCAAGAAGCGCCTGCGCCTGTTTGAGCGCCTTTTTGGCGGCGTCGGACGCGTGAGGCTCGAACAAGCGGATTTCATTAAGCGACTTGATTTTGTCCAGATTTTGGGTTTTATAATGATTAAACTGGTAAAGCGCCATGCCCATGGCAAGCGCGCTGGCCTCCAAGGCGTCGGCGGGACTCGCGTGCAAAACCCGAACATGATGCAATAGCGAAAGCAAATTGCGCGCGTTGCTTGCGCGTGCGGACAAAGCGGCCGAAGCGCTTTGGCGCCGCAGGGATTCAAGATTGAAAACGGATGGGTCGCCCAATCCGACAAGGAGCGCGCTCTTAATCCCCGATTTTGGAGAAAACGAGAGCAACCGCATCGAGCCCGCTTCACCGTCAAACACCTTTTTGTCCAAGTGGTTGGAGAGTTGGTTCCAAACGTGCGAATCCAACGCCTGCACATGACCCTGAAGTTTCAGATCGTTAAAAACGGGGACCAGTACGCAGTCGGCCTGCAGGCGGTCAAGCGACGAATGATCGAGTTCGAGTTTGAGCATAGAGAATCGGCCAATGGAAAGCCAAACAGGTTTTTAGGAGTTTTGGCAAAAAAAGCACAAAACTGTGTACTTCCCCGAAAACGGCCGATTCAGAAGCGCCGGTACAGCCCCAAAATAACCAAGTGCAAAAAAAGGAATTCGGCGCCGAACGCGAACAACCTTTTAAAGCAAAATCGCAGTGATTCTTTGTGCACCCGGCGTGATTTTTTGACTGACCCGTTCCATGTTTTGGTCTTTGATTTCCTAATCGTCATTGCGGCCGCGTTCGTCGCGACCTTGGCGTGTCAAAAAATAAGGATCCCTCCGGTGATCGGGCTTATTTTCGCCGGCCTGTTGATCGGGCCGTCGGGCGCAAGAATCGTCGGCGAATCCGAAGTCCTTTTTCTTTTCGCCGAAATCGGTGCCATCCTCCTCTTGTTTTACATCGGCATTGAATTCGACTTTCAAAAACTCATCCGCGTGGCCGTAAAGTCCGTGTTTTTTGCAACCGTCAAGCTGCTGCTGGTGTTCGTCACCATCTATGAGATCCTCCTGCTTTTCAACGTGGACTCTCTTAGCGCGCTTTTGGTCGCGTTCATGTTTTCGTTCACGAGCACGGCCATCATGATCCGTATCCTCGAGCAAAAAGGACTGACCAGCCGCAAGGAGCTGCCCGTACTGGTCACCGCGCTCATTGTCGAAGACATCGTGGCGGTCATAGGAATCACCATGGTTTCCTCGCTCGATCATGCGGGCGGATCCGTGAGCGAAAGCATCATCGCCGTCGCCACCGCAATCCTGCTGCTGATTTTCGCCTACGTGGTCCTCTCGCGGATTCTTGAACGGGTATCCCGATTCTTTGAGTTCGAGCAGAACGAGGAACTGCTCTTGTTTTTCTCGCTCACGCTGTGTCTTGCACTTTCCATGGCCGCATTTTATCTTGGATTGAGTCCGGCCATCGGCGCATTTTTGGCGGGCAGCCTGATTTCAAGCCTGCGCATCGGCCACTTGGCCGGAAAGGCAACGTCCGCACTCGGTCTTGCGTTCGCCGCATTCTTTTTCATCTCGATCGGCCTCTCGGTACACCTCGAAAGCATTATGCCCCACATCGGAATGGTGCTCGTGCTCATTGCCGCCCAGATTGCGGCCTATGTCGTGTTTGCATTCACGGCCGCAAAAACCATCGGCTTTGACTCCAAGGCCGCCGCATTCTCGGGACTTGCACTGGCCGTCAGTGGGGAATTTTCATTGCTTTTTGCCCGCGAGGCCACGCGCTTTTCCAGCATCGACCTGCTGGGCATCGCCTCGTTGAGCGTGATCGCGACCGCGTTGTTCAGTTCATTGCTCGTGACAAAAAGCGACAGCCTGCTGGCCCTTTTGCGTCAAACGCCCGAAGAAATCCGGACGAGCCTTCGCTCGTTCTTTCGCTTTACCTCTCGACTCACCCAAAGCATGGAATACGCGGGAAAACTGCACAAAATGCTTTTACGCGTCAAAGTCGAGCACACGAACGACCTTTGGAAAATCCTCGGGGCCAGTGCCGTGCTGGTTGGAGTCTACCATTTTCTGCCGGGCGTGCGCATTGAAATTGCAAACCGGTCGGTCTCGCTGTTTGTGGGCGTGGCCGTCGTGCTGGGCCTGTTAATTCTTTACTCGCTTTTTCGCCTGCTCCAGTCGGTGCTTTCGATGCTCGACGCATTTGCCGACTCCGTGATGCGCAAAGCCGACGGGAGTTACCGCCAATTCGAACGCGAACTGGCCATCGCCATCGTCTTATTCAGCGTGGGATTGTCGCTACCCACCCTGATCGATTTGCTCCAGTTGCCAGGCGCGTTGAAATGGCTGCGCACGATCCCGATCCTTTTTGCGATTCTATTTGGCTGGAACGCGATCAAAAACCAGAACAAGAGCAGCGAAACCGAAAACGTGACGCCCTAGACGATTGAAAAACAATGCGGCGGCGGACGTGCACTTAAAATCCGCCCAAGAAAAACGATCCTGAAAAGGAAACGCGAGTCATAAAAAAAATACGGACTAGGGTTTGGGCGCGGGGGAAGAAACCGGCGACTGCGGGACAGGCACCGAGGGTTTGGGTGCGACCGGATTGTCGCGCTCGTGCCACGAAACCATTTCCGAATAGGTCTTGTCGGCCATGCCTTGGATGACTTCCATTTCGGCGGGCGACAGGTGCGCAAAGCGCTTTTGCATGGTCAAATACTCCGCGACCGGTTTTCCGATCTTTTGGTTGAAATCGAGCTTGAATTTGCCGTTCTCGATCTGGAAAAGATACCACAACCGCGTTTGCACGGCGGAGCGGGCCACCTTCATCGACAAGCCGCCGTCGAATCCCGCGCCAAGACAACAGGGCGCGTGCACGGTGATAAAGCGCGAGCCGCGCATGGCCTGCGCTTTCTTGAGTTTGATCTTGAAGTCCGCCATGAATGCGATCGAGGCGCTGGCCGCATACGGGATGTTGTGCTGCGCGGCGATTTCTACGATTTTTTTGCGCTGGCTTTCCTTTCCGTGGTGGACTTTGCCGGCCTGCGAGGTGGTGGTCGCGGCCCCAAAAGGCGTCGCGCCGGATTTCTGCACGCCCGTGTTGGCATAGAGTTCGTTGTCGTAGCACACATAGAGCACGTCGTCGTTTCTTTCAAGCATGCCCGAGAGCGAGCCAAAGCCGATGTCGTAGGTCGAACCGTCGCCCGCGATGACCACCACCGTGGTGTGGTCATTGCCTTTGGCGCGAAGCGCGGTCACGACGCCGGACGCCACGGCGGGCGCGTTTTCAAAAAGCGAGTGAACATAGGGCACGCGCCAAGCACTGTGCGGGTATTGCGAACTCGTGATTTCCATGCAACCCGTCGCGTTGACAACCACAATGTCTTTTCCAAGCGTGTCGCACACTTGGATAAGCGTCGTACTCGGCGCACAGCCGGGACAGCCCGCGTGGCCGGGGGCAAACAAGTGCATTTCGGATTGCGTGCTCATGGTGATTTCCTCGCTCGGGTTACGCGTTTTAGTGAATCCAATTCCATGTGTTTTGCATGGAGTTGCCCGGTTAGAAAGCCAATGCTTTCCCTTTGATCTCGAAGAGCGACGTCGCGGTTAACGCCGACCGGTTTTCGCAAGTCGTTTTCATACGTTTTTTTTTGTGCCGCGAGATTAAACGTAAGTTGGCCGATTTGACCGCGAAGTGCGTTTTTCAATTTTCGCTGTCTTTGCACAACCGCAATCCGTCTTGTTTGAATTGCCGTCGGATTTTTTCTTTGACCCATTTCAATACCTAGCAATTGTAGCTTTGCGCCCCGCTTTTGTTCAAATTCTCGGCAATCCACATTTTGAGCGGTTTTTTTTCTTTAAGCTTGTCGAAGAGTTCGCGGATTTCAACGCGCGTGATGTTTCGTCCACCAAGTCCGCCAAAAAAGCTTGAGACAATCGCGTGACTGCCCGAGAGCGCCTCGAACACCTCGGTGTACACGGGGGCACGTGCGCCGGGCGAGATGTCGCGTTCGACGACGCCCACCGATTTTCCCGCAAGAACCTTCTTGAGTTCATCGGATGGAAACGGACGAAACGCTCGCAGGTGAAGGGCGCCGACTTTTTCGCCTTGGGCGCGCATTTCGTCGACCACGGCCTTGACGTTGTCCATGACCGAACCGAGCCCAAGAATCACGCGATCGGCGTCCGCCGCGTGGTAGTCTTCGAACATGCCGTATTTGCGCTTGAACTGTTTCTCGAACGCGGCGCCGGCCTCGTTGATGACTCCAAGCGACGCCTCGATGTCCTGCGAGAGGTCTTTTCGAAAATCCTGATAGTGAACGGGGGACGCGTAGACTCCAAGGCTCACAGGCGCCTCGGGATCGAGCACCATGGCCGGCTTGATCGGCGGAAGAAACTTTCGGATTTCCTCAATGGTCGGAATGTCGATCTGTTCGACCGCGTGCGTCAAATAATGGCCGTCGATGCAGACCATGACGGGTACATGAACCTTTTCGGCGATCCAATACGCCTGAATCATGAGGTCCACGGCTTCCTGATTGCTTTTCCCATACAATTGAATCCAGCCCGAATCGCGTTGCGAAATCGAGTCCTGCTCATCGTTCCAGATGGACAACGGGGCCGAAACCGCGCGGTTGGCCACGCACATGACGATGGGCAAGCGCATGCCGGAGGCGTTGAAGAGCACCTCGTGCATTAGAAGAAGGCCCTGCGCGCTTGTGACCGTGAACGTGCGGCCTCCTGCGGCGGCTCCGCCGACGAGGCAACTCATGGCCGAGAATTCGCTCTCAACGGCGATAAAACTCTTGAGTTCGCCGTTCGCATAGTACTGGTTGAGTTTTTCGGCAACGTGCGTACTTGGCGAAATCGGATAGCAGGCGACCACGTCGGGCTCGCAATTGCGAACGACCTCGGAAATCGCACGGGCGCCTTCAACGGTTTTAACAACCATTTTTTCACCTACTGGACCTCGCGCTCCATCGTGATCGCCTTGACCGGACACTCGACTTGGCACATCGAACAGCCCTTGCAGTACTCGTAATCGATGTCGGGCGTCTTTTTGGGATCGCCCATGATGCCCTCGGGGCAATAATTGTGGCAAATCCCGCACTTGACGCAGGTGTTGGCGTCAACGACGGGCCGAAACGCCTTCCAATTGCCCGTGATGTTCTTCGTCGTGGTTCCGGGCAGAGAATACGGGATCAGCATGTTCTTGACTCCTTCAGGCACTCACCAGATTATAGCACTCGGTAATGGCTTTGACATTGGGTTCGGCAAGCTTCGGGGGAAAGCGCTCGTTGATGGCCTCGATGAGGCTTTCAAGTTTGACGATCGGATAAATCTTGCACAATGCACCAAGCATGATCGTGTTCGTAATCGGTTTTCCAAAATATTTGACGGCGATCTCCGTCCCGTTGACGGCATACAAACGCTTGGCGTGGAGCTTGAGTTCGCTTTTGTCGCGCGGATAGTTGACAATCAAAAGGCTCTCGCCCTTAAGGCCCGCATCGGGCTTGACTTCCGAGAGGATCGAAGGCTCGGCCACGACGACCACGTCCGGCTCCTCAATTTCCTCGTGAATCGAAATGGGTTTCGAATCAATGCGCAGATAGCTCGTCACCGGAGGACCGCGCTTCTCGGATCCAAAAAACGGAAAAGCCTGCGAAAACTTTCCTTCCTTGGCAACGGCGGAGGCCAAGAGCTCTGCCGCCGTGACAATGCCTTGTCCGGCACGCCCATGAAACCTGATTTCAAGCATAGTTACATCTCAAGAGGGTAAAAACCTAGGAGGAGTATGCTTTCAACTTTATAAACCTATTGACAATCGTCTAACGGAAAAACGGCGTCTGACGTAATTCAGCGTGGCCGGTATTTTACAGGATTAAAACGTTTCTTCTTCAGGTTGGCTACGGGCAAAAAGTACGGCTTTGGAACTGCGTTCCAATCGTACCAGCGCCAGTTTTCGACTTTGTCGGGCTCTCGAACGCGCGGCGTGCCGGTGGGGCAGTCAACAACCACAAACACGGTAATGTAATGTTTTCCTTTTTCAGGATAGACGTCTTCCGTGACGGGCGCAAGTCGCGGGTTTTTGATCCGCAAACCGGTTTCCTCAAAGACTTCGCGCCTCGCGCATTCAATGAACGTTTCACCGAATTCGAGGTGCCCGCCCGGCGGCGCCCAAGTCCCGCTTTCGTGCGTACCCTTTCGCTTTCCAAAAAGCACTTTGTTTGCGCGGAGAATCAAGACGCCGACCCCGACGCGCACCGTTTGAACCGACATATATGGACCGGTCTGCAAAACGCACTTAAGCCAAATGGCACGATCGCCGCCGAATTCAATCAGCCGAACGTGAAAGTGTAGAGTTCAAAGCCGGCGCCCGAGATTTCGAATACAATCGTGTGGGGCGAATAGTCTACGCCCTGTACCAGATTGTAGAGCCGCTCGTCCTTCACACGGGTGACGTAGTCCCCGTTTCCCAGGGTGGCGTCCGCGCCCTTCATTTCGGCCGTCACAGGCGCGTTGTCCACGTTCACGCGCAACGTCGCGGGCGAAGGCGAACCGGCCACGATGTTCACGTTTTTGGCTGTATACGCGAGTGCAATCCGGCCGGTTTCGGATTTCAAGCGCGCGAAATCGGGGGTGATCTCCCAGTCGCCCTCAAGATACGCCAAGTTGGGTTCAAACGCGTGGTCAAATGGAAAGGAAAATGAGACCGATTGGTTGGGAAGCGGCTCTTGCGCATTGCCAAACGGCTGGCGGATGAATTGATACCCGAAATAGATTTCGGGGGTTTTGATTTTGGCGAAATCCGGATTTTCCGAAAGGGGTGCGGACTGCTCCATTTCCGCTTTTGCGTCTCGCTCCTTGAGAAGCTGCACAATGATTTTCTCCGTGGTGTCGTACTCGCCTTCGCCAAAATGAGTATAGCGCACGAATCCGTCGGCGTCCACGAGGTATTTGGCGGGCCAATATCGGTTGTTGTAGGCGTTCCACGTCGCAAAATCGTTGTCCTGCAGGACCGGATACGCGATGCCGTATTTGTCCACGGCATCCTGCACGTTCGACTTTTCCTTTTCGAACGAAAACTCGGGCGAATGAATTCCAAGAATCACAAAGCCGTCGTCCTCGTATTTTGAATACCAGTCGTTGAGATGGGGAAGCGTGCGGATGCAGTTGATGCACGAATACGTCCAAAAGTCAACCAGCACAACCTTGCCCCGCAATTTTTCAAGGTTCAAACCGGGTTCCGCGTTCAGGTAGCCGGTGATGCCGCGAATCTCGGGAGCCGCCGGATATTTGGTGCGTTTGACGACCACGGAGTCGCCCGAAGAAGAAGACGGCGGGGAATCGCCCGTAGGGCCCTGCGCGACGGTCGAATCGGAGGGAGTCGGAACAAGGAGCCCCCCGCGCGAATCTGGCGCGGACGTCGATGGCGCGGTTTTGGGAAGCAAAACAAAAATTCCCCCGACAATCAGTACAACAACAAGGGCAAGCAGGGGCGCATTGGGCGTTTGAACGATGGACATTGATTCACCCCGCCATCCCGGATTCCAGTCCGGCAATGTAGGCCACCAGTTCCTGCGGAATCAACTGGTTCACAATCGGCGCCAGCTGGTTTGTAAACACGCGGATTCCAAGCAAAATGAAAAGAACGCCAAACACCAGATTGAGTTTTTCCATGTACGGCGTGATGCGATTCAGAACGCCGGTTGCCTGCGAGACAAAAAGTCCAACAACAAAAAACGGCAGGCCGAGGCCAAGGCCATAGGCCAGCATGAACGGAAACGCTTCCACGGGTTGAGTGGCCGCGATGCCAAGGAGCACGCCCAAAAACGGGGACACGCACGGCGTCCAGCCAACCGCAAACGCGCCCCCGAACAAAAACGACCGCACGACCCCCTTTTGCTCGGTTTTGATCTGCACCTTGCGCTCCATCGAAAGCGCATCAATCTTGAGCAGCCCCGTCATGTTGAGGCCGAACAGAATAATGATGGTCCCGAAAATATAGCCCAAATACACTTTCACGTCGTACGCGACCGCCGAAAGAACGCTTTGAAGCAGAACCCCCAGAAGCGCAAAAAAGAGGGCCAGGCCAAGCACAAACGCAAGCGCATTGATCGCGATCTGGAACCGGGCCTTTTTCGGATTGGTTTTGACCTCGTTAATGCTCGTGCCCGCCAAGAACGTGAGAAACGCCGGAATCAACGGCAAAATGCACAGGCTGAGAAAAAACGAGACCAACCCGAAGAAAAACGCGGCAAAAATCGAGACATCGGCCATTTCAAACACTCCAAAAAAAAGGAAAAGGGAACAATACTTCCCTTAGGCCTCCGCCTGAACGTTTGCGTTCGAAAGCGCCGCAAGAATCTCTTCCTTGGTCCACTGACCCGTCGCCTTGGTGACCACGCGCCCGTCGGACGCCAAAATCACGTGCGTGTGCTGCATGCCCACCTGATAGCGCTGAATCATGGCCTGCGAATCCGAATTGCTGCGCGCGTCCTGATATGGCACCTCAAACGCGACAACGTTTTCCGGCAGAGACGCATCGCGAAACGCGTCCTCCAACACCGGCTTTTGCGCCTGACAAAAAGGACACCACGTGGCCGAAAACTCGAGGAAAATCAATTTGCGGTCGGCTTGAGCCGCCTCAAAAGCCGCCTTGGAGTACAAAGAATACCTACCGGAAGACAGACCATCGGAGCCGCCTGCCACGGGTGCGTCGCTGTTTGCACCCGCTGCACCGCCGGGCGCACCATTGACTGCAGAACCCTCGTCCTTAACCATGACGCCGGAGCCGCCCGATGCATCGCCCTTATCCATCGCGTCGGAATCTTTGACCATGACCCCGGAGTCACCCGATGCGCCGGAGTCCGTGTTCGACACGCCGACCAAATCGCCCGCCGTCGCCGAATCCGACGACAAAAAAGCCGGTTGACTCAACAAAACAATTGCGCCCCCCACCAACACAAGGCCGGCGACAATTGCCAAAATCATGTTTTGTTCCATTCAGATTCCTCCGCAAAAAAGTTGTGCGTGCATCCAAAGACGGTTTCGCCCTTTAAATGCGTTTTTCCAATTTGTTCCCACGTTCAATCCTTCCACGTCACAAACGCCAGCACCCCAAGCGCAACGGTCTGCACGCCCGACAAGATCATTCCGTGCTCCATGGCCTCCCGCGAATAAAAATCAAGCATGGCCATGTGAAAATACGCGGCCAAAACGTTCTGAACAAGCAACAGGACGGCAAAAAAAATCAAGCCCAAGCCAAACACGGTCTTCATCTGCCGATAGTTCTGCACGTAAATATAGAGTAAAAACACCAGCAAAACCGAATTGATGATTTCAAGTCCCGCAGCCAATTCCATGAACAATCCTCCGTTGGTTTCCTATTAAAGGTTTTTCCCAATTTTCTCCAGCACCGACTCGAAAACCGCCTTTTGCTCGTCCGTAAACGCGCAAAAAAAAAGTTCACCGTACTTGTCCATGCTCCCCGTGACCCACTGATTCTTTTTCAGCACGTCCAGATGATGGCGCACGGTCTTGTAATCCACGCCCAGTTTTTCGGCCATCTGGTTCGGGTTGAAGGGCCGCTCGCACAAAAGCCCCATGATCCGCGCCCGCATGGCCCCGCCCCGCGTGGCCGAAAGCAAATACCACACGTTCTTTGAAAACGCGCGCGCGTCGTACATACGCGAACATCGACCACCAACCCAAAAATAAATGGCACGGACTCCCGACGCCGGAATCCAAAAATGGCATCAAAAACAAAGGCGCCGGCCGGGACCCGCCAAAAGCACGCACGCACAATACCCGCATAACGCCGCCCACACACGAAAAAAAAAACGATTCGGCGGCCAAGCAAAAACAGGTTTTTGCCTTAGCAATCAAAAACCGATTAATAAAGCCGCAAACAACAAGGCTATTGAAAAAAAACCCGGAGGAATCTTCTATGAGTAAATTTTGGATCGTTCTTGGCATCGGACTGCTGGTGCTTGGACTGGTGGGCGCCACCGGCCTATTGCAGCAAACGCCCACCGCAAAAGCGCTGCCGCCCTTCAGCAACGTCGGCGCCCAAGAACCCAACGGACCCGTTTCCCCAAACGACCTCAAAACCCTGACCGTAAACGTCGCGTCCTCAATGTTCGCCGAACCCACCAAAGCCGAAATCTTCGTGGCCATCGAAACCCTCGCGCCCACGGCCAAAGAATCCCAGTCCCAAAACGCGGCCAAGGCCCAAGCGGTCATGGACGCACTCTCCAAACTCGGCATTACGGGAAAGAGCGTGCAAACCAGTTCGTACACCCTCTATGAAAAAACAGAGTGGGACAACGACGGACGCAAAATGGTCAAACGCGGATACGAAACCAGCAACGCGCTCAAAATCACGGTCAACGACCTTGCAAAGACCGGAAGCGTCATCGACGCGGTCACCAAGGCCGGCGCCAGCCGCGTCAACGGCGTGAATTTCACGATCGACGACGCCAAAATTAGCGAACTCAAAAAGAGCGCGCTGACCAACGCCGGAAAAGAAGCCAAAGCCAAGGCCCAAGCGATCGCCGACGGACTCGGCGTGACGGTCGTCAGCGTACAAAACGTCAACGAAAACGGCGCCCAATACATCCCGTACTACAAAAACGTGGCCATGTACGACGGAGCCTCGGTCGGCGCACCCTCGCCCGAAACCCCCCTCTCGCCCGGCGACGTGGAAGTCAACGCCAACCTCACGGTGACGTTTGTCATCGCCTAAACCAAAAAAACCTCCCCACGGGAACGGGTGGTTCGACCCGTTCCCGCCCACATTTTTTTGCGACGCGGGGCACCATAAAAACCTTTTTGTGCGCGAGACTATTGGATCGTCTTGACCGTGCAAAAACCGGATTCGATTGAAACCGCCCTTCGCGGCCTTCAGCGCGGCCGCATGGTCATCCTCGTGGACGACGCCGCGCGCGAAAACGAGGGCGACCTCGTGCTCGCCGCGCAAAAAGCCACGGTAAAAAACCTGAACTTCATGGCCCAGCACGCGCGCGGCCTCATGTGCGTCCCACTTACGCGCGAACGCGCAAACCAACTCGACCTGCCCATGATGACCGATCGAACGGACGCGCACCAAACCGCGTTCACGGTCTCGGTCGACCACAAAAACGCGGGCACAGGCATCTCGATTCCAAGCCGCCTGCAAACCGTAAAAGCATTGGCGTCGAGCAAAACCAAGCCCCGCGACCTCGCGCGACCCGGCCACCTGTTCCCGCTCATCGCCCGCGACGGCGGCGTTCTCGAGCGCGCGGGACACACCGAAGGCGCCGTCGACCTGCTCAAACTCGCAAACCTCGAGCCCACTGCCATCATCTGCGAAATCCTGCACCCCGACGGCAAAATGGCGCGAATGAACGAACTAAGAAAACTCTCCAAAAAATGGAACCTCCCGCTGGTCTCCATCCACGACCTGATCGCGTACCGCATCCGGCATGAAAAAAGCCGCATCGTCAAACGCGCCGCGCCCATGCTTGAAACCGGCCACGGAAAATTCCGCGCCCACGTCTTCGCGGACGCCGAAACCGGCGACGAATACCTCGCCCTCGAAAAAGGAAACGTGCGCGGCAAAAAAAACGTGCTTGTGCGCGTCCACTCCGCTTGCCTGACCGGCGATGTGTTTGGCTCGCTTCATTGCGACTGCGGACCCCAACTCGAAGCCGCGCTTCGACAAATCGCCCGCGCGCGCGAAGGCGTCCTCCTCTACATCCCCCACCACGAAGGACGCGGCATCGGACTATCCGAAAAACTCAAAGCCTACGAACTGCAGGCGCGAGGCAAAGACACCGTGGACGCCAACCTCGCCCTCGGCTTCCCGATGGACAAACGCGACTACGGCACGGGCGCGCGCATTTTACGCGAAATGGGACTTTCGACCATCCGCATCCTCACAAACAACCCAAAAAAACTCGTGGGACTCTCGGCGTTCGGCCTGTCGGTCACCCGCCAAATCCCCTTGCGCATCAAACCCAACCGCATCAACCGAAAATACCTCGCGACCAAAAAAGAAAAAATGGGGCATTTGCTCTAGCGCACGCGCGCCGCCAACGTTATTATAGGGGCTGAGGCGTCAGAATCATATGCGAAAGGCAAAACCAAAATCCAACCGCCCGAATTTTGTAAGCGCGGGAAACCTCGCGCTGCCCAACGGCCGCACGATGGATCTCGTGTTGACCCGCGAACGCCTTGTCGAACTCACGGCCCACCGAGGCCTTTCCCCCGAACGCCAACGCGCGTACCTCAAACGCCAAATGAACGCAATCGACCAACTCACCCGAATGGCGACCCTTAAAAAAAAAGGCTTGCCCGATGCGGCCATCGCCCGCGTTGTCGGCGTTCACCCAAAAACCGTGCGCCAGCATTTGGCATTGCGCGTCCAACCGCGCGGCCTGATCGGCGAACGCGAACACCGGGCCTACCAACAGCGCCGCAAAAGCATTGATTGGAAACGCGTGCTTGCCCATGCCGGCCGACGCGCGAAACTCGCCTACTGCACAGGCGCACTGTTCGGCAACCTGCAGTCCAAGACCTCATCGGATCAACTGCGAAGCTTGTTCCAAGCAACCGTCGCCAGTCGGGCGTTCGCCCAACAACTGGCCCGCAATCTGCGCGCGGTCTCCGGTGCCAAAGCCCGCATTTACAAACAGTCCCAAGACAAAAAATCGGCGTATTTGGTCTCGCTCACCAATGTCGAACTCGTGCAATTCATGAACCGGACGACCATGGACCAGACCGAACCCCCGCACGCGCTACTCAAAAGCGAACGCGACTTCCAAGCATTTTCCAAAGGATACTGGGACAGCCGCGGCGGAATCTCTTCGAGCCAAAGCGGAACTTCCTCGGCCGTGATCGCCATGCGCGTACCCCCGCCCTCGATCCGCCCCGTCATCGAATGGTACCTCAAAAGCCAAGCCATCCGATTCCATTTCACCCAAACCCGACTGGTCATTGACCGCGAATCGTACCCCCGTTTTGCAAAAAAAATCGGGTTCGTCGAACCCGAAAAACAAAAACGGCTCCGAACAATGATCGCCGGCGGAAAAACGGCCTGATCACGGGCGCCCGTTGGCCAAAAACACCTTTTGCAAAATCGCACTCGTCTGCTCGCGCGAAAGCTTGACCTTTGCGTTCGGATCAAAAACGCTCGCATTGTTCGCGCATAAGTCGAGAGTGGGAACGGCCATAAAAAACGGGATCGCACACGCCACGCGCACCTCCGAAAAGCCGTCGGGAATCTCCTTGAGATACGCAACCGACGGACCGTAATGCTTGCGCGCATCCGCCACCATTTCCGACAAGATGGCCAAGCGTTTGGACTCGTTCTCCGGCTTGAACACGTCCTCCACCGAAAGATCGTGCTTGGCAAACAACTGCCGCGGCCAAAACACGCGCCCCTCCGAATAATCCCGCGAAAAATCACGGATAATGTTGACTTTCTGCAACAGCAAGCCGAAATCGCGGCAGCGCTTGTGAAGACCCGGAAAATGCAAATGGAACTTGTGCATCAGCAATTCCGTGCCGAAATAGCCGACCGTGCCCGCCACAAAATAACAATACTCGTCCAAGTCATCGAACGTCTCAATCGGACGATGACCAAACGCGTCCATCCCCCGCACCATCTCCGAAAGCCAGCGCAAACCGATCGACTTCGTACCCGACTCAAACGAATGAAACTGCGAAAGAACCGAACCGAACGAGGAAACCATCTCGCGGTCGCCCTCTTGGATCACGCCCGGCAACAAATCCGACGAAAGCGCCTCCAAGCCCGCCAAATCGTTCGCTTCAACGACCGGCAAAAACCGCTCAAACAAAACCGACTTTTCCTCGGGTGAAAAACGCGAATCCTCGATCGTGTCCGCATAACGGCACATCAGATAAAACACGCCGATCTCGTCGCGAAGCCCCGAAGGCAAACGCGCAATGCAAATCGCAAAACTGCGGGACACAAGGTCCAGCAAATGCGGAGTAATCGAAACCGTCATCGTACAAGTCAAAACGAAGAAGGCCTATATATGGATTCGCCCTGACGCGCAAAAACAACCAAACCCCTAAAAAGATTTGGGGTTTGAAAAAGTCGCGAAAAAGTGAATTTCATGAAAACAAACAAGTCTTGGAAACTTTTTTTGCGCCGGCACGCACGCATGACCGCGATCGGACTCGTCGGACTGCTGGCGGTTCTGGCCGCGGCAGTCTGGGTCTTTCTCCAGTTTGCACGCGACGCGCAGGCCGCCGGATTGATTCCGACGGTCTTAGGAGAATGGACCATCGGATACACGATCGTTTTTTTCCTGAACGTCGCGTTCTGGGAACTGGTTTTGGTCGGCAGCTGGAGCATACCCCTCGCCCTGATCGCGTATTTCAGATGGTACAAACGCCTGCCTGCAGAGGAACGCGCTCAATACGAAGACTCGCGCAAAAAAGACCATGATGGGATTTCGTTCGTTGCAACAATGCTTTGGCTAGCAATTGCCTGGTTTTTCGGACTATGGGACAAGCCCTTTGGCACGTGGAACCTGAACGAATGGATCCACACTTGGCTTTTGGCCTGGGGCATCGTACTTGGGGTCGCGATCGTTTTCGGCGGCGCGTACGCAATTTACCAACTCGTCAAGGACACGGCGTAAACCGGGCACAACAATCGATTGGATGGCCCGCCATCGGATCCCCGACGGACCGCCAACGCAAGAATCGAAAAACCGCCGCGGCTAATCCGCGCCATCAAACGCGCGCTTAAGTTTGGCAAGATCGAACTTCTTCATCGGCAAAAACGCCCGCGTCACGCGGTCGATTTGTTCGCGCGATCCCTTTCGCATCATTTCATCGAGCACGCTGGAAGTGACCTGCCAGCAAACGCCGAACTTGTCCTTGAGCCAGCCGCATTGCTCGGCCGCCGGATCGGCCGAAAGCGCACCCCAATAGTAATCGATTTCCTCTTGGGTGTCGCAGGGAATCATCAGCGAAACGGCCTCGTTGAATCCGAATTTGTGCTCGTGCGCGCTGTCCATAGCCGCAAGCCAAGTGTTCTCGATCGAAAAATCCGTGAACATGATCGTTCCCTCCCTGTCGGGCGCCATTCCGGCGGGATAACGGGCACGAATTCCGCGCTTGGTGTTTTTGAAAACCGAAAGATAAAAATCGGAGGCTTCCTCGGCCCTGCCGCACACCGAGCCGACGAACAAAAGAGAGGGAACGATGAACGGACGCTCGTCGCCGTTCGGGTCCGAAAGAATCAACTGCCAGCTCACGCCGAATTTATCCTGAACCCACCCGTACCTTTTGCTAAACGGGTATTCCTGCAAGGGCATGAGCGCCGAACCGCCAGACAACAGCCTGTTCCACAAGGCATCCAGATTTTCGCGCGCGTGCGGATCGCGGGACAAATCGAAGTTCACGAAAAACGAGATCGACGGATTGATCTTGAAAAAAGGCCCCGCGCTGATGGCCATGAACGGCTGACCGGCAATTTCGAACGAGACAACGTCGCAATCGCCCGACGGCGTGTCATGAAGCACGGTCACGTTCGTAATTTTGGAATTTGGAAACGCACCGGAATAAAAATCGGCGGCCTCTTTGGCTTCCTTGTCGAACCACAAATGCGGAATGATTCGTTTCACCATTTGCGGTAACAACCCCTGCGTTTTACATTTCACAACGGAACGAATTTTTCATTGGGATCCAGCGGTCGCTTGGCCACCTTCGCCGTCAACCGCTGGTTTTCAACGGCCCACTTCAAACTGTCCGCGCGCACCGGATGCGAAAAATCCACGCGCTTTCTGAAAAACGGCGACGACGAAGCCGACACCGCCAACGCCCGATCCCGCTCGATCTTCACAACCAATGCGCCTTCCGGCAGACCGGACACGTCAAGCTGAACCGTAAAATCCGCATCCGATTGCTCGAGCACAACCAACGGATCCCACGCCTTGGCCGCGGAATCCGGATTCGACGAAAAATAATCGGCGAACGCCTCGTTCTCGGTCACGCGAATCGAAAAACCCCGCTCTTCGGTCCCCCGATCCTCAAGATCCGCAACCACCGGACGGTTCTCCCCCCAACGGGAAACCAATTCGTCGATCTTGCGGAACTGGGCAAAAAAATCGCGGGACTCCTTTTTGTCGCTCAACCAAACTCCCCCAACGACCGTTGGCTCTTCTTGTTAATAAGCGCTTGGTTGCCCGCCCACTGACGCCGCGCAAACACGGGCAAATCCCCGTGCTTGGCCACCCACTTTTCCAAAAACGCGCGCGTGCGCGGATCGCTTGGATACCCCGAACCAAAATCCCCGTGAATTTTTCCGAGTTCCGCAACCGCTTGATCGCGCGCCACCTTCGCAAGAATCGACGCCGCACCCACCACCGGATACTTGAAATCGGCCTTGTGCTCGGACCGCACGACCCGCGCCTTCGACAAATACGCCCCAATCCGCAAGCCAAAACGCTTGGCGTCCGTATCCGGCGAATCCACCAACACGAGTTTCGGATCCAAAGACAAACCATTGAGCAAGCGCGCGCAGCCCATCGCCTCGATCTCGTTCAGACTCTCGCGCACCATCAGCGCATCCAGCTCGGCCGGCTCAAACGAAAACACCGCAAACTCGGAAAGCACACGAGGCAATTCGACGGCAAGTCGCTCGCGAACCGAAGGCGACAACAATTTCGAATCCTTAACCCCCATTTCAAGCAATCGATCCTCGGACGACTTCTCAATCACGGCCACCGCAATCACAAGCGGCCCGATCGCGGGACCCCGCCCCGCCTCGTCCATGCCCGCGACCAAAAAACCGTCCGCCAACCCGTTTGAACCCAAAACCGGTTTGTGTGCCATGGGCGAATCGAGGGCCAAACCTTTAAAAACGCTATTTGGACCAAAGATACTACAACGAATTCTACGGTGAAAAACGAATGAAAGCCATTATCAAGAATTACCGACGCGGCATCGGAACCAACCACAACAACCAACTCGTGGCAAGCGTCGAAAGCGTGACGACCAAAGCCGGCGCCCAAAAACTCGTGGGCAAAAAAGCGGTCTGGAAAACCCGCTCCGGAAAAACCATGGCCGGAACCGTCAGCGCCGTCCACGGCGACCGCGGCGCCATCCGACTACGCTTTGCAACCCCGCTGCCCCCCGAAGCGCTTGGAACGACCCTCGAAATCAAATAGGGAACGCCAACCATGAAATCCGATCACGCCCAAACGATTGGATTTCCTTTTTTCGAACTCAAACTCTTTTCCGGCTCCGCCAACCCCGCGCTTGGCGAACGCATCGCAAACGAACTCAAGATCCCCCCCGGAAAAATCAAGCTCAAACGCTTCGCCGACGGCGAAATCTACGCCAAATTCGAGGAAAACATCCGCGGCCGCGACGTCTTTCTCATCCAATCGACCGGACCCCCCGTCAACGACGCATGGATGGAACTCCTGATCATGCTTGACGCGGCCCGTCGCGCATCCCCCGCCCGCATCACCGTCGTCATCCCCTACTTCGCCTACGCGCGCCAAGACCGAAAAGCCGCCAGCCGCGAACCCATCAGCGCACGCCTGCTGGCCGACCTCGTCGAAGCCGCGGGCGCCCACCGCGTCCTCGCCCTCGACCTTCACTCAAGCCACATCCAAGGATTCTTCGACATTCCGACCGACAATTTGACCGCCAAAAAACACCTGCTTGAAACCGCGAAAATCCGCGAACTGAAAAACTACTGCATCGTCGCCCCGGACGCAGGCGCCAGCAAGCACGCGATCCAACTCGCACAAGAACTCGGCACCCAAGCCGTCATCATCAACAAATTCAGACCCGAACACCAAAAAGCCGAAGTCTACAACCTCATCGGCGACGCGAACGGAAAAGACTGCGTAATCATCGACGACATCGTGGACACCGCCGGCACCGTCTGCAAAGCCGCCGACGTGCTCAAACAAAACGGAGGCAAACGCGTGATCGTGCTTGCCACCCACGGCCTGTTCTCCGGACCGGCCATCGACCGCATCCGCGCCTCCGGCATCGACCACGTCTATGTCACCGACTCCATCGCCCAACACCAACCAAACGAAAAAATCAACGTGACCAGCGTCGCCCCCCTCCTGGCCCGAGCGATCCACCACACGCACGAACACGAAAGCGTGCACGCGCTCTTCGAATAGCGCGCACAAAAAAAATAGCGGGTCGGAACCGCCGAATTTACTTCAAACCCTCGCGCACGATCACGTACGCGCCCGCGATCGTTGAAAGCAGGGTTCCGGCAAACGAATCCACGAAAAAGCCCAGCGGATAATCCATGGACGTAAGCACCAGAAACGTGTTCAAAAATCCGGCAAACAGCCACACGAACACGCCGAACTCGAACGCCTTCTCGCGCGCATGCCCCTTGTGAAAAAGCGAATGCACGCGATCCCACGCGAAGACCATGATCGCCGAAAGCAAAAACGGATAGGCAAAAAACGCGATCAGCAACGGATCGGTGATCGGCCGAATGCCCGGCAAGGCAAACACGTCGTACGCAAACAACAAATTAACGACAAAACTCACGACCATCGAAACAATTGACATGACGATGCCGGCCAAAAGCCACGACTTGAACTTTTTCATCGGATTCCTCCCCAAACGCTTCAGGCACCAAGCACAGAAAAACGTAAAAAGCGGGCGGGAAGTGAAAACAAAAGAAAAAGGAAAAAAAGAGGGGTCGCTTACGCGACCACGTCGATGTCCAAACGCTTTTTGAGTTCGCGGTAGCGGTTGCGGATCGTGACCTCGGTCACGCCGGCCACGTTGGCGACCTCTTTTTGCGTGCGGCGCTCGCCCTTCAAAAGACCCGCGATGTACACCGCGGCGGCGGCAACGCCCGTCGGACCCCGGCCCGAGATGAGTCCCTTGCCAATGGCTTCCTCAAGGATTTCGCGACCCTTTTCCTGAACCTCGCCCGACAAATTGAGTTCCGAGGCAAAGCGCGGAATGTAATGGATCGGATTCGTCAAGGGAACGTCCAAACGGAGTTCGCGCACCAAAAAGCGATAGGTGCGGCCGATCTCCTTCTTGGTCAGACCCGACGCCTCGGCCATCTCGTTGAGCGTACGCGGCACATGGTACGTGCGGCACACCGTGTACAAAACGGCGGACACGACGGCCTCGATGAGGCGCCCGCGAATCAGGCCTTTCTTGACCGTCTTACGGTACAACAGGGCCGCGGCTTCGACAAGCGACTCGGGAATGTTCAAATACGAGGCCACGCGGCGAAGTTCCGTCAACGCAATGCTGAGATTGCGCTGCATGGACGAGGAAATGCTCGCGCGCTTGTGCCACTTGATCAAGCGATACATCTGCGCACGAGATTTACTCGACAGTTTGTTTCCGCGCAAATCGGTTCCGCGGCGGTCGATCATGGTCACGAGGCCCTTGTTGAGCTTCACATACTTCATGGGACTGCCGGTGCGCGCGCGCTTCTCGAACTGATCGGAATCAAACGAGCGCCATTCCTTACCGAAATCCACTTCGTCTTCGGCCATCACAAGACCGCAATTCTGGCAAACCATTTCGCCGCGCTCGGGATCACGCCGAATCTTCGTCGAATGGCACTCAGGACATTCTGCTTCCGTCACCACAAACCACCTTTTGCATTTTCATTGGACCGAAAAATGTCTAGGAAAATCAAATTCCACGGGCTCGTTCAATCGCACGCTCCACCGGAGCATCCCACCGCGACTGAAAAAACCGCAACTATAAAAACATGCACCCAGGCAAGTATATAAAGCTTCTGGTGTGATCCCTCAATCCAGGTAAAAGGAGGGCACGGACGGTTAATGGCCAAATCCCTGAAGCCCTTGATTGCAAAGGATGCCCAAAATGCACAACACAAACAAGCGATTATGTCGACAATGGCGTTTGGGGGGCGATTGCGAAAAAAAAAGGAAAGACTATTGGTCTTTCTCAAGAATGGCCTGCACGTTGCCGTTTTGCCCCGGACGCGAAGTGATGCGCGCGGTCTTTTTGGCGCTGCCGTCGATCACGCGCACGATCGCGCCTTTTGTGAGCACGTTCTGGCGGGCGAACTGTCGATTGGCGGGATTGTTAACGACGGTCTCAATGGCCAGCGTCTTCGATTTGCCCGTCTTGGGATCCAAAACAACGGCCGTCGGAGTCTTTCGCGACTTGGTCTTTTGAGTGTTTCCGCGACCCGAATAGTGCACGAGTTCTTTTTCGGCATCCACGCGCGTGAGCGTCGCATTGTTGCCCTTGCTCGAAAGGCGTTTGTCGCGGTGGTTCTTGTGGTAATTGATGCCGCCGCTGCTTTTGCGCGCCGGTTCTGCGTGCCATTGGGTCATTCAAAATCACTCCAAAAAGAGAAGCAATACTAGCCCATATTGGGTCGTGCAAGCCATAAAAAGGTATGGGCGGGCGTTTCGGACCCTCTTTTGAGCCAAAAACAAAAAACCACGATCTCGGAACAAACAACACCCATCCAAAAACCGGACGAGTCAAAAACAGCGAACGCCAAACCACAAGCGGATTCCTAAACGGGCGCTCAAATAATCAAAACGAAGGCCGGTCTTCGTTCAGGCGCGCTTCCTCGCCGACTTTTTCCCGAAGCCAGTTCAAGTATTCGTCTCGCAAACCCAAGCCGTGGGACAATTTGCCGGTCTGCAAAAACTCGGACAGTGCCGAGACGGCGGCATTGCCCGCCAGTACCTGGGGCAAAACCACCCAGTCCGCTCCCGCCGTATACAAATCCAAGGCGTCCGCAAAAGAGTGCGCGCGGGCCACGATGAGCAACGAGTCGCTTTGACCCCGCGCGCGCTGCACCATGGACACATTGTCCTCGATGCGGGGAATCGAGCACACCAGCGCGCGGGCTTCGGACAGGCGTACCCGCTCGAACACGTGGTGATTTTCGCGAGACGCATACAGGGCAAAATAATTTTTGCGGATCAAACGGGAAATGCGCACGGGGTCGGGATCCACCAGCACGACCGGCACGCGGCCCGACAGCGCGTCGGCCAGTTGTTCGCCGAACATCCCACCGCCCGCAAGCACAACATGCCCATGAAGCACCGGACCGTCGGGCAAGCGCTCAAGAAGACGCAAACGACGCGAAAAGTAATCGCGCCACGCCTTCGGAGCCAGACGACGATAGGTCCGCAAGAGCCGGTCCGAACGACTCGACCACAAGGAGATCAGCACGGGCGTCAGAACGATCGAAACCAACAGCACCCAAATGAGATCGTTGAAAAATGCGGCCGAAATCTGCTTGAGCCGAATGCCCTGAAACGCAAGGATAAAACTGAATTCGCTTGCGCCCGCAAGAACCAGTCCGATGAAAAGCGCGCTCTTGAACCCAAAACCGCCGACGAGATTGATAAGAAAAAACGCGGCCGAATTAAGCAGGACCAGCACAAGAAGGATCATTGCAAAAAAGCCCCAATCGCTTGGAAGACCCGTCAACTGGAGTCCAAGCGAGACAAAAAACACGGTGGCGAACAATTCCGAGAGCGAGCGGATCACGGACTCGGCCTGCACCGAAAAATCAATTCGCGAAATCGCGATGCCTCCGATGAACGCGCCCACGGCGATCGAAAAATCGAGAACGGCCGAAAGAAAAATGAAAATAAAACAACTGGAAAGCGTCGTGAGGTAGAAAAGTTCGTTCGAATGCGCGGCGTACTTGAACAGGCGCGGAAAGACCCACAGCGAAAGCGCAAAGCCGAGGGCAACCAGCAAAAGGCCGGGGGCAATGAGCGTCAAGAGCGAACCGGCCGAATAAATGGTCTCGATGTTCGCAAGCGCGGGCAAAACCAAAATCGCGACAACGTCCTGCACCAGAAGATAACCGATGATCAGACGCCCGTCCAGATCGTTCATGCGACCCATGGCCGACAACAGCTTGACAACAACCGCCGTGCTTGAAAACGCGAGCATGAAGCCCAAATAAAGCGTCGTGACAAAGGGAAGGCCCATCGCGCCAAAAATCAATTGCACGCCAAGCACGGTGACCGCAATCTGCGCAATGCCCCCCAACACCAGAATTTTCTTGAATTCCAACAAGCGTGAAATGTCCACTTCCATGCCGACCGCAAACAAAAGAAATGCGACCCCGAGTTCGGACAGGACCGCCACGCCCGCGGGATCCTGAATCACGTTCAGCAAAAAAGGACCCATCACAAGGCCCGCCGCCACATAGCCCACAAAAAGAGGCTGGCGCAACAGGCGGGCCAAATACGCAAACAGCGTACCCATCAAGACAATCAGGCCCAAATCCAAAAGCAGGTCGAACGCCATTCCCAAGTCCCCGATTCATCGCGCGCCCGTCTCGCGAACGCATCGAAAACAGGCCCGAGGGCCTATTTAAAGGTTTTTGGATAGCGCTTCGCGATGCCCATTCGCCCGAAAAAATAATGGGATCCGAAGATCAGGACGCCCTCGTCGTCACGACGGATCTGCAACGCCCAATCCAGCGCGGTCTTCGGATCGGGCGCCGCAAACGAGGGCAATCGCACGCCCTCGCGCGCCACCCAGTGCTCGAGTTCAAGCGCGGGTGTTCCATGAAACGGCGACTCCAAAAAAACGATCGCGGCCAGCCTTAGAAAAAGCGGTTTTAGCATGTTCGGAAAATCCTTGTCGTTCGAGCAGCCAAACACGCCGACGAACCGGCGATTTGGCACCACGTCCCCAAGGGCCCGCGCAAGCGCCCGCGCCCCGTGCGGATTGTGCGCGACATCGGCGATGACAAGCGGCTTTTTGGAGAGAATCGAAAACCGGAGCGGCCAGCGGGCACGCGACAACCCCTGCCGCACGGTTTTTTGGGCAAGCGGAACGTCTTCTCCAAGAACCGCTTGCGCGGCCATGACCGCCAGCGCCGCATTCTCGGCCTGATGAAGTCCGTGCAGTCCGACGTGCAACCGCAAAATGGAACGATTTTTTCCAATCCAATCGAACCGCGTGCCCGACGCGTCGGAAAACACGCGCTCGACCCAAAAATCGCGTCCGAAAAACGAGGCGCGCGCGCGCTGGGACCTGCAGCGACCGCGCACCAGCAAGCGCGCTTCAAGAGACTGTTTGGCTCCGATCACGCGCGCGTTCGTCTTGATAACCGCAACCTTTTCGGCGGCAATCGAGGCAAGCCCCTTGCCCAGCCAATCCTCGTGATCCAACCCCATGGGCGTAAGGACGACCACGGCATCGTCGAACACGTTGGTTGCGTCGAGGCGCCCGCCAAGACCCGCCTCGATGACCCCCACCTCGACTTTCTGCTCGGCAAAAAAATCGATCGCGAGCGCCGTCAAAAACTCGAAGTGCGTAAGCGCCAGTCCCGCGCGCTCCGCGGTTTTTCGAAGGGCCCAAATCCTTCGGGCCATCGACGCGCGCGAAATGTCTTTTCCGTTGATCTTGATGCGCTCGGTCGGCGAAAACAAATCGGGCGACGAGTAAAAACCCGTTTTTTTTCCGGCCGCACGCACAATCGACTCGGTCATCGCGCACACGCTGCCCTTGCCGTTCGTGCCGACCACATGAACCGCCTGAAAACGACGCTCGGGGTTGCCAAGCCGCGCCAGGATTTTTTTAATGCGAAAAAGACCCGGACGAATCCCGCGGTTTTGCAGCGAATCCAAGTAGGAAAACGCGCCGGACGGATCGTTCGGGGAACGCATAGCAATCGCCTTAAAGAACCTGCAAGTCTTTTTCATTTTATGCTTAAAATCCATAACACGCTTTCGCGCAAACTCGAGGAATTCAGGCCCCTCCAAGACACGCGCGTCCGCATGTACACCTGCGGGCCCACGGTATACGATTTTGCCCACATCGGCAACTGGCGCGCGTTCGTGTTCTACGACCTCGTCAAACGGTATTTGACCTACCGGGGATTTGCGGTCGAGCACGTCATGAACATCACCGACGTCGACGACAAGATCATCAAAAAATGCAACGAACAGGGAAAAACGCTTTCCGAGTTCACGCAACCGTTTTTGCACGCGTTTCTCAACGACGCCAAGAAACTACGCGTTTCGTTCGCCGGCGCGCCGGAACAAGGAGTCCCCAAAACGACCATCGTCAAGGCCACGGACTCCATCGAACCCATGGTCAAACTCGTCCAGCAGCTCATCAACAAAAAAATCGCATACAAGGCAGGCGACGGCTCCGTCTACTATTCCATCGAAACCTTTCCCGCGTACGGGCAACTCGCGCGACTCGACAAAAAAGGACTCAAACCCGGCGCGCGCGTCTCGCACGACGAATACGAAAAACAGGCGCTCGCCGACTTCGCGCTCTGGAAAGCCTACGCGCCCGAAGACGGAAAAATCTACTGGGACACGCCCATCGGCAAAGGACGGCCCGGCTGGCACCTCGAATGCTCGGCCATGGCAATGAACGAACTGGGCCCCACGATCGACTTGCACCTTGGAGGCGTCGACCTCGTGTTCCCCCACCACGAAAACGAGATCGCGCAAAGCGAGGGCGCCACCGGCAAAACCTTCTGCAACTACTGGCTGCATTGCAACCACCTGATGGTCAACGGGGAAAAAATGGCCAAAAGCAAAGGCAATTTCTACACGCTCCGGGACCTTTCACAGTTCAAGCCCGAAGCCGTGCGCCATGTTCTGCTTAATGCCAACTATGCACAATCGCTCAATTTCACGTTCGAAACCGTGCGCGCGGCCGAAAGCGTGATCGAACGATTGAACGATTTCATCGCGCGCGTGCAAAAAGCGAACGGTACCGAAAACCCAGCGGTCACCCAATGGGTTGATGACGCGCAAAAGGGTTTCGAGAACGCGATGGACAACGATCTGAACGTGCCCAACGCGCTGGCAGCCGTATTCGAATTGCAGAAAAAAGTCAATACGGCGCTGGACGACAACAAGTTAGGCACCACGAACGCGAAAAACGTGCTGGATTTTCTCAAACGGATCGACGCCGTGCTCGCCGTCATGGATTTTTCGCAGACCGCGGACGAATTGTCGGCCGAGGAACAAGCGCTTGTCGCCAAGCGGACCGAATTCAAGGCCAAAAAAATGTGGAAAGAAGCCGACGAAATCCGCGACGAACTGGCCAAACGCGGCATCACGCTATCCGACACGAAGACGGGCATTGCGTGGAAACGCGAAAAGCGATGACCCGCGCGCTGGGTTTAAATTTGTGTTCCAATTGTTTGCCTGCATGAACCCTTTGCACCGCATGCGCTTGTCCGCGCTTCGAAAACAGGAACCCGTTTTGGCGCAGTTGCTTGAGCAAGAGCAGGCGCGGCAAATGGAAGGGCTCGAACTCATTCCAAGCGAGAACATCGTCTCGCAAGCAGTGTTGGAGGCCTTGGGCTCGGTGGCCACCAACAAGTACTCCGAAGGATATCCCGCCAAGCGGTATTACGGGGGCAACGAGTTCATCGACCAGATCGAGAATCTGGCCATCGAGCGCGCCAAGTCGCTCTTTGGCTGCGATCATGCGAACGTGCAACCCCATGCGGGCAGTCAGGCCAACATGGCCGCCTACTACGCGCTCATCCAGCCCGGCGACACATACATGGCCATGAAACTGTCCGAAGGCGGCCACTTGACGCACGGGCACAAAGTCAACTTTTCGGGAAAACTCTACAACCCCGCCCAATACGGCGTGGACCAAGAAACCGAAATGCTCGACTACGACGCGATCGCCGAACAGGCGGCGCAAGTCAAACCCAAACTCATCGTGTCCGGCTATACCGCGTACCCGCGCAAGATCGATTTCAAGCGATTTCGCAAGATTTGCGACGACGTCGACGCCAAGTGCATGGCCGACGTCGCGCACATCGCGGGCCTGATCGCAGGCCACGCGCACGAAAACCCGTTTCCCGGCTTTGACGTCGTCACGACGACCACGCACAAGACGCTGCGCGGCCCACGCGGCGCCATGATTTTGTGCAAAAGCGAATTCGCGACCGCCGTCGACAAAGCCGTGTTTCCGGGATTGCAGGGCGGACCCATCGAGTCCGCGATCGCGGCCAAAGCCGTCGCATTTGGCGAAGCGCAAAAGCCCGAGTTCAAGGACTATGCCAACCAGATCGTCAAAAACGCGAAGGCGTTGTCCAAAGTGCTTTTGGACCACAAATTGCGCCTCGTGTCGGGCGGGACCGACAACCATTTGATGCTTGTCGACACCATGAGCATGAATTTGCCCGGAAAAGACGCCGAAAAACAATTGGACGAATGCGGCATCTGCTGCAACAAGAACACGATTCCGTTCGACCCGCGCTCGCCCTTTGACCCCAGCGGCATCCGCATTGGAACCCCCACGATCACCACGCGCGGCATGAAAGAACCCGAAATGCAAAACGTCGGCGAATTCATCGTGCGGGGCCTAAACGCGCGATCGGGTCCCGACCGAGAAAAAATACGCGCCGAAGTCCGAGCCTTTTGCGCCCAATTCATGTTCTACGGCAACGCGGACTGAGACTTCCAACGCCCGAACCCAAACGGTTTGCAGGCCACCAAAAAAAAAAACCGGTCGTCAAAAAAAAAATCGAAAAAAAAAGCCCGTTCAGTCGGTGACGGACTCGTAGTCTCCGGCCGCGTCCTCGTCGGAATCAAACTCGTCGTCGTCCAAGAGCTTGTCCTTATAGGCCGTGAGCTTGAGATCGCCCTTCTTATTCGCAACCAGCGTCATCTCGAAATTGCATTCGGGACACGGAACAAGGTCGCCCTCCTCCAAATCCTCCATTTCAAGATCAAACCGGTGCTTGCAATCCAGACAGCGCGTGCGAACCATGGGAATCAACTTCAATCTATTCCTATGCCCATCTTGGCAAACAAATACGTAACGGATTCAAAAACCAAACCAAAAACGCGCCAAAAAGTAAAAAAGGCGAGAAAAGAGGGCTTACGCCACGCCAAAAGACACCAAACTGTAAATTACAAGCAAAACGATCGTCGCCAGCGAACTTGCGATAAAACCCCGCCCCAAGAGCCTTCGCACCAACCGGTAGAAAACCGACAGCGTCCAAAGAAACTGGACAATGAAAATCAGGGCCAATACGCCAAACACGATGCCGGGCAACTCCGGCGGCCCCAAGCGCAAAACCTCGGCAATGCTCGCACCCGGAGAATCAAGCACCGAAAACGACAACTGGGTTCGCCAATCGGTTCCAAGCAACAACAATCCGACGCTTGCAAAACCGAACAGTGCCGAAACAATCCAGATGACCGATAGCACGGACAACGTGGCCGCAAACGCGTTTTGGTCGAGTTTTTTGCCCGCAAGCGCGGCCAGAATCAGCGCGGCGATCGCCATCGCAAAAATGCGGACCAGCAAAACCCCCGCCGTAAAACCCGTTTGCACCCAGTCCACATCGTAGCCGATCGCGGCCACAAACAACAAGCCCACGCCCAGCGACGCCACCACCGCCGGAATCACCAAAAACGGCAACGGGTGCTCAAACGATCGATCGACCACAAACTGGGGCTTCCAATACTCGCCGGACATGCTGGCAGAGAACACGACCAAAGAAAAGAAAAAGACCGCGCATGGCGCCTTGACTACAACCGGTCGATCTTGGCCGCGAGAATGAAATCGTTTTCCGAAAGCCCCTGAATCGCGTGCGTCCAAAGTTCAATGGAAACCTTGTTGTACGAGTTGAACAAATCCGGATGATGCCCCTCGGTTTCGGCCAGTTCGCCCACGCGATTGATGAACGCCAACGCTTGCTTGAAATCCTCGAATTCGAACGCTTTACGGATTTTTTTGGCGTCGGCCGAAAGCGACCACTTGTCAAGTTGGCCCAAAAAAAATTCGGCGCTTTTTCGATCCAACGCCAAAAGACCGCCTTCGCAGGCCACACATTTTTTTTGATGCAAATCCATGCAAAAATCCGTGCAAAAAACGGTTTTTAAGCGGGCCCTGCAAAACGCATTGCACTAAAGCCTTTAATATTTCCACGAGCCATAAAACAGGTTGGAGACTCATGCCCTTCAAACGCTTGTTGATCGTCCCAGACTATATTCGCATGAGCCTCCGCACGCTGTGGCACCTTATTTTCGTCTATTAAGGGCCCCGCCAAAACCTGAAAATTAAAATTTGGTTTTGGGTAAACGGGGAAACGCATCTAAAAAAAAACAAAAAAAGAGAGGATAGTGGAGACTATGCAAAAAAAACCAGCAACCGTCGTTCGCCAACTCGCGCCCTTGGTGCGACTGGCCCCCAGGCAGCAAGCGTTGCTGCAGATCATCAGCCAAAACCGGCCCTTGCCCGCCACCCAGTTTGTGCGCGGACTCGACGGCCAAATGGCCCAGTCCACCGTATGGCACAACCTGCGCCAGATGCGCGACATGCGCCTCCTGCGTTTTGGAGACGGACAGGCCGTCCGCCTGACCAATCTTGGCCGACAACTCGCCGAAGCATTCATTGCGTTTCCAAGCCCCCGCTATGGCCAAACCCAGTCGATTGGGTCATGGCGCGGAGGGCTAACCCATGGATTCACCGCATGAACCCCCTCACACGTTTTCCCAAGTCGATTGCTTGACTTGGGAAACGCTTTTTTCTCGCCAACTCGAACTCGTGGAAAACCATGCGTGCCGCGAATGGCAAACGGGCTTCAAGCGCCTGAAACTGGATCCGGCCCGAATCCCCGACCAAAAAGAACTAAGCCGGCGGATCAACCGAAAAACCGGCTGGCGCATGGCGACGGACCAAAGCGGTTTTGCGAACAACGACGAATGGCACAAGGCGCTGTCCCAAAAAACGCTTTTGACAAATTTTTTCATCCGAAAACCAAGCGAACTCGATTTCACGCCATTGCCCGACTTGTTCCACGACTACTTCGGGCACGCGCCCTTCCTCATGGTCGAAACAACCGCCGAACTCTACGGGCTCTTGGCCAAGGCCTATTGGGCCACGCCTCAAAAACACCGAAACGCCGCGGGCCGATTGTGGTGGCATACGACCGAATGGGGATTTGTGCGCGAAAACAACGACGAAAAAGTCTTTGGAGCGGGCC
>JAANMU010000550.1_pt1 | contig 44284 bp, 34 predicted proteins | sample 7279701 | NCBI WGS metagenome assembly JAANMU01 (sample SAMN14094539, study PRJNA606508) | bioreactor metagenome | isolation source: A lab-scale SPAN reactor treating ammonium-rich wastewater day 57 | place: Ireland: Galway | collected 2017-03-13
AAGGTAGGTTCGTGTTGCCCAGAACCGATCCCTGGCTGCCATATCCAGCCTTGCCCTGCCGCTGGGTTATTCAATTTTTAAGGTGCAAAAGCCGAGTTTTAACTCCCCCTTATTGGTGTACAACAAAATCCTTTTGCATTGCTTCCCCGTTGGTGCGTCCTTCGATGGGCGCGAACCGGGGAGCGTAAAGGAGGTGCGATCCGCGATCATGCTGTCAACCGTTTTCACTGTCCATGAAAATGATCTTGGAAACCTGTATGGAAGGAGGATAACATGTGGATTGTACGCGTCAATATGACAGACCAATCCTATAAGATCGAGGAGGTACCGGAAGAATACAAATACCTGGCGGGGCGCGCCATGACCTCCACCCTCGTGGCGGACGAAGTCCCCCCGCTGTGCCACCCGCTCGGACCGAACAACAAACTCGTCTTCTCGCCCGGTATCGTCACCGGCACGCCCGCCCCGACATCCGCCCGCATCTCTGTCGGAGCCAAGTCCCCGCTGACCGGGGGCATCAAGGAGTCCAATGCCGGTTCGTCCTGGGGCGCGGACCTGGCCGACCTTAACATCAGGGCGCTGGTGCTGGAGGGACAACCCAAAAAGAACGGCAAACACTGGGGGTTGTATATCACATACGACAAGAAGGCAGACAAGCCCAAAATCGAGTTCTTCGACGCCGCCGAATATACCGGCAAACCGCTCATGGAGGTCTTCCCGAAGGTGTACGACAAGTTCGGAAAGAGAATCTCCATCAGCGGGGTGGGGTTGGCGGGCGAGCACGGATATGGCAACTCCGGCGTGGTCTTCAACGACGAGGCGAAGCGCGCCACGCGTTATGCCGGGCGCGGCGGACTCGGCTCCGTACTTGCCAGCAAGGGCGTGAAGTTCATCATCACAGACCGCAAGGACGCTCCCGGCGCGCCGATCGTAGATAAGGCGCTGTTCGACGAGGGGCGCAAGAAGATGACCGAAGCCCTGCAGACTCACGACATCACCAAGCCCAAGGGCGGACTCAACACCTATGGGACCGCGGTGCTGATCAACATCATGAACGAAGCCGGGGGGCTGCCCACACGCAACTTCTCCAGCGGACGTTTCGAGGGCGCGGCAAACATCGCAGGCGAGGCGATCTTCGAGGGCAACAAGAAACGCCTCGGCAAGGAACTCTATAACCATGCCTGCAGTCCGGGGTGTATTGTCCAATGCTCGAACACCTGGTTCGATGAGGACGGCAAGGAAATCGCCTCGTGCGTCGAGTACGAATCCGACTGGGCGCTGGGCGCGGACTGCGGCATTGACAACCTCGACGACATCGCCGAGATGGTGAGGTTGTGCAACGAGTACGGACTCGACACCATCGAAACGGGAACAACCATCGGCGTCGCGATGGAAGCGGGCGTCATCCCGTTCGGAGACGGCAAGGGCGCGATCAATCTGATCCACGAGATGGGCAAAGGCACACCGCTCGGTCGCATCCTCGGGAGCGGAACCGAAGGCACGGGCAAGGCTTACGGCGTGACGCGCGTCCCGACGGTGAAGGGACAGTCCATGCCGGCGTACGAACCGCGCGCCGTCAAGGGCATCGGCATCACGTATGCCACGACGACGATGGGCGCGGATCACACTGCCGGATATACGATTGCGCCAGAGATTTTGGGCGTGAGCGGCAAAGTGGATCCGCTCAGCAACGAGGGCAAGGCGGCTCTGAGCCGCAACTTCCAGGCTGCCACGGCTTTCATTGATTCCAGCGGACACTGCCTGTTCATTGCCTTTGCCGTCCTGGATATTGCCAGCGGCTATCAGGGCATGATTGACGAGTGCAACGGCGTGTTCGGCACGAACTGGACCGCCGATGACGTCGCAGCGTACGGCGCGAATGTCCTGAAGAAGGAACGCGCCTTCAACGAAGCCGCCGGGCTTGGCAAACTGGCTGACCGTATGCCTGAGTTCATGAAGATCGAACCACTGCCGCCGCACAATCAGGTCTTCGATATTCCCGACGAAGCCCTGGACTCGGTCTATGGCGAACTGTAACGTCTGATACGATGAAGACAGGGCAGAAACCTCTGCCCTGTCTGTTTCTCAGTCAGGCACACTCTGTGAGTAATGGATTATTTACAAGTATCGGAGGCAATAATGAATAAAGCAACAACGACATTGTTTTTAACACTGGGCGCCCTTGCAGGGATCATGGGAATAGAACATGGAATCGGGGAAGCGCTCGAAGGTTATCGGCCAACAGACGGCATGTTTATTTTATCCTGGCCCGATTCGGCTTTTTTCGAAATAATGTCTGGGGAGCCTGCAATGACAATTATTCCTAATTATTTGATCACAGGATTGCTCGCGATATTTTTCTCGGCTGTTTTTCTCGTTGTGTTGGTAAAGTCTGGTCTCGATGGAAAGGCTACTATTATTCTACCCGCCCTTCTAATTCTTATGCTTCTTACTGGTGGAGGTTTTGGTCCACCCATCGTTGGGATGATTGCCGTCCTGATCGCGTTAAAGAGAAACTCTCCGCTTAAAACGTGGAGCAAGTTGCCTTCAAAGTTACACAACGTTCTCAGTATCTTGTGGCCCTGGTCGTTCGGACTATGTCTGATCGGGTGGCTGATGTTATTTCCGGGAGCGGCTCTCGTTGCCTTCTTCACAGGGATAAACGATGCGTTATTGATGATGATTCCAATCCTCGTTGCATTTGCCTTTATCCCAACAACACTGTTCCTGGGATTTTCGCGTGACATTTTGAGACGAAAATCTGAGATTATCAATCCTTCGTAAACGAAAATGTGATTCAAACTGGCTTTCCGTTTAAGGTGAAACTATGCCCAAAGTAAAGATGAATCATGGAAGGGAAATTCGTTTGCCCGAGGATTTTCTCGAGCGCAGGCGCGTCCAACCCGAACAGGAATACTGGCTGGATGAACGCAACGGAGAATTGATTCTGCATCCGCGCCTCCCTGATGTTCAGAAACTGTATCTCGAGCCGACCACCGCCTGCAACCTGGAGTGCATCACCTGCATCCGCAATACGTGGGCTGATCCGATCCGGCACATGAACATGCAGACCTTCCAGCGCGTGGTGGACAGCCTCGATGATCTGCCCGATCTCAAACGCGTGGTCTTCACCAGTTTTGGCGAACCGTTCACCCAGCCGCGTCTGTTGGATATGGTCGAAGCGATGCGTAAACGAGACTTGGCGGTCACGATCGGGACGAATGGTTTGCTCCTCGACTCCCAAAAAGCCAGGGAACTGATCAAGTTAGGCGTGGAGCGCGTCGTCATCTCCATTGACGGCGGCAAACCCGAAACCTACGCGGGCGTGCGCGGGGCGATGCTTGCCCAGGTCATTGATCACATTCGAGGGTTGAACGAGGCGAAGCGGGGACTCCGTTCCCTGCTCCCGCACATCGGAGTCGAGTTTGTGGCAATGAAAAGCAACGTCAATGAATTGGATGATCTCGTCGCGATGGCAAAAGACCTCAACGTATCTCGTTTGCTGGTCAGCAACGTCCTGCCTTACACCGAGGAACTGCGCGAGGAGGTGCTGTACGGTTACGAGCCGATCCCGCCTTTCAAAGCCAGCGGCTGGGCGCTCAAACTGGACGCCTGGGTCTCGTGGGCGACGCAGGAGTTGCCGCGTATGCACTGGGGCGCGGAACGCAAATGCAAGTTCGTGCAGGATCATGCCATGGTCGTCGGCTGGGATGGCGGCGTCGCGCCGTGTTACGCGCTGTCGCATAATTACAGTTACTACACCATTGACGGAATCAAGAAGCAGGTCGAGCGTTATATTCTCGGCAACGTGAACGACGAGTCCCTCGCCGATATTTGGATGTGCGAGGACTACGTCCGTTTTCGCAGCGAGGTCAAGGTCTATCACTTCCCCTCCTGCCCGAATTGCGACCTGCGCGAAACCTGCGACCTGCGTAAAAAGAATCAGGGATGCTGGGGCTGGAATCCCTCCTGTGCGGATTGCCTGTGGGCGCAGGGAATCATTCGCTGCCCGTGAGGAAATTATGCAAGTGACTGTGAAACTCTATGCGATGCTAAACCGCTTCAGACATAACGAACGGGCTGGTACGCCCTTCAAAGTTGATCTACCCGAAAACGCGACTCTGCTCGATCTGATTCACCAATTGAACATCCCGCCCGAACAGACTCGTATCACGTTCGTAAATGGAATTATCCAAGAGGTTGATTACAAACTCAAAGATGGCGATGAAGTAGGCATCTTCCCGCCGATCGGAGGAGGCTAACGAAATGACAGAGATTCTTGTGGACGTTTGGCTGTACGGTGAATTGGCGCGTTACGGGGGCGAGTCAAATCGCGGCAGTCATGCAAACCCAAAGGTCAAATTGGCCGAGGGCGGCACGATCCGCGACCTTCTGGTGTTTCTGCAAATGCCGACCGAGGAACGCGGCATCACGTTTGTCAACGGTGAACTAAGCGCCATGCCAAACCTGCAACCCGATCTCGATCATGTTCTGAACGATAACGACCGCGTGGCATTCTTCGACTTGCACAGCATGTGGCCCTTCCAATATCGTCACGGCATTCCCATGGTGGGAGAAATGTCCGAAGCGATGCAATCGAGCGAAGACAAAGGGATACGCCACGCATACAAGAAATAGGCTTGAAATCATTTTGAAATTGACCGGATATAAAAAGGGGGGCAGGTTCACGATGATATAATCCTGCCTGTTATCATACTCATACAAGGAGACTCCATGTCCGATTCCCGCGTTCAAAAATTCGCAAAAGTTTTGATCGAACATTCCGCCCGCATCGTCCCCGGCGACCGCGTCCTGATCGAAGCGACGACCGCCGCCGAGCCGCTGGTGCGCGAGTTATTCATTCAGATCATGGAAAAGGGCGGTCATCCCCACCCGATGGTTGCCCTGCCCGGCCTGATGCCGTTCAGCCAGGAGGAGTTCTACCTCACCTACGCCGGGGACGCGCAACTGGATTTCGTGCCGACCTTCTACAAGATCGCCTACGACCAGTTCGAGAGCCGCATTCGCATTCATTCGTCCACGAACACGCGCGGCACGACGAACATTGACCCGCTCAAATCGCAGCGGCGCGGCAAAGCCACCAGCGTCATCACCGAGGCGCAGATGCGGCGCGGCGCGGAGGGCAAATTCAAATGGGTCACCACGCTCTATCCCACCGAGGCGTACGCGCAGGACGCGGGCATGAGTCTGATGGAGTACGAGGATTTCGTTTTCAACGCCGTCCACGCAAACGAGGAGGATCCCATCGCCTATTGGAAAGGCACGGCGGCGGGTCAGCAAAAGGCGATTGATTTCCTCGCGGATAAGGACATCGTCACGCTGCGCGGACCCAATGTAGACCTGTCGCTTTCCATCAAGGGGCGCAAGTTCATGAATTCCTTCGGGGTGTACAACATGCCCGACGGCGAGGTCTACACGGGTCCCGTCGAAGACTCGTTGAACGGCTGGGTGAGGTTCACCTATCCCGCCATCTACGGCGGCGTGGCGGTCGAAGGCGCGGAACTGGTATTCAGCCGCGGGCGCGTGGAGCAGGCAAAAGCGGAAAAGAACGAAGCGTATCTGATCAAGATGCTCGAATCGGACACCGGCTCGCGTTACGTCGGTGAGTTCGCCATCGGCACGAATTTCGACATCAACCGATTCACCGGCAACATCCTCTTCGACGAAAAGATCGGCGGGACGTTCCACATGGCTCTCGGCGCAGGCTACCCGGAAACCGGTTCAAAGAACAAGTCCGCCATCCACTGGGACATGATCTGCGACCTGCGCACGGATTCCGAAATCCACGCGGACGGCATGTTGTTCTATAAGAATGGGGAGTTTGTGTTTGGAGGAACGTAGACAGGTAATCAGGTAAACGGATATAAAAGAAAGCCTTTCGAGTTCATCGAAGGCTTTTTGTTTTTACCTGTCTACTTGTGTACGTGTGTACCTGTTACGTGTGTACTTGCGTACTTCCTCAATACAACCCCACCGACCGATCCACCCGGCGCGCGTATTCGTCAATGCCGCCGCGCACGTTGAAGACGTTCCTCCATCCCTGTTGCGCGAGCCACGCGGCGACCTGCATACTGCGGTTGCCGTGATGACATAAAACGTAGATAGTGGCATCCTTCGAACGCGCGGACTCGGACAACGCGTCCGTGCCTTCGCGCGCCAACCGGCTCATGGGCGTGACCTCGAGCCTGCTGTCCGTTAATTTGGCGTGGTTCAACTCGTCGAGTTCGCGCACGTCGAGCAGGATGAATTCGTCCTCGGATTTCAACTTCTCGGAAAGATCGGTAACGGTAATTTCGGGAAACATGGTCTATTCCAACGCCTTCGAATACAACCTCTCCGCGTATTCCTTCACCATGCGGCGCGTGGAGAATTGCGGCGCGACCGTTTTGACGGATTCCTTCATGCGGCGCACCCAATCCGGGGGGACGTCGTTGATGTCGCGGTCGTAATACAGCGGAATGATCTCGTTCTCGAGTTTGTTGTACAGGTCCCGCGCGTCCGCCTGATCCTGCGCCTCGGGCAAGTCCCATTGTTTGTCCTCGCCGATGGACCACCCGTTTTTGCCGTTGTATGCCTCGCGCCACCAGCCGTCCAGCACAGACAAGTTCAACGCGCCGTTCAAGCCCGCCTTCATGCCCGAAGTGCCGCTGGCTTCCATGGGGCGGCGCGGAGTGTTGAGCCATACGTCCACGCCCTGGACGAGGTAACGCGCCAGGTTCATGTCGTAGTCCTCGACAAAGACGAGGCGCCCGCCCGTTTCGGCGCGTTTGACCGTGCGGTAGATCTTCTGGATGAGTTGCTTGCCCGGTTCGTCGGCGGGATGCGCCTTGCCTGCAAAGACGATCTGAACCGGCATGTTCGGACGGTTGATGATGCGCAACAATCTGTCCACGTCCGAAAGAATGAGGCTGGCGCGTTTATACGTCGCGAAGCGGCGCGCAAAGCCGATCGTCAACACGTACGGGTTGAGCATCACGCCCGCAGAAACCACCTGCACCGGATGGAAACCTCCCATCGTCCAACGGTCGCGGACGCGCTCGCGCAGGTAGAAGTTCATCTTGCGCTTGAGATGCTGGTGAACCTGCCACAAGGCGGTATCGGGCAGGCTGTCCAGTTTTTCCCACAACTCCGCTTCGTCGAGGCGTTCCATCCAGCCCTCGCCGAAATGCAGTTCGAGCAATAAACGCAAGCGGCGCGCCATCCAGTTCGCGGTGTGGACTCCGTTCGTCACGTGCGTGATCGGCACGTCCTCCACGCGTCGATCCTCCCAGAGGAAATGCCACATCTCGCGCGCCACGCGTCCGTGCAGTTCGGAGACCGCGTTGCGTCCCTCCGAATAGCGCAGCGCCAGAATGCCCATGCTGAACGTCTCGCCGTGTGGCTGTTGATGCCGCGCCAGATCGTAGAATTGCTCGCGGGTCAACCCCAATTGACCCCAGACCGCCGCGAGGTATTTGTCCATGAGCCAGAGCGGAAACTCGTCGTTGCCCGCAGGGACCGGCGTATGCGTGGTGAAGATGTTTTGTCCGCGCGTCTTTTCGAGGGCGGTCTCGAACGGAACGCCGTCCTCGACCAGTTCGCGGGCGCGTTCGATTGTGAGGAACGCGGCGTGACCCTCGTTCATGTGCCAGATCGTCGGGTTGACTCCCAGCGCGCGCAACGTGCGCACGCCGCCGACGCCAAGCAAAACCTCCTGCATGATGCGGTGGTCGAGGTCCGACCAATACAAGCGGGCAGTCAACAGGCGGTCGGCTTCAGAGTTGCTTTCCACGTTCGAATCGAGCAGGTAGAGAGGGATGCGCCCAACGCGCGCCTCCCATACCTGGAGCGCAATCCTACGGTCGGGAAACTCCACTTCGACCGTAACGGGCTTGCCGCCCTGCGTCACCAGGTTTACCGGCAGGTCTTCGAACGTCAGCATGTTGTTCAACGCCTCCTGCCAGCCGTCCTCGCTGATGCGCTGGGAGAAATATCCCTGCGCGTACATGAAGCCGACTCCCACCAGCGGCAGACCGAGGTCGCTTGCCTCCTTCAGGTGGTCGCCAGCCAGTACGCCGAGCCCGCCCGAATAGATCGGGAGGATTTCGTGCAGACCAAACTCCATGGAGAAATAGGCTATGGGATTCGAGGCAAGTTCCGGCTGAGTCCGATGCGTCCACGTATCCTGTTGCGCCGCGTACGAATCGAAAGCCTCAAAGACGCGGCGGTACGAATTCATGTAATCCTTGTCCTTGAGAACTTCGTTCAAACGGGCGCGCTTGATCTCACGCAACATGCGAATGGGATTGTGATTCAAACGCTCCCACATGGCGCGGTCCAATTGCGAATACAGGCGCGTGGCTTCGGGCTGCCACGTCCACCAGAGGTTATAAGCCAGTTCGCCCAGGCGGGCGAGTTTTTTGGGAAGGTCGAACGGGGGAAGTTGCGCGCGAAAATGGTTCATGGCGCACAATGATACCCCAAAAAACCGTTTGGATTTACAATGGATTCGTGACAACCGCGCAGTTATTCGTGACGTGCCTCGTCGCTTCCTTCCACCCGCAAACCGGGGAGGCGATCGTGAGCATTCTCCAACGCCTCGGCATTGACGTGGACTTCCCCCGCAACCAAACCTGCTGCGGACAACCCAACTTCAACGCGGGTCTGCGCGCGGAGGCGCGGCTGGTTGCGGAACACACCATCCGCGTGTTCGAGAAAACAACGGGCGACATCGTCATCCCATCGGGTTCATGCGCGCACATGCTCAAACATGGATATTTGGAATTATTTGCAGACGATCCCGTCTGGCTGCCGCGCGCGCAGGCAGTGGCTTCGCGAGTCTACGAGTTCACGGAATACCTCGTGGACAGACTCGGCGTGACCGACCTCGGCGCGCAATGGAACGGAACATTGACCTATCATCCATCCTGTCACACCCTGCGCGGCATGGGCATTGACCGCCAGCCGCGCGCACTGCTGGCAAATGTCAAGGGCGCGACAATTGTAGAACTTCCCAACGCCGAGGAATGTTGCGGTTTCGGCGGCATCTTCTCGATGGAACATCCCGAACTTTCGGCGGAATGGTTGAAACGCAAGATCGCCAATCTCGAAGCAACCAATTCTCCAACTTTGGTCGTGACCGAATCGGGCTGCCGTATGCACATCGCGGGTGGATTGCATCGGCAGAAGAAAAAGCAGAGGGTGGTGCATATTGCGGAGGTGTTGGCGAGGCGGTGAGAAGGGGGAAGGGGAAGGGGAAGGTGGAAAGCATGCCCTGAGCGCAGTCGAAGGGTGGAAAGTAGAAAGCATGCCCTGAGCGCAGTCGAAGGGTGGAAGGTAGAGAGTGGAAGGTAGAGAGTGGCAAGTGGAGGGTGGAGGATTAGAGAATTAGAGAGTATAAGTAGATCACGAAAATTTTGCGTACTGCGTAGCGTGCGCTCTCTGGCGCAATCGGGGAAGTGAAGTGGAAAGTGGAAGGTGAGAAGTGGAAAGTGAGAAATGAATAGGAAGCAGTTTCGTCAGAGAATCCGCCAATCGCTGGCTAACGAGCCGCTCCAGATCGCGCTGGATGCCAACGCCGAGCGGCGCGTGAAGGGACGCGTTGCCGCGTTCGCTTCGCTCCCCGATTGGAGGGAACGCAGGCAAAAGGCGCACGCCATTCGAGCGGAGGTTATCGAGCGTCTCGATTCGTATCTTGAGCAATTCATCCATAACGCAACGCAAAACGGGATTACCGTTCACCGCGCAAAGGACGCGGACGAGGCGATACAGATCCTTTTGAAGATCGTAAAGGATGAATCCTTCGTGTCCCTTCGTGACCTTCGTGGTAAAGAGCTCCTGATCGCCAAATCCAAGAGCATGGTTTCGGAGGAGATCAACCTCAACCGCGCGCTCGAAGCGGAAGGGATGCGCGTCGTCGAGACCGACCTCGGCGAGTACATCGTGCAATTGCGGAACGAAAGACCGAGTCACATCATCACGCCCGCCGTGCATCTACGCCGCCACGAGGTCGGTCAACTCTTCCACGAGAAACTCGGCGTCCCCTACACCGAAGACATCCCCACCCTCACGAACATCGCGCGCAAAGTCCTGCGCGAAGTGTTCCTCACGGCAGACGTGGGCATCAGCGGGGTCAACTTTGGCATTGCGGAGACGGGCGGCATCTGCATCGTCACCAACGAAGGCAATGGCCGCATGGTCACAACGCTCCCGCCGGTTCACATCGCGCTGATGGGCATGGAACGCCTCGTCCGGGATTTCGGCGACCTCGCCATCATGCTCTCCCTCCTCCCCCGCTCGGCAACGGGACAAAAACTCAGCGTCTATACTCAAATCATTCACAAACCCCTTGATGGTCAACAACGTCACATCATCCTGCTCGACAACGGACGCTCGCATGTTCGCAACTCGCCGCTCAAAGAATCGCTCTATTGCATTCGCTGCGGCGCGTGCCTCAACGCCTGCCCCGTGTTCCGCGAAATCGGCGGTCACGCCTACGACAGCGTCTATCCCGGTCCCATCGGCTCGGTCATTTCGGCGGGATTGTTCGGGAGCGAATTCGTCCCGCTCGCGCAAGCCTCGTCACTGTGCGGCGCGTGCAAGGAGGCTTGCCCCGTGGATATTGATCTGCCGAAGTTGTTGACGCGCGTCCGCGCAGGGCTGGCTTCGGACGCGCAACACGCAACAAGCCTCTCTCCATTTTCCGCTTTCTTCTTGAAGACGTACGCCCGCCTCGCGACTCACCCCAGGCTGTTCGCCCTCTCCCAAAAATTCGCGGCGCTGGGAACTTTTCTCCTCTCCCCCTTCGACGATCACGTCCGTTTGCCCGCGTTCACGGGATGGGGCTATGGCAGGGATTTACCGAGATTCGCGTGGAGGACGTTTGGGGAAAGGTACGCAGGTAAACAAGCAGACGAGCGCACAGATAAACAAGTAGACAGGTATCCAAGCAGGCAGGAAGACTCTTCAGTCATGGCGACTGCAACGCCACCCCCTCAGAGTGAGATAAACAAAGTTGAACGTTTTATCGAAGAACTCACCAAAGTCAATGGGCAGGTCGTTCGCGCGACGGAAAAAGAACTGACGGGCAGGGTCGTTGAATTTCTGCGATCGCGAAACATCAACCGCATCCACCTCGAGCCGAATGTGTTGGACGAGGAGTCTTTGCGGGGAACGGGAATCACCGTCAGCCGTGAGGCTAACGCCGCGATACGCGTCGGGGTGACGAGGGCTCTTTGCGGGCTGGCAGATAGCGGGTCCGTTTTGGAGGCGGATGGGGAGGGAGGCAGGTTATACGCCTCCCTTTTGACCGAAATCCACATTGCCGTATTGCGCGCATCGGACATTTATCCCTCCCTCGAAAACGCGCTGCACCTGACGCGTGGTACAAAATCCGCCGTCTTCATCACGGGACCGTCGCGCACGGGCGACATCGAAATGTCGCATACCATCGGCGTGCATGGGCCGGGCGAGGTCGTGGTCTTTTTGGCGGCGTGATAAAATCCGCAGGCATGAACCGGGAAAAAGCGTTTGCGTTTTATTTGCCGGCAGTCTCATTGCTTGGCATGGCGTTCGCCTTCGTCGTGACGTTTCGTTACGGCGCGGGGCTGGCGACCGACGGCGCGAGATATTTATCCACCGCCGAGAATTTGATTCACGGGAAAGGCTTTATCGAATATCTGGGCGTGCCGTTGACGCAGTTCCCGCCGTTGTATTCGATCCTCCTTGCAATCGTTGGGTTTGTCACGCGGGCGGATGTGTTCGTCATCGCGCAATACCTCAACATCCTGACGTTCGGTCTGACGACCTGGCTGGCGGGAAAGTTCTTTCGGAAATTGTTTCCCAAAAACGTTTTGTACGCGTACGTTGGGAGCGGGGTGTTCGTTACCTCGGTTTCGCTGCTTCGCATGGCTTCGAATATTCTGTCGGACCTCCTGTTCCTCGCGCTGACCATCGTGATCTTGATCGCCGCCGCAAATTTCATGGAAGACCCATCCCGAAAGAATCTATGGTTGCTTGGTTTGTTGTGCGCCGTTTCCCCGTTATTGCGCTATGCCGGGTTGACTCACATCCTCACCGCATCGTTGATCGTTTTGCTCGCGCATCGAAAGGAATGGATGAAGGGAATCGTTCGAGCGGGGGCGTTGGGTCTGCTCGCGAGCCTCCCGACCCTGCTTTGGGTTTACTTCCATAACTATTTGCAAACGGGGATCTTGTTCGGCAGGCGCCTGCCGCCCAACGCGCAAGGCAATCTGGAAACGACCATCGAAAAAGCCGTTCACTGGTTCCTCCCGTACAGCGTCACCGATCGGATCCCCGAATGGTTGATCATCGTTTTGTTGCTGCTCGTTCTCATCACGGGCAATCGCATCGCCGACTGGAAAAACTGGGGAAGACAGATCGTGAACTCGAAATTCCTCCCCAACCTGATCTTCGTTTTCCTCTACGTGAACGTGTTGATCTTCAACGTCAGTTACTCAGAGGTGCGCTGGCGATTCATGGATCGCATCCACATCATCCTCCTGCCTTCGCTCCTGGCGATCGGGTTCGTGACGTTCAGGGAGTTACGGCCGTTCTATCTGCGCCGGTTTTCGACGAAGACATTGCAAACTGCGGCGTTGATCGTTTTCGCCCTTTGGCTGGCGTATCCCTTGAACGGCATCCAGGAAACGCTTCGAAGCGCGTACTACAACGGGGAAACGAGCGAATACAACATCTACAACACCCGCGCCCAATACGAATCAGGGATCAGGGAATTTATCGAGTCGCTGCCCATGACGCCCGAGGATAAGATCTACAGCAACTACGAACCCGTCGCCTGGTTCTACGCGCGCCGCACGATCCTCAAACTCCCGCAAGGACCGGTCAGCCCGGAACCGCCGGATCCCGATGAAGTGTTGAAGAACCATCCCGATTGGCCCGGCGAAGACGGCGCGGGCTACGTGATCTGGATGAAGGAACTGGGTTTCAAGGAATACGTCCTTTCGCCGGAACAGTTGACATCCAGGGCAAAATTCGAACTGCTCTTCTTCAGCAAACAGGGCGACGTGTACCGCATCACGCCGAGGTGATCTTCGATTGACGTTTCCATTTCACGATGATACAATCCCGCACGCTTCCCTCAAAAGGAGAGAGGCGCGCGGGATACGATCCCACCCGCCCCCATCGTCTAGCGGCCCAGGACGGAGCCCTCTCAAGGCTCAAACAGGGGTTCGAGTCCCCTTGGGGGCACTGAAGAGTCTTCATAACGAAGGCTCTTTCTCATTCAAACCGGCGTCCCCGCAGGGGGGATGTTAATCGAGTCCCCTTGGGGGCACTGAAGAGTCTTCATAACAAAGGCTCTTTTTCTTTTCAAACCGTTTTTTCAAATCCACCCGCCCGCCAGCCGCCTCTTGATGCGAGGCGTTTGTTGGCGCGCGGTCTTTTCCCCCGCATTCGATTGTCCCTGCGCGGCGTTCATCGGGCGGATCATCCGAAACGAAGGCGAATTTCTCATCGCGATTGCAACAAACGTGTCATCGCCGGAAACTGGTCGAAAGGTATAATGGGGCATGACAGCCTTCCCGCATGGATGAAATCGGCTGGATTGCTTTCATTTTTGCAAGGCGTTGAAACCGAAAAACCCGGCTTAAAGTAAAATTGATTGGAACCTGTCATGAGCAACTTCGATGTAAAAAGATACAACAGCATCCACGAAATCGCCCCCGCGACATGGGACCGGATCGCGGCTGGACGCGGCTTTCAAAGTCATCAATGGTATGTCTTTGGCGAAAAAGCCATGGCGGACTGTCCCTCCACCTACCTGATCGCCTGGGATGGAGATACGCCTCTCGGAGGGGCGGCGTTATTCCGGGTGAAAAACGAACCCATCCCCCTGCCGAAGGTCGCTCGCGAATTCATGTCGTCCGTCCTGAAACGCAGACCCCTGCTCGTCTGCCGTTCCCCCCTCGCGGACACGTCGGCGCTATTGCTGCCCGGCGAACCCCTGCGGGACGAAGTCCTGCCGGTCCTGGCGGGCGCCGCGCAGGAGGAATTCAAAAAGCAGCGTTGTTCCTTCCTCGTCTTCGATTACCTGCTCACCGAACAACTCAAATACCCCTCCTGGCCCCCCGGCTACGAAGCCATCACCGTCTCCGAGCCAGGCACCTACATGCCTATGGCGTGGGATAGTTTCGAGGCGTACCTCGAAGCCGGCAACAAAAAGGACCGCCAGCATTACAAGCGCACCCTCAAGGAGACGGCGGAAAACGGCATCGAACTCTCGCGCCACAAGAGCGTGACCGAGATCGAAGCCGCCCTCGAACTGATCGAGAACGTCTCCATCTGGCACGGCTCCGCGCCCAATCCGTGGACGCGCAACCTGCTCGAAAACTTTTCCATGATTGACGGCACCTGGCTCGAACTCCGCAAGGAGGGCAAACTGGTCGGATGCGGCGCCGTCCTGCGGGACAACAAATTCCAGCTGACTTCCTCGCTTGGGCTGGAGGACGACGTCCCCGGCGGATACTTCCTCCTCCTGTATGCCGCCCTGCAGGAGGCGTTCGAACACAAAGTGCGCCTCGTCCGCTTTGGCAGCGGCGCTTACGACGTAAAACGCAGGCTGGGATTCCATCTCGAAGATACGAACCACGCCATGATCACCATGGCCGGCATCCTGTCGCGCGCCGCAAAGCAACTGGCAGCCCAGGAATAAGAGGGACATGTTCACCGGAGTCCCCCAATCCACCGCGACGCTCCTCACCGTCCTCCTCTTCTACGCCATGGACTTCATCCTCATCCGCCGCCACGATAAACAACGTCAGGCGAGCGGGTCGGGCCGCGCCTGGGATTTCACGCTGTTCATCTTCCTCACGGTCGCCATCCTCGCCCTGCAACCCGTCCTCCTTCCGGGCATCGGCTATCGAACGAACGCGCCCTGGGGCCTGGTCGTTCAATTCCTTGGGGTCTTTTTGATTCTCGCCGCCCTTGCCCTGCACGCCTGGTCCCGCGCCCACCTGCGTCACTATTACGCCGAACGCGTCGAAGTGCAGCCCGGTCACCGGGTCGTCGAAACGGGCCCCTATAAACTCATGCGCCATCCCGTCATCACCTCCTTCTTCGGCATCGCAGCGGGACTCTTCCTCGTCAACCCCGCGCTGACCACCCTCGCGGCTTTGCTCTATACGCTCTGGGATTTCACCCGCGCCGCGCGCGAGGAGGAGGAACTGTTGACGAAGACCCTCCCCGGCTATGCGGATTATGCGCTTCGGACTCCCCGATTCCTGCCCCGCCTGCGAAGAAACCGATGATTCCCTTCGAGCGTTTCCTCCAACTCCCCGTCGAAGAGGTCGCCGCCCTCGTCGAAGCCAGCGGGCAAAAGGTGGTCGTGTTCCCCGTCAACGGGACGCGGCGCTGGTTCATGCTCGAACACGCCGACAAGATCGGAAGCGACTTCTTCGAAGCCTACATGAACGAATCCATCAGGAACCACGTCCAGTTATGTTCCATGATGTTCGACCACGGCATCCACACCCTCCTCGTCCCGGTCTTCGGGCGCGAACTCATGCGGCGCGGCGACGAATACACCAAACGCGTCGGCGTGGATGGACTCATCCGCACCGCGACCGACAGGAATTACCGCGACTTTTTCGAGAAATACAAGGTCAGGGTCCGCTTTTACGGCGATTATCGCGACGTTCTCGGAGGCGCCGAATTCGAGTCCGCGCTTGGCGCCCTCTACGAAGTGATGGACGCCACCAGGGATAACGACTCCTTCGATCTATTCTTCGGCGTATTCGCCGACGAAGCCACCGACACCCTCGCCCGCCTCTCGGTGGAACATTACCTGGCGCACGGCGCGGTTCCAGACAAAAACGCGTTGATCCGAAAATATTACGGCGAAGACCTGCCGCCCGCCAGCCTCTTCATCGGCTTCGACAAGTTCAGCGCCTTCGACATGCCCCTCCTGGCGACCGGCGAGGAAGACCTGTATTTTTCCGTCAGCCCTTCGCCCTACATGACCGAACGCCAGTTGCGGGCGATCCTCTACGATCACCTCTACCTCCGCCGCGCGCCGGAACCCGATTACACAAAAATGGACGCGGACGAACTCGATTGGCTGAGACGATACTATCGCGCCAACAAGGACCTCGCTTTCGGCGTCGGCAGATTGAAATTCAACTTGTGGATCCCCCAAAGCGAAAACGAACCATGACAGACCCCATCGAAAAACTGATTGACGAGATCGGACCCGGTCACATGGGAAGCACCGCCTACGATACCGCCTGGGCGGCGCGGCTCGGCGAAATTGACTGGGACATCAGCAGCAAGGCGCTCTACTGGCTTGGCGAAAACCAGTTGCCCGATGGCTCCTGGGGCGCGCCCGCGCCGATGTACTATCACGACCGCGTCATCTGCACCCTCGCCGCCATGATCGCCCTCACCCATCGCGGGCGGCGCGGTCACGACAAGGTGCAGGTCGAAAAGGGAAAACTCGCCCTGGAACGCATTGTGGAAAGCGCCACACTGGGGCTGCAAGCGGATCCGAACGGGGCGACCGTCGGCTTCGAGATGATCGCGCCAACCCTGGCGGCGGAGGCGGAGCGGCTGGGAATCATCAAAAACCAGCGGGAACGCATCCTCGGACGATTATCCATGCAACGCGCGCAAAAACTGTCCTATCTCGAAGGCAGGATGATCAACCGCCGCGTGACGATGGCGTTCTCCGCCGAAATGGCGGGCGCCGATGGACAACACATGCTAGATATTCCCAACCTTCAGGAAGCCAACGGCTCGGTCGGGTTGAGTCCATCCGCTACAGCCTATTTTGCGACCTACGTCAGGAAAGGCGACGAACCGTCCCTGAACTACCTGCGCCAGACCGCCAAACCCGACGGCGGACAACCGAACGTCTTTCCTTTCGATATCTTCGAGGTGGCATGGTCGCTTTGGAATTTGAGTTTCATCCCCGGCATGAAGACCAATGAAAAACTCGAACGGCATCTCGAATTCCTTTCCAACGCCTGGGAGCCCAAACGCGGCGTGGCGTTCTCCACCGCCTATTCCGTCAAGGACAGCGACGACACGGTCATCACGTACAACGCCCTTTTGCGCTACGGCATCGAGAAGGACCTCGCCAGCATCCTGGCATACGAAGAGCAGGAACACTTTCGCTGTTTCGATCTCGAAGCGAATCCCTCCATCAGCGCCAACGTCCACATCCTCGACGCGCTTCTCCACGCCGGGCTCACCGTCAGAAATTCATCCGTCAAAAAGATCATTGCTTTTCTCAGGCACGCAAGGGGCGAAGATCCCTTCTGGGTGGACAAATGGCACATCTCCGCATATTACCCGACCGCCCACGCCGTCATTGCCTGCGCCGGTCACGCCAACGACCTCGTCGAGGAGGCGGTGCAATGGATTCTCAGATCGCAAAACGCCAACGGCTCCTGGGGCTCTTACATTCCCACCGCCGAAGAGACCGCGTACGCACTTCAGGCGCTGTCGGTCTGGGATGAAAAGGTTGCAAGGATTCCCAAAGCCGCCCTCAGGAACGGCGCGCGCTGGTTGAAGGAAAACCTCGACGAACCCTACCCGCCGCTATGGATCGGCAAATGCCTGTATACTCCGCAACTGGTCGTCCGCTCCGCGGCGCTCAGCGCGCTGGCGCTGGCGCAATAAGGACTTATGAAACAATTCTTCGATTCCCTCCTCAACGTCCCCGTCCCGGATCCCGACGACGCGCGCCGCCGCAGGCTGCTCAACATCCTCCTGCTCGGCAACATCGCCGCCGCGCTGCTGGGCTTGCTGGCGATCGCGATCAGCAACCTGGCGACCAACCAACTGGCAAACCTCGAAACGGCTGTCTTGCTGGGAGGCACATTCATCGCCGCGCTGGGCTGTTACGGCATTTATCAAATCAACCGACGGGTCTCCGGGCGATGGGCGGCGCTGTTCTACCTCTTACTGCTGACCCTGGTATTCACGTTCACCGACACCCCCGATCAACTCTCCAACGGGCGTTCGCTCTTCCTCTTCACGCTTCCCATCGCGATCTCCAGCCTGATCCTGCTGCCCGAGGCGAGTTTCCTCTTCGCCCTCATCTCGGGAGGCATCGTCTCGGGGCTTGCCCTGTCCATCGGTCAGGCGGCGAACGTTTTTGCGATCATCGGCTTTTTCATGCTGGCGCTGGTCTCGTGGCTTTCGGCGCGCAGCCTGGAATCCGCCCTCAGGGAACTGCGCACGATCAACGCCAACCTCGACCAGGTCGTCACCCAGCGCACGCAAGCCCTGGCGGAATCCCTCGCCCGCGAACGCATCGAAGCCGGCCGCAACCAGGCGATCCTCAACTCCATTGCCGACGGCGTGATCGTCTTCGACAAGGACTGGAACGCAACCATGGTAAACCCCGCCATCCGGGGAATACTCGAACTTTCTCCCGAAGTGATCGTAAACCGCAACTTCCGCGAATTGATCGAACACCCGAGGCTTTCCGAAAGCGGGCGCAGGTTGCTGCGATCCATGATCGAACACGATACCCAGCCGCTCAGTTTTCGCATCGAATGGGGCGACAAGACCCTCTCCGTCAGCGCGGGGCAGGTTTACGAAATATACGAGAACGGCGAAGCCAACATAGGCACCGTCGCCGTCTTCCGCGACTTTACACGGGAAGCCGAAGTGGAAAGGCTCAAAAGTGCCTTCGTCGCCACCGTCTCGCACGAACTGCGCACCCCGCTCAACGCCATCCTCGGTTACGCGGAAATGTTCAGGGAGGCGGTTTACGGTCCCATGAACGATAAACAGGTCAACATGGCGAACCGCATCATCACCAACACACAGCGATTGCTGGGATTGATCAACGACCTGCTCGACCAGGCACAAATGGAGGCGGGAAAACTGACGATCAAAATGGCTCCCGTCAAGCCGTCCGAACTCCTCGAAAACCTTCACGGCCTGCTCGACAAAACCGCCTCAGACAAAAACCTCAGCCTGACCAGCGAAATGGACGACACCCTCCCCGAAACCTTGATGGGCGACAGCGCGCGCCTGGGGCAGATCCTCGTCAACCTCGTGAACAACGCCATCAAATTCACAGACCAGGGCGGGGTCCGCGTGCGGTTGTTCCACGTTGCCGCCTTTCGACAATGGGGCATCGAGGTTTCGGATACGGGTCCCGGCATCCCCCACTCGGAACTGCCCCACATCTTCGAGACCTTCCGCCAGGTGGAAGGCGCGGCAACGCGCACCCACGGCGGGTTCGGGCTGGGATTAGCCATCGTCAAGGAACTGGTCAGCCTGATGCGCGGAGAGATCAAAGTGACAAGCGATTCGAATACAGGGACGATCTTTACCGTCACACTGCCGCTCGTCCTACCGTAATACTCTGCAGACAATAAGGAGAACTTATATGGGCATACCGGCATTAATCATCGAAGACGACGAAGACCTGGCGGACATCTTCGCCGAGGCGCTGCGCGGCATCGGCTACGAAGTGGAACACGTCGCGGACGGACAAAAGGCAAAGGACAGGCTGGTACATGGCGCGCCCCCCTACCTGATCCTGCTCGATATGCACCTCCCCCACATTTCGGGCGGCGAACTGCTGACCACCATCATCAAAAAGGACGAACGGTTCGAAAAAACACTGGTCATCATCACAACCGCCGACGCCCGCATGGGCGAGGCATACGGCGACCAGGTGGACTTTGTAATGATCAAACCCATCTCATTCGTGCAGTTGCGCGACCTGACCGCGCGATTGATACCAAAAGAGTAAAGTGAAGACTTCCGGGTTCTTCGAAGAACCCGGAAGTCTGAGCCTCAATCATTGTATTGCCAGCAGGAAAACTCCTCCCCGCCCGGCGTGACCACACTCACGGGGAAATCGGCATCGGCGATCTCATACACATCCAACTCGCGGCTGATCGTCAACAAAGCGCGATCGGCATTGAAACGGGACAGGTGAAATGCCTGCCAGGGGAGTTCGCGCTCATCCTGCCCGCGCTCGTAACGCAGGCATGCCAGCGCCGCGCCGATTTTTTCCCTGACAGAAACAGGCATGGGATTGGAATGGAACGCATTCACCAGCGCAGGCACGGCATCATCGGAGAGATCCAGAAAATATTGCGCGTCCAGATCCGCGCGCCCCTGCGCGAACGTTTGATCCGCCGCGCTGCGCAGTTCGCGCTGGACGTTTTGCTTCACAATGAACGCATCCACGTTCAACAGGTTCAGGGAAACCACAAACCCAAGCAGCGCCAGAACCATGGACAATGCGACCAGCCGTTCGCGGCGCATAATTTCAAGGACAACGACGGCGACAAGCAACAATCCCAGCCAGATCATAAAGACGTGCGTGTACGTTCGCAGGCGCGAAAAACCGTACGCGGCTTCGTAAAGAACCAGGCGCTGGAAGGCAGAAACAAGCATGACGATCACGAGCGCGACGAGCGAAACGCCAAAGCCCGAGAAGACCCGTTTTTGCGTTTCCGTTTCGCGGCGGGTGATCGCGCCCAGCCCGAGCAGCAGCAACAGGCTGAAGAACGCGACCGCCACGAGTTCGCCAAATCCCTTGCGGGCGTATTCTGAATACGTGTACCCCTCGATGTGGATGTTCGCCTGCCCGCCAAAGAAATACTGGAACTGGACGATCACGAACGCAAGAAACAGGATCGCAACGCTCCCCAGCACGATCGTCGATTCGGTGAAACCGAGAAACTGCGGGACGAGCGATTTTTCCTCGACCTTCTCGTCGGATTTTTGCGCGGCGTGCAGATACGTCCCTGCGAGGGCGTAGGCAAAGACCAGAATATACACGAGGCGGAAAATGTATTCGGGCAGGTTCTCGAGGTTGAACAACGCGAGGAACTTCTCGAATCGGTCGGCAAAGATCGGGTCGGCGGACGAGAGCAGGGAGGCAAAGACGGCGATGACCGGCAGGGCGATGACGACCCCGCGCACCACAGCCCAGACGCGCCCGCTCCGCTTCTGACTCAGGGACGGCTGGTCGCGGCGAACCTGCGCGGCGAATCCAAGCGGACGCGCGAGCATGCTCCCGAACAGCCGCAGGTAGCCGAGGATGTAATCCAGCAATGTGTAGCGAATCCACTCTCCATTGAGATAGGTCATTGCGAAGACGCCCATAAGGAAGAGGGTCGTCGCGACGGAGAGGAAGACGGTGATCGGCTCGAGGCGGAGAAAGGTCATCGCCGGGAAAAAGGCAATGGGAAGCAGGAGCAGGCCCGAGCGCCGCGGGAAGCGAAGCCCGTCCGTTCGCAGAAGGTAGATGCCCGCGACGAGACAAAGCGTCACGTAGATGAAAAAGTTGACGCCGACGGGCTTTTCCCAAAACAGGAAATCGAACGCCCAGCCGAGCAGGATGACGATGAACCAGAAACGGTTCGGGTTGGCTTTCATGGAAACCTCCACGATGAATTTTTCCAAGCATAGCCCCGGCGGGCTTGCGAGGACTCTCAAAAGGTATCAGGATTTGTCGCTTTGGAATCGCCAGCTTGCCGGCGTACGGGAGCGAGGCCCCCGGCTCCAAGGACATTACAATTTAGTGAGAACGGGAATCCGCCCATTGACATCCAAAATGAAGTGTGACATACTACCGGCATCGTTCGGGGAACGCAATCCATCGCCATCCTATAGAAAGGAGGAGGTGATGTCCCACATGGATAGTAGCATCAAACCCTGCGCTGTGGCATCCCTCCTCAAGTAAGTCAGGAAGCCACAGCGCGCCACGGATGCCGCCCACGTTTGGGCGGCATCCTGGTTTTAAGTCTCTACCGCGAAGGCGCGAAGAGCGCGAAGGTTTTCTTTGCGTACACGAAGATTTCTTTGCGTCCTTCGCGCCTTCGCGGTGAAAAGTCATTCATCTCCAAAGGAAATGTCCGTGTTGCGCGCGGTGAGGACGGCGTCGCCGTTGACGTTCACGCGTTTGGGAACCGCCAGGGCTTCCGCGAGCGGAATGTCCACCACCTTTGCGTCGCGCAATGCGACCATGCGGTCGAACCCGCCCTGCGCCGCCAAACGGACCGCCGCCGCGCCGTAACGCGTCGCCAGCCAGCGGTCGAATGCCGTCGGCGTGCCGCCGCGCTGCAAATGACCCAGCACGGTGACGCGCGTTTCGAATCCGCTCTTCTCGATGAACTCTCCAACAATGTGACCGATCCCGCCCAATCGCGGCGTGTACACTTCGTCCCCGCTGCGCGAAAAGACCTGATCGCCTCCCACAGGCTTGGCGCCCTCCGAAATCGCAAGGATGCTGGAAAGAGTCCCGCGTTCGACGCGTTGACGGATCTTCCCGACAACCGCTTCGAACTTGAACGGGATTTCGGGGATCAGGATCACGTCTGCGCCGCCCGCCACCCCGGCGTGCAGGGCGATGAATCCCGCGTCGCGCCCCATCAACTCCAGCGCCATCACGCGGTGATGGGACTCGGCTGTGGTATGCAGGCGGTCAATCGCTTCGGTGGCAATGCTGAGGGCGGTATCGAACCCGAACGTGATCTCCGTGCCGCCCACGTCGTTGTCAATCGTCTTCGGAACGCCGATGACCGGCGCGCCTTTTTGAAACAACTCGTGGGCGATGCGAAGCGTCCCATCGCCGCCCACCACGATCAGGGCGTCGAGTTCGAGCCGCCGGATGCCGTTGACGATGTCGTCCGAAATATCAATCGTCACTTCCTCGCCGTCGCGTATCACCTTGCGCGCGTACGGGTTGCCGCGGTTCGCCGTACCGAGGATCGTGCCGCCGCGCGGCAAAAGTCCGCGCACGCTTTCGACGCCCAATGGGAGGATCCCTTTTTCGTCAATAAAACCATCGAAACCGTTGCGAACGCCCACCACCTCGCATCCATATACCAGGACCGCCGTCTTCACCGCGGCGCGGATGACCGCGTTCAGGCCGGGCGCGTCGCCTCCGCCCGTCAGGATTCCGATTCGTTTCATGGGGGCTCCTTGTCAATGCAATCATACCTTATTCCCGCAATCTTTCTTGCGCGCAATCGTATAACCCCATATAATGAACGGGATGGAACAAGCCTCCTCACGATCCCTTGCACAAAACCTGACGCGCTGGTTCATCCCCATTGCGGCAATTCTCGCCTTCGCCGTCTGGTTCTCCATTGCGCCGCCGGGGTTGCTCGGCAAGGCGGATGCGGTCGGTTACGCCATTTGTCATCGCATTGACGAACGCTCCTTTCACGTCTTCGGTCGGCAACTGCCGTTGTGTGCGCGCTGCACCGGCGAATTCTACGCGGCGGCGATCACGCTCCTCTTCCTTGGCATCGCCAGCCCGAAGAAAAGCGGAATGCCCGGCTGGAAACTCGGCGCGCCGCTCGCGCTTTTCTTCCTTGCGTTCGCAATTGACGGTTCGAACTCCTACCTCTACCTGCTCAAACAAACGTCGCAGGGCGCGCTTGCCAACATTCCCAATCTCTACGTCCCAAACAATACGTTACGCCTTTTCACCGGAAGCGGCATGGGCATCGCGCTGGCGTCCATCCTCTTCCCCGCCTTCAACAGTTCCGCGTGGAAAACCCCCGATCCCTCCCCCGCCCTCGATTGGAAAAAACTCGGCATACTCACAGCCATCGTTCTGGTAATCAACCTCCTCATCCTCACGGAACACGCAGCCATCCTCTACCCCATCGCCATCGTCAGCGTGCTGGGCGTGTTGTCATTGCTCGTCATCGTGTTCAGCATGGTCTGGGTTTTGATCATGCGCCTCGAGAACGCGTTCGACAATCTGGCGCAAATGTGGATGCCTCTCCTCGCCGGAACGACCCTTGCCTTTTTGATGATCACCGTCATTGACCTGCTCCGCTTCAGACTCACCGGAACCTGGGGAGGCTTTCCCCTGGGCTGATTCTCGCCTGGGACCTTTGGAGTCCGCCAGCTTGCTGGCGTAAGTGAGAAGTCGAGAATTGGAGAATTGAGATTGGAGAATTTATGGAACCACTAACCGGAATTTTCACCGCCTTCGGGCTTTCAGCCAGCGCGGGGTTGAACGCCTACATCCCCTTGCTCATCGTCGGTCTGCTGGCTCGTTATACGAATCTGCTCACTCTCAACCAACCCTGGGATACCCTCTCCAACCCGTGGATCATCCTCCTGTTGTGTTTCCTCGTTATCATCGAACTGCTGGCAGACATGACCCCGGTCGTAAACCACATCAACGACGTGATCCAGACCTTCATCCGTCCCGCCGCGGGCGCCATCGCCTTTGCCGCCAGCGCGAACGTCGTGACGGACGTCAGTCCCGTCCTGGCGTTGGCGTGCGGCTTGCTCGTCGCCGGGACCGTGCACGTCACCAAGGCGGGAGCGGTGCGTCCGGTGGTCACAGCAACCACAGGCGGCGCGGGAACCGTCCCGGTCTCCATCACGGAAAACATCGTTTCGACCGTCCTGTCCATTCTGGCGGTCGTCCTGCCGGTCCTCATCGGGACGCTGCTGGTCGTCCTGGCGGCGTTCATCATCTGGCGCATCTGGGGAAGGATGAACAGGGAAACGACCTGATATAATCCGATCATCATTCAATCACAAGGAGAAGAACTCATGAACGAACAATTGCCCCCCGTCGCCGAAGAGCCCAGGAAGAGCAACACCACGCTGTATATCATCATTGGCGTCGTTGTGTTGTGTTGTTGCTGCGTTGCGGGCGCTTTCGTCTTCTACCAGTATCTCGGCGATCCGCTTATGCAGGCGCTGGGATTGTAGTAATTCGAGATGCAACAAAAATCCTCCGCGATCATCGCGGAGGATTTTTATTTCCGAAAAGAAGCCTCAATTCGTTCAAGCCGTTCAAAGCCCCAGCCCTCGATTCGTCGCCCAGGTCGAGCGCTTCGAATTCATCCTCGTCCAAAACAGTTTGTTCTCCATTTGCCGAAACCCACAAATCCAAAGCCAGGTCAACGTACGACACGACGCCATCCTCGATCACGGCCGGCTCCCCGATGTTGCAATACCAGCCCTTGAGTCTTCCATCATCGCGGTCGTAAACCTCGAAGATGTTGTACCAGCGGTCGGCGTAGAATGTTTCCACGAAGCGGTCGTTCTCCTTCAGTACCACATCCATGAACGGCGTATCGGGGCGGTTGAAGTATGCTTCAAGGACAACAAGATTCGGCTCACGCTTCAATACCGAACCTTCGTACTGCCAGGTCACCTCACCCGCGAGGTTTTTCTTTTGCACCGTGACCCGTAGGGCTGCTGCGCTTGCTTTCATCCGAGGCATTCTACCTTAACCCGCGCTTCGATCCTCTCCCCCACTTTCGGCGCGTCTTTCAAGTAGACATATATTCCGTTGTCGAATGTGACTTTGAATCTGTCCTGTTGGAAGATGACATCGGCGACAATTCCACTTATGACATTCGCCTCCGACTCGACCGACAGCGGACGCGCCAGCAAGCGGACTTTTTCTCCCCTTGAATGTTCATGCCCGCAACTGACGACAAAGTCTCCAAACCCACTTTCCACCCTTCGACCTTGCTCAGGGTAAACTTTCCACTTTCCATTTTGGTTCTCTCTCAATTTCCCCTCGAAAACCTTCCCCAATCCCAAAAATCCCGCCACATACGCGGAGCCCGGATTCGCCCACACATCGGATGGGGCGCCCTCACGAATAATTTTGCCGTCATGCAAGATCAATATCCTGTCTGCAATTGCAAACGCCTCCTCCTGGTCGTGCGTGACGTAGATGGCGGGGATGTTGGTTTGATGCAAAATGGAGCGTAATTCATTAAGCAGATCTTCGCGCAGGGTCCTGTCCAATGCGCCGAGGGGTTCGTCGAACATGAGCAGGCGGGGACGAATCGCCAAAGCGCGCGCCAACGCCACGCGTTGTTGTTCTCCCCCGGATAAATCTGTTACTTTTCTTTTTTCAAATTCCTGAAGATTGACCAGTTCCAACGAACTGGCTACACGCTCCGCAATTTCGTTTTGTCTCATGCGGCGCATTCGTAATCCGAAGGCGACATTGTCGAAAACGTTGAGGTGAGGAAAAAGCGCGTAGTCCTGGAAGACCAGGCCGAAGTCCCGGAGATGAGGCGGAGTCGAGGTCAGGTCAATGCCGTTGAATGAGACGAGGACCCCTTCCGAGTCCTCCAATCCCGCAATGATCCGTAATAACGTGGACTTGCCGCTTCCCGACGCGCCGAGCAGGCAGACCGTCTCCCCTTCCCCGACGGTAAAGGAGATGTCATCGAGGAGCGGTTTGCCCTCGTAGGTTTTGAAGATGTGATGGATTTCGAGCATCAAAATTCTCCCGAATGGGGCATGCGGAATTTTTCGATGAGCAGGATGCTGACAAGCGTGAGGAGCATGAGAATGGTCGCCATTGCCATTGCCTGACCGTAGTTGAGACCGCCGGGCTGGGAGAGGAAACGTTCGATGGCAACAGGGATGGTGGGATATTCAGGGCGCGAGAGGAGGAGCGTCGCGCCAAACTCGCCGAGGGAAACGGTGAAGGCGAAGGTCGCGGCGGAAAGAGTTGCGCGGCGGAGGATGGGCAGGTTTATGTTCCTCCAGACTTCGAGAGGCGAGGCGCCGAGCGACGCCGCGGCTTGACGCAGCCGTTCAGGGATGGAGGCAATCGCAGGCTGTAACGCGCGGATAACAAATGGAAGCGCGACCAGTGCGTGCGCGAATGGGACGAGCAGCGGAGAGGTGAGCCACGCGCCGAACGAGAGGATGAATCCCAGCCCGAGCATCACAGCGGAGGAACCCAGCGGAAGCATGATGAGCGGGTCGAGGACTTTTTCGAGGCGGGTCGGTTTGGCAAGGGCGAACGCGGCGGGAAAGCCAAAGAGAAGCGAGAGAAGCATCGTTCCAGACGCGTACACAAACGAATTGAAGGCAGCCCGAATCGGCGGGACGTAGAACACGGAGCCGCGTCGGTTGACGAAGAGTTCGGCGTAGTAGTCGGTCGTGAAGCCGTATTGGACTTCGCCGCGTTGACCGCGGTCCGCTTCGAGGCGGGTGATGGAGCGGATGGGGAGGGAGGAGAGAGGAAGAAGGTAGAAAGTGGAAAGTAGAAAGATGAAAGCAGCCACGAAAACCTTTTGACGGAGGTTTTTGGGTTTTTGTTGCGCGTTGCGTGGATTAAGTTGCTGCGGGTTGCGAGTTACGAGATACGTGTAGAGCATGGAAAAGGCAAGCGTACAGAGGAGTTGGATGACGGAGAGCAATGCGGCAAGTGGCAGGTTTGGAAGTTTGAGGACGCGCAGGTAGATTTCCACTTCGAGGGTGGAGAATCGCGAACCTCCCAAAAGCAGAATGACTCCAAACGAGGTGAAGTCAAAGAGGAAGACGAGCAAGGACGCGGCGAAAATGGACGGTCGAAGCAAAGGCAACGTCACATTCCACCAGACGCGGAAGGTGTTTGCGCCAAGGGAGCGCGCCGTCTGTTCGAGTTTGGGATCGAGGCTGGAAAGGGCGTTCCCGACGATGCGGATGATGATGGTGGCGTTGTAGAAGACGTGGGCGAGGAGGATGAGGGCAAAAGGGGAAGGCTGGATGGCAGGAAGTGGAAAGTGGAAAGTGGAAAGTAGTCCGCGTTGACCGAAGAGGGCGTTGAAGGATGCCGCCACGACGACAGTGGGGAGCATGAACGGGACGGCGGTCAACGCGCGGAGGAGGGATTTGCCGCGGAAGTCGTAGCGCGCGAAGAGGTAGGCGGAGGGGAGTCCAAGGAGGAGGGTTAATATCGTGGAGAGGAAGGCTTGATAGAAAGTGAAAAGTAGTGCGTTTTGCGTAATGCGTAAATTTTCCGGTGTGAAGGCTTCGGGGCTGAAGGTGAGGGAGAGAATCCTGGAAAGTGGAAAGAAAAAGAAGACCGCGAGGAAGGAGAGAGGAAGGAGCCAGAGGAAAATACGGGAAGTAGACAGGTACACAGGTACACAGGTAAACAGGGCTTGCAGTCTCTGTCTACCAACTTCCTTGTGTACTTGTTTACCTGTTTCCATGTGTACTTCCTACCTCATCACCACATCCGTCCACTCTTGGATCCAGCGGTCGCGGTTGGCGGCGATTTCAGCGGGCGAGAGTCCGGCGGTCTGTGCGGGGGCTTGCGCGTATTTGACGAATTCCTCAGGCAACGTCGCGCTCGGGTTCACGGGATAAACGAACATTTGCAGAGGCACGTCCTCCTGGAATTCCCTGCCCAGCATAAAGTCCACGAACTTTTCGGCGAGGGCGCGGTTTTGAGTCCCTTTGAGGATGCCGACAAATTCGATCTGGCGGAAGCAGGTATCGGGTCCGATGATCGAGGCGGTGGGCGCGTCGTCAAGAGACGTCTCCGCGTAGATGACCTCCGCGGCGGGCGAAGTCCCATACGAGACGACCATCGGCTGAGGACCGCGTCCCGATGAAGCGCTGAAGTTTGTATAGTAGGCTGTTTCCCAACCGTCCACAACAACGACGCCTTTATCCTTCAGCGCGCGCCAGTAATCGAGGTATCCGTCCTCGCCAAAGTGGGCAACGGTGGCAAGCAAAAACGCCAAGCCTGGGGACGAAGTGGCAGGGTTCTCGACAACGAGCAGGTTTGCATATTCGGGTTTCGTCAGGTCTTCGAGGGATTGCGGCACGGGCAGGGCGGTTTCCTCGAAATATTTTTTATCGTAGTTGATGCACACGTCGCCGTAATCCACAGGCAGGGCGCGGTCCGACGGATCGAGTTCGAACGCATCGGGAATCTCCTCAAGCGCGGGCGAGGTGTACGATTCGAAAATGTCCGCTTCGAGCGCGCGAGAGAGGAAGGTGTTGTCCACGCCGAAGAGCAGGTCGGCGAGCGGCGCGTCCTTCGTGAGGATGGCGCGGTTCAACACCGAACCCGCGTCGCCGCTTTGCAGGAAGACGATCTTCGCGTTGTTCGCCTCCTCGAACGTCTTGACCACCTCCTCGCTGACCGAGAACGAGTCGTGAGTCATGAGGGTGAGGGTTTGGGGTTCGGCGGGTTGGGAGGCGCAAGCCGTGAGTAACAGGATGGAAAGTAGAAAGCATGCCCTCCCGAAAGAGCATCGGGACGATGTGAGCGCAGTCGAAGGGTGGAAAGTGGAAAGTTTACCCTGAGCAAGGTCGAAGGGTGGAAGGTGGAAAGTAGAAAGTAGAAAGTGGAAAGTGATACGTTTCATTTCGAACCTCCGATTTACATTGGAGAATTAGAGAATTGGCGGCGGTGGATGATGAGGAGCAAACCTGATTTGATTTGGATGGAGGCAATATCAGAAATCATCGCATTGCTGACGCCGCGCGTTTTTTCGGGATGCAACGTTTCGTCGTTCAAGGTCCATTTCAATCCATTCGTTTGGATGCCGTAAACGGGAGCGCCCCATGGGAGGAGCGAGACGATGTCCCCGCTTCTGCCCTCGACCTGGACCTGGTCGCGGCAAAAGAGGATTTCCTCCACCCCGTCGTCAAGTCGCAGGTCAAAGGTCGAAAGTCGAGGGTCGGCGAGGAGAGCGATGTTGGCGAGGGTTTGGTCAAGGCGACCGCCCAGCGCGGCAAGGATGAGGATTTGTTTCGGCTCGAGTTCGAGCGCGCGGTGGATGGCAAGTTCGAGATCTGTTTCGTTCTTGTCAGGAGGAAACAGTTCAATCGAAACGCCAGCCTTTTCCAATTCCCGCCATTGGCTTTTTTGAGTGGAATCCATATCGCCGATGACGAGGTTTGGCGTCAAACCCAGCGCCAACGCATGGCGCGTGCCGCCGTCCGCGCAGAGGATGAAATCATCCTCCCGCAAAAGGGCGCGGGCTTTGTCGAGGTCGGGCAATTCGCCGTTGGCAAAGATGAGGATGCGGTTCATCTTACCCTCACCCCTGCCCCTCCCCCTTTGGGAGAGGGGTGGGAATAAAAATCCTCCGGGGGCGGAGGATGGTTGTTGCTGAATCTATGTTCCCTCCGCCAGTATGACCTGGATCAGGTGATGCGGGTCGAGCGCTGCACGCTCCTCTCAGTCCCGTAACGCGGGACTCCCCGTTCGGTTGCGCGGTTATCCTAATGCGGTTTTGGTTCCTTGTCAATTCAAAAATCAAGTTCGCCTTCGATCGCCTTACACTCTTAGAACCAGGACGCGGACGAGCGCGGGAAACGCGGATACAAGGCGCTTTTTCGGGCATTTCCTCTAAAAATCCGCGTCCATCCGCGTTAATCCGCGTCCCAATACCAAAGCGTAAGATAGTCCGTCTCGCCTCCATTTTTATCCAACAGGATCGTTTCGGAATTCCCCGCCAGGGAAACCGAAAAAAGATCGCGACTCCTTACAATTCTGTATTTTTTCATGCCTCGCGAATCACCCCTGTTACCAGAACCCGCTTGCCTCCCTCCTGCTGACGTGATAAACTACAAACGAACGATGAAGGACCTGCACCCCGTGACGGACGACGCCGGTTTTGCAAACGTCGTGCGGCAGGACAACGGGCAGGCGTCACGTTGCGAAAACCGACCCACTCTCAGGAATTGTTGACCATGTTGAACAACAATCCGCTCCACCCAAAACACTCCCGCGCCGGCGACCATTCACCCGCCGTCCGCACGAACAATGACGGCGAACTCCCCTGGATGGGCGATGCGACCAAAGCCGCGCAACATCTTACGCGGCTCACGCTCGAATCGTCCGCGCAGGCGGCGTTGATCACGCGCAGGAACGCCCTGTGGGCGTACGCCGGCCAACTGTCACAGGAGGCGGCGAAGGAACTGGCTACGACGGTCACGCGTCATTGGGACGGGCAAAGGGGGAGCGACCTCCTGCGTTTCGTCCGCCTCGAAGCGACCAAAGCCGAGCACATGCTCTATGCCACGCGTCTCGCGGACGACGTGGTGCTGGCGCTGGTCTTCGACGCGGAGACCCCGTTCAGCACGATCCGTATGCAGGCGGGTCAACTGGTGAATCGGCTTTCGTCGCCGGGATTGACCGAGGCGATGGATCCGCATTCGAAGCAGGATCAGGCTCCGGCGGCGTATGAAGCGCCGACCCAGTTCGTCGAGGAAGAGGACGAGGGAGATTTCGACGTCGAATTCCCAAACATCGCAAACATCCTGGACGACGTCCCGCCTCCTTCGCCTTCGGCAAAATCCGCAGAACCTCCGCCGGAACAGAGCGGCACGCGACCCTCCCAGCCGCGAGCGGGGAAATTCAGCCGCGAGAGTTCGCCCGCCGTGCGCGTGGACAATCTGTTGATCTCCGCGCAGGACAACGATCAAACCGTCGAGCACGCGGTGGAGGATTTCAACGCCACCATGCCCTCCAGATCGCGCAGGCGGCCCGATACGCCGGTGCGCGCCCCCGCGCCGGGCGAATTGGATGAAACCCGCCCGCATTCGATCACGGAGGTGGCCGGACGCGTCATGCTCGAACCGATCACGCCGGGTCTATATAACCTGACCTATGCCTGTTTGCTGGTGCCGCGTTTTTCATCCCACTACCTGACCGGCGATCTTTCGGAGCGGCTCTCGGAATGGCTTCCGCAGATTTGCATCGCGTTCGGCTGGCGGTTGGAATATCTTGCCGTGCGCCCGGAGTACGTGCAATGGGTGGTGAACGTCCCGCCTGCGGCTTCGCCGGGTTACCTCATGCGCATCATGCGCCAGCAGACCTCGGAAAAGATCTTCGCTGAATTTCCGCGTTTGAAAAAGGAAAATCCCTCCGGCGATTTTTGGGCGCCGGGTTATCTCATCATGGGCGGCGCGCAACCTCATCCGCCGCAACTGGTGAAGGAATACATCAAACAAACACGCCAGCGGCAGGGGTTCTCTCAACCGAGACAATGAATCCATTGACAAAGCAGGAAGAAGCGCAGAGTATAATAATCACCCTGCGCTTTTTTGTTTTCCCTGACGACCGATCACTGCTCACTGATTACTGCTCACTGATAACTGTTCACCGATCACTGTTCACTGATCACTGCTCACTGATAACTGTTCACTGATAACTGTTCACCGATCACTGCTCACTGACAACTGGAATCCAACATGCCCCCCACCCTTTACCTCATTGATGGACACGCCCTCGCCTACCGCATGTATTACGCGCTGACCGCAGGCGGCGGCAGTCAACGCTGGCAGACCTCGAAGGGCGAACCCACTGCGGGAACTTATGGTTTTGCGCGCGAATTGTTCCGTATCATCGAACAGGAGAAGCCCGAATACCTTGCCGTCGCGTTCGATGTGGGAAAGACCTTTCGCGATGAACTTTTCCCCGCATACAAAGGCACGCGCGAAAAAATGCCCGACGACCTCCGCCCGCAGATCGAGCGCATCCGCCAGATGGTGGACGCGTTCAACATCCCGCGTCTCGAAATGGAAGGCTACGAAGCGGACGATGTGTTGGGCTCGGTGGCGCGCATCGCCGCCGAGCAGGGACTCGGCGTCAAGATCGTCACCGGCGACCGCGACCTGCTGCAACTTGTGGACAAACGCACGGCGGTCTATCTCGCGGGCGACGACCAGAATTACATCACGGAGGAGGACGTCGTAAAAAAACTTGGCGTCCGCCCCGACCAGGTTGTGGATTACAAAGCCCTCGTCGGCGACAAATCCGATAACATTCCCGGCGTGGCGGGCGTCGGCGAAAAAACCGCCATCGCATTGCTCGAAAAATACAAAACCCTCGACGGCATCTACGAACACATTGACGGGATCGAAAAACGCTGGAGAACCAAACTCGAAGACAACAAAGAGAACGCCTACCTCAGCCGCGAACTGGCGCGCATCAAAACCGACCTCGACATCAAACTGGATCTGGAACACGCAAGGGCGCGCGACCTGAATGTCCCCGCCATCGAAGCCGTTTTCAGGGAACTGGAATTCCGTTCGCTTCTCAAGACCCTCGAGCGGTTGACCGGTCAATCAGCCTCTGCCTCCGCCTCGGACGTTTCCTCGCCAAACGCGGCGGGACAGTTGTCCCTGTTTGCGAACGAGCCGCCGGTCGTCGTCGCGCCGAACGTGGAAGCGGACATCACGGTCAACGTCGTTGACACAGACGAAAAACTTGCAGACCTTGTAAAAACGCTGAACAAAGCCAGGGTCATTTCCTTCGACACCGAGACCACCTCCACCGAAGAGCTGAAGGCGGAGATCGTCGGCATTTCGCTCGCGGTCAGGGAGGGCGAGGGCTACTACATCCCGGTTGGGCACCGCGCGGGAAACAATCTTCCGCTTGGGAAAGTTCTCTCCGCATTGCGCGAACCATTGACCGATCCAAAGATCGGCAAGATCGCGCACAACGCCAAATACGATTACATCGTCCTCGCCAAACACGGACTGGTCGTCGCGCCGCTTACGTTCGACACCATGCTTGCAGAGTTCATTGTTGACCCCTCCTCGCGCAACCTGGGGTTGAAAAATCTCGCCTTCGCCAAACTCGGCGAAGAGATGACCCACATCGAAGGCCTGATCGGAAAAGGCAAAAAGCAGATCAGCATGGCGGAGGTGGCGGTCGAGTCCGTTGCGCCGTATGCCGTGGCGGACGCTGAAGCGACCCTGCGACTCATGCCCATCCTGCAGGCGGAGGTCAGACGCGTGAACGGCGAAAAACTGCTCGAGGACATTGACCTGCCTCTTACGCCCGTCCTCGCGGACATGGAAATGGAAGGTGTTTTGCTCGACCTGCCTTTCTTGAAACAGATGTCCGATGAAATGGCGAAACGGTTGGCGGAGATCGAAAAACAGATCTTCGACTCGGTCGGCAAAACCTTCAACGTCAATTCCACGCAGCAACTCTCGGACGTGCTTTTCAAGACCCTCGGACTGGAGCCGCCGGACCGCGGCAACAAGACTGCCAGCGGACACTACTCCACCTCGGCGGGCGTGCTCGACCTGCTAAAAGGAAAACATCCGGTGGTGGATTGGGTGCTCGAACACCGCGAACTTTCGAAGTTGAAGTCCACCTACCTTGACGCGCTGCCGCAAGCAGTGGATTCAAAGACCGGGCGCGTTCACACCTCCTACAGCCAGGTCGGCGCGGTGACCGGGCGTCTCTCCTCGAACAATCCGAACTTGCAGAACATTCCAATCCGCACGGAAACGGGACGACGCGTCCGCAACGGATTCATCGCAGGCAATGGCAACGTCCTGCTCTCGGTGGACTACTCGCAGATCGAATTACGCATCGTCGCGCACATGGCTCAGGACGAGGCGATGCTGGCGGCGTTCCGCGCGGGCGAAGATATCCATGCCACGACCGCCGCGGCAATTTACGGCGTAAGTCCCGAAGCGGTGACGAAGGAAATGCGCCGTCACGCCAAGGCGATCAACTTCGGACTCATCTACGGCATGTCCGCGTTCGGTCTTACGCGTTCCACAGACCTCACTCTCGCGGAGGCGGAGAACTTCGTCAGGACCTATTTCGAGAAATTCCCCGGCATCAAAAAATATCTCGATGGAATTCGCAGGCAAGCCGCGCAACAGGGATACGTCGAAACGCTGCTTGGGCGGAGGAGATATTTCCCCGCGTTGCAAAGCAAGTCCAATCCGCAGATGAAGAACCGTGAGGAACGCGAAGCCATCAACGCCCCCATTCAGGGAACCGCGGCGGACATCATGAAGATCGCCATGCTCAAGATCCCGCCGGCGCTGGAGAAGGCGGGGCTGAAGGCAAGGATGCTTTTGCAGGTACATGACGAGATCGTATTGGAATGTCCGAAGGAGGAGTTGGAAGAGACGGCGAAGGTCGTAAAGGAAACGATGGCGAACGCCTACCCGTTGAACATCCCCCTTTCCACCGAAGCGCGCTATGGAAGAAATTGGGGCGCGATGAAGGTAATTTGACATCCCAATGGCGGGGTCATCCCCTCCCTACGGTATAATACCCACCATGCCCGGCCGAGAAGACATTTTCCAGAAAGCGATGAACGAGGGACATTCCTTCGCGTGGGACCAGGAATGGGACAAAGCCGCGGTTGCCTACCGCAGGGCATTGCAGGAATTTCCCGACCATCCCAAGGCGCTCAACAGTCTGGGGCTGGCGTTGTACCAGCAGGGCGAATTCGAAGAGGCGATGCAGATCTACAAACGCGTCGCGCAGGTCTCTCCGCAGGACCCCGTCCCCATGGAAAAACTGGCGCAACTACTCGAACGCACCGGGCACCTCAAGGAAGCCATAGACGCGGCGTACAAAGCCGCAGACCTTTTCCTCAACCAGCGCGACGTGGACAAAGCCATCGAGAACTGGGTGCGCGTCACCTCGCTCAACCCGGAACACGTCCTCGCCCATTCACGCCTCGCCCTCGCGCACGAGAGGCTCGGTCACAAGACCCAGGCGGTCGCCGAGTACATCGCGCTCGCCAGTCTCGTGCAGCGCACGGGCAACATGGACAAGACAGCCGAACTCGTCAACAAGGCTTTGAAGATCATGCCCGAAAGCGCCGAAGCCAAACAGGCGCAGACTCTCCTGCGCTCCGGGCAACTCCTTCCCAGGCCCCTGCGCCCCAAAGGTGGGACGGGACCCATCGCAATGGCGCAGGCGAAACAAATGGAAAAGCCCAAAAAGGAAAGCGATTCGGGGCTGGACCCGATTGCCGAAGCGCGCCAAAAAGCCTTGACGCGTCTGGCGGAAATCCTCTTCGATTACACCACCGACGAAGGCGCCGCGGTCGCGCAGCAGGCGCGCCGGGGGATGCAAGCCCTCATGCGCGGCACAGGGCAGTTGAACCTCCAGCAAAACGAACAATCGAGGGTCGTCCTGCACCTGGGGCAGGCGATTGACCTGCAAAGCAAGGGCAAGGACGAACAAGCCGCTGAGGAACTCGAACACGCCCTCGAAGCCGGCTTCAATCACCCCGCGCTGTATTTCAACCTGGGCTTGCTGCGCGCCTCGGACGAACGGCTCGAATCCTCCCTGCGCCATCTGGCGCACGCCGTAAAGCACAACGACTTCAACCTGGGGGCGCGCCTGCTCATGGGACAGATCAACCAGAAACTCGGCCGTTTGCAACAAGCCTCCATCGAGTATCTGGAGGCGCTGAAACTGGCGGACGCGGCGATTGTCCCGGCGGAGAATGCCGACGAACTGCGTCAGATGTATGAGCCGCTGATCGAAGCGCAAACAACCCAAACGGACGAAGAGGCGCTCAAACGCCTGTGCGATAACGTCAACAATCTGCTCATGCGCAAGAACTGGCGCGATCACCTGTATCACTCCCGCGAACAAATGCCGAAGAGCGACGTTCCCATGCCGTTGGCGGAGATCATCCTGCAGGCGCAGTCCAGCCAGGTGCTGGAAGCGGTCAATCACGTCCATCAACTTGCGCGCGCGGGTCAGTTGCGAACCGCCATGGAGGAGGCGTTCCATGCGCTTGCCTCCGCCCCCGCCTACCTACCCCTCCACACCCTGATGGGCGACCTGCTCGTGCGCGAAAACCACATCCCCGAAGCCATCGCAAAATTCAGCGTCATCGCCCAGGCGTATAGCGTCCGCGGAGAGACCGCGCAAGCCTCCAAGGTCCTCAAGCGCATCATCCAACTCTCCCCCATGGACATGAAGGCGCGCACCAAATTGATTGACCAGTTCGTGGCGCGGGGCCAGGTGGACGACGCCATTCGGGAATACCTCGAACTGGCTGACATCTATTACCGCCTCGCCGAACTCGACAACGCGCGCAAGACCTACACGACCGCCCTGCGCGTCATCCAGCAGGCTGGCGGGAACCGCCAGTGGAACGTCCATATCCTGCAGCGCATGGCGGATATTGACATGCAGAGACTGGATTGGAGACAAGCCATCCGCGTGTACGAACAGATCCGCACCCTGCGCCCCGACGACGAGGGCGCGCGCAAAAACCTGATTGACCTCAGCTTGCGGCTCGGTCAAACGGCGCAAGCCGCGGCAGAGATCGAAAGTTACATGTCCCATTTGCAGGCGCACAACAATAGCGCGCGGGCGATCACATTCATCGAGGAACTGCTCGAAGAACACCCCGACGATCCGACCCTGCGCCGCAGCCTGGCGCAGGCGTACCACCAGGCGGGGCGCATGGAGGACGCCGTCCGGGAACTCGACGCGCTGGCGGAGTCCATGCTCGAATCAGGGAGGAAGGAGGAGGCGGTGGTCATCATCAACCAGATCCTCCTGATGAACCCGCCCAACGCGGATCAATATCGTCAATTGCTGATGCAGTTGCAGAGCTGATAAACGGATATCCCGCCACATGGAACGTGGCGGGATGTTTTTATTCGAACCACCCCAGGCCGGTCTATAAGCCGCATTCTGTCCGTGACGCTGTAGGTTGGGTAGAGCGGTATTTTTCCGCTCATATCGAAACCAGGCGCCATTGTGCGATCATCTCTCTGGGCGGCGCGTCGCCGCACCGCTCGATGCGACCTACCCGGGACTGGCTCTCTCATCGCATGAGAGGGCACGTATGAAGGCGAGCAGCCTCCCGCCATCCGCAGATGGCTTCGTCCCTGCTTGGTCTTGCTCCCGACGGGGGTTACCTGGCCATCCGTATTACTACAGATGCCGGTGGTCTTTTACACCACCTTTTCACCCTCACCTCCCTCATCCCCAGCCCTTCCCCCAATGGGGGAAGGGAGTCCCCTCTCCCGAAGGGAGAGGGTTAGGGTGAGGGAGGCGGTCTGTTTCTGTGGCCCTCATCCGGCAGGTTAGCTCCTCACGGAGGGTTCCCCGCCCCGGGTGCTATCCGACGTCGCGCTCTATGGAGTGCGGACTTTCCTCGATCCCAACAACGCAGGACCGCGATCGCCCGACCGACCTGAGGCAACCGTATCATACACGCGTGGAAACGGAACGTCAACCGAATTGACGGTCTTGTAAACTTCGAATATTGGAGAATCCGTCAAATGACATTAGAATATCAGTACTTCACGAAAGCGCGTAATTGGCGTTCTCTAACGCCTGATTTGCGCTAGAGAGCGCAATCTACGCGGAGTTTTCGTGATCTACTGAATATGGAACAGATCAAATCACCGTTTATGGAGTCTTCGTGAGCAACTGGCAAGGGAAATACGTCATTGGATTGACCGGGAACATCGCCACAGGGAAAAGCGTTGTACGCCGTATGTTGGAACACCTCGGCGCATACACCATTGACGCCGACATGCTCGCCCACCGCGTCATCGCGAAGGGCGCGCCCGGCTACGAACCCGTATTGGATACCTTCGGCGTCTGGCTCCTCGACAAGGACGAACAGATCAACCGCGCCAAACTCGGGCGGCTCGTCTTTGCGGACGAACAGGCGCTCGCCCAACTCGAAGCGATCATCCATCCCCACGTCAGCCAGGCGATTGACCTGCTCGTCCGGCGCTCCCGGCAAAACGTGATCGTGATCGAAGCGATCAAACTCCTCGAATCGGACCTGCGCGGGAAGTGCGACAGCATCTGGGTCACGGACGCAGACCGCGAGGTGCGGGTCGAGCGGCTCGTCCGCAAACGCGGCATGACCCGCGAAGACGCCCTGCAGCGCGTCGACGCCCAATCCGCGCCGGAGGCGAAGATCGCCGCGGCGACCGTCGTCATCAAAAACAACGGATCGTACGAAGATCTGTGGAGGCAGGTCAACGACGCGTGGAAACGCCTCCTCCCCTCGGCGGAGGCTGAAACCGTCCCCCCGATCGTTTCCAAGCCCGGGCCGGGTCCCGAGGCGTTCTCGCTCCAGCGCGGCAAACCGCGCGATTCGCAAAAGATCGCGGAACTAATCACGAGGCTGAGCCGGGGCAAGCGCGCCATGACCAGCGAAGACGTGATGGAAGCCTTCGGCGACAAAGCCTTCCTGCTCCTTCAAATGGGAAACGATCTCGTGGGCGTGGCTGGCTGGCAGGTGGAAAACCTGGTCGCGCGCACGCTCGACCTTTACCTCGACCCCAAGGCGCCCCCCGAAAAAGCCCTGCCCCTGCTGTTGGATGAGGTGGAACGCGCTTCCGCCGAACTGCAATGCGAAGCCTCGCTCGTCTTCCCGCCCATGGAACTGGTCGGTTTCGACGCCGTCTGGAAACGGGCTGGCTACGAACGCCGGGCAGCGGACTCGCTCGGCGTGCAGGCATGGACGGAAGCCGCCCACGAATCCATGCCGAAAGGTTCCGCCCTGTTCTTCAAACAACTCCGCGCAGACCGGGTCCTGCGTCCCATCTGAGTGTGCCATTGTTTGACAATGCAACAGGTCGGCAAACCGGTTTATCATGGGGTGGGAAGCGCAGTTCGACTGCGGGTTTCAGCCGCCTCCGCACCGACTGATGTAGAATAGCCCCGCCTTCATCTGCGCACGCTCATAATGGAAAAACTACTCGATAACGTCCTCTATATTTTTCAAAGACTCGACTGGTTGAGCGTCCTCGACATTTTGCTCGTCACGCTCATCTTCTTCGCCGTGCTGTACTCCTTGCGCGATACGCAGGCGATGGTCCTGCTGCGGGGCGTCATCTTCCTGGTGGTCATGCTGGTGCTGTTCACCACGCTGGTCGAACTGCCCGCCTTTTCCTGGCTCGTCCAAAACGCGCTTCCCGCCCTCCTGCTCGCCATACCGGTCGTCTTCGCGCCGGAGATCCGCCGCGCGCTCGAACGGCTGGGACGCGCCGGCATCTTCACCCTGACGTTGAACGCCGCCGCGCAGCCGCAGGACGTGGACATGTCCAAAACCCTCGGCGCCATCGTGGAAGCCGCCACGCGGCTCTCCGCCAGGCAGCACGGCGCGCTCATCGTCCTCCAACGGCAGGACAGCCTCGAACAATACATCGAGACCGGCGTGCAGATGCGCGCCCACGTCACGCCGGAACTGCTTCTGCAGATCTTCTATCCCGATACGCCCCTGCATGACGGCGCGGTCATCATCGCCAATGGGCGCATCGTCGCCGCGGCGTGCGTCATGCCGCTTTCGGCGAGCGGGGTTCTGAACCGTTCGCCGGAGCGTCAGATGGGGCTTCGACACCGCGCCGCCCTGGGCGTGTCCGAGGTCAGCGACGCCGTATCCATCGTCGTGTCCGAACAGAGCGGCTCCATATCCATCTCGCACGCGGGGCGTATGATCCGCCGCATTGATCCCGAACGCCTCGAAAAGATCCTCGCCGCGTTCTTCCGCCCCGATACCACCACGCCGCAACGCATCTGGATGAAACGTTTCTTCCCGTATCTATTTCCAAGAAAGGATGAATGAGCGCGCCGGGTTCCCTGCGCCATAAGGACAACATGCGCCGTTTCGCCGCGAACATTCGCACCCTCCTGCTTGCCCTTGCGCTTGGCATATCGGTCTGGATCTCCGCCGTCACCTCGGCGGATCCGGATGAGGTCCGCGTCTATCCCAATATGATCCCCCTCGAGATCGTCGGCAAGGACCCCACCCTCATCGTCACCAGCGAAATTCCCTCCGAGGTCGAGGTTACGTTGCGCACGCCGCGCTCCGTCTGGGAACTGTTGACCGCGCAGGAAAACTCGATCCAAGCCACTTTGGATCTTTCGGGACTCAGCGCCGGCGCGCATCCGGTGAACATCCAACTCCGCGTCCTCGCGCGCCCCTATCAAATCGTTCTCGTCAACCCGGAAACTGTCACTGTTATCCTCGAGCCGATCGCCCACCGACCCCTGCCCATTGACCTTTCCCTGAGCGGGCTGCCCGCCATCGGCTACCAGGCAGGCGAGGCGGCCATCAACCCGACCGAGGTCATCGTGTCAGGGCCCGAATCCATCGTGAACCAAGCCATCCACGCCCGCGTCTCCCTGAACCTGGACGGCGCGCGGGAAAACATCGAGCAATCGAACCCGATCCAGATCCTGGACGAAAACAACAACGTCATCCGAAGAGGGTTGACGATCACGCCCGACGTCGCGCAGGTGAGCGTGCCGATCAGCCAGCAGGGCGGGTTCCGCGACATGGCGGTCAAGGTGGTGGTAACCGGACAGATCGCCGCCGGGTACCGCCTGGAGAACATTTCGGTCTTTCCGCCGGTGGTCACGGTCTTTGCATCGGACCCGGCGCTCGTCAACTCCCTGCCCGGCATCCTGGAAACCCAGGCTCTCGATCTACAGGATGCGGACGGGGATATTACCACGCGCCTGGCATTGAACCTGCCTGAAAATGTGACCCTGGTCGGCGCGCAGACCGTCCAGGTGACGGTGGGCATCTCTCCCATTCAAACCAGCCTGACGCTCACGAACCAGGCCATCAAAGTAGTCGGCTTGACCGAGGGTTTGACGGTGCAGATCTTCCCGCAGACAGTGGACGTGATCATCTCCGGTCCCCTGCCCACGCTGGATGCGCTCACGCTGCAGGATGTGATCGTCACCGTGGACGTCGCGGGGCTGGGACCCGGCACGCACCAACTCACGCCGGTCGTGGACGTGCTGGTCGAGAACGTGGAGGTGGAATCCATTTTGCCCGGCACGATAGAAGTGGTATTATCCATCCCCGGCACGCCGACCATCACCCCGTTCCCAACGCCGTGATATTCCCGCGCCGAGCGGAACGAAATGCAGACGAAGCGCGCGCAGGTTAGGCGTTGGGAGTTGCGGGTTACGCGTTTCATGGAGCGCGTTGCGTCAATTGCAAATCGTAAATCGGCAATCGTAAATCATATGAAACCCATCGTAGCGCTCGTTGGCAGGCCCAACGTCGGAAAATCAACCCTGTTCAACCGCCTCGTCGGTGAACGCATGGCGATCGTGGACGATACGCCCGGCACCACGCGCGACCGTCTGTTCGGCGAAGCCGAATGGAACGGACGCGCGTTTCATGTCGTTGATACCGGCGGCATCGACCCGACGCACGGCGGCAGGACTCCGCTTTCGATCGGCTCGGCGGATTTCATCGAGGAGATCAAGGCTCAGGCGCAGGTGGCGATCCGTGAGGCGGACGCGATTCTCTTTGTCACGGACGGCGAAGCGGGGGTGACCGCGCCCGATCTCGAAGTGGCGAACATCCTCCGCCGGTCACAAAAGAAATTGGAGGACGGTTCTTTTTATCCGCCGATCTTCGTCGTGGTCAACAAAGCGGAATCGAAGGAACGGCGCGACAACGCGACCCAGTTCTATGAGTTGGGACTCGGTGAGCCGATCCCGATCTCCGCCGTGCACGGAACAAACACAGGCGACCTGCTCGACCTGCTGGTGGCTTCATTCCCCGAGCAGGCAGAGGAGGAGGAAGACGAAAGCATCAAGATCGCCATCGTCGGCAAGCCGAACGCGGGGAAGTCGAGTCTGCTCAACAAATTGGTCGGCGAGGAACGCGCCATCGTCAGCCCGATCCCCGGCACGACGCGCGACGCGACCGACACGAAGATCGAAGTGAACGGTTTGGAAGTGACGTTGATAGACACGGCGGGCATCCGCAAGCGCGGCAAGATCGAACCCGGCGTGGAACAGTTCAGCGTGCTGCGTTCGTTTAAGGCAATCGAACGGGCGGACGTGGCGTTATTGATGATTGATGCGACGACGGGCATCACGTCACAGGATGCGCACATCGCGGGATTCATTCTTGAGCAGTGGAAGTCGTGCGTGGTGATCGTCAACAAATGGGACGCGGTCGAAAAGGATTCGTTCACGATGGAGGAGTTCACGCGCAAGATCCGCGCGGACTTGAACTTCATGGATTATGTGCCGCTGTTGTTCATTTCCGCCAAGACAGGTCAGCGCGTGGATCAGGTATTGCCGATGGCGTTGCGCGTGCAGGAGGAACGGCTGGCGCGATTGACGACCTCCAGGATCAACGAGGTCATCCACAAGGCGCAGGACGCGCATCCACATCCCACCCATGCAGGACGACAATTGAAAATGTTCTACGGAACGCAGGTGAGAAGCGATCCGCCGACGTTCATGATCTATGTGAACGATCCCAAGTTGATGCACTTTACGTATTTACGTTATCTGGAGAACCAGATCCGCGCCGAATATGGATTTTTGGGGACGCCGATTCGGATCGTGACGAAGGGGAGGAGGGAAAATTAGCTAACCGCTTATAATCAAGTCAACTCACTGCGGAGGATAGCGTTGATGCAACAAGTTTATGACTTTGTAATTATAGGAAGCGGCTTCGGGGGAAGCGTCTCTGCCATGCGATTGACTGAAAAGGGATACTCCGTTCTCGTGCTCGAACGCGGCAAACGATTCGAAGACCACGAGTTCCCAAAGACGAACTGGAACCTCCCCAAGTTCCTCTGGCTTCCCGCTTTGCGATGCTTTGGCATTTTCCAGATGACCTTCCTCAACGGTCAACTCGCGTTGCATGGAAGCGGCGTCGGCGGGGGCAGCCTCACCTATGCCAACGTGTTGATGGAGCCGGACGAGCGCTTATTCCAATCCCCTGCCTGGAAACACCTCGCGGATTGGAAGTCCCTGCTTGAGCCGCATTATCGAACCGCGCGCCGCATGTTGGGCGTCACGACAAATCCCAGGCTTTGGTATTCCGATGAAAAGATGAAGGACATCGCTGTGGAACTCGGCAGAGGCGATACATTTCGTCGCACCGACGTGGGCGTCTTCTTCGGCGATCCAGAGCAGGAAGGGCAGATCGTGGCTGATCCATATTTCGGCGGCGCGGGACCCGTCCGCGCGGGGTGTAATTATTGCGGCGGTTGCATGGTCGGCTGTCGGTATAACGCCAAAAATACCCTGACGAAAAACTATCTGTATTTCGCCGAGATGAACGGCGCGCAGATCATCGGAGAGTCCAATGTGACGGACATCCAGCCGCTTCAGCCCCTCACCCCACCCCCTCTCCCTGAGGGAGAGGGGCAGGAGGTGAGGGAGCGTTATGAAGTGCATTATCGTTCCTCCACCGATCCATTTGCAAAACGACAAACCGTCCGCGCCCGCAATGTCATCGTCGCCGCGGGCGCATTGGGGACGATGGAACTGCTCTTCCGCTGCCGCGACATCACGAGATCATTGCCGAAGATTTCCGCAAAACTCGGCGATAACGTCCGCACGAACAGCGAGAACATCATGGGCGTGACGACGCGCGACAAACACATTGACCACTCGCAGGGCATCGCCATCACCTCCATCTTCCAGGCGGACGAGATCACGCGCATCGAACCGGTGCGCTATCCCGACGGTTCGTCCTTTATCCGCGTGCTGACCGCGCCGCACGTGAGAGGGGATTCGGCGTTTGTCCGCTCCCTGAAAACCATCTGGGAAGCGCTGCGCCACCCGGTTGATTTCCTCTACGCTAAATTCTTCTCACGCTGGGCAAAATTTACGACCATCCTGCTCGTCATGCAGGTGGATGAAAACCTCACGCACATCCGCCTCGGACGGAACCCGTTCACGCTCTTCCGCAAGGGACTGGTCATCAAACCCGATGCGGAGAATCCGCCGCCCAAACAGATCGCGGTCGGGAACTATGTCACCCGCAGGCTGGCGCAA
>JAANMU010000553.1_pt1 | contig 44139 bp, 26 predicted proteins | sample 7279701 | NCBI WGS metagenome assembly JAANMU01 (sample SAMN14094539, study PRJNA606508) | bioreactor metagenome | isolation source: A lab-scale SPAN reactor treating ammonium-rich wastewater day 57 | place: Ireland: Galway | collected 2017-03-13
GGCGCGCGGTGCAAGCAAGCCGGCATGCGCAACGGGACCCGCCGAGGCGCCGAAGGCGTGCTGCGTTTGCGCGCCGCGCTGCAGACTGGCGAATACCACGACCTTGGGACCGATCCCCAAAAAACCGCCGCCTGAATTCCTCGCCACAATCCATCATCCGCGCCCCCTGTACAGGCGCGCCTTGTCATTTCAACCAATTTTGATGTATCATGGCGGCGTGTTACTGGCGACACGGTCGGCCTTTCTGGGGAGTTGCTCGATGCGTGCCTGGGCTTGTGGGATACTGGTTTGCCTGGTCGTGGCGGTAGGTCCGGCGGGCGCCGCTTATAGCGAAGAACCGCTCCATGCCCGAATCGACCGCTTGGTGAGCGACCCGTTTGCAGGACGCGAACCAGCTCCCACGGCCGACGATGCGACGTTCCTGCGGCGCGTATGGCTCGACCTGGCGGGGCGGATTCCGCCCGCGTCGGAAGTCCGGGCGTTTCTAGCGGACTCGTCGCCCGACAAGCGGACCCAGGTCATCGACCAACTGCTGGCGGCGCCAACCTACCAGCAGCGGATGGAGGAGCTTTTTCATGGGATGCTGATGGAGCGGCGCGGCGATCATCCCGAGTGGCGCAAGTTCCTCAAGACGTGTTTCGAGCAGAACAAGCCGTGGGACAAGATGGTGGCTGCCATACTTGACCCGGACGACGAGAATGAGGCGGCCCGCGGCTCCGCATTCTTCTATACCAAGCGGCTGGAAAGTTACGGCGAGAACCCCACCGACTTTCCCGGCCTGACGCGCGACGTAGGCCGGCTGTTCCTCGGCGTGGACCTGCAATGCGCCGAGTGCCACAACCACCTGTTCATCGACGACTACAAGCAGCGGGAGTTTCAAGGACTATTCGCGATCTACAAGGACCTCTCGATCCGCGGCGGCGTGGACTTCCCGGCCGTCACCGAGAAATCGCCGGGGCAGAAGCTCGAATTCATTTCGGTCTTCGATCCCGCCAAACAAGAGACCGGCCCGCGCGTGCCCTTCGGCAAGGAAGTCTCGTGGGCCGAGCAAGGTCTGGACCCGCGGACCAAGAAGCCGATCTTTGGCGCCTTGCCAGCGCTCGCGCGGGAACTGCCCTCGGCCGAGAACCCGCAATTCGCCAAGAACATCGCCAACCGGTTGTGGTTTGTGATGATGGGCCACGGGCTGGTGAACCCGTTGGACTTGCTGCACTCTGAAAACCCGCCCACGCATCCCGAGTTGTTGGACCTGCTAGCCCAGGAGTTTGCGGCCCATCACTTCGACATTCGCTGGTTCGTGCGCGAGCTGGCTTTGAGCCAAACGTATCAACGCGCCAGCCTCGCTCCCGAAGGACAGGAGCCGCCGCCGCGCGAAAGTTACCTGGTCGGCAACGAGAAGCGTCTTTCGGCCGAGCAATTGTTGTGGAGCACCCTGCAAGCCACGGGCAACCTGGAACGCTTGGCCAGGCCCGACGAAGCCGCCGTCAAGGAACTGGAAGACTTGCAAACGCGGTTCGTCAAAGCCTTTGCCAACGAGCCGCGCCAGCCGGAGACCGACTTCAACGCTACGGTGGCCGGCGCCCTGTTCTTGTTGAACGACGACAAGCTGCTCGGTCTGCTCCAGCCGCAGTCGGGCAACGTGGTGGAACGCCTGCTGGCGATCAGCGACCCGGCGGCCCTGACCGACGAACTATTCCTGACCGTCTTCAGCCGCCCGCCCACTGACGAAGAGCGCGCCATGGTGAACGACTTCCTACAACAACACGCCGACAACCGAGAAACAGCGCTCGGCCAGGTGGTCTGGAGCATGGTCACGTCGATGGAGTTTTACGTGAACCACTGAAGCTTCTTCCTCATCCCCACTTTTCAACCTTCTTCCTTCGACCCTCGTCCTTCCTCATGTCTGATCCTCGCTTGTGCAAACCTTGGGAGCATCGCATCTCGCGGCGGCGGCTTTTGGGAACGATGACGGCGGGCGCGATGGGCGCCACCGCGCTGGGCGGGTTGTTAAAACCGGCCGCGGCCGAAGGAATGGCGCGCAACGAGAAGCAGGTGATTTTTATCTGGCTGGATGGCGGAATCAGCCAGTTGGAAAGTTGGGACCCCAAGCCGAACACAGAACATGGCGGGCCATTCCGCTCCATTCCCACCTCGGTCCCAGGAATCCATTTTTGTGAGCTGGTGGAGCATACGGCCAGACAGGCGCATCATCTGGCCGTGGTGCGGAACCTGCACACACAGGACAACAGCCACTCGGCCGGCGTGGCGCGGATCAACCGCGGCGACCCCAAGAACCGAGGCGTGGTGTATCCCTACTTTGGATCGGCCACGGCGAAGCTGCTGGGGCCGACTTCCAGCAATCTGCCGCCCTACGTGTGGGTCAAGCCGTACAGCGGCGGCTTCAAGGCCGAGGACGCGGGCTTCTTGGGCGCCAAGTATGGGGCGTTGGCGCTGGGCGATGGAAAGCCGCCCGAGAACCTGCTGCTTCATCCGTCGATCAGCGTGGAAGAAAACGCGGCGCGGAACGAACTGCGAGCCGCCTTCAATCGGCGCTACGCGGAGCGGCGGCGGCCCGAGTTTACCGACGCCAACAGCCACGTTTACGACGTGGCCCACAAGTTGATGGAGCGGATGGACCTGTTCGACGAATCCCAGGTTTCCGATCGCGACCGCGACCGCTACGGCCGGCATGATCTGGGCCGCCACATCCTCATGGCGCGGCGGTTGATCGAAGCGGGCGTGCGGTTCGTGAAAGTCAATTCCTATCACTGGGACAGCCACGGCGACAACTTCAACGGCAGCCAAAGCCTGATCCCGCAGTTCGACAAGCCTTTCGCCGCGTTGATCGAAGACCTGCACGACCGCGGCATGTTGGATAACGTCCTGGTAATCGCCATGAGCGAGTTCGGCCGCACGCCGCGGATCAACTCGCACGTCGGCCGCGACCACTGGCCCGAAGCCTGGTCGGTGGTCATGGCCGGGGCGGGACTCAAACGCGGCTTGACCATCGGCAAAACCAACGACCTGGGCACGTTTGTTGACGGCCAAGAGTACGACATCGGTCACTTGTTCCACACCTGGTTCAAAGCCCTGGACGTGCCCGCGGATCAAATGGAGTACGACAACAACGGCCAGCCGCTCCCGGTAGCCCATGACGAGTGCTACCCGATCGAGGAAGTGCTGGCGTAAGGGGAGTCGGAAGGGTCGAAGGTTGAAAGTCGAAAGAGGGTCGGAGAGTCGGAGGGTGACGAGGCGGGAGGTGGGTATGGCGCATCTCAAGACTTTTGAGGAATTGCGGATTTGGCAGCAGGCGCGGGGATTGGTGTGTGATGTATATCGTGATTTTGGAGCGGGAACGCCGGGTCATGGCGATTTTGGTTTTAAGAAGCAACCACAATGCGCGGCGGTGTCGGTGATGAATAATATTGCGGAGGGTTTCGAACGCGCGACGGACGCCGAGTTTGCTCGCGTTCTGGATATTGCCAAAGGCTCCAGTGGCATCGCCTCCCTAATCTCCCACCTACGCCCCCCCAACAACCCCTAACGTCTTTGACCTTCGACTCTTTGACCTTCGTCTTCCCGGCCTCCTCATGTCTCCCGACGAACTCAAAAAACTTTACGAACCCAAACCAACCGGCAAAGACGTTGCTTACGAGCGGCAGCTTTGGCAAGCGCGGTTCAGCCCTTGCGGGCGGTTCCTGGCGGCATGCGCGTACGACGCGACGGTGCAGCGGTGGGACGTTTCGGGCGAGGAACTCAAGCCGCTCACACCGTTGGCCGGCCATACCGGCTGGGTGCAATGCCTGGCCTTCGCGCCGAAGGGCGAGCGGCTGTTCTCGGCCGACTCGTGGGGCCAACTCGCCTGTTGGCCTTATGCCGAGGAGTCGCCGCAACCGGCGTGGCGGTTGCCCGAGGCGCACCAGGGATGGATTCGTGCCTTGGCGGTCAGTCCCGATGGGCAATGGCTGGCCACCAGCGGCAATGATTTGATCATTCGCCTGTGGAGCGCTGCCGACGGCAAGCCGCACAAGGAATGGAAGTGTCCCGCAACGGTGTTCAGCCTGTGCTTCCATCCCGATGGCAAGTCGCTTGTGTCAGGCGACTGGAAAGGCGTCGTTCGGCAGTGGGACCTGGAGAAGGGCGAAGTCACGCGGGAACTGGAAGCCGCCACGCTTTACCAACTGGACCGTATTCAGGAATGCGGCGGCGTGCGGCATCTGGCGTTTGACGCCGAAGGCAAACGGTTGGCCTGCGCGGGACAGAAAACACCGAAAGGCGGTTTCGCCACCGGCACGCCCTGTGTGCTGGTGTTTGACTGGCAAACAGGCCAGCCCCTGCGCGAGATGCCCATGGGCGGCGATCAAGACGGCTTCGCCTACGATGCCCAGTTCCACCCGGCCGGGTTTGTGATGGCCGCCTCGTGCGCCTTTCCCGGCAAGGGGCACGTTTGGTTCTGGCGCCCGGAGGACGAACAGGCGTTCTACACCAGCAACAAGATTCCCAACGGCCGCAGTCTGAGCCTGCATCCCGACGGCAGGCGGCTGGCGCTAACGGTCTCGCTCTCGGCCAACGGCAATGGCCGGCAACTCAAGGACGGCCGCTATGACGGCGGCAGCGGCAAGGTGCACCTGTTGGAGTTCGCTCCCGCGGGCGACGCGTGAAAATCCTGAAGCGTGGCGCGCAGCGCACCGAAGCGGCGAGTTTCGGAAGCAGGCCCGGTGAACGCCGGAGCCTGTGATCGGTTTGAGGCTTCTTCACCGTAAAGGCTGGCCCACGCGCCCCGTTTCTTAACATTGCAGCCAACCACCCCATGAATGAGGTAGCATTGAACCGAGGCGGCAGGCATAATGCCTGGAGGAAATTGCGCTCCTTCCTTCCGGAACTCTCCGATGCCGGACGCCGGGAACCTTCACGCCGCCGTTTTGCAATGGACCGAATTGCGACGCCACGGCCCCTGCGAGCGTCCCGCGCTGCAACTCTATAACTTCCTGCGCAACGCGGAGTCCTTCCGCCGCGTGGCCCCGGCGCTGGAAGAGGGATTGAACCGCCGCCTGGAGTGCATCGAGCGGCTGGCCGAGACGATAGCCCAGGACACGGCGGCGTCGCGTCCCCAGCGTTTGACGGATTGGCTCCAGTGGGCCGAGCAGTTGGTTGAATCTCGAGAATCTTTGGGGGGCGATTGGGAAACGCTCTTGGAAAGCGGCGCCGAGGAAGACAACCTCTTGCTCCAGGCTTGCGTTTCGCAAAGCCTCCATGAGGCGGCGACCGCCGAAGGCGCTCATGCGGGCTTGATCGCCGCCGCCAGCGTGATCCGGCAAGCCGACGCCCGACGCCTGGAAGGTCTTTCCTTGCCACCGGCCGAAGGCCGCCGGCTGGATTGGCGCCGCTATTTCCACCGCGGCCAGCGCCCAAATGCCTTGGCCGCGGGAAAGGAAACAAACGAGGCGCTGGCCGATCTACTGGATCAGGTGTCTGCGGAATCCGACGAAGCGCCGCCAACCGCCGAGGGCGAAAGCGCGCCGCGGCTAGCGCTTGACACCGTGTTTATCGCGGCGCAGCGCGAATTCACCGAACTTTGGCGGCTGGCCGATTTGGGGTGGCCGATCGAAACCGACGCCTTGGTCGCCTGCGCGACGCTGCTGCGCGAACGGCTCGTGCTGCTCGCCCGGCGGTGTGGTCCCCACCGCGACGACATGCGCCAGGCGGCCGAGCGTTTAACGCCGCGCTTGGACGCGATCGTTCGGGAATTGACGGGCCAACCCTGTCCTCAATTGGAAGGCGACGCGCCCGACCACGCAGAAACCGCGGCCGTGGAGACCCGCGCGGACCAGCCGCCCCGCGACGAAACTCCCCCCCGCGACGAGCCAGCGACACCGCGGGACTTGCCGCCCGCGATGGTAGCGCCGTGGGTCCCGCAGGTTCTGGCCGTGGTTGACTCTTTGGCCGCCTCGCCCGATCCGGAAGCGCAAGAATGGACGTGGCGCGTCCAGGCGTGGCTGGACCCGGCCCGGACTTGCTCGTCCAGCGCCGACACACCGCGCCGGGTCTTAAGCTGCCTGCTCGACCTGGACGACCGGCTGGCCCAACCGGGTCGATCTCCGCCGTGGATGACGACACTCCAAGCCCAATTGCGCGACGCGCTGCGCGCCGAAGGACGGTACACGGTGCTGGACCGGCAACTGCTGGGGCGTCCAATCGCGTCGTGTTCCGACCTGGCCGACGCGGTGGGATACGTGGACGCCTCATTGATGCCGCGGCACATCGCCCGTATTGTGCAACCGGGCTACGCGGCGATCTCAACCTCGGGCTCGCAGGAAGTGTTGCGGCGAGCCAAGGTGTTGCTGGCGCGCTAGATTGCGGTCCTAACCGGCGTGACGGATTCCTAAATGTAGGTTACTCGCTCCGAGCTTGTGAATCTTTCGCAAAGTAGGTCTCGCCTGCCGGGCGGGACCTGCCAAACATTCACAACCGCTCCGCGAGTAACCAACGGCTTGTGCAACAAGCGGATTCGTCGGCTTGCTTCGCTCGCCGTGGGTCACTCGACCGGTTCGAAGAAGTCGCGCGGGTCCAAGTAGTGTACGCGGAAGGTCGCTAGGACCGGCGGCACATGATGCTCCGGAGCGCGGACCTCGACTTGCACCTGATAGGGCAAGTGGACATGGGCGTTGGGCGTCTCGGGAAAACGCAGCACGGCCACCACCGACCGACCTCGATCGGCCGAGGTTTGCGAGGCCACTTCCGGCAGACGCATGGTGTCGCCCGTCTCGTCGGCGAACGGCCGTAGCGGCACGATTTGGATTTGCTCCGGCGAGAGCGGTTCGCCCGATCCCATGCGAATGCGGAAACTTTGGGTCATGCCGCGGCCCAGGAGCTGCGGCAGCGGCGACTCGGGCAGCGGGCGCCATGTCGGCGGTTGTCCGCGCTCGGCCGCCACGGGGAACTCGACAAAGAGCGAATTCACGACTAGCTCCACCGCCAGAGTTACATCCGAAGTCTGCGGGCTGGTCACGGTCAGCTGCGCGCGATAGCGTCCAAAGGGATAAGGTTCCGGCGGAGTCTCGGGCGGAACGAACACGCGGAACGGCAGCGACGCCCACGGCGCCGGGCCATCGCCACTGGGCGGGAGCACCTTCACGGAGTTGCTCTCGGTGGCCGTCTCCACGCGGAGCGACAGCGACTGCGTTTCGGCCAGGGGATCGACATTCCGAAACTCGAACATCGCCGCGCCGTCGGCGCCGCGCACCGACGCCTCGAACGCTTCGGCGATTGGCCCCGACACGCGGATCGGGAATTCTCCCGTCGCCACGGCGCCGGGCGTCGCGTACACGACTTGTTCCGCGACTTGCGCCTCCAGCGCCGGGGCCTGAACCAACACGGTCAACGGAACGCGCGTTTCGTCGGCGCCGGGACCAGACAGTACGACCTCAAATTGCCGCTTGCCCGGCTCGTGTGGCTGTTGCGGATGCAGCCAGACCTGGAAGCTTTGTCCCAGCGTCAGCGCCAGCGATTGCGAGCGTTGCCCCGCCGGCAGCGGCTCGGCGCCGGCCGGCTGAATCCATAACTCCTCGACGGGAAATTCAACGCCCGCGTTATCCGCCGCTTCGGATTGTCGAATTTCTGCTTGGAGTTCTCCCACCTCGGTTTTGGGTTGATTGGAGGCGGCAAGTTGCACCTTGGCCGCGGGACTGGCGGTGGGTTTGGCTGCGGCGTCGACGGCCAGCAACCCCGGTTCGACGGCGACCTTGGCCAACGCCAGCCGCAGCCGGACCTTGATCTCGTTCGGTTCGATGCGCACGTGCTCGCGGCTGGTGATGACAATCTTGCCCTCTTGGTACACGACCCCGCCTTGGGGAAGCTCCACGCCGGGGCGCGGAGGATAGCCAATGGCCACTTGCGCTTGGCCTTGTTGCAGGAGCAGTCCCTGCCTGGCGATGTCGCCTTGCCGCGTGACAAAGACCAAGTCCTTCAAGTCGATGGGCTGCCCGTCGCGGCGAAAGGGCACAAACTGGGCTTGCAGGGTGAGGTTGTCGGGGACCGGGTAGGCCGTGGCGATATCGATCACCCGCAGCGGCTCTTTCTCGGTCAACTCAACCGGGGCCACTTCCCGGAGCTGCAATACATTGGCGACCGCCACGGTGCGGGGCGGCAAATCCAACCGAAACTCGGCCAGACTGTTTTCGCCTTGCCGCTTGCCGTGGACCGTGACCGAGAGCGTGTAGTAATCGACCTCGGCCTGGCTGGGGCGCAGTCTTCCCGGCGACAAGACCCCGGTGAATCGTCGCTTGGCTTTGTCGGGTGTGAGCGTGACTTCTCCCAACGACTGCGCCTCATCTTCGCTGGCGGCCTGCCCCGCGCACAGCAAGCGGGCGGTCACTTCGAAGTGCTCCAGCCCGAAGAACGAGGATGGCAGCATCGCCACTTCCACCGCCAGAGCCTGGTTGCGGAAGAACCGCGCGCCCTCGGCCGGTTGAACCATCGAGAACAACGGCTCCTGCGTGGACTTGATTAGCACCACCTCGCGGGCGCGCTCGGCGGGCGGCGCCGTGAGCGCCAGGCGCGCCGAGGCCGGGAACTTGGCGAACGGAGATTTTTCGGTTTCCGCCTGCGAGGTCTTCCCAAAATAATGGTAGTCGTACACCGAACCGCCTTTGCCGGTGTGGTGCTTTCCCGCCGGCGCCGCGTTGCCGTTCAGGCCGACCCAGTCCAATTGCAGCGGTTGCGACAACGGGCGCGTGGTCTTGGCGCCCGTCGCTTGGGGATCAATCTCAAACGCCAGAACGCCCAAGTCAACAATGCCGCCCATAGCCGTGGCGGGAATGCCGGGCCGCGCTCCCGCGGCAAGCCGATGATGCTGAAACCAGGCGCCTTTCAGGTCGCGCACGAGCGAAAGAAAGATGCGTATCAAGTCGCGGTTGGTCGCGGCGTGATAATAATTCCCGCCCGTGAGCGAAGAAATCCGCAATAGGAATTCTTCCGCTTGCTGGCCCTCGCCGCCGCTCGGATTCGCCGTGGCGTGTCCGCTCCCGCCCGCCTCGCACGAAGGTTCGGCTGGCTGCCCTGGATTACCCCGAGGCTCGATTGCAGCCTGGGGATCGAGCGCGGCGAGTCCTAACCCGATGGTGTGGATCGGGATCGGCGTGCGTTCGGCTTCGCCCGTGTAGGCGTGGAGCGCTTTGCGGAGTTCGCTCTCGGCGCGGTATTTCTGATGGTGGTTGTCCAAACCATCGGTCAGCAGGATGACGTGGGGCTGGCGCCCTGGGGTGGGCTGTCCCGCCAGCGCGGCGACCACCTGGAGGGCGTTAATGATCGCCGTATCGCCGCGGTCGAGACTTCCTTCCCAGTCGGCCACCGTGTTAAACCGCGAGATGATTCCTTCCAGCCTCTCGCGCTGGGCGCCCGCCAGTTGGACAAAATGCGGGGGGAAGTCGTCCTCGGGACGCAGCGGCTGCGTGGGCTTGCCTTGCTCGGTGGTGAAGTACGCCAGCCGCTTGCCGTCTTCGGTATAGGGAGGCGGGCATTCGTGGTTGAACCGCTGCACCAAGAGCCGATCTTCCACGGTCAACAGGTCGGCGGCCAGTTGCACGGCGTCCCAACGAATGCGGTCGGGGTCCGAACCGCGTCCTTGCGCGCTGCGCGACATGCTGGACGAGACATCGACCAGGATGATCACATCCAGGCCGCGCGAGCCGGACGCGGCGGCCTGGCCTCTCGCCGTGGATCCGGCAAGCACCGCCAGCACGACGACGGCCGCCCTCATCGCAGGAGACAATAACGCTCTCACGTCGGTCCTCGGTCGCAACAAGGATGGTTCAGCAACACCGCAAACGATTGGCGATGGCGGATCAGGCGTCCGATGCTCGCCGGGTTATTTCCACGGAGCGCGTAATCAGGTCTTTGGCCAACGGGAGGTCCAGTTCCCAATGCGCGGCGCACCAGCGCCACTTCCCTCACGGAGTTTGCGTTCCCGCGCGCCCCGGCGCCAACCCACGCACGCAGGGTTGAAGCGCGGCGTCAGTCCCAAATGTCTCGGCCGGAAGATTCTTCCTTCGCCGGAGCGCTGGCGCCGGCCGAGCCGTCGCCATTGGGGGAGGTCGCATTCGGCATCGCCTGAGGCTCGGGCTGGGATTGCTTGGTTTTCTTTTTCTTGGTTTTCTTTTTCTTGGTTTTCTGTGGCTCGGTTTCTTGGTCACTCGACGGCCGTCGCCGGGACTTGTCAGAGAAAAAGTCTTCGTTGTCGTCCATCTGCCCCAGAGGATCGCCCACGATGTGTCGTCCGGTGCGCGGTCGTTTTGGTCCCGCGGCCTTCCGCGCCAACACGACTCCCAAAATCACCAGCAACGCGGCGCAGGCCGCCACCAAGCCGTAGCGGCGATAGTATTGGCCCGCGGTCGAGACCTGCACTTGCAGCGGAATTTCCGCCAGACGCGCGACGGGTTGGCCGCGCGTGTCATGCCCATGCACCATCAATCGCTGAACGAAGTGATACGTCTCGGGATTATGCCGTGGGTGACCGGGGCCGTCGTCTCGGACCAGATCGACCGACACATCCAACCCCGGCGACTTCTCGCGCGACGACGCCAGCGGCCAACGCATGAGCGCCGCTTGTTGGTTCGCGCCGCGCTCGGTCGCCGCTTCCGGCGATTGCGCGGCGTTGTCTGGCGCCGCTTGGCCGCGGGAATAGACCACAAGCGGCTCAGTTTGCGTGTCATGCGCCACCAGTCGGTCGCCCGGCCGGCCACGATACAGTCCCAGCGGCTCCAGCGCGGCGTCGCGCAGCACCTGCGGCGCATACCAGAAGCGGCACGCATCGGAACGCGTCACATTCCAGCCCAGGTTTTCCATCACCCAAAAGGGCGGCGCGCCGGCAAAGACTTCCAGGCTCGACACGCTCTGCGCGGCGCCCAGGCAGACCTGAAAACCGGCGGGGTTGCCCAAGTTGGACGCCAACGACGCTTGGGACTCTCCTTCGGGCCACGCCAACTGATGCGCGCCAATGGCCTCGGGGGCGGGAACATAACTTCCCGCATACTCCACCAGGCTTGCCTGTTGACCGGTTTGCTGGCGGCGTTTGGCGAGGTCCACGGTCGTATTCTTGCCATCGGGCGAAGCGACCAGCAACTTCAAAGCCGGCCCCAAGTCCTGATCGGTGCGGACGAGAAACTTGACCCGTTCTCCGGCGAACGCCAGGCGGGGGTGAGTCAGCACGCCCGACGATACCGGGGTGACAGGCGTTGCGGCCTGGAGTTCGGCGGTTTGCGCGGCGGTGTCGGCTTGCCTCCAGGTCACTTCGGCTTGCATGGCGCCGGGCAGGAAACAATCGGGCGCAAAGACATGAACTGCGTACAGGCGATTGGCCGCCGCGCCCGCCTGGGCTGGCGCGCGGGAAAGCTCGCGAACCTCGGTCCACAGGGGCGAGTCGCGCCATTGCGGGTGGCCGCCTTGCTCGCCTTTTTCGGTAAAAGCCGAGAGGGGGTCGATGGTCTTTTCCGCCGGCAATTTCAGGTACAGCGCGCGTTGCCGCGGTTCGCCGGGCGACCACCAATCGAGCTTCAAGAAGCCTTCGCCCAAGTCGCAGCCCACCGTATTGACGCGCGCCACCAGGCTGGCTGGCGTTCCCACGCGCAGTCGCTGGTTGGACCCGGCATGCTCGAACTCGACCCCAATCAGGCTTCGACCGTGGACGGCCAACTCGATGTTCCAGATCGCTTCGATCGACTGGTTCATCGACTGGTCGGGCAGGCGGAGAATGGTTGAGAGCTTGCCGCGATACACGCCCGGCGCCAGCGAAGCCGGGTCGGAAACGCGCACCGCGATAAAGCCCGGCTCACCCTGGCGCAAGCGGTGGAGCGAGCGTTCAATGTAAACGGGCGAACGTTGATCCACCCCGACTTGTAGCGTCTTGCCGGTTTCCTCGCAAACCAACTTCACCCGTTCAATGCCCTGGGTGGGATCGAACTCGACCGGCTGATCCTGAAAGATCTCGGCGATCTTCTCGTTGATGGCCACCACCTGCCGGATCTGCGCGGTGGCGGCGGTCGAACCGCGTTTGATTTCGATCCGCAACGGCGGCCGAGGCACCGGGATCGGCTCTTGAGCGCCGCAACGCCGCGCCGCGCCCGCAGCGGCCACGGTCGCCAGGATGACCACGGGCAGCAGTTTTGCCCCACGATTGCCACATGTCTTGAAGAAAATGTGCATCGCTACGCGCTGACGGTTCTTTTAAGTGATGCGGTCTGGGCCAAACGCGGGCCTTTTCGGGCAGTGTGAAGATTGTACCGCCGGCGCGCGGGCAACACAAATTAAAGCGAAAAATGTCAAAACGAAGTGGCGTGGAATTTTCTTGACCCATCCGTAGGCACAGGGTAGAACGACCTCCGCAGGCGCAAACTAATCACTTTTCCATTTTCTTTTCTTTGTGGAGATGCGCGATGCAGGTTTCGTCTCTTTGCGACGGTAAACGTCTCTCGGTTTCACGTTCTCTGAGGAATCGGCAGGTCGGGTTTACGCTCGTGGAACTGCTCGTCGTGATTGCAATTATTGGCATCCTGGTCGCGCTCTTATTGCCGGCCGTGCAAGCGGCCCGCGAAGCAGCCCGGCGAACCCAATGCAACAACAATCTCAAACAACTCGCGTTGGGCCTGCATAACTACCACGACACCTTTCGGAAGTTCCCTGCTGGGTACTACCAGATTCCGACGGGCGCCGCCAACGAATCGACTTGGATCACGCACATCCTGCCGTTCATCGAACAAAAGCCGTTGTACGATGGAATTACGGCCTGGGTCGCTTTCGGAAGTCCTAGCCCCGGAACCGGCGTCCATAAGGTCACTTCAACCTTCATTCCCGGCTTGCTCTGTCCCTCGGACGTTGAAGTTCAACTAGCGCTTACTCATTGGGCGCGAGGGAATTATGCGGGGAACAACGGCATTGGCCCCATGTTCACCGAGGGTCAGAACTCCGTCGCTCGCGGCCCCGTCGGCGTCTTTCCCCAAAATGTTTCTCGCAACATGGCCGAGATTCTTGACGGGACGAGCAACACGGCCATGGTGGGCGAGCTCCTGAAGTCGCCGGGGGACGACTTCCGCGGCGTCATGCATTATCCCGAAGGACCGCTATACCATCACAATCAAGCCCCGAATAGCAAGGTACCCGACCAGTTCCGCACCGCCTTGTGCAAGTCGATTCCGCGCGCTCCCTGCACCGGCACGTACACCGCGTGGAACAATCGCTCGATCGTTCTCTCTGCCCGTAGCTTGCACCCCGGCGGCGTGAATCTCGCGCTGTGCGATGGCAGCGTGCGGTTCGTCTCCAACACAGTCAACCTGACGACGTGGCAGAACCTGGGCACGCCGCAAGACGGCGCCGTATTGGGCGAGTACTAACACCCACCGGATTCAAGGTTCGCTGAATCGAACAGCGTTCAGCGAAATCCCGTTGGGCGGAACGGTTGTGACAGCGGCCACCCTCCGATGACCGCTTTGCAAAAACACAACCGTCCTCGCTGCGAGTATTTTTCCATTTTCTGGAGATTGGGGAGTCGCTACATGCATAATCGACCAAGGGTGCATTGCGCGCGCTACATTCGCGGCGCGCGTCGATGGCGCCAAGTGAGCCGAGTTTTTTCGACGAGTATCGTGGCGTTAGCCATCTTCGGAACAACCGGCTGCGGCGAAAGCGGCCCTTCCCGCGCGTCGGTCCAGGGAATGGTAACCTGGGAAGGAAAGCCCGTCGAAAACGGCACGATCAGTTTTATTCCATTGGGCGAAGGAGTCGCGGCCTCGGCGAAAATTGTGGGCGGTCGATACGTGATTCCCGAAAGCGAGGGACCGCCGGTGGGACCGAACCAGGTCCAAATCTTCGGGATGCGCAATCTGGGCTTGCGCGAAGCTGGCCCACCGCACCCGCCCGGAACGATGCTGGAAGCCACCGAGCAAATCATTCCCACCGAGTACAACAATTCCACCCGGTTGAGCGTGGATATTCAAGAAGGCGACAACACCTGCGACTTCGCTTTGCCCGAGAAGTCCTAGAGCACCTTTCACAATGCCGTGAGAGCTTTAATGTAGGTCACTCGCTCCCAGCGAGTGACCAAGGGCGAGCGAAGCGGGCCGAAGAATCCGCTTGTTTCACAAGCGGTTGGTTACTCGCCAAGCGAGTAACCCACACTCAAGAATCTGTCAGAGGCTGTGAATTTTTCCGCAGCGGCGGCGCGAGCGCCGCCGTATGCTTCGTTAGATGCCACAATTTTCGGCGGCGCTCGCGTCGCCGCTATGACGATTTAACCAAACCTTCACAATCTCTCCGCGAAAAGAAGCAGGTCGCTCGCCGCGGTCGTGAGGTCGCGGCCGGCGGTCGGCTGAAAGGGCGGCAAGTCCACGATCTTGGGCACGGTGATCGCCGCGTACTCTCCGGCCGTGTACGCCTTGGGATCGGTCACGTAACCGATCAGGTCGTCGGCGTACCCGACGACCAGCGTATGCTTGAAGGGCGAGGCATGCCGGATCGCCAGGCCGTAGTAGCTGTAAAGCTCCGTGCCGTGGAACAGCATCCCGATCGGGCCAAGCTGCAAGGCCGAGAGCGGCGTCTGGACCCGCAGCGTTTCCAAGTTCCATTTGGAGGCCGCTTCGTACCAGGCGGCGGCAAAGGGGGCGTCCACCCACGGTCCGCTGGTGCATTTCTCGGGCTGGGTGCGGTACTGCTCCAACTCGGCCTGGAGGCGCTCGCGATCGATGGGAACATCCAGCGTCGTCGTGACGACCCGCAATTGATCGACCGGAACCCGCGCGGCCCCCTCCAGCGCGCGGCGGAATGCGGCGTGAACGTTCTCGACCGTTTCGTCGTAATTGCCGATCCAGGGCGAGCCGTCGCCGGGGTTCACATCGCCGCAATGCCCTTGTAGAAACCCGGGTTCAATGCCCTCATCCTTCTTGACGCGCTCCAGCACGCCGCCGACCCAGTCGGGACCGGCCCGTCCATCGCCAAAACAAACCGGGTGGGCTGAGAAGTGATACCACAACAAATCTCGCTTCTCGCCGCGCTCAAACCGCATCACGTGGAGCGCGGTATCCAGCCAGCGTTGGTCATCGGTCGCCTCGTTGCTCCACTCGCGGTCGGTTTTCCACGCGGAGGAGGTCCGGTTGAAGTTTCCGCCAACGGCGTTGCTCTGGCCGACGTACAACTCGGCCGGCGCCAGATCGGTCTTGGCTCGTTGAATTGCTTGAATGGCGTGTTCTTCGGTCTTGGCCCGGTATTCGTCTGGAATCTTGCCCCACTGCCGCAGGTAAAGGAAGGTGGGCATCGAGTGCGTATGCGTCACGCAGACGCGGATGTTCCGGGGGTCGATTCCCGTCGCTTCGCCCGCGCGGCGTTGCACCCGTTCGGCGAACTTGCGCGAGACGCCAATCAGGTCCAGCGACACCACGGCCGCCTCGACGCCGCCGCAGCGCAGCACCAAAGCCCGCGCGGCGGGCGTCTGGCGAATCCCGGTAATCACGCGTTCGTTGCCCGGCGCGCGGTGGAAGCCCGCCAGTTCAATCCCCAGCGGCGGCGTAATGTCGATGACGCCCTCGCCCGCTTCGAGCGTCGGCGCTGGCGGCGCGCCCCGCAACGGGCCAGCGGCCAGCGCGGCCCCGGCCACGGCGCCGCCTTGCAGCACATTCGTCAGAAACTGGCGTCGGCCTAGAGAATGGGTCATAGTTTTTCCTCGCGCTTGGGAGTAAGCCCCGCGATCAACCGCGTCTACGACACGGCGTCGATTTGTTTGCGAGACCTTGCTTGATCCCCATGATGGTCTTCGAGACAACGCGACGCAAGCGAGGAAGGCGGTGCGGTCTTCGGTTGTGCTTTGTGAAGCTCGGTCGTTCCAGTTACTTGCGCGGTTGTTCACGGATTGTCGTGGCGGCGGCGAAACCGCAAGCAGTGTCGCCGCTTCCACGACCGCCGCCAGATGACCGCCGTGACCCGTTCTCCAATCGCTGGTGTAAGAACATCGCGACGCACGGTCGCTCGTGGTTTCCTTTGCCACGGCGCCGATGCGACTACGCCGCCAGGTAGCCGTCTTCGCCCCAAACAACGCCATTCTCCGCACGCGGGGGCAGCGGGCGCCAGCGTCCCAAGCGTTCGTAGGTGTTCTTCAGGTTGTGAATTTCAAATTCTTGAATGGCGGCCGGCAGGCGATTCTGCTGCTTCTGCTGCAAGAGTTCATCCGCAACGCCGCGAATGAAACTCTCGATCGACTGGTGTTTGCGCATCGCGCCGTCGGTGGCGGGTTGCGAGGCCGCTTCGCTCAACCGCGTTTGCAAGCCTTGCACCAGCGGCGGCAAGAGAAACTGCGGTACGGGCTGGCTGAACCCGGTCACGCTCACGGCGCCGTAATTGCGCAGGATGTTTTCGACGGCGCCGGGCGTCTGGTCAGAGAAGCAGGTCAGAAGCACCACGTCACGGTCCTTGAAAGCGCCTTTCTCTCCCATTTGGTGTAAACGTTCAATAAAGGCCGCCGTGTTGTGCCCAACCACGAGCACCGTGCCCGCGTCGGCGGCGCCGGTGTCGCGCGGAAGCTCCTCGTACACGAGTTCGTGTAAATCGTTCGGATTGGCCGCCATTTGCGTCTTGCCGTTCGCCGCAGGAACTCCATGCAAGTTGCGCTCGGCCACTTCCCGAGACGTTGCCGAGAACGCCGCCGCCCCCATCTTTCGCAGCGAAGCCGCCAGTCGATTGCTTAGGTCCCAAGCGCCCAGCACGACCACGGCGTCGGCGCCCTGGAAGGCGGGACTGCTGAGCAGTTCGCCAACCAGCGAATCCAGCACCGCTGACGAGAAATCGGCGCCCAGCCGCACCTGGCCGGGCGTGGCAATGCCCTTGCCGTCGATAAGAATTTCATACCCGCCTGAACCATCGGCCAAGGGTTCAATCGTCAAGTAGCGGGTTCGCGCGTCCAGATAGAACGACTCCGAAGGCGGCGCCTCTGGCTCTTGAATGACCGCTTGCGCCACCGGCTGATGGTCGCGAGCCGGCGACTCTTGCATGCGGCCGCGCACGCCGATGGGACCTTCGTTCACGTCGTCGTAAAGGTAGCTCAGCGCGTCGCCGTTAGCGTTGGTCAGGTAGCGCAGCCGGCCCAGTTCGTCAAACACGTAGGAGATGCTTTGCCCGTCGCTGCCCACCGCGCCCGTGCAGCGTCCCGCGGAATCATAAGGAAAGCGAATCGCCTCGCCTTGCTTGTTACGAATGACCGAGAGCCGTTCGCCGTCGTACTGATACTCTCGCTGTTCCTGCGGCGTTTGCACGGACAGAATACGATGTTGTTCGTTTTCATTAGGTGAGAACCGCAGAATCCGCCCATCGGCTCCCAGTTGCCTCTGGGGCGGGCCGCCATTGAACGAGACAAAGTCAACTTGGCCTTCCAGGTACATCCAGGCGTTCCGGTACAGGTAGAGGCTGCGCGTCCCCTCGGGATTGCTGTAGCCGGGCGTCGCCGCGTTGCCGGGCATGGTGAGTATGGCGAACTTCGAGAGCGTGATGGTGCGGCCGGATTCATCGTAAATTGTGGCCGACGACGGCGCCTCGCCCGCATCGGCGTAGCGTGCGGTTTGCTCCGAGAGCCGCACGCGCGGCACGCGGTATTGCCAACCGGCCGTCGCTTTGCCCTGTGCGTACCGCGGTCCGAACTCGCGCACCAGGCGCAACGAGCCGACGCGCAAGTCCTCCTGCCACGTGCGCCGCGCTCGGCGCGGCCGCGCCCGCACCACCTGGTATTCAATACCCTGCGACATCACCGTCCATTCGCGTTGGTCGGGCTGTTGGCGGCGCGCCGCGAGCGCGTCCTGCTGGAGCGCGACGGTTCGAGGATGGTTGGGGTAGTACTGATTTTCGGGCTTGAGCGTCACGCCGCCCGTCATTTTCACGCGGCCGTCGCTCGCCACCACGGCCTTCGTGCCGGTGGGCGTTTGCCGCGTCGTGATGGGATGTTCCTCTAACCACCACTCGTCTTCCAGCAGGCGGCGGTAAGGGCTGGCGTCGTCATGATGGATGGCGGCGGCCATGCTCGTCAGCACCGCGTACACCGCCAGGCGGTTGAACACCGGAAAGGCTTCGGCGTATTTGGCGTAATGCTGGGTCAAATGCGACGCGAATTGCTTGGCGGCCGGGTCGGGCGGTTGATCGCCCGACACTAACTCACCATTGCGCACTTGCATATATTGCGTGTTGATGGCGAGCTTGACCGCGCCCATCAGCGTACGGCCGTCGGCGCTTTGGCCGATGTCGCTGCGGGCGTGCTCGATCCAAAACCGATGCCACTCCGGACCGCCGCCCGCCTTGGATAGTTCGCCGTGCAGCTCCAACTCGCTGCGGTAGCCGGGAACGGAGCAGGTAAAGGGTTGGCCGGTCGAATTATCTATGCCCGCCGAAAGGCACTTCATCAGCCGGTCGGCCTCAAAGGCGGCGTACCCGAAGTCGGTTTGTTCCACGCCGCCAAAGTAGACCACATCCATCATGTCGCCCGCTTTCAGCCCGGCTTGCAACTGCTCGGTCTTGGGGTCAATGCTGACACCCGGCGGCATGCCCACGGCCATCGCGCGGTAGGCGAGCAAGAACGCATCAAGCAGTTCCGACGGACGCAACGGCTCCAGGTTCGGCTCGCGGACGCCCACAAAGAGAACCTCGCGCGGTTCGTCTTCGGGCAGCACGATCGCCAGCAGGCGCGTGAGTCCGCCTTCCGATTCGTCCCGCGTATCGGGCGCTTGGGGAACCAGCATGCCGCCCGGCCCCAGCGCCGAAGTCCATTCGAGTTCGACGTCGCCCGTTAAATCGGCCGGCGGGGGCAACGACCGCACTTCGCGCTCGGTCGTCAACGGCGCCAGCGGCGGTTGCGCCGGGGTTGGTTGCGGAGAGTTCGGATTCGCCCCGCCCGGCGGATCGGGCAACGCCGCCGCGGCCATAATCGGATGCTGGATCTGCGGCGCCTGGGGTTGCTGCGCTCCGGGGGGGCGACGCTCGCTAGAGCCGCAACCCAAGCACGCCACAAACCCAAATAGCGCTAGCGGCAACAGGAGTTTGCGTGCGCGGGGGAGGTAAGTTCCGACATGCGTTGAGATCATGGGTCGCTCCTCAGTCCCGCCGCACCGGCGGAAGGTCGTTGCAATTGGTAGGGTGGGTCAAGCCGTGCACCGACCCACCAATCCTTGGGTGTCGCCAGCGAAATCGATGTGAGCCAATCGCAGGATCGGGCGGTTGCTTTCGCCCGCAAAGCGAATCCTTCGTTTGGTCGATGGTGGGTCCGTGCATGACTTGCCCACCCTACTTGAAGGCGAATCTTCGGCTTAGGTCTGAAGCTGAAACTTGATGCCCAGCGCGGCATAGGCGGATTCCAGTCGTTCGTTGGCCAACTGCGCGGCCCATAGCCCTTCGCGATGGCCGAGGTTGCGCTGGCCGGTCAACTCGCGCCGCACGGCCCCGTAGACCGCCGACAGCGCTCGTTGCACGAGAAACCCGGCGGCGCCGCGCGGGTATTCTTCCACAAGCCGCTCCAGGTGCTCCACCGACGCATCGTAAAGGCCCACTTCGTATTGCAGTTGGGCGATGGCCAAGTCGCGATTCACGCCCGGCTCGGCCAGCGCCAGTTCGCGCAAGCGGGCGGTCGCCTCGGCGGCGGCGGCGGAGTTGACCATGCGGAACACGCCGCAAACCAACGGGCCGTCGGTCGCCGCGGCGCGGCGCACCTCCCAGCGCACGTCTTCCTCAACCGGAACGCGGCGATGTACGTCGCTGGGAATAAGGACGTGAAGGCTGTTGGCTTGTGACTGAAATAATTCTTGTCCCCGCGCATCGACCAGGCGCACCTTCCACGGCGCATGCGCGGGATCGTCGGACCAGGCGATCTCGCGCGGACATCCCAGAACGTGCGTGAACCATAGCGGGCGGGCGGGGACCGCTTCGTCGCCTTCGCCGGCCGCAAGCGTGGCGAGCGGGTCGAAGTAGAACACCGCCTTCCGCAACGCCCGCGCGCGCTCGTCGGCGGGGCGGGCCAGGGCGTCCTCCAGGCTGGACACCAAAGATTGGTCCAGCGAGAGCAGGCCGCCCGCGTCGTGCGACGGGGCCAGTTCTTGCTTGCGGCGCATCGCGCCCCGCAAGGCCAGGACTTGTGTGACGCGCGTCAGCGGCTCCCGGTCGTAATGCCCCAGAAGCCAATCTCCCAGAAGTTCTTCCGAATCGGGCAATTTTGCCTGGCGACGCAGCCAGGCCGAATAAGCGCGACGGCGCATGGCGCGGGCGTAGACGTTCTCAGCACATAACGCTCGCCACTCCGCCAGGTCGTGCCCCGCCAGTTGTTGCGGCGGCTCGTCGGAAAAAAGGGGGTGCAGCACTTCGCCGTCGGTCTCGGCAATGATTTCGCACAATTCGGGGATCAGCCCCTCAAGAAAGGCGGGCAGCGACAATAGCTCGCCGTCGCGGCGAAACGCTTCGCGCTTCAGATCGAGGTTTTGCACCGATTGCCAGTGGGCCTTCCACCGGGCATCCTCGGAAGTCAGGCGTTCCATGACGTCGGCTTGCTCGCGGTTGCGAACGCGGCCGCGGTAATACGCCAGCAATTGCTCGTAAGGAAACTCGTCAGGACGTGCTTCAAGCGACGGCTGAGATGTCATGAACGAATGCCCTCTGGAAGGCCAGCGGCAAGTGCGTCTTGCCGCCACTCGCCAAACCGGAAGTCCCACATTAACGGATGAGCGAACAAGTCCGACACCTGCGGATAATCCGCCCAGTCGCGCGGCAGCCGCCGCTTGCGCACCACCGCGGCCAAGTCGTTCCAATCGTGAATGACTTCGGCCAGGGCGGGGTGCGTTGCCGTGGCCTCTGCACCCACGCTCACCGGCGGCGGCAGCGCGGCCAAGCGGCGCAAGGTCGGCAGCGGAGCGTCGTGAACTTCCTGCAAGCCATGCTCTTGCACCCAAGCCAGGACCGCGCCCAACCGGGTTTGCTCGGCGGCGTTCAACACCCACGGATGCCGTAGTTGCTCGGCCGATTCAAGATGTTGGTACACCTCGCTGAACCATCCACTGGCCACGCCCCCGGGATACGTCAGTCCCTTATTCTGGTGCGCAACGCAAGCCCGCAACTGCTCGTTCTTAGCGCTCGTCAAGGCGGTGATCGGTTCGGCGCCGAGCGAATCGGCCAGCCCCCGCACGAGTACTTGCCGCAACTGCCGCGGCGGAAGGTCCGCCAAAGGTACATCGACGCCCTGTACCGAGGCGTCTAACTCCTCGGAAATCTTACGGAAGATCGCTGTCACAATCGGGAGCGATTCGTCCCACCACCGCTGGAACGCGTCTAGCGCGGCGCGAGCGCGCGTCTTGCAAACGCTCGCGTCCAATTCGCAGGTGAGCAGCTCCGAAAAAATCGCTTGCGCGGTCCGACGCGGACACGGCGCCACCGACTGCTCTACGCGCTGCGCCAAAGCCGCCACGGATAGCCAGCGATTGACGCAAGCCCACGGATCAAAGCCGCGCAACGCGGTCTGCTCTTCGTCGGCCAGCAGCGGCGCCAGGTCGCACACAACGCGCGGGTCGGCGCCGGTGAGCGCCGCGCGCAAATGGCGATAAGTAACGGGGCCGGCAAGTGTTTGGTCGGAAGAATGAACCAGCGCGGCCAGCAGGTTCGCGGTCTCCAACACCAGGTTGCAGGCAACGAACCCCCGCGCCACGCTTTGGCACTGGTCCAGCGAGCCGAGCGCTTCGCCCGCCGCAAGTGCGTCGCGCAGGTCAGCCAGGATCGAGACCTTTTCGGGAGCAATCATCGTACTCGGTCTACGCCGTGCGCAAGGGGGCTTCCCCTAGCGTTGTGGGAGCCGTCGTCTGTCGCAAGTGGCCGCCATTTTACCCAAGCCGGGGCGCAATGCAAAGCATTTCGAGGTAGACCGCAAATTGTTGACTTCGCCCCCCGTCGAGTTACAATGTCGCTGATTGGAGATCGGTCAGGACCCCCCTCGCAACTCACCTTGCCTCCACTCTCTTCTCGTGCTGCGCTCCAATAGGGCTTTGACCCGTGGATGTGATTAACCTGAACGATCATTTTGTGGCCCAATACCGGGAGCTCGAGCAAGAGTTGGACCGGTTGCGGGAGCAGTGCGCTCAACCCCCTGCCGCGGCGCTCGCCGACGATCGCACGCCGCAGTTACAGCAGCAACTGCTCGAGGCACAGCAACAACTGGCCGAGGCGCAAAGCCGCTGCGCCTTGGAGCAACAAGCTATGGCGACCCTGGAATTCGAACGCCGGGATTTACAGGCGCAGGTCCAACGCCTCCAAAAAGAAGTCCAGACGTTGCGCGACGATCGTGGGAATGACGAGGACGCGCAACGCCGGTTGGCCGTCGCCGAAGAGGAAATCTCCCACTGGCGGAATGAATGTGGACGCTTGAAAAAAGAAATCGACGAGCATCGCCCGGAGCGCTGGACATCGTCCACGCAAACAGCCGAGACCGAGGCCCTGCGCCGCGAAGTTGAACAACTTCGCGAGCTGACGTCTCGGCTACCCGACAACTTTCGCCAGAATCCCGCCGTCGTCCTGGCGCAGTTGGTCCGGCTGGAGGAACTGGAAACCGAAAACCAGCGACTCAAGCAAGACAACTTCAACCTTGGCTTCGAAAACCACCGGCTGAAACAAAAGAAACCCACTGGTTGAAACAGGAATCGAACTCGTAAGACGCAAGCTTCCGCACCCTGACGCACCCGCAAGTCTGACGCCTTAAAGTCGATGTCATGAAAAAACCCGAAGATCCCTTTGAAGAATTGTCTGGTTCCGGCGAATGGGGCGAAGAATCGGAAAGCGCCGACATGATCTTTCCCGCCGGTCCCGCCGAACCTGGCGCTCGGAGCGACGCTCCATGGTCGCCGCCGGGATCAGGCTTTGAGCCTGCCGCCGGCGCCGAGGGGGAAGTACTTCCAGCCGGCCCCGCCGAGAAAACGACGGGCGTCCCCAACTTCCCTTCGGCCTTTGGAGCGCCGCGCCGCGAAGGCGAAGACATTCACATTCGCGAACCGCACGACAAGGTCGAGCGAAGCGCGAGAAAGGGAGGCAAAAAGTCCTCCACCGGCAAGAAGGAAAAGTCCCGCCTTCCGCTCATCCTGGGCGGCGTGGCGGCCGTGGTGGTGTTGGCGGGAATCGGGTTTGGGGCCAAGGTCTATTTCGATCGTGACGCTCCAGTCAATCGCTTTGCTGGCTCGACCGGGGATCAGACACCCGAGCCAACACCGCCAGGTCCAGGCATTCCGCCGCCGGGCGGCGGTCCCACGACGTCTGGCCACTCCGTGTCGACCACCAATCCAGGGCAAACTCCCTCCGTTTCCCCCACGCCGCCAGGACCGCCCGCCCCCGCGCCGACTGTGGGAGAAATTGCAGGTTTGCTTCCCCCGGTCAGTGCGCTGACCGGCCAACTTTCTCCGGCAAGCCAGGCGGCGCTCAAGCAGGCCGAGGAGAAGTTGCTTTCGCCCAATGTTAGCGAAGAGGAAATTAGCGCCTCGCAAGCATGGGCGAACCAGGTCCGCGAAACCTCGGACGATGAGGCGGTGCAAGACCTGGTCTCGCTGATCGATATTCTAAGCGGCGAGGAAACGCGGCGATTACTGGAAGGCCGCCAGCAACCCGAACCGGCCTCTGACTCCGAACCGGACGCCTCTCCTTCGCCCGATGCCGGGGCAAGCGCCGCGTTCGGGAAAGTTCTCGCGTTTGCCGCCATGCTTTCCTCGAATCGCGCCGCCGTGTTCACGGCGACCGCGGCGCTACTTCAAGGCGACGCCGCGCCGCCCAACATGGACCCGCGCGATCAACGATCGTGGAGGACTAACAGTCGCCTCTTTAACGACGAACAGCGGACGCCGGACCAACGCGTTGCGGCGGCGTTCAACATGGCCCTGCTCTGCCGAAACTATGGACAACCCGGCCGCGCTTTGCGCGACTACTGCGCACAAGGCATGCGAATCGTTAATCAATCGCTCCAACAAGGCGGACTCCCGCCCGAGGCCGAAACCGCGCTCCGGCAACGCGATCGCCAATTGCGCGGGTTGTGGGAAGAGCTGAACGCGGAAGTGGTGGCGGATCTGGCGTCGGCGTCGCAACAAGCGAGCGACTCGGCGCAAGCCGCCGCGGACGCCGCCACGGCGGCCAACCAGGCCGCGATGAAGGCGGATCAAGCCGCCAGCGCCGGCCGCGTTGCAACCGCGGCGTTTGTCGCCCAGTTGCAACAACGTCTGGCCGACGCCAAGCGCCGCAATCAGGACGCCGGCGTCGCCGCCACGATCCAACAACACGAAGCGGTCGCCGCCCGGCTGTTGCAAGACCTGCAAGGCGCCGCGGCGCTGGACGCGCTCTTGCCTCAAGCCCAGCAGCTTGCGAGCGACGTGCGTCAATTGGAATCGCAAGTCGGTTCGGTCGAGGCCGCCCCCGTGGTCGCCACCGCCGAAGAAGTGGAACAATTCCTGGCCACGCTCCAGTTGCCTAAGGAGCAAGAGTTGGTTGGCAAGGGCGAGGTCTTCGCGAACAGCCGGTTCAAACCCTATTACGACCAGGCCCAGCAAGACCTGGCCTGGCTGCGAGACTTGGTGAATGCTCCCGGCAATGCAGCCCGCCTGTCTCCGCAACAAGCCCAGGAAGCGCAAACACGGGTGCGTCGCACGATGTACAACGCCTTGATCCTGGAAACGCGCAAGCAAATTGTCGCGCTCCCGCCCAGCACCGGGTCCGGTTCGCCGTCGGGGTCTTTGCCCGAGTCGCTGGTGAACGAACAAGAGTTGCATGCGGCCATGACCGCAGCGCGGGAAGAGATGCTGGACCTGCGCCGCTCGCTGGACGCGCGGCAGCGCGCCGTCGAATCCCGGCTAAGCCAGACGCAGCGGAGCGTGGGACAAGTGACGTCGGAAGTCGGCCAGGTGCAAAGCCGCTTGGACGCGCACAAGGCCGACGCGGTGCAGCGCGATAACGCCGTTCGCCAGGAATTGCTCGACCGCATCGGTCGCGCTATGGCGGGACCGCGGCCAGTGCCGGCGGGGCAGTTTGACGCGCTTTCCCAGGAAGTCTCGCAGCGCGTGCTAGATACGCTGGCTGATTATGGGTACACGCCGCGGGTGGCCGCGCCCGATTCGGAAGGCAACCAGCCGGTGGGTCCGTTGGCGTCGGTGGCCGATCCCGCGTTGGCGCTGAATTATTATCTGGCCGGCTTCGACGCCTACCACGGCGGCGCGTCGGAAGAGGCGCTCCGCCAGTTCGCGCGGGCCGCGCACCACGATCCCGATAACCCGATCTACCGTTACTATCTTGGACTGGCGCTGCGCCGCGCGGGCCGCTACGCCGAAGCCAGCGCCCAAGTCCAAGCCGGTAAGAAGCTGCACGCCTCCTACCGCCGCTACGACGTAGGCGCCGCGCTAGAGCCCATCCAAGGCGACGAACGCCTGTGGCTGGAACGGCTGTAAACGCGCGCCAGAGCGCAATGAGGAAACCTCACCTTTGAACGGTTTCAAGTGTAAACCATGTCGGCCGTAAACCCGCAATCAGCAGCGAATGACGATCGTTACCCGCCACAATCCAACGGGCGGGAGGCATCGTCCGCTCGGACCGCGCGGCCGGCGGAGGACGCGCTGAGCGAGACCCGCGAAAAGGAGACGGTTCAATGCCGGAATTGTGGCAAGGTGACTTCACTAAAACAAGCAGTCGCGGCAAAAATTCGAGACGAAATTGAAAAAAATCGCTACGCGGATCGGAAATGCCCGTCCTGTAAGCAAGGCATGAGGATTTTTCAGAATCCCGCCAATAAATTCGTGGCGGAATCAATCGACGGGGCCGACACGGCAATTCGCACGGCCACGCCGCAACCTGCCGCATCGACGCGCGAGAAACCGACAACTGTGAAGGAAGCGGTCCCCTCGCGCGACGCCGTAGGCCAGCAACCTCCGCAACTCCCAAAGCCTTCGGCGCCCAATCCCGCTTCCGATCGTCTATCTCCGGCGCCGGGAGCAACCCGCGCCGTGGATAGTCAACCTAAGAAAGAGTCTCCTGAGAGCGATGATGATAACGCCGAATTAAGAAAGACGCGACTGGAGGCCAGGAAAGAGCTTCAGGCGATCCTGCCGCATATTACCAAGGTGAAGAGCGACGCGCTTGAATCCCTGAACGAATTGCTCTGTAGCATTCAAGCGCAAATTGAATTCATGGACAGCGACCTCTTCACCAAGTTGCAGACGCTGGAGGCGAAGCTCAAGTCCAACGACAAACTCAACGACGCCTTGATTAAGGATTTTAACTCGAACGCAGAGAACCTCAAAAATATTAATCTGTATCTTCGTAATCAGGTCGAGAGCCTGAAACGCACTTATGACAATGCGGCCGCCGCGCCACAGCCTGCGTCCAAGCCCGTCGTCCAGGACACAAAAATCGCGGAAGATGTCGCGGCGCAACTTACGGCCGACTTGCGGCGGGAGTTGTTCTCGCCGGAAAACTTTGCGGAGATCCTGGGCCGCTATCAAGGCTGGCTCGCAGATCGGTCTGCGGAAGAGCGTAAGAAAGACCTCGTGGCGCGACTTCCCGAATTGCTTGACCTTTTGGATAATGAACTGCGGGAGTGGAAATCGGCGAACAACGAGGGAGTTTCGTCCGAAGAGCGGCAGCGGGTCGTCGAAGTGCTGGAGAAACTCCAACGCCGCCAGGAAGCGTGGCGCCGCAGCGTGGGGTTGGTGCGCTTTCCGAACGAGGGCGAAGCGTTCGACCGCATGAAACACGAAAAACACCGCACCACCGAGACCACCGACCCCGCTCGGCGAGACACCGTGGCGGAAGTGCTCCGCAGCGGCTACCAGTTCGACGGCGAGACCGTACCGCTCCGGGCGGCCCGCGTGGTCGTCCATGTTTTGCCGCACGATGAAGACCCCGCCTCCACCTGATTGACCCGCACGGCGGCAGGCGCCGCCGTCCTTCAACGATATCGTGATGTTTGGCGGCCGGACGCCGCCGCTACCCCACCGGATGGAATGTCGCCATGAACATCAACGGCAAGGCGCCCGTTCTCGGCATCGACCTGGGCACTGTCACTTCGATGGCCTGCGTTCTGGAACCAGGCAAGAGCGAACCGACGGTCATCAAGCCGCATCCCGAGCCGTGGAAGTACGACTGGATGCCCTCGGCATTCTGCATGGTCGGCAAGATCCCCGAGGTGGGCTATCCCGCCATGCAAAACCTGCGCGACCCGCGTTACCGCCAGCACGTAGTCCGCTGTGTCAAGCGCTTCATGCGCTATGACCAATCCTTGTTCCCGCGACGCGATCCGCGGTTCAGCCCGATTGACGTTTCGGCTTATATTCTGCGGCACTTGCGCCGTATGGCGGAGCAGCAACTGGGCCTGCCCGAAGGCGGCATTACCGAAGCGGTCGTAACGGTTCCGGCGTACTTCGGGCAGATCGAGCGCCGCCACACGCGCGAGGCTGCAGCGCAAGCGGGCTTTGATCTGGACAAGGTCCGCCTGCTGGACGAGCCGGTCGCGGCCGCCTTTGGCCTGGGCTTGCACCAGTTGCCGGGAGAACGCTTGGCGTTGGTGATCGACCTGGGCGGCGGAACGCTGGACATAACCCTGCTGCGCGTCGGGCGCGGGGTGGGGGCTTGCGGTTTTCAGGAACTCGGCCGCGACGGTTACGGAAAACTCGGCGGAATTGACTGGGATCGGGAAGTGGCCAAGCTGGCGGTATTCCAACATCGTGACCTCGCGCAGCGGGGGCCTGATTACCTGGAGCCAGACAACATCAACTTGTACGAAGTGGCGGAACGAGCCAAAGTTCAGTTCTCGCTCAATCCCAAGCAGCCCGAACAACACATCGTCATTGTCGACGAATATGAAAAGGATGCGACGGGCCGCCCGATCCCGCGAAACTTCGATAGCATCGTCACGCGGGACGAGTTTATCAACGCCACCCGTGAATTGGCCGAATTGTGCGGGCAGGTGGGCGACCGCCTGTTGCGGGAAGTCTCGCGCTCGGACCTGGCCGACGTCCGCCGCAAACGCCAGGGGTTGGCTCGCTTGCTGCCGCTATTTCCCCAGCGACCGTTGCGGCGCGTGCAGTGGACAGACATTGACGTGATTTACATGGTTGGCGGCGGCAGTTTGAACCGCGAGGTTCAAGCCGTGATCGCCCGCCGCTGGGGACGTCCAGTAGAGGCGTTGACCATCGCCCACAAACCGCAACACCAAGTGGCGTTGGGCGCCGCCCGGTGCGCGTCCACCTTGTCAAGTCGCGACTCGTTGTTCGACGGCACGCCGCTCCGCAGCCCGCACACGGTCGGCTATTTTTATTACCCGGAAGGCAAGCATGGCCCGCGGCGGTTTCATCCCGTCATTCGCCGCAACGAGCGAATCACCGAGAAACACGGCGAACGATTCAATTGCCGCGTGGTGGGCGATGGCCGGGCCTTTTCGGTCGAGCTGGCCGAGGAACAACTCGACCCGCGCGACGACCACGTCGAGTACGTCAGCCTGACGCCGATTCGCCTGGTGGACCTGCCGCCGCGACGCTTGGACTCCGATGAGCGGGTGTTTTTCGAGCTGCACTGCCTGAACGAGCGCGAAATGCAAATCACGGCCGAGTTTCGCGGCATTCAAAAAACCATCAAGCCCAACGCTTCCGAGTCGTTCGCGGGCGCGGGAAACGGGTAACGTGTCATGGGTGTTGTGTTTGGCGTCGATCCCGGCGGCAGCGACTGGCGTATCGCCACGCTGGATTTCTCGTCCAACAAGGACACCGAGCCCCCGCGCGACGTCCGGCAAGTGGAGTTGTCGCCTCGCGCGAGAGACGCATTTGGCGCGTTGGGTTTCTACGGCTGGTGTGAGCAACTAACGCCGCTTCTGACCGACGCTAAGCTGCCAAGCGAGGAAGCATTGTTGGTGAACCACATGAAGGCGAGTTTCCTGAGACTCTATCTCGGGAATATCTACGACGAACATAAAAACGAATACGGCTGGGGAACTCCCGACGCAATTGGCGTGTGTCATCCCGTGGCGACGCCGCCGCTGGTGCGCCGCGCTCTGCCCATGCTGTTCGAGGGCGAGGCGATCAGCGCCGCGCGTCGGGCGGATTTTTCGTCTCCGCCACGCGAGACCGAAATTTCCGACGGTGTTCGACTGTGCGCCATCGAGGCGCCGCTGGCCGGGCTGCTCGAACTATTCGCTTGCGGCGAGCATCCCCCCGGCGAAGCGCTTGTCATCACCGGGCGAGCCAACGCCGCCGAGGCGACGGTCGTTCATGCTTCATTGACGGGCGATGAATTGGAGCTGACGCTTCGGGCGTCCCTGAAAGTGAATGCCGACGCCGACCCCGCGGCATGGAAAACAGGTTTGGGTTTCAACCATGCGGCGCACGCGGCGCGCCCGATCATCGTGTTCGGAGAACACCTGGCGCCGCTCGCCGCGCGGTTAGAGCAAAGCCTGGGCGGCGCCGCGGCGAAGTTTCGATTGGAGAAGGAAGAATCCTTGGCGCTGGGGGCGGCCCGGTTGGCCCGCTGGTGCAGGGAAAAAACCTTGCCCGGCGCATCACCGATAATCCAGCGCTTGAGCGTCCGGACCGCCGTGCCGCACGATGTCGGCGTGATATGCGCGGGCGAGGGCGGCCACAAATTTTGGCATCGGCTCTATCGCGCGGGGCGGGACTTGGCCGAGAGCCGCGTCCAACTTCCCTTTACGGGCGTCGCGCCGGAAACGTTGGTCTTCGCGGAGCGACGTGGCGGCGCTGCCAGCGCATCCTGGCTGGAGTCGAGTCGTTGGCGGGAGCACGAACTGCGGTTCTACGGCGTCGCGGCGCTGGACGGTTTCGCCGAACAAAAGTTGACGGGCATCAACGTGAGTTTGGCATTCCCCACCAATCGGCTCGCCTACCGCTGGAGCGATTCGTCGCTGGAGATAGCCCCTGTAACTTGAAACCGCCCCTCAGTCGTGGTACAACCCAAAACATTTGCGAAACGTGGTTGAACGCCGCTGCGCGTGCCGCGAGGAATCATGCCGTTATCGGAAACGACTGTCGAGCTTCGCTGTCCCTACCCGAGTTGCGCTCCGCGCGACGGGAAATTTGAATCGCTCTCGGGCGGCGTTTACCGGTGTGGCGCGTGTTCGCGTTTGGCGGCGCAATGCGGCGCGGGAGGGTGCGAAGCGCTCAATCGGCCTTTAAGCCATTTCTGCCGGAAGTGCGGTCGCGACTTGACTTCGCGCAGCCACGGACCCACCCTGGCTGAGCGATGGCGCGACGCGGCCCAGTTTGATTACGCCTGGCAATTGGCTTCGTCCGAGTTAGCCGCGCCGCTCGTGACCGCTCATTTGGAGAATGCCGCGGGGTTTCGTTCTCCGGAAGTCTTGTTGCAGTGGACCTTGATCGACGGGTTGCTCGCGCTGCATCAGGGAGGCGGGTTCGTGGCGGTGACCCATCCCTTTGCCGGCGCCGACGAGTCGGACGCCGATCGGCACACGCTCGCGCCGCCCCTGTTGTGGTCCCAACCCGAGAACGGCTACGTCCAGCTTCCCGATGCGCCCTACCGTGCGGACCTGTTCCGCCCGTATCCGCCACGGGTCACGGGCGACCGCCGCTACTTGCTGTTCTCCACGCCGTATGCCGCATTCGTGCTGGATCGTCGCACGTTGCCGGGTTGGTCGGTCGACGGGCGCCATGCGGACTTTCGCACGTTGTTCACCTGGTCGGAACACCCTCACCTACGTCTGGCGGCGGCGCCCGTTCCGCTTTCGCACGCCCCGCACCGGGCGGGGTTGTTGCTGTACAACGAGCAAACGCGCCAGCATGGGTGGTCGGTGGTCGAACTGGACGACGCCGGCCCGCTTCCAACGCTCGTGGTCCACCCGCTGCCGATGCAGGGCGACCACTGCCAATGGCTGATGGCGGGCGACCAGGCGTTGGCGATCTCCACGGAATACGAACACTGGGTTTGGCGCCTGGAAGACGCCTTGCAAGCGTCGGTTGCTGAAATGGCCCGCACCTGGCCTCGCACCGAGAGCCACGCGCGCCTGGTCCTCGATCAAGACGTGGCTAACCGGCAGTTGTTTTCCTGGCCGCTGCAGCACCTTGCGACCGGCGCTCGCCCGCACGCTTGGAGCGAAAAGCTCGACGGTTTCGAATGGTGCTACCAGTTCGAGGACGCCGACCGTGGTCATCGGCGGTTCGAGTCGTATGGCGTGTCGTTGCCGGACCTGAGCGCCAAGTATCCCTCCACGCCCGCACAACACGCCGGCGCTATTCCACTCGGACCGCGCTGGCCCGTGCAAGGCGACGACGCGGGTTTGTCGGAGTTCTGGTTTCTAAGCGCTGATAAAGAGGGGCGTCTATACCGCCGCTCGCCCGCCGTAAAAAGCCTGGAGCCGACCCAGGTCCTGACCGTTCCCCGCGAGGAAATTCAAGGGCTGCGGTTCGACGATCCGCTGTTGACCGTTGTCTCGATCGACGCGGACAAGACCTACCGGATCAAGTTGTTTCCTGTTCATCGGTCGGGACTGGCCGCCACGGCCGAACGACTGCGCTTAGTGGCCGATCCGTTGATCTGGTCCAACTGGCTTTTCACCTGCGAACGGGACGAGAACCACGTGCTGGTCCGGCGGCGGCGCATCGTGGTGAAGCCAGTTTCTCTGTCACCATGGGAGAGTGAATCGTGACCGCGTTACGTCTATCACTTATGCTCGGGATTGTGTTGCCGTGCGTCGTCGCGGGCGGAGTCGCCAGCGGCGGCGAATCGACGGCGCTGCCCCTCTTGTGGGCGCAGTTCGACCCGACCACCACGTCGGCCGCACCGACCGAGGGCGCCTTCAATTGGCAAATGCCGGCCAAGATCGGCGCCATTGTGGCCCTTGCGCTGGTGATATGCATGATCAGTTATTACGTGATTTATCCCACGGTGTTGCGTTGGGGGCGGGTGTGGCCGGTCACGCTATTTGGCCGGTGCAGCGCCTTGGCGTGGTTTCTCACCTCGCTCGTGGTGTTGGCGGTCCTCTGGGACGACCTGGTGTTTGCCGACGAATTCGGCGGCGTGAACTTCTGGCGAGAGCACGGAGGCCGCCTGGCGGTGGTGGCGGTGGGCGTGGTGTTCGCCGTGGCCTGGATGTACCTCTGGCGGAGCGACGTACCCCAGAAATCGACGGCCACGCAACTGGCCCAGTAACCCGGCGCGAAGGCCGCGCGGGCAGCCTGACGCAATTCAACATCTCTTTTCTACTTGCGGAGACATGGCGCGATGGCGGACTACGGCTTTCACGGCGTCGAGGGTTTCGTCGTCAACGAAGACGACGATTTGCGTCAGTTTGTCCCCACGCTGTTCATCGGGCTGGGCGGCACCGGCAAAGATATTCTGATGCGGTTCCGCAAGCGTCTGTACGACGAATATGGAATGGCGAACGAAAAGTTCGCCACGTTCCTGGTGATCGACACGGACGACCAATCGGATGTCCCGCAGGGTGAAAAGCCGGAGGCGTATAACCATCTCGCGTTGCGTCGCAACGAAGGCGAATTCATCAAATGCACGATTGACCCCGCCGCGTTCAAAGGCATCTTGAGCAAAGTGCGCGACGAGCACGACCGCCGCTATCTGAACTGGCTGCATCCCCAGGTCGAGCAGCTCATCCCGCCCGGCGCCTTGGAGAAAGGCGCGGGTACGTATCGACAGGCCGGCCGGCTGAGTTTCTTCCGCAAGTACGACAACATTCGCGCCCAAATCATCAAGCACTTTCGCGATATGCTGTCCCACGCCACCACACACCCCCAGACCGTCTTCAATGGGCGGCCGGGACAAGTGTACGACGACCGCTTGGAAGTGGTCATCATCACGTCGTTGGCGGGCGGGACTGGCTCGGGGATGTTCATCGACGTGGCCTACCTGGTGCGTCACATTCTGGAGACCGAGCCGGACTTCGGGCACTTGGAGTCCAGCCATAGCACGTTAATCGCAATTCTGCCCACGATTTTCGCCAAGAGCGATTCCAACTTAGCCGGGCGGTTTCGGCAAAATGCTTACGCCTCGCTCTTGGAGATGGAGTACTACACCACGCCCCGCCCGGACGAGAACCCGTTCCTCTCGGAAAGCGAGCGGATGGAGCAGGCTGACTCCAAGATGGTGGAGTTCAAGGTGAACTGGGACAATCCCCAGCGCAACGAGCAACCGATTCGCACGCATGCCTGGGACACCTGCTACCTGATCGACGACGTGAACGACCGCCGCCGCAGTGCCGCGCAAACGCCCGCGGGCGTGTTCCAGATGGTGGCGGATTACTTGTTCCTTGATTTTGGCACCAGCCGCTTTGCCTTGGCCAAGCGCTCGGCCCGCTCCAACCATATGCAATTGCGCGATCGCATGGTGTGGGCGCGCGTATACGAAACGTCGGACGCCGGCAATCCGCAGCACGCGTTGGGCAACGAGGCGCCCGTATTGTTTGAGAATCGTTACGGCTGCACCTTCAGTTCGTTCGGATTGGCCGAAATTTTTATCGACAAAGACCGCATCGATCGTTCGGCGTCGTATCGGCTGGCGTCGCGCTTGGTCCTCGGCCGGTGGTTGGGCAACGCCAAGGACTACGGCGAGAGCCGGTACGAGGAATGGGCCAAAGAAGACTTGCAGAGCGGCAAGCCGCCCGAAGGTGAAACGGAAAGTATCTCGTTCCACCCCGACGACATGTGGGAAACAATGCTCAAGGACGAGAAACACGACTGGCTCGCCATGGTGGAGCAGCAGTTCGATCACTTAGAAACCCTGGACCCCGACGAGGGAGAGCCCAAGCTGGACGAGACGCTGGCGTGGCATGACGCACAACTGATGAAATCGAACCCGTCGACCGGCCACCCGGGCGCTGCCCGCATGACGTTGGATCGGCGCTTGGAGGAGCTGCGCGGCAGCGCCGCTAAACCTGGAAAATTGCCGACCCGCCTGAAACGCCTGGCGCGGCAGCGCTTCAACCGGGCGGGCGTGTTACCCACCCTCGAAGTGTTAAAGGTGTATCGCCGGGCGTTCGAGCGCGCGGCCGAACGTGCGAAGAAACAAAAGAGCACTCCCACGCCCTCGAACCTGGACCTGCGCGCCCGACGGAATGACGCGCGCCAAGTGCCGTTCGTCTGCCGGGACATCGCGCGGTCCATCGAATACAAGCGAGCGTGCCGTGAGTCGCGCGCGGCCGTGGAGCTGCGCTACAAGGTGGCGGCCGGCGAGAACCTGGAAATCCTGTGCAACGCCCTCCGCGCCTTCGTGGGGTCCGACGAACCGGGCGCTGCCCGCCAGAATACGTCCACTCTCTTTGACCACTTTAACCGCCTGCGCGGACTCTTCGAAGATTTGCAAGCCCAACTGGACCAGCGCTTCGACGAGTTGCAGCACATCGTCCAGAGCGACCGCAGCCAATCGCTGGCGCCCGAATGGTCGAAGAAATTTTACGACGAGGAAACGGACGCCATTCTGCTCCTGCACGAGGAAATCGGTCACGACCGCGACCCGCACGCCGTCAACTGGGTCAAGGCCGATCGCGAGGTGATGCGCAACGTGACCATGGACGAACAAGGCCGGCAAATCTCGCTGGCTGAGCTAGCCGAGAATTGGGCCGAGGAGATCAAGAGTCACGGCGGCGCCTTGCCCGAGATCGCCGAACAGTTGAGCCGCGCGTGCCGACGCGTGCTGGGCGACGGCGTGCGACTGGATCAATTCGCCAATGGCAACGTGAGTGATTACCTCGTTTCTTGGCCGGAAAAGAAGCGCGAGAACGTTTTGGAGACCATGGTCGATTCCAGCGATCCCTACTACCCGATGATCCGTGATTTCAAGGTCGCCGTGCCGCCCGCCTATCGCAACCTGTTCGGACGCGGCAGCAGCGGTCCGGGCGGGCAACGGAACGTCGCCCAGATTTCCCAAGAGGTGGACGGCATCTCGCGAACCAAAAACCCGCGGCACGCCATTGACCGCAACGAGGAAGGCCCGCCGACCTCGCTGATCGTCGTCCGCGAAATGGGCGGCATGCCGCTCCACTACTACGATCGGTTGCGCGAGTTGGAAAGGGACTATCACAGCGACAAGTACGCACAGTGGCGCAAGACGTGTCACATTCGGTTCCGCGAAAACTTTGAGGACTTGCCCGACATCGACTTGATCGATGGCGACCTGATTCGATCCATTCGGGAAAACGTGGATTATGTCCTATGGTGCTTCCTGCTGCGCACGATCCGCGCCGATAATGAAGGGGACTTCATTGTCGAGGTTCCCGACTCGGCCTTCGGCCAACGCACGGTGCGCTTGGGCGCCCGCATTAGCCGCATCATCAAGCACGCCAGCCAGAAGCCCAACGTGCGGATCTATCTCCAACGCCGCTGGGAGACATGGCAAAAGAAGGCCACACCCACGCACATGGCGGTGCTGTACAGCGCCATTAAGCAAACGTTGGAACGTTTTCCCACGATCACCCACGCCCGCGCCGACATTCCCGACCCGCCGATCTTCAATTGCTACAAGCGGTTGCTCTTGAAGACGGGCGAGTTCCTGAAGGAAACCGACGACGGGCGCCGCTGGCACAAGATCCTCCATGAAATGGATAAGCTCGACGACGACTACGACGCCTGGCGAGAACAATACGAACGCGTATCCAAGGCCATTCGCGAGCAATGCCTGGTCGAGGCCAGCGAAGGTTTGCCGTTGTACCAGATCAACGAGAAACGGATCCCCGAGATTCAGCTTCCCGGCGCGAGCGCGACCGGCGCGGCCAGCACGGCCGGCGGTCGAAGCGCCTTTGCCTTCGAAGGCGCCAAACCTCTCGACGGCGACCTTCCCGGCAACGGCGACGGCGCCGGCCGCCACTCCCCCGCTTCACCGGACCCCGAATAGACGGTTCGCGGCGCAGGGTTGCGGTTGGTTTGGGGCCTCGCGCGGGATGGCTTGCTCAAGGTCCGTCAGCCCTAGGCGCGGGGGTGGGTCGCCGAGCTTTGAGCCGACTGCTACCATGCATGCCGCACATTGCGGTTGGAAAATTTGCCAACCGCGGTAGTTTCAAAGTTGGGGGGTGCTCGCCCGCGGGCGATCTTGGGTGCGCGCTGGTCGCACTGCGCATCAAGAGTCCATCCTTGGCTCAACGTTTGGAACGGCAGAGTCTACTTTTTCGCCCCTTGCGAATTAAGGAGCATCCGTGATGTCCGAAGGCGAGATCGTCCACTGCCTTTGCGACGAATCCCATCTTCCGCTTTGGAGTTATTGCGACGACGACCTGTTTTGCCCGCAATGCGGCCAGCCAATCGCCGGTCTGGTTTGCAGCAGCCAACTTCCGCCGGGCGACCCTCGCGCCCCCGTGTGGGTCTATCCGCAAAAGAAGGTCCATCTTTCGGTCCGCCAGTACGTCTTCCCGCTGACGTTGGTGTACGCCGATCCCTCCCGTCGCCGCAAAGAGCGCGCGCCGGCGGTCGATTTCGCGCGCAGCAGCGGCCCCACGGCCAGGTGGTTTGAAAACCGGTTGGAGCGGTTGCCGCACGATAAGGCGAGCGGCTTGACCTGTCGTCTGGTGCGGAAGGACGAGTCTCAAGCCGGCGACACGGCCCCTGAAGAGTTGGAGTTGCCGGTCGAGGCGATCGAGAACACCGTGGAATTGATCGGCGATTTCGGACGCCGCACGTTCCAGCTCAAGATATGCAACACGCCGCAAATCAGCGTGGAGTTGGAGGGACGAGGAATCGAGAAGGCCGACGCCGCCAGCGGGGCCGAACGGGGGTCGGTAGGACGCTGGGAGGTGATGCTCAGCGACGTGTTGGAAGCTGAGTTAACCCTGCGCGCAGTCACCGCGCCGGTTTATATCGAGAAGGAACTAACACACATCCTCGCGGCTCAGGACGAAGCCACCACCTGGGACGCCGCCGCCCAGCCGGAAATCTCCGTGCAGTTGCTCGATCCGCTGCCAGCCGGCACGATCATCGCGCCCAAGCAACCGTGGCGTTCGCGCATCCGGATCGATACGCGGCAGTTTCTCGAACGGGGCCGCACTTGCCAGTTGATCGTCAACCTCAAGACGGCCATCGTCCGCACCCAGCCCTTGATTTTAGAGTTGGAACGGGTGGAAAAGGGACGGGTAACCTTCTTCCCGAATCCACTGACGGTCGAAGTGATGTACGCGGGCGAGTTGCGGAGCAACGCCCCGTTTAAGAACCCGGAAGGCCCCAAGCACGCGCCGATTCATAAGCTCCGTGTCGAGAACGTTGGCGCCGACATCGTTCGCCTTCGACCGCCCCGCGTCGAGGCTCACCCCGCCAGTGATCGACCGTGGATCCGCGTCGCCTGGGCCACCGATGTCGACCCGGACTCGCGCTTGGCCGATTCGGAAGGCTGGCTCGAACTCGAGCCAGGGAAAAACGGCGAGCCAGGACAAATGGGCGAGATTGAAGTGGTGGTCGATCTGCGCGGATTTTCCGCCGACGACCTGCCGCCAGACAAGACCCTGCGGGCGACCATCGTCACCGTGGACGAGCGGGGCGGCGAATGGCCCGTCGAGTTCCGCGTTGCCGAAGTGCAACCGCGCACGCCGGCCCCGCGGCCGCTGGCGATTGACTTTGGCAATTCGCATTCCTACGCGGCCACCTGGCACCCTGGCGAGCCGTTCCCCCTGCGCGAGCCGATTGTTCCCACGCACGACCTGCGCGATCCGGAAGCGTTCCCCACGGTCATCTTTTTTGAAGACCTCTCGCTACCGGAACGCCCGGTCTATTCCATCGGTCATGAGGCGGCCGAACGCGGGCGGAGCGCTCCACACGCCTTGGTGAGCGACCTCAAGCGCTGGATCGGCGCCGCCGAGAAAAGTGCCTATCGGATGGTGAGCGACGAATCGGGCGAGCACACCCACCGCTTCGACCTGGAAACGTTGATCCACCTATACCTGGCTCGGCTCATCGAGCGCACGGAAACCATTTTGCGCAAGCACCACGTCAAAACGTTCGGCGTCTCGTATCCGTCGCGCTTCAGTCCCGAAAGGCGCGCGGCTTTTCAACGGATCGTCGAGCGGTTCTGCGAGCAGTCCGCCGGACGCTACCAGTTGCAGGCGCTCCAATCGACGCAGTCCGATATTGACGAAGCCAACGCCGTGGCGGTGGGATTCGTCTTCGAGCCAGACGTCCAGCAACGCGAACTCCCGCAAGTGGTGAATGCGGACCAGCCTTCGTTTGTCGTCGCCTCGTTTGATCTGGGAGGCGGTTCGCTCGACACAGCGCTGTTGCGCTTCACGGTGGCGGACGGCAATCTCGACTGGCCCGCGTTCGAGAGCGAATACCTGGGAATCGGCGGCGATGAGCGGTTCGGCGGCGACAACGTCACGGTGGCCGTTTTGGAATTGCTCTTGCAACGCCTGCGCGACAATCTCGACGGCAAAGCCGCGGGTCTTCTGGAACGAATACCGGCGCCCGACGAAATCCACTTTGCCGCTCGCGAGCCGGCCATGAATTACCACGCCCTGCGCACGGCGGCAGAAGCGATCAAAATCCACCAAAGCCGTTGCGCGCGGCACGCAATGGAAGCGCTGGCCGCCGCGGCAGCGGGAAAAGCAGCTCCCGGCGGCGCGCGACGGACCGCCAGCGAAAGTTCGCGGGAGGACGAACAGCGGATCAAGGACATTCTACAAGTCCAACTGCGCGGATTGACGCTCGACTCCGACGCGCGGAGCGCGATCCAAGAAGGCATCGAACGGGGCGACTTCCTGATTGACCTGGAGGAAATCTACGATCATCCCATTCAGCGCGACATGCTCGGCGAGGGGGGCTACACGGTCCGACAGCGCATCGGGGAAGGCGTGGACGAATTGTGCGACTTCGCCAGGCGCCGCAACGCCCAGATCGATTTTGTCGTCTTGGGCGGATCGGGCTGCCGCCTCCCGTTGGTGGAGCAGGTGTTCCGCGAGCGCCTTCCGCATACCCGCCTGATTCACGATCTCCAGCGCACCAAGTTCCGCGTCGCCTACGGGCTAGCGCGGTATCTTCATGCACAAGAAGCGAGCGACGCCGAGATGCACCGCTTCGCGCGTTCCCGCGACTACACCAGCGAAGAAATCGGTTTGGTGCAGCATGGCGCGAATCGGTTCTTGCCGATCGTCCCCAACTGCTCACCCGTCAATAATCCAGCGCTCTGGCACGTGCTGCGCGGCGGCTCAGGCCCCCTACCCCTGTCGCGCATTTTGGGAAGGAACCGGGCGCTGGTGATCTATCGCCAAGAGCATGGGCGAGACGATCGGCCGCTGGGATGGTTCGACTTGAACGAACCCGCGCAGCCGCCCACGGGCGAGGACACAACTTATCTTGCCCAATTGCCGGACCCCGTACCCGCCAACGCCGTGGGCGAGGTGCGCTTGGTCGGCTCGGAATCAGAGCAGGAGCTGCGCGTGTTGGCCGACGGCGCCTATTACGGATGTTGGCGTCTCAAGTCCGGCCTGCCGCCGAGGTAGGCGCGAATGGAAGGGTTAGGCGGTTCAGATTTCCCACTTTGTCGAGCGGGGAGCAAAAGCCTGCTGATGCGTCACGCTCCTAGGCTGTGGATCTTTCCGTAGCGGCGGCGCTCGCCCCGCCGCTACGACGATTGGACAAAACATTCACAACCTCTGCGGCGCCGATTCCGTCAGGGGGCATACGCTCCCGCTCGCCAAAGACCCGATTGCACGACCAATCACCAGACCCGGGGCAGGAAGACCTCGGTGTTACCTGCGGAACTTATTCCGTTCCGGTCATGGAGCGCACAAAGCTGATGTTTTGCAACTCTTCCGACGGATTGGTGGACATCATTTTGACCGAGGGGCCGATCAAGCCTTCCAACCATTCGCCCAACCGCAAGTCTTGGGGCCGATGCTCATAGCGTTCAAAGGCGTTGAGCAATACTTCTTCGACCAGATCGCCCAGGGTGAACTCGTTCCCGACCTGCGCCTCGACTTCCGCGAATCGCTGGACGTAGCGCCCAATGCGGTCGTGCAGCGCGTCCTCGTAGGGATAAAACGCCTCGCGAAAGGCGTTGTAATCGCCGGCCTCGACTGCGCGGTTAATCGCCGCGCCGTCCAGTTCCCGCGCGGGAGCCAGCGTCGGCGCGGTGCCTCGAATCTCCTTGGCTTGCTCCGGATCATGCCCCAGCGCGGCCTTGTACGCCTCAATCCGCTTAATCAGTTTTCGCACACAACGTTCATAGGCTGGCTCCATCGCCACATCCACGTCGCCGGTGGCGATGGTCCGGCCGGGGAGCACCAAGGACGTTTTCACGCGGTACTGATTACTGCGCCCGTGAAACGCAACGGTGATGTACAAGTCCGAAACCGGGAACGTCGCCGTCAGCTTCCGTAGGGCATCGAGCGTTTCTTCCAAATAGTTGACCTGCTCTGGCGTGCAGTCGCAATGCTTGGTGTCCAGCACGATGCGCAAGTTGTAAGACTTGTCGGAGAATTTCATGGCGCGTCTCCTAGAGTGCCTGCGGAAAAGTCCAGGTTTCTTTTAGCAATTCGCGGGCCAATCGCGTAATTCATGGTTAGCAAGGGATTCAAGTGGCGAACTCAATCTGCTGACCGTGCTGGAAACGCCGCTGCCGGCTTCGCGACCTTGCCCAGCGCGTACCTTGCAATTTTTTTCTCGCAAATCGTAGTCAACGTCCGAACGGGCGGCTACCACCCTTGAAAACGCCCGTGCTCGGACCGCCCGCGTGTTGTTTTAATTTTCTACTTCCTAGGGAAACCTGAGCATCGGCTGCCTCAGGAATTTGCCGCAAACCATGTTGGACAATTGACTTAAGCGCGCATGCGATTTAAGCATGAATTTACAAACATCTACTTGTCGAAAATGTTGAAATGGTTATATTTACATGAGAGCCAAGAGCGAACAGGCCCAAACATGACCACGGCAACCCAATTCACTTCGTCGGATACGGTGGTGCTCGATCTGCTCCGCCAGAACGAGGCGATGACGGTATTGCAACTGGCCGACGAGCTGGATGTTACGGCCACCGCGGTGCGTCAACGTTTGACTCGTTTGATGGGTCAGGGGTTGATAGAGCGGCGCACCGTCAAGGCGCCGCGTGGGCGGCCCAGTCATGCCTACGGACTGACCGACGCGGGGCGTCGTCAGGCCGGCACCAACTTTCACGACTTGGCCGTGGCGTTGTGGGACGAGGTTCGCGCGGTGCGGGATCCCGAAATTCGGCGCGGGCTATTGCAGCGGGTCGCGCACCGCATGGCCGAGAGTTACGCGGGCCGCGTAGTGGGCGATACGGTCGAAGACCGCATGGCGGCCCTGGCCGACGTATATCGCGAGCGAGACATTCCTTTTGAAGTTCAGCGGACGTCCGACGCACCGGGCAGTTTGCCAATTTTGAAGGCCCTGGCGTGTCCCTATCCCGATTTGGCGGAAAGGGATCGGTCAATCTGCGCCATGGAGCGTTTGATCTTCGCCGAATTGTTGGAAGCGGACCTGAGATTATCCCAGTGCCGCCTGGACGGGGGGGCGTGCTGTACATTCGAGTCAGTTTGATATAACTTCCTTCCAGGTCGTAAATTACCGCAAACGTGCGGTCCCAGAACGCTTCCTGCCCGCTGGAACTCAGAACAACATTATGACTCAACCTTGGATTGAAGGACGTTTTGAAGAAGGCGTGATCGTCACCGGCATTGAGCAGGCGATCAACTGGGCCAGGCAGTCAAGCATTTGGCCGATGACGTTCGGCTTGGCGTGCTGCGCCATCGAGATGATGGCGGCTGGCGCCAGTCGCTATGACTTGGACCGGTTTGGCGCCGGCGCCTTCCGCGCCACGCCCCGGCAGGCCGACTTGATGATCGTGGCCGGCACGGTCACCTACAAAATGGCCAGCCGCGTCCGCCGCTTGTACAACCAGATGCCCGACCCGAAGTATGTGATCGCCATGGGCGCCTGCACGGTCGGCGGCGGTCCCTACTTCAAGTATGGCTACCACGTGGTGAAAGGTGTCGATTTGGTCGTGCCCGTCGATGTCTACGTGCCTGGCTGCCCGCCGCGCCCTGAAGCCCTGCTGGAAGGATTGATGCGGATTCAGGACAAGATTCGCGGCCACCGTATCGCCAAACGACAGGTCGAAGAATCGGGATTCGGGCAACTGGGGATGAAGCTGGAAGACGAACTCCCGGTGCCGCATCACTCGGGTTACGTCGCCGCGCCGCGCGACCAGGCGCCGCTTACCGATCATCAGAAGATTACTGGCTAACTCGTTATCGCACGGGAAGTTTTCGTTTCATGACCGACACGCTTACGATCAAGAACTTGCACGTCGCCGTCGAAGGCAAGCCGATTCTTCGGGGAGTCAATCTGGAGATTCGCCGTGGCGAAACCCATGCTCTCATGGGCCCCAATGGCTCGGGCAAAAGCACCTTGGGACTGGCCATCATGGGGCATCCCAAGTACGAAGTGACCGAGGGCGCCATTTTGCTCAATGGCGAAAACGTCACCGAGTGGGAGCCCGATCAGCGGTCTCGCGCGGGCGTGTTCATGGCGTTCCAACGTCCGATCGCCATTCCCGGCGTGAAGATGGCCGACTTCCTGCGGCACGCCAGCACCAACACCCGCCGCCCCGACCGCAAGGAAGGCGAGGAGTTGATCCCCATGCGTGAGTTCCGCAAGGAACTGCGGCAAAAAATGGACGAGCTGGCGATCAACCAGGAATTCGCCCGGCGGTACGTGAACGAAGGCTTCTCGGGCGGCGAGATGAAGCGGGCCGAAATCCTGCAACTGGCCATGCTCCAGCCGAAGTTCGCCATCCTCGACGAAACCGACAGCGGCCTGGACGCCGACGCCGTGCGGCTGGCCAGCGAAAGCATCGCCCGCATCCACGGGCACAATATGGGACTGCTCATCATCACGCACCACGACAAGCTGCTGGAGCACAACCCGCCCGACTTCACGCACGTGATGCTGGGCGGCCGGATTGTCGAGACGGGCGGCATTGAATTGGCCGACGAATTGCACCGTCACGGATATGACCGCATCCGCAAGACCTATCCCGAAGCGCACGAACAAAACCAAGAGATGATCGAACACGCCGCCACTTAACGCCGCGTGCGGCCAGCCCTGGGTTGGTCCCCGCCGAACTTAGCCTCTGCCGAGCTTAGCCGGTTCGGCCGCGGAGGAAACCGATGTTTTCGTCCGCGTCGGTTTGCTGACGACTTATGACGCAACGATTCACCATGACTGCCATCGATACCACGGTTCCCGTTCACCACGACGATCCCCTGGGGGAAATCAACAAGTACGATTTCCGTACTTCCGTCAAGGAAGTGTTCCGAGCGCGCAAGGGGCTGAACGCCGAAATCGTCAACCAGATTTCCGAGATCAAGAACGAGCCGGCGTGGATGCGCGAGTTCCGCCTGGAAGCGCTCAAAATCTTTGAGTCCAAGCCCATGCCCAACTGGGGCGGCGACATCGCCTTGGATTTCCAAGACATCTTTTACTACCTCAAGCCGACCGATCGCCAGGGACAATCCTGGGACGACGTCCCGCAAGAGATCAAAGAGACCTTCGACCGGCTGGGCATTCCCGAAGCCGAGAAGAAGTTCCTGGCCGGCGTCAAGGCGCAGTTCGAGAGTGAGGTGGTTTACGGCTCGCTCAAAGAAGAACTAAGCAAGCAGGGCGTCATCTTCACCGACACCGACACCGCCGTGCGCGAGCACCCCGACCTGGTGCGGGAGTATTTCGGCACGATCATTCCGCCGCACGACAACAAGTTCGCGGCGCTGAACTCAGCGGTCTGGTCGGGCGGCTCGTTTATCTACGTGCCGCCGGGCGTCAAAATCGAGTTCCCGCTCCAGGCGTATTTCCGCATCAACGCCGAGAGCATGGGCCAGTTCGAGCGGACGCTGATCGTGGTGGACGAAGGCGCAGAAATCCATTACGTGGAAGGCTGCACGGCGCCCATGTACAGCACCGAAAGCCTGCACTCGGCGGTGGTGGAAATCATCGTCAAACGCGGCGCCCGGTGCCGGTACACGACCATCCAGAACTGGGCCAACAACATTTATAACCTGGTCACCAAACGGGCGGTGGCTTACCGCGACGCCACGATGGAGTGGATCGACGGCAACCTCGGCAGCCGGCTGACCATGAAGTATCCGGCCGTCTACATGCTGGAGCCGGGCGCGCG
>JAANMU010000556.1_pt1 | contig 43930 bp, 64 predicted proteins | sample 7279701 | NCBI WGS metagenome assembly JAANMU01 (sample SAMN14094539, study PRJNA606508) | bioreactor metagenome | isolation source: A lab-scale SPAN reactor treating ammonium-rich wastewater day 57 | place: Ireland: Galway | collected 2017-03-13
CGAACCGCTGGCCGGCATGGGTCACGAGGACGTGCACACGGTCGCGGAGATCATCCGCCAGGTGGCCACCGAGCGTGCGGTGCTGATGGTCGAGCACAACCTCAAGGTAGTCGCCGATCTCTGCCATCAGGTGACCGTGCTGCAACGCGGCGAAATTCTCACCTCCGGCGATTACCGCAGCGTCAGTCAGGACGAGCGCGTGCGGGTGGCCTACATGGGGACCGAAGATGACTGAAGCGCTGCTCAGCGTGCGCGACCTCAACGCCTGGTATGGCGAGAGCCATGCGCTGCACGGCATCGACCTGGACGTGCAGCAGGGCGAAACCGTGACCCTGCTCGGGCGCAACGGCGTGGGCAAGACCACCGCGCTGCGCGCGATCGTCGGCATCATCCGCAAGCGCAGCGGCAGCATCCGCTTCGACGGCAAGGACATGCTGCACGTGCCGCTGCATCGCACCGCGCGCCACGGCATCGGCTACGTGCCGGAGGAGCGCGGCATCTTCGCCACCCTCACGGTGGAGGAGAACCTGACCCTGCCGCCGGTGATCGCCAAGGGCGGCATGACGCTGGCGGAGATCTACCAGCTGTTCCCCAACCTCGAGGAGCGCCGCAAGAGCCCCGGTACCAAGCTCTCCGGCGGCGAGCAGCAGATGCTCGCAATGGCGCGCATCCTGCGCACCGGCGCGCGCCTGTTGCTGCTCGACGAGCCCACCGAAGGCCTGGCGCCGGTGATCGTCCAGCGCATCGGTGAGGTGCTGCAGACGCTCAAGCAGCGCGGCATGACCATCCTGCTGGTGGAGCAGAACTTCCGCTTCGCCAGCAAGGTCGCCGACCGCTTCTACGTGGTCGACCACGGCACGGTGATCGACCGCTTCGCCGTCGCCGAACTGCCCGGGCGCATGGCGACGCTCAACGACGCCCTGAGGGTCTGATGACGACGATCTTCGACGTACCGATCCAGGCCTTTCTCGGCCAGCTGCTGATCGGCCTGATCAACGGTTCGTTCTACGCCATGCTCAGCCTCGGGCTGGCGATCATCTTCGGCATGCTGAAGATCATCAATTTCGCCCACGGCGCGCAGTACATGATCGGCGCCTTCGCCGGCTACCTGCTGCTGGCCACACTGGGCATCGGCTACTGGCCGGCGCTGATTCTCGCGCCGCTGATCGTCGGCCTGGTCAGCGCGCTGATCGAGCGGCTGGCGCTGTCGCGGCTGTACAACCTCGATCACCTCTACGGACTGCTGTTCACCTTCGGTCTGGCGCTGGCGCTGGAAGGTGCGTTCCGCTACTTCTACGGCTCGTCCGGGCAACCCTATGCGGTACCGAAGGAACTGGCCGGTGGCTACAACCTGGGCTTCATGTTCCTGCCCAAATACCGCGCCTGGGTGGTGCTGGCATCCTTGGTGATCTGTATCGCCAGCTGGCTGCTGATCGAGAAAACCAAGCTCGGCGCCTACCTGCGCGCGGCCACCGAGAACCCCACGCTGGTGCGCACCTTCGGCATCAACGTGCCGCTGCTCTTGACCTTCACCTACGGCATGGGCGCGGCGCTGGCCGGCCTTGCCGGCATGCTCGCCGCGCCGATCTATCAGGTCAGCCCGCTGATGGGTTCGAACCTGATCATCGTGGTGTTCGCCGTGGTGGTGGTCGGCGGCATGGGCTCGATCCTCGGCGCAATCATCACCGGCTACATGCTCGGCATCCTCGAAGGGCTGACCAAGGTGTTCTACCCCGAAGCCTCCAACATCGTGATCTTCGTGATCATGGCGATCGTACTGCTGGTGCGCCCCGCCGGCCTGATGGGGAGGGACGCCGGATGAACAGCCAAACCCGCATCGTCACCAGCAGGCGCCCGGCGCTACGCATGGAAACCGTACTGATCGGCGTCGGGGTGCTGGCGCTGGTGCTGGCGCCGTTCTACTTCTATCCGATCTTCATCATGAAGGTGCTGTGCTTCGCGCTGTTCGCCTGCGCCTTCAACCTGCTGCTCGGCTACACCGGCATCCTCTCGTTCGGCCACGCGGCGTTCTTCGGCGGCGGAGCGTATTTCACCGCCCATGCGGTGAAGGAGTGGGGGCTGACGCCGGAATTGGGCATCCTGGTCGGCGTTGCCGGCGCCGCGCTGCTCGGGCTGGTGATCGGCTTCCTGGCGATCCGCCGCCAGGGCATCTACTCGACGATGATCACCCTGGCGCTGTCGCAAATGTTTTTCTTCTTCTGCCTGCAGGCGCCATTCACCCACGGCGAGGACGGCATCCAGAACATCCCGCGCGGCCGCCTGTTCGGCCTGCTCGATCTGGCCGAGCCGCTATACATGTACTTCTTCGTGCTGACGGTGTTCCTCGCCGGCCTGCTGGTGATCTGGCGGGTGATCCACTCGCCGTACGGCCGCGTGCGCACCAGCGAAAAGTTTCCCGTGGGACTCTTCGACTGGGTGCAGGTCGAAACCGGAAACGCAAAAACCGCTTACCGCGTGCTAATCGAAAAACACGGTCGTTTGGTTCCCGAAGAACGCAGCGTCCCAAAAGAACCCTTCAAGCTTTCCAAGATCACGAAAAAGACGGCTCAGGCGAAAAAAACCGTGACCCTGACCGGCAACGACGCCGAGACATGGAACATGGCCAAGACGGACATTCGCGTCAACGACAGCGTGCGCTGGACGTTCCACAACCGAAAGATCGCGGACACGTTCAAACTCGAAAAGGGCAACACGGTCCTTATCGTCGGGGGTGAACGCCGCGGCGGTCTTGCGTCCATCGTGGACATCGTCCCCGGAAGCGTCACGCGCCCTGCGCTTGTGAAACTCAAGCCCCAGACGGGCGACGAGTTCCAGACGACGGTCAACAACGTGTTCGTGATCGGCAACGCGAACGCCAAGACGGACTGGTAATATGAACAAGAACAACCAAATGCGCGCAATCCGCGTCGAAAAAGTGACCGTGAACATGGGCGTCGGGGCCACGGGCGACGAACTGGATCGCGCGAAGACGATTCTCGAGAAAATCACCGGTGCCAAAGCCGTCGAAACCATTTGCAAGGTCAAACAGCCCGCGTGGGACATCCGCCCGGGCTTGCCCATCGGCGTAAAAGTCACGCTGCGAAAGCAAAAAGCCGCCGTGTTTTTGAAAAATGCGCTCTCGGCAAAGAACAACGCGCTCTCGGCGCGCAACTTCGACCGCACGGGCAATTTCGCGTTTGGCATCAAAGAACACATTGATTTGCCGGGGATCAAATACGATCCCAAGCTCGGTATCCGAGGCCTCGATGTTCTTGTGACGCTCGAACGCCCGGGATACCGCATCAAGCGCCGCAAACAGTTGCCGGCCGGCGTCGGACCGACCCATCGCATCCAGCGCGACGAGGCCATGGACTACGTCAAAAACACATTCGGAGTGGAAGTCGCATGAGTCCAAAAATGAGCCTACTGGAGCACAAGAAAACCAGTCGCAAGTGCCGGATCTGCAAGGGACGCGCGGGACTCATCCGAAAATACCGGTTGTACATCTGCCGCCGGTGCTTCAAGGAATTTGCCCCCCAACTGGGATTCCACAAATACGACTAAAGGAGGAACACGCATGACACTCACCGATCCGATCGCCGATTCGCTCGTGCATATCAAGAACAGCGACAAAGCCAGCAAAACCGACTGCGTGATCCGACCCGCCAGCTCGCTAATGGGCGAAATCCTCAAGGTTTTCCAAAAGCAGGGGTACGTCAAGGCCTTTGAACTCGTCGAAGACGGACGCGAAGGCATCTACCGCGTCGGACTCGCGGGACACATCAACGACTGCAAGGCCATCAAGCCCCGCTATGCGGTCAAAAAGAACGGTTACGAAAAATTCGAGCAACGCTACCTGCCCGCCAAAGACATCGGGGTAATCGTCGTGAGCACGCCCGACGGCGTGATGACGCATCGCGACGCCAAGCAAAAAGGCGTGGGCGGTCGCCTGCTCGCATACGTGTACTAGGAATGAACATGAATTCCAAAATCGAAGACACCATCGAATTGCCAAGCGGCATCAGTGCGCAGTTCAACGCGGGCGTGCTGACCGTGACGGGCCCCAAAGGCAAGGTTACGCGCGACGTCGCGGTGCACGGCGTTGACATTGCAACCCAAAACAACGCGATCACGCTCTCGGCCGAAAACGTGCGCCTCAAGCGCATGCTCAACACGACCGCGGCCCACATTCGCAACATGGTCAAAGGAGCCAAAGACGGATACGTGTACCGCTTGGCGATCGTGTTCTCGCACTTTCCGATCAATGCCGCCGTCAAAAAAGACGTGCTGGAAATCAACAATTTCATCGGTGAAAAAAAACCGCGCCTCGCGCGCATCATCGGCGAAACCAAGGTCGAGGTCAAGGGGCGCGACGTCTTGGTCAGCGGCGCCAACCGCGACCACGTGGGCCAGACCGCGGCCAACATCGAAGGCGCGTGCCGCATCCGCGACAAAGACCGCCGCGTGTTCCAAGACGGAATTTACATTTTGCAAAAGGCGGGTGAATGAATGAGTCCCGAAAAAAAAACCAAAAAGGAATCCTCAAAAAAACCCGCGGCGAAAAAAACGGCGCCGGCAAAGCCCAAGGCCGAAACCAAAACCGCGGTGCATCCGAAGACCGAGGCACCGTCCGCGGTCAAACCCGAAGCCAAAAGCGCGCCGGCCAAAACCGCTTCGGGCGCCAAAGCACCCGCCAAACCCGCGGCCAAAACCGAAGCCAAGAAAAGCAACAAGGCGGCCTATCCCGCTCCCGTCAAGCACCCAAAACCCAAGCACATTTCCAAAATGCGCGACAAGATCGCCAAAAAAAACCTGCCCACGTTCCGCGGCCGCTTCGGCAAACGCGGAGGCGCCCGTCGAGTGGCAAACGAAAAATGGCAAAAATGGCGCTATCCGCGCGGCATCGACGTGTGGTTCAAGCGCGAAGACGGCGCCATGCCCGGCAGCGGCTACCGCACGCCCCTCGAAATCCGCGGACGCCACCCCAGCGGCTACAAGACCGTCCTCGTGCACAACCTCGCCGATCTGGAAGCCGTACGGGATCCCGACACCGCAGTCATCATCGCGCGCACCGTCGGCCGCAAAAAACGCGCCGAACTCCTGACCAAAGCGGATGCGAAAAAACAAGTGGTGCTCAACAGGTGAATTTATGAATACCCGAAATCTGCGCACGATCGCCGCGACGCTCATGGGCGTCGGCAAAAGCCGCGTGCGCATCAAAACCGATGCCACCGACGAACTCTCAGGCGCCATGACCAAAGAAGACGTGCGCGAACTCGTCGCAAAACGCGTCCTTTACAAGTCGGGCGAGCCCCACCAGAGTCGCGGTCGCGCGCGCGACAAAATCGCCAAACGCAAGCGCGGTCGCCGCGGCGGCATGGGCAAGCGCAAGGGAACGTACAAGGCACGCACGCCCCCCAAGCAAAAATGGATGCGCGAAGTGCGCGCATTGCGCGAGGAACTCCTAAAACTCAAGAAAGAGCACCCGGCGGAAGTTGAAAAGATCGGATACCGAAAACTCTATCGCATGATCAAAGGCAATTACTTCCGCGGACGCAAATACCTGCAGGGATTTGTCCTTGGAAAAACAACGAAGGAGGGCCGCCAATGAAAACCAGCAAAACCTACAAGGCGCCCTTCCGACGCCGCAAAGAACAGAAAACCGACTACAGCCGCCGCCTCAAGCGCGTGAAAAGCGACATGCCGCGCTTCGTCGTGCGCCGCAGCAACGCGCACGTGCAAGCCCAGCTCATCGCCTACGATCCCGCGGGCGACCGCGTGATCGCAAGCGCGCACACCAAGGAATTCGAAGCCAACGGATGGAAAAGCAACAAGAACAATTCCCCCGCCGCATACCTTGTCGGAAAACTTGCCGCCCGCCGCGCGCGTATCGCCCACGCCGAAAAAGCCCAGTTCGACATCGGCTTTGCAACCGCCGTGCACCGCGGCGTCGTCTTCGCCGCCCTCAAGGGAGCCGTCGACGGCGGACTGGCCATCCCCCACGACCCCGCGGTCCTGCCAAGCGCCGACCGCGTGAACGCCAAACACTTGCCGGACGCCGCGCAAAAAAGCGCGAGCGCCATCGCCGCAATGATCGACGGCGGAAAAATGGACAAAAAGGTGAACTAAAATGCCCAAACCCAAGAGGCACCGCGAAGCGCCGCGCCCCAAGCGAGGCGACCGCGAGCGAAGAGGCGACAACGAAGCCAGCGTCCGCCGCGATCGCGAACACGCCCTCTCGGAATGGGTTCCCAAAACCGAACTCGGGCGCCTCGTCAAAAACGGGGAAATCACGAGCATGGAACAGGCCATGGCCAAAGGCCTTCCGATTCTCGAACCCGAGATCGTCGACACGCTTTTGGAACTGTCCGAAAAAATGGTGGATTTCCAGAAAACCACGCGCGTGATCCGCGCGGGCCGCATGTTCAGCTTCCGCGCGACCGTCCTTGTGGGCGACCGCAACGGCTACGTGGGACTGGGCACCGGAAAAGACAAGGAAAAATATCCCGCGATCCGAAAGGCCACGCGCATGGCCAAACTGCATTTGATCCGCGTCGTGCGCGGCAGCGGCAGTTGGCAGGAACAAGTGTCGGGCACGCACTCGGTCCCTTTCACCGTGGAAGGAAAAACCGCAAGCGTGCGCGTCAAGCTCATTCCCGCGCCCCGCGGAACCGGCCTCGTCGTCGGCAATGCGATCAAGGACGTGCTCATGTTCGCAGGCATCACCGACGTGTGGGCCCAGACCAAGGGCAATACGCGGACGCACCTTAATTTCATCCGCGCGGCCATCGACGCGCTCGCGCAAACAACCAAAATGAAGGCGTCTCCCGACGTCGTCAAAAAACGAGAACAACTGGTGAAGGGATAAATCATGCTGGCTGTCATCCGCATTAGAGGCGACACCAAAATGCGCCACGATTTTAGACAGGCGCTCAGCCTGCTCAAACTGCACAAGACCAACCACTTGGTGCTCGTCGAGGAAAAAGACCGCGGACAAGTCAACAAGGTCCGCGACTTCGTCGCCTACGGACCCATCGACGCCCAAACGCTGGCGCTGGTACTCGAAAAACGCGGGCGTGTTCCAGGGGACAAGCGCCTGAACGCGCAATGGCTGGCCCACGCCAAGATCAAGGATTTCGAAACCTTGGCGGGCGCGATCCTCAAAGACATTGTGGAACTCGACAAGCGCAAGATCAAACCCGTGTTCCGCCTCAAGAATCCCCGAAAAGGCTTCGGGCCCCAAGGCAAAAAAGGCGCCGTGGGCGTCGGCGGGGTTCTTGGAAACAACAACCAAGCGATTAATGAACTCATCCGCCAGATGGTGTGACTATGACGGTGCGAAAACGAAAACGAAAAAACAAACTGCGCGGCATGCGCACCCACGGCTGGGGCAACACCAAGAATGCCCGAGGTGCGGGAACCCGCGGCGGACGCGGCAAGGCCGGCAGCCACAAGCACCAGTACTCGAAATACTTCGCCCAGTTCGGAACCGAGGAAAAACAGGTTCGCAGCCGCCGGCAAGTGACCGCGGTCAACCTCGACGCGATCGCGCAACACCTCTCCCGCTGGATTGAGAAAAAAATTGCCGTCCAAAACGGAAAAACCGTTGAACTCGACGCCGAAAAAGCGGGATTCAACAAGGTGCTATCGCGGGGAACGCCCACCGGAGCGTGGACGATCCGCGGAGCCACGGCCAGCGCAGTCGCCCGACAAAAAATCGAAAAAGCGGGCGGACGCGTGGTGGCCGCGGGCGAAACCGACGCCGCCGAACCACAGAAGGAAACCCCATGAGTAGCCTCAAGGCCCTCGAACCCCTCTACACGCTCCTGCCGGAAATCCGCACCCCGGAAAAAAAAATCGCCTTCACCAACCGACTCTATTGGACGCTTGGTGTCCTCGTCGTCTTTTTGGTCATGGGCCAGATCGAACTCATCGGCATCGAGCCCACGCAAGCCGCCGCCCTTGAACAACTTCAAGTCCTTCTGGCAAGCGAAATCGGAACCCTCATCACGGTCGGCATCGGGCCCATCGTGCTCGCCTCCATCATTCTCCAATTGCTTGTCGGCGCCCAATTCATCCAAGTCGACCTAAGCAAACCCGAAGAGCGCGCCGAGTTTCAGGGCGCGCAAAAACTGCTTGCAATCCTCCTGTCTTTTTTCGAAGCCGGCATTTTTGTCCTCTCGGGAACGCTCGCCCCGCAACCCGGCATGCTCGTGTGGGTGCTCCTGCAGGTGGCCATCGGATCGATTATTCTACTGTATCTCGACGAAATCGTGAGCAAGTACGGCATTGGAAGCGGAATCAGCCTTTTCATTGCCGCAGGCGTTTCGAGTTCGTTCTTCTGGCGCGTCCTTCGACTGCCCGGAACCGGAGGACTCACCGACCCCGGCGGAAACCTGTTCCAAGTCTTTGGGGCCGGAGGCTTCACCATTGTGCCATTGATCCCAATCGCGGTCGCGATTCTGATCTTCGTGATCATCGTGTTCGTCGAAGGCATCCATGTGAACATTCCGATCACGCTTGGCGGATCCGGCATCGGCGGACGCTATCCCGTCAAACTCATGTACGTGAGCAACATGCCCGTCATCCTCGCGGTCGCCTTGTTTGCCAACATCCATTTGTGGAACCAAATCGCAAGCTCGCACTCGATTCCCATCCTAACCGATTTGCTCGGCGGACTCACATGGGCCACGACCTCGCCCTTCGGACTCATGGAAACCGTGATCGTGCGCGTGCTCTCCGAAGGCGGAGGCGCCCTCGTGTTTTTGGCACCGCAACTTCTGCAAGCGCTCGTATACACACTGGCCCTGGTCATCTGCTGTGTCGTCTTCGGCATCTTCTGGGTCAACATGGGCAACCAAGGCCCCGAAGCCGTCGCCGAACAACTCGAAAAAAGCGGAATGTACATCAAGGGATTTCGCCGGGACAAACGCGTGATCCAACAGATCCTCGAACGATACATTCCAACCATCACGATCCTTGGCTCGATCTTCGTCGGCATCCTTGCGGCATTCGGCGACATGGCCCTTTCGGGCCTCTCGAGCGGAACCGGCATCCTCCTCACGGTCGGCATCGTCTACCGAATGTACGAGGACATCGCCAAGCAACAAGCCAGCGAAAGCAACGCCATCCTGGCCAAACTGATGGGGGGATGAAGCCGTGCAAAACGAGGCTTTTTATTCCTTCTGCAAGCCGAATCAATTGACGGTTGAAAAAGGGAATTTTTCCCTTGGCTCAACCCATTGCCAGACGCAGTGGATTGCACCCGTTTTTTCACAAGCGGGCGTTTACGAAAAAAGGCCATTCGCCAATCGCGGAACCGTACCTTGCAATTACGACGGAGCGGGATTGTCATGCTAGGCAATCCGGTTCTGGAAGTGGCCATCCTGACCGTCGCACTCGCGATTTTCAGTTTCGCGGCCCAGAAAAAATTCGTGGATCAGGACCAGGTCAAACGCGACCAGAAGCGCCTGAAAGAAATGCAGAGCGAAATGAAGGAGTTGATGAAGAAAAACGACGAGGCCAGCCTCAAACGCCTCCACAAGATCGAAAAAGAAATGCTCGAAGCCACGCAAGGCATGATGAAAGGAACCATGAAGGTCATGCTTGTGACGACTCCGCTCTTTTTCGGCGCGCTGTGGGTGTTTCACACGTTTTTCGAAAATCTGGTGGTCAAACTCCCGGTGGCTATTCCTTGGTTCACAAACTTTGACTGGGGCAACTTGGCCAGCTGGACACAGTTCCAATGGTACCTTGAAACCAACTACCTCGGATGGTACTTTCTTTTGTACCTCATGACCAACATCGGACTGAATCTGCTCTACAACGGTTACCAAAAAATCAGCAAAGCGAAGGGAAAAAAAGCATGAGAAACGACAAAAGCAAATATCGGCGCATGGTGAAAAGCCGCTCGAAAAAAGTGACCGTGCGCAAGAAACCCTCCCACGGCCGTTCTCCCATCTCGGGCGAGCGACTGCACGGCGTCATGCACGGAAGCACCAACAGCCAGCGGAAGAGAGCGCACAAAACGCACAAGCGCCCCTCGGTTCCGTTTGGCGGAATCCTCGGACCCCGCGACCGCGCACACGTGTTCGAAGCCCTCGCCCAAGTCCGCAACGGACAACTCTCGATCAACGAAGTGGACGCCCGCGTGCGGCCCTTTGTTCGCAAACACTTGGAGGAAAGCGCATGAGCGGACTTTCCCCAGGAACCGTCCTACAGCTCACGCGCGGCCGACGCGCGGGCCAACGCGTAGCCGTGGTCGAAAGCAAGCCCGGTCACCGCGTCAAGGTCGTAACCGAAAGCGGAAAAACCCGTGAAATGAACACGGACCACTTGTTCCCGCTCCATCGGCGCGTGAACGCCAAAACCGCCAAGGAAATGGCCGAAGAACTCGCCAAACTTTCCAAAGGAACGATTGCCCCATGACCGAAAAAAAAGAACTGCGCTACATTGTGCGCATCATCAACAAGGACCTCGACGGCACCAAACCCATTCCGATGGCCATCCAGAAAATCAAGGGAGTCGGACAGCGCATGGGCTACATGGTCGGTCACGCGTTTGCCAAAAAAACCGGATTTGGAATCGAGCGACCGCTTGGCGAAATCGACGAAGCCATGGACGCCAAACTCGAAGAAATCCTTCTCAACCCCGCCAAGTTCGGGATTCCCGAATGGGCGCTTAACCGCCAGAACGATTACGAAACCGGCCAGTTCAAGCACCTGTATCTCGCCGACCTTGACTTCCAATTGCGCAAAGACCTCCAGCGGCTCAACGAAATCAAGAGCTATCGCGGATTGCGCCACAGCTGGGGACTCACGGTCCGCGGACAGCGCACCAAAAGCACGCACCGCGGCAAAGGAACCGTCGTCGGCGTCTTCAAAAAGGACAGCGGCAAGGCCGCGGCCCCCGCCAAACCGGCCGCCGCCGCACCCGCCAAAGCGCCGGAGAAGAAAAAATAAAGGGATAAACCATGGGCGACATCAAAAAACCACGCAAAATCTACGACACGCCCTTCAAGCCATGGGACAAAACCCGGCTTGAAACCGAGCGGAAAACCATGAAAACGTACGCGCTCAAAAACAAGCGCGAACTCTACGGTGCGCAAACCACGCTCCGCAAAAAACGCCGCACGGCCCGAGAACTTCTTGCCCTACCGCTGGAGCAACGCATCAAACGCGAACGCGAACTGCTGGACAGCCTCACACGCCTTGGACTTCTGACAAAAACCGCAACGCTTGACGCCGTTCTCAGCCTCAACGACGAAGCCCTGCTGGAGCGCCGCCTCCAAACCCTCGTATGGCGCAAGGGCCTCGCCAACACGGCCTCGCAAGCGCGCCAGTTTGTTGTGCACGGCCACGTCGCCGTCAATGGACACCGCGTGACCGCGCCCAGCTACCTTGTCCCTCTCGACGAGGAAAAAACCATTCGATATTACGGAAAACCGATTTTGATCGACCAGCCCACCCCCCAGATGAAAAAAGACGACCTCAAAAAACAGTTCGAGGAAATGAAATCGGGCGACGCCGCGCCGGCCGACGAGGAAACGCCCGTGGACACCGAAAGCAACGAAGCCCTCTCCGAGGAAGCCGCTGCCGAAACCGACGAAACGGAGGCGAGCGCCAATGAGTAAAAAAGGAATCGTCCACGTCTTTGCCTCGCACAACAACACCATTCTCCTGCTGACCGACATCACGGGCGCCGAAACCATCGCCAAATGCAGCGGCGGCATGGTCGTCAAAGCCCAGCACAAAGAAGGCAGCCCCTACGCGGCCATGAAGATCGCCGAAATCGTCGCGGACAAAGCCCGCGAGCGCAGCATCAGCCGCGTGGACGTCAAAGTCCGCGGCGTGGGCGGCAACGAAAGCGCGTCCCCGGGACAAGGCGCCGAAGCCGCCATCCGATCGCTCACGCGCCATGGCATCCAGATCGAAAACATCGAAAACGTGACCCCCATGCCCCACGACGGGTGCCGAAAGAAAAAACGCTTCCGCGGAAAAAAAAGGTGATGTGAAGTGGACGTCAAAATAATCGAGCAAAACGACCGCAGTGCGCGCATCCAGATCAAAGGCGTAAGCACGACCACGCTCAACAGCGTCCGCCGCGCCATCATGCACATGGTCCCCGTGCTCGCGATCGAACACGTGACGATCTACAAGAACGACAGCGTCGTATTCGACGAATTCCTCGCACACCGCCTCGGCATGCTCGCCATCCGCACGGACCCCAAGACCTACCGCCTCGGCGACAAAGTCAAAATGGTTCTGGAAAAGGAAGGCCCCGGCACCGTGTACGCGCGCGACATCAAGATTACCGACCCCAAAATCGAGGTCATCGACGAAGGCACGCCCGTGACGCAACTCAAAAAAGGCGGCCACCTCCAAATCGAAATGGAGGCCGTGATGGGCACCGGAAGCGAGCACGTCAAATGGCAGCCCGCGGTCGTAGGCTACGAGGAAGTCCGCACCGGCAAAAAAAACGATACGGACGCCGACACGTTCATCCTCAACATCGAAACCTCCGGAACCCTCGACCTCGACGAAATCTTTGACGGCGCCTTCAAGGCCTTAGGCCAAAAAAACGAGGAGATGGCCGAACTCGTCAAAAAACACAGTTAAAAAAAAAAGGAGAAACCAAAACGCAGGAGTACCCAAGCGGTCAACGGGGCAGGACTTAAGCAGCCGCCTTAAAGTTCCCAAGGAACGTTGAGGACCCGGGGAAAAAATTACGATTACAAAAAAAAATGGTTGCAGCAATCCTGTGGCTCAGGCCTTCGCAGGTTCGAATCCTGCCTCCTGCAACCCACCACCAGGAACATTCACATGACGGACAAAAAAACCGGACCCAAAAACCTCACGCTCGCCAAAACGGTGGCCGTACTCGAGAAAACCGCGCGCAAAAGCGGAAAAAAAATCTACAGCGACCTCGCCGCGCGCCTGCAAAAACCCGCGCGCAGCCGCGCCCGCGTGAACCTTTGGAAAATCGACCGGCTCGCCGCACGCTTTCCCGGAAAAACGCTTGTCGTGCCCGGACACGTCTTGGGAACCGGCTTCGTCACGAAGCCCGTCGCACTGGCGGCCTACGCGTATTCCGACGCCGCACGAAAAAAACTCGGACCGAACGCTCAAACCATTGTCCAAGCGCTTGCCAAAAACCCCAAGCCCTCGGACTGGATCATCATCGCCTAAAAGGGATCCGACCATGCAATACATCCTAAACGCCGACAACCGAGTCTTCGGACGCATCGCCAGCCGCGCGGCCCACCTCGCGCTCGAAGGCCACACGATCCACGTGATCCACTGCGAAAAATCGGTTCTGACCGGATCGCCCGCCCGCGCCATCGAAAACCTGCAAAACCACATCAACCTCACGGTCAAAGGAAACCCCTTGCGCTCGCCCAAATACAGCAAAATGCCCGACCAGATCCTCCGGATCGCGATCCGCGGCATGCTGCCCAAAAAAAGCAAGCGCGGACGAAACGCGCTCGCGCGCGTGCACGTCCACATCGGCGTGCCCGCCAAACTCAAGGACGCCACGGTGACGCCCCTCGACGGCGCCAAACCCAATCCCAACGCCAAACAAATGACGCTACTCGAACTCGCGCACAACGTGGGCGCCCACATCTAGGTGAACGATCATGACGGAAAACCCGAGCATTCCCGCGGCACAAAAGCCCAAGAAAAAGAAAAAGCGAAAAACAGGCATCAACGTCAAGGCCAAGAAAAAGACCGCCGTTGCCCGCGCCGTCATCTACCCGGGAACCGGCGTCGTCCGCCTCAACAAGATCCGGCTCGAATCCGTCGAACCCGCCCGCCTGCGCCGATTCATCGAAGAACCCGTCCTGATCGCAGGCGCCATTGCCAAAGAATACAACATCGACGTGCACAGCCACGGCGGAGGATTCATGGGCCAAGCCGTCGCCGGACGCACCGCGATCGCCAAGGCGCTCGTGCGCGCAACCAAGGACAAGGCCCTCAACGAACGATTCCACAAATACGACCGCCTGCTCTTGGTCGACGACTCCCGCCGCAAGGAATCCAAAAAACCCCTTGGAACCGGAGCACGCAAAAGCAAGCAAAAGTCCAAGCGTTAAAACGATTGAAAACCAAACGAGGCGAAAAAAACCATGATCGTACCCGTGCGATGTTTTTCATGCGGAAAAGTCGTAGGCGAACTCTACGAAAAATTCCGAGAAAAAACCAAGCAGGGCGCCACGCCCGAAAAAGCGCTCGACGACCTGAGCGTCAAACGCTACTGCTGCCGGCGCATGATCGTTTCGCAGGTGGACCTCGTCGAGGAAATCCAGCAGTACAACGCATAAGGTGAAAAAAATGGCCGATGAAATGGAAACCCAAAACGCGCACACCACGCTCGTGCCCCTTGAAAAATACCTCAAGACGGGCGCCCACATCGGCACGCGCTTCAAAACCGGCGACATGCGCCGCTACATTTTCAAACTGCGAAAAGACGGACTCAAGGTCATGGACGTCGACACCATCGACGCGCGCATCCGCATGGCGGCCGCTTTCCTCGCGCACTACCCGCCCGCCCGGATCGTGGTTGCCAGCCGCAAGCTCTACGGCGTGAAACCCGCGAGCCGCTTCTGCGAAATCGTCGGCGCCCGCGCGATCACCGGCCGCTTTGTTCCCGGAACGTTCACCAACCCCGCGGCCAAAGAATTCATTGAACCCGCCGTCGTTCTGGTCACCGACCCCGACGCGGACGCCCAAGCCATCGCCGAGGCCACGCGCGTGCACGTGCCCGTCGTCGCCCTCGCGACCACCAGCAACACGATCAAAAACGTTGACCTCGTGCTCCCCATCAACAACAAGGGACGAAAAAGCCTCGCCCTTGTGTACTGGCTTCTGGCCCGCGAATACCTCAAAAACCGCGAGATCATCAAAAGCGACGAAGACTTCACGACCCCCGTCGAAGAATTCGAGCACGTGAGCAAAGAAGGCGAAGGCCGCGACGACTCCGACGATCGCCGGGGCCGCGGACGCGGCGGCGGACGATTCGGACGCGACAGCGACCGGCGCGGACGCCCCGGCGGAGGCGGCGGACGATTCGGACGCGACCGCTTCGGACGCGACGACGACTAAAACCCTGCCTTTTCTTTAAAAAAAAAAGAGTTTCGTCGACGAAACGCATTGTGTGTGCGCCCGAATTCGCCCTATTTTTTCCGGCCTTTTGCCGTAGATTTGACAAACATAGATCAAACGACCCAAAAAAGGTTGATTCACCTTGTCACGGAATAAGATAAATTTAAATAGGTCGCGCATGTCAAGTCTATGGGTCGTGCGAGCATGAGTGAAACGTCGTTATCCGAACTGCTGGAAAAGCTGGGCCTGACCGAATACGAGGGCAAAACGCTTTCCGCACTGTTTAAACTCGGCGAAGCCGAAGCCCCCGACGTTTCACGGATCGCGCAGGTTCCAAAAACGCGCGTTTACGACGTACTCGACCGACTGGTCGACAAAAAACTGGTCATCGAGATCCGCGGCCGGCCCAAAAAATACCGCGTCGTCGACGCGACCCAAGCGCTCGATCTTTTGGTGAGCGAGCAAAAGCGCAATCTTTCGCGGCTCGAAGAACAGGCCATGGCCCTCAAGCTAAAACTGGCCGCACCCGCCAAGACCGGCAACGGCGGCGACATGGTGCTCAAGGTCAAGTCGCCCGCGGAATTCGACCGCATTCTCGCACAGGAAATCGCCGGCGCAAAAAACGAAATCGTGGGACTCTCGCGCCTGTCGGGCGATTCGACGCTCGTTACCGAGGCCCTCAAAACCGCGCACGCCAAAAAAGTAAACGTGCGCCTTCTCAACCACCCCGGCCACCGCGAACTCCACAAGCACTTTTCCGCCAAAAGCGTGCGCTATGCCGATCACGGACTCAACGCGTTTGTCATCGACAACCAAAAAGCCATTCTCGGACTCTCCGACCACATGAACCCGTCCGGCGGCGACCACTACTTTGCCATCTGGCCAAACCGTCCCGCCATGGTCAGCACACTCAAACACTATTTCGACAAATGCTGGACCAACTCCAAAAACGGGTGAACGCTTGCCCTCTGCCCGAAAACCCCGCCCACGGCCTCTGACGCTTCGCCACAGCGCAAACGTGAAAATCATTCCTCACGACGCGCGCGAACAACTCGCGCTCGCATCCCACCACCAGACCCGGGAAAAACTCTTGCGCGAAATGACGCAACACCTGTTTGATAAGGGCGGCATGACCTACGGGGGACGCGACCACGTCGCACCCGACATGATCCGAAGAGAACGACTGGAAAAAATCGCGGCGATCGAAAAAGCGCGCGCCACTCTGAAGAATTCGAACCGAAGACTGCGCGAAAAGACTACGCCTGCCAAAAAGACCTAAACGGCGGATGCCAAACACCCCGCAACCTAAATAATCCCTTTCGGACCTCTTTTTTCCATGGATTCCATCAAAGCCGATGCCTACCGGTACGCAGTCAAGAACGCGTTCGAACACAACGGAAAAGCGAATCCGGGCGCGGTCATCGGAAAATTGAAGGCGCTTCACGCGGACGCGGAAATCAAGGACCTCGCCAAAACCGCGAACGCCGAATGCGCCAAAGTCAATGCGCTTTCTTCGGGTGAACTCAAAACCGAATTTGAAAAATTCAACGCCCAAGGGTTCGAACTCAAAGCCCGCCAAAAAGAGGACGGAAACCTGCCCGATTTCGACTGGGCCACCCGCGGAAATTTCATCACGCGCTTTGCGCCGAACCCGAGCGCCGTCATGCACCTTGGGCACGTGCGCGCGGTCCTGCTCTCGCACGAATACGCGAAAAAATACGAGGGACAAATGATCCTGCGTTTTGAAGACACGGACCCCAAGGTCAAACAACCGATCGAAAACGCCGAAGAACTGTACCAGACCGACTTGAAATGGCTCGGTTGCGCACCGGACAAAACCGTGTACCAGTCCGATCGCTTTGAACGCTATTACGAGGTCTTGCGCGAACTCATGCAAAAAAGTGCGGCGTACGTGTGCACGTGCGACAACGAGCAATGGAAAAAAGATAAGGCCCAGGGCATTGCGTGCGCGTGCCGCGATAAAAAACCTGAAACGAATCTTGCGGACTTTGAAAAAATGCTCTCGCACGCGTTCAAGGAAGGCGAAGCGGTCGTGCGCATCAAAACCGACATGACGCACCCCGATCCGTCGGTGCGCGACTGGTGGGCCGCCAAAATCGTGGACACGCCCAAGCACCCGCGCCGCAAAAACACGTGGGTGTGGCCCGGCTACAACCTCGCCGCCGGCGTCGACGACCACGACATGGCAATCTCGCTTATTTTGCGCGGGCAGGAACACGCGCAAAACGCGACCAAGCAACAATTCATGTACAAGGCGCTCGGCTGGACGTACCCGCACTTTGTGCATTTCGGCCGCATGAAAACCAAGGGCTTCCTTTTGAGCAAGAGCAAGATCAACGCACTCGTCGACGCGGGCGAACTGAGCGGATTCGACGACCCCCGCCTCGGAACCCTGCAGGCGCTCCGCCGCCGCGGATTTTCCCCAAACGCCATCAAACGCATGGTGCTCGAACTCGGACTGAACACAAACGACGCCACGCTCTCCATCGAAAAACTCTTTTTCTTCAACCAAAAAGAAATCGAAGCGCAGACCACGCGACTCAACTTTTTCGAATCCCCCGAAGAGATTCAGATCCACGGGGGTCCCGCGGACGCGCAAAAACGCGTGATCGCCGACGCCAAACGGATCGCACAACTCCAAAACGAGCCCAAGGTCCGCCTGCGCCACCTGTTCAACGTGCGGCTCGTGCAAAAAGGACACGCGGCCATCGCCGAGTACTTGGACGCCGAAAAGGCAAGCGTGCCGATCGTCGCTTGGACCGAACGAGTGCGCCCCGTCCGCATTTTAATGGACAATAATTCCGAGCGCCGAGGGTTTGCCGACGAAAAAATCGCGCAAATCAAAGAAGGCAATTACGCGAGTTTCGACGGCCTTGGCATCTGCAAAATCGAAAAACAAACCCGCGACAAAACCGAACTCGTGTTCACGCAACCGTAGGGAAAAAACGCATGACCGACGAAAAAAAAGAAACAAACGCGGCCGTCGCAACGCAAACCAAGCCTGAGATTGGGTTTTCGGATTTCGAAAAATTGGACATCCGCGTGGGCACCATCGTGAAAGCCGAAGAGATTCCGGAATCGCAAAAACTGATTAAACTCGAAATCGATTTCGGCGAATTCAAGCGCACGGTGTTTGCGGGCATCAAGGGAATGTATCCGGCGGGCGAACTGGTCGGAAAACAAATTCCGGTTCTTGTGAACCTTGCGCCCAGACGCATGATGAACCAGTGGAGCCAGGGCATGATTCTTGCCGCCGACCACGAAAACAACGCCGTGCTGTTGCACCCGGACAAGAAGATCGGGAACGGCGAAAACGTGCGCTGAGCCAACAAGCCGGTGATTCGCGATGGCTTTTTAGTTTCGATCACGCTAGTCGTGGCCGTATGGCGGTTTCAGGGACGGACAAACTGCTTGCGCTCCAGCGGCGCGAATTGACGACGTACCGCGTGTACAACCGGCTTGCGGGCGCCGAAGAAAACGCGGACAACCGGCGTGTGCTGCTGGAAATGGCACAGGACCAGTTGAATCACTGGGCGTACCTCAAGTCGATCACGCGAACCGAAATCGAGGCCGACGAAGGCGCCGTGAACGGGTACACGTGGCTTGCGCGCTTACTTGGTCACTCGTTTGCCCTCAAGCACATGCAAAACGCGTTGCGGGTTCCACGCAAAGAGTACATTGAACTGCTCAAGGAATACCCGCAACTGCACCTCGTGTGGTCGGATCAGGAACGCCACGAAAAAGCGCACTTGAGCCGGCTTCGCGAAAAGCGCTTGGTGTACGCGGGAGCGGTCGTCCTCGGCCTCAACGACGCGATCGTGGAATTCACGGGCGCGTTGTCGGGCTTCACGTTCGCGCTTGGAAACGGCCCGCTCATCGGCCTGACGGGACTCATCATGGGCATTGCCGCCAGTCTGTCGATGGCCGCATCGGGATATCAGGAAAGCCGCGAGGAAGGAGACCGCGATCCCGACAAGAACCCGATCGTGGCCGCCGCGTGCACGGGCGGCGCCTATTTTGCGACCGTTCTAGTCCTCATCAGCCCGTATTTTGTAATACCCGACGTGTTTGCGGCCATGGCCACAATGCTTGCGTTCAGCGTCCTTGTCATCCTCGCCTACACCTTTTACATAACGACGGCGAAGGGGCTGAATTTCAAAAAACGCTTTCTTGAAATGGCCGGAATCGCATTGACCGTGGCCCTGATCAGCTTTTTGGCAGGCTATGCAATCAAGCAGTTTGTGGGCATCGACATTTGAAGGACCCAAGACGCAAAAGTGCCCGAAGATGCCTTTTTATGCCTTCTGAAGGGCCATTTGATTAGTTCATTCGTTTTCTGCCGATGACTATGAAACCCCGGTTTTGGGGTGGATGGAGGTGTCAAAGATGGCAGCCACAAAGTTTGAGGTTCCCGCAAAAGTCGCGGAGCTTCAAAAACAATTCATTGAAAAAGTCGCCAAGAAGGGCAAGATCAAGGTCGGGGTCAACGAAGTGACCAAGGCCGTCGAACGCGGAACCGCAAAACTCGTGGTTTTGGCAAACGACGTGTCGCCGCCCGAGATCGTCATGCACCTGCCCGTGATTTGCAAGGAAAAAAGCATTCCGTTTTCGTACGCGAACACGCGAAAAGAACTGGGCGAGCAGGCCGGAATTTCCGTGGCCGCCGCCGCGATCGCCATCACCGACGAAGGCGACGCCAAGAAAGAACTCACCGAACTCGCGGGCAAACTCGCGGGACTCGCGGGGTGAACTGAATGGCGGACGAAATGGGAACCCCGGCCGAGGTCGTCGAGATTATTCGGCGCACGGGCGTGCACGGCGAAATTGTGCAGGTCATGTGCCGCGTGCTGGACGGCCCGGACAAAGGGCGCATCAAGCGCCGGAACGTCAAAGGCAACATTCAGAAAGGCGACGTCGTCGTGCTCCTCAATACCGAGGGCGAAGCCAAGGAAATCAAGGCCAAATAGGTGAACATGATGAAAGACTCGTTTAGCGGACAATTGATCCCGCCGGGCACGGGGCATATCTTCGTGCGAAAGGACGGGACCATCCTGTACTTTGCCAACCGCAAGACGCTTGCGAACTACCTGCACTTGCGACGCAACCCCGTCAAGGTGCCGTGGACCGAAATATACCACAAAGCCAAAGCCACGCGCATGCACGCGGAAAAAGCAAAGACCGAACCGAACAAACCCGAAAAAACCGGCGGCGCCAAAACCGCCAAGAAAAAGGTGAAAAAGAAATGACCGACGAAAAAACGCTTGTGATCCTCAAGCCCGACTGCGTGAACCGCGGACTCGTCGGCGAAATTGTGCACCGATTCGAACGCAAGGGCCTCAAGGTCGTGGGCATGAAAATGGAAGTCCTGAGCGCCAAGGCCCTGCACGAACACTACGCGCACCACGCAAGCAAGCCGTTCTTTCCGGGCCTCGTCCAATTCATGACGAGCATTCCAAGCGTGCTGCTGGTGCTCGAAGGCAAGGAAGCCGTCAAGGTCGTCCGCAAGATGGCGGGTGTGACCTCGGGACGCGAAGCCGACTACGGAACCATCCGCGGCGACTTCTCGCTCTCCGTGCAGACCAACATCGTGCACGTCAGCGAAGACACCGCGGCGGCCAAAGCCGAAGTCGCGCGCTTCTTCAAGACAAGCGAACTCCACTCCTACAAGCGCCTCGACTTCGAATGGATCTACGGCGAGGACGAACGCAAATGAGACACGCGGAGGAAAAGGCATGAAGGTACTCGTCAAAAAACTCGACGACGCGGCACACCTGCCGGACTACGCGCACGCAACCGACGCCGGATGCGACCTCTACGCGCTCTCGGACTACGCGCTCGCGCCCGGACAGCGCGTCCTCGTGCGCACGGGAATCGCCATGGCGATCCCCGAAGGCTACGTGGGACTCATCTGGGACAAAAGCGGCGTGTCGGCCAAACAGGGCCTCCACCGCCTCGGCGGCGTCATCGACGCGGGGTACCGCGGCGAAATCCAAGTGATCATTGTGAACCTTGGAAGCGACGGCGTCAAAATCGAAAAAGGACAAAAAATCGCGCAAATGCTATTCCAGAAAATCGAACAGGCCGGATTCGACGAGGCCCGCGAACTGCCGGAAGCCGCGCGCGGAACCGGAGGATTCGGCTCGACCGGCCTCCAAAAAAAAGAGGGAAAACCATAGCATGATCCGACAGCCGATCATCACCGTGCTGGGTCACGTCGACCACGGCAAGACGTTGTTTCTGGACCGCGTGCGCGGAACCGCGATCGCCGAAAAAGAAGCGGGCGGAATCACGCAACACATCGGCGCAACCGAAGTGCCCGTCGGCGTGATCCAAAAGACCGCGGGCGCACTCTTGGTCAAGTACAAGTTCGGCCTCGAAATTCCGGGCCTTTTGTTCATCGACACGCCCGGCCACGAAGCGTTCACGAGCCTGCGCACGCGCGGGGGATCGATCGCCGACCAAGCCGTCCTCGTCATCGACATCATGCAGGGACTCCAACCCCAAACAATCGAAGCCATCGAGATCCTCAAAAACTTCAAGGTCCCGTTCCTCGTCGCCGCGAACAAGATCGACAAACTCTACGGCTACGACAGCCGCGACGGATCGTTTTCCGACAACACGATCAACCAAAGCGAAAAAGCCATGCGCATCCTCGACGAAAAACTCTACGAGTTCGTCGGACGCCTGCACGAACACGGATTCAGCTCCGAGCGCTTCGACCGCTGCAACGATTTCACCAAACAGGTGCCCATCGTCCCGATCAGCGCCAAAACCGGCGAGGGACTTCCCGAAGTCCTCATGCTGTTGGCCGGATTGTCCCAACGCTTTTTGAAAAACGAACTGACGATCGACGAGCGCGAGGCCGGAAAGGGAACCATCCTCGAAGTCAAAGAGGAAAAGGGACTCGGCACCACGATCGACGTCATTCTCTACGAGGGGCAATTGAAGGTCAACGACAAGATCGCGCTGGGAACCGGCGTGGGCGTCGTCGAAACCAAGGTGCGCGCGCTCCTCAAACCCAAGCCGTTGCAGGAAATCCTGCAGTCCAGCGAAAAATTCCAAACCGTGCAAAGCGTTCACGCCGCGTGCGGGGTCAAGATCGCCGCGCCCGGACTCGACGGCGCGCTCGCGGGCTCGCCCGTCATGGCCGTCAAAAAAGGCGACGAAGCCGCGCAAATCCGCGACGAACTCAAAAGCGTGCAAATCGAAACGCAGGCGCTGGGACCCGTGTTGCGCGCGGACACGCTCGGCTCGCTCGAAGCCCTTGTGGTTCTCCTCGAAAAAGAAGGCGGGCTCAAGGCCAAGCGCGCGAGCGTGGGCGCGGTCAACCGCAAAGACGTTTTGGAAGCCCTCGCGGTCGCCTCGGAAACCAAGACCGCGGGCGTCATCTTTGCCTACAACGTAAAAATCGACGAATCGGCCGCCGACGAAATCAAAAAAAGCGGACTGCCGGTCTTCTCGGGAAACGTGGTGTACAAACTCATCGAGGACTATCAAGCGTTCGTTCGCGAAACCCGCGAAAAACAACGCCAAGCCCAATTGCAGCAGATCGTTTGGCCCGCGCACGTGCAGTGCCTGCCCCAGCACATTTACCGCAACTCGAAACCCGCGGTCGTCGGCGTGCGCGTGCTCGCGGGCAAAGTGCGCCCCGGCATCGAAGTCATGAAAGCCAACGGCGAGCGCTTGGGCAAAGTGACCGCCGTGCAGTCGCAAAACGAAAACGTGGACGAGGCGGGCGTCGGCGAAGAAGTCGCCATGAGCATCGACGGCGCGGTCGTCGGACGCAACCTCGAGGGACGCGAACAACTCTACAGTTTCATCACCGCCGCGCGCGCAACGGACTTATTGAACCTGGAGGGCTTCTTTTCCGAATCGGAACGGGATCTCTTGGAAAAAATCAAATCCATTACGATTAAAGAGGAGGATACGACATGAACATTGTGGTAAGCGACCCAAAAACGGGCAAGGCGTTCTCGCGAAAGACGGAACAACCCGTGTTTTTGGGACAAAAACTTGGAACCGAAGTGGACCTTTCCGTGGCCGGACTCACCGGATACAAAGGCATCCTCACGGGCGGATCGGACAAACAGGGATTTCCCATGAAACCCAGTTTGACCGGCAGCACGCGAAAAAAAGCGCTCATGAAAGGCGGCGTGGGATACCGCACCGCCGAAAAGGGAATCAAGCGCCGAAAAACCGTGGCCGGCAACGAAGTCGGACCCAACACGGAACAAGTCAACGTACGATTGAGCGTTTACGGAAAACTCGACCTCGAAGAATTCATGGCCAAAAAAGAGCCCAAGCCCGAGGAAACCATGAGCGCCAAAGAGCGCGCGATCAAAGCGTCGCTTGAAATGGCGGGCAGCGCCGAAATCGGCGACCCCAAATCGATCAAGGGAAAGGTACGAGGCTAAACAATGAAGAAAACCGGCGAACACGAGAAACCCGCGGAAAAAACAAAGGCCGCCAAGTCCACAACACCGGCTCAGGCCCAGCTCAACATCGGCATGATCGGGCACGTGGACCACGGCAAGACCTCGCTCACGCAAGCCCTGACCGGAAAGTGGACGGACACGCACTCCGAAGAGGTCAAGCGGGGCATCTCGATTCGCCTCGGATACGCCGACGCCGTGTTCTACAAGGGAAAGGACAAGGCGGACAAAATCCTCTATGCCAACGATCCCAAGGACCCACGCTATGCCTCTCCTCCCGAGGTGTCGCGTGCGGTTTCGTTCGTGGACGCGCCCGGGCATGAAACCCTGCTAACCACCATGCTCTCGGGCGCCGCCCTCATGAACGGGGCCGTCCTTGTGATCTCCGCATCCGAAGAGTGCCCCCAGCCCCAGACCGAAGAACACCTCATGGCCCTCAAACTCATGGGCGTCGAACGCGTGGTCGTCGCGCAAAACAAAATCGACCTCGTGGACCAAAAACGCGCGATGGAAAGCCACAAACAAATCACGGCCTTCCTTGCAAAGTACGGATACAAGGACATACCCATCGTGCCCGTGGCCGCCAACTTTCGCGCCAACATCGACCTGTTGATCGAAGCCATCGAAACGCACATCCCAAACCCGCACTACGACGAAAACGCGCCGCTGCGAATGCACGTCGCGCGCTCGTTCGACATCAACAAACCCGGAACAAAAATCAGCGACCTGCGGGGCGGCGTCCTCGGCGGCAGCATCATCCGAGGAAAAATCAAGATCGGAGACACCATCGAAATCTCGCCCGGCCTTGAAAACACGCGCTTTTCAACCAAAGTCGTCTCGCTCTCGACCGCCAACGGAACGCTTTCAAGCGCACACGCGGGCGGCCTCATCGGCATCGGCACCGAACTCGACCCCAGCATCTGCCAAAACGACCGCTTTCGCGGACAAGTCATCGGCGCCGTCGGAACCCTGCCCGCGCCCACCAAACAATTGAAACTCAAGATGCACTATCTCGAACGCCTCGTCGGAGGCGCGACCGGCGAAATCAAAACCAACGACCCGCTTGTCCTGACCGCCGGAACCAGCACGCTCGTCGGATTTGCCTCGCGCATGACTACGGGAGGCACGGTCGACGTCGACCTCAAAAACGATGCCGTCGTCGAAAAAGGCGAAAAGATCAGCATCAGCAAGCGCATGGACAACCGATGGCGCCTCGTGGGCTATGGGGTGGTGCAATAGCACGCGCCCCGCCGATTGCAAACCAAACGGCCCGAACCCCAAAGACCGGCGGCTACCCGCCGAAAGAGCCGAACCCAACAAGCAAAATCGTCGCCCAAACCACCGTATGGCTTGACACCAATTTCGTGATCGCCATCGGACGCCAAAAAATCGACCTGCGAAACGCTTTGGAACTCGAACTTGGAACCTTCAAGATGAAATTGACCCCCGCCGTGGCCTTTGAAATCAACGAACGCCTGAACGATCCAAAAACCCGATCAAACACCCGCCTCGGACTCCACATCCTCCAGATCAAGGACTTACCCAAGGGAAAAAAAGGAATGGCCGACGACGAACTCGCGGAAAAGGCGCAAAAAAATCAAAATCGGGTGGCAACCCTCGACCGCGCCCTGCACAAAAGAATAAAAGCGTTTGGAGGGCAAGTCATTTACTTAAAAGACCCCAAACGGGTCGCGTTTTCTTGAGTGCATTCAACCAACAATCATGTTTACATAACAAAGGTGGAATCTTGTACAACCTCATCAAACTGCGTGAAACCGTGCGCGTGCCCCCGAAATACTTTTCGTCGAACCTGCCCGAGTCCATCAAATCGATTGCTCAAGCGGACTACGAGGGCATCGTGGACGAAGACATGGGCCTTGTCATCGCCGTCACCGACGTCGGAAGCGTGGGCGACGGCATGGTCGTGCCCGGAGACGCGGCCGCATACTACGACGCCGAAATCACGCTCCTCATGTACAAACCCGTTCTACACGAAGTCGTGCAAGGCTTTGTCACCGAAGCCACCGAATTCGGCGCGTTTGTCCGCGTGTCCCCGATCGAAGGACTCGTGCACGTCAGCCAAATCGCCGACGACTTCATCACGTTCGACGCCAAACTCCCCGGATTCATCGGAAAACGATCGGGCAAAAAACTCGCGATCGACGACGTCGTGTACGCGCGCATCGTCAGCGTCTCGCTCAAAGGAAACATCCAAAACTCAAAAATCGGCCTGACCATGCGCCAGCCCTACCTCGGCAAAGAAGACGAGGTCAAAAAAGAACTCAAAGAAGGAAAAAAGAAACCCGCCAAACCCGAAAAAGAGGCCGCGCCCAAAGTGCGAAAAGAACGCCAGACCCGATAAACCGGCTTTTTCCATTCGGTCCTCGCCCGCGGGCAGGACCGAAGCAAAAACCCGGGAAAAATAACGATTAAAAAAAAAGTCAAAGGACCGAAAAACATGAGCAAGGAAAAAGCCTGTCGCAACTGCCGCAAGATCGTCGAAGAGGACAAGGAATGCCCCCTGTGCCATTCGAACCAATTGACCACGTTCTTTCGCGGATACGTCATGCTCATCAGCCCCGACCAAAGCGAAATCGCCAAACACATGGGAATCACCACGCCCGGCAAATTCGCCTTGCGCCTAAGCCGCTAACCGCCAAAAAAAAACCTGAACCGCACATTCAACCCATTGAGGAAACGCACATGAAACTGGATATTGTTGAGGAAAAAAAACACGCGATCCTGCACCGCACGGACCTCGTGCTCGAAATCGAGCAAAAAAACACGCCCGCCCGCAAGGAACTCCTGCAGGCCATCGCAAGCAAAAAAGGCACGGACGCCGGTCTCGTGGTCATCGAAAAAGTCGGTAACCCGTTCGGCCAAACCCGCGTGCGCGTGCACGCCCGCATTTACGACAGCGCCGAACACGTGAAAAAAAGCCCCCAATTTTTGATCCACCGCACAATCGGAAAGCCCGCAAAAGAGGAGAAGAAATAACATGGCCGGAAAAGAAAAGGACAGCAAGGGCAAAAAACAGCACAAGAAACACAAAAACGCGCCCAAATACAAGAATTACGCGAACGGAAAACGCGCCAAAACCTTCTGCCCAAAATGCGGCCCCGGCGTCTTCTTGGCCGAGCACAAAGACCGCCAAGCCTGCGGCAAATGCGGCTACATGCAAGCCAAAGCCAAATAAGGTCTTTTCGCCATTTTTTGGCATGCACACCGACGGGACAATCCCCGAAACCGTTCGAGCGCCCACACCGCACGACGCGCCCGCTTTCCATCCGAACCACGCCCAAACGGAGGCGCACTGAATGGAAACCGACCTGCTCAAACTCGTTCTCCCCGACCTCATCCTGGCCGTCGCGATTGCGGCCCTCTGGTTTTACGACACCCGCAAACGCGGAAAAATGCCGACGGAAAAACGCCTCGGGATCGAACCGCTTCCGGCCAAAAAACTCGCGGCCGACAGCCTGCGCCTGCTCGGCATCCTGCTGATCATCGGCTGGGTCGCAGGCAAACTTGCCAGCGTCCTTTTCGGCGACCAACTCGCCGGAGTCAACGACGTAATCCGCGAACTCTCCGCGCTCCCCGTCTACGTACTGGTCGCGATTGTGGTCGTGCGCGCCGTTCTAGAAGAAATCCTGTTTCGAGCGCTCCTCGTGCCCCACGTCGGAAGCGTGGCCGCCGGCGTCCTCTTCGGCTTCAGCCACATCGGCTACGGCTCGTTTGGCGAAGTCCTCGGAGCCACGCTCGCCGGCCTCATTCTGGCACGCTACTATGAAACCCAAAAAAACCTCATGCCGCCGATCCTTGCGCACGTACTCTACAACACGCTCGCCATCGTGCTCGTCCTAAGCGGTGGCGCGCCATGAAAAACAAGCAATCGCACGCCGCGCACAAAATCGGCCGCAAAAACAAAAACCGTGCCCGCAAAAAAGCGCAAAAGCCTCGCCAAAAAACCCAAACAAAAACCGCGCATTGGCTCGTCGACGAGAAAAAACCAAATGCAAAAATAATTGCCCAAGCGGGCGCACTGATCCGAAACGGCAAACTCGTCGCGTTTCCCACCGAAACCGTGTACGGCCTCGGCGCCAACGCGCTGGATGCCCACGCCGTGAAAAAGATATTCGAGGCCAAAGGGCGCCCAAGCGACAACCCCGTCATCGTCCACATCGCAAAATACGGCCACATAAACAAAATCGCAAAAAAAATCCCGCACGCGGCAAAAATACTGGCCAAAAAATTTTGGCCGGGGCCCCTCACCATCGTGGTGCCTAAAAAAAGCGTGGTGCCTAACTCGGTTACCGGAGGCCTTTCGACGGTCGCCGTCCGCATGCCCGACCACCCCGTGGCCCTCGCGCTCCTCCGCGCGGCCAACGTACCCATCGCGGCCCCGTCGGCCAACCGAAGCACAAAACCCAGCCCGACCCGCGCACGCCACGTCCTCGAAGACCTCAACGGGCGAATCGACGGCGTACTAGACGCGGGACCCGCGCGCATCGGCGTCGAATCCACCGTCGTGGCCATTGAAGACGACCGGCTGGTGGTCCTGCGCCCGGGCGGCCTTGCGATCGAGGAACTCGAAAAGGCAGGATTTGTCGTCGAACTCGACGCCGGACAATTGCGCAAAGACGCCGCACCCAAATCGCCCGGCATGAAGTACCGCCACTACGCGCCCGAAGCCACGGTGGCCCTGTTTGCGCGCGGTTTTCCCGAACACAAAATGCGGGCGCTTGTGAAAAAAGAGCAAAAGGACAAAAAACGCGTGGCGATTCTTTCGATGCGCGACTGGAACATTGAAAACGCGGTGCAGAAAAAATACGCGAACGCCGAGCAAATGGCCCGCGAACTCTTCGACGACTTTCGCACGCTTGACCAACTGAAAACCGACCGGATTCTGATCGAGCACGCGCCCGCGACGGGCCTCGGCCTGGCGGTCAACAACCGCGCAAAAAAGGCGGCCCAAAACTAGGGATAAAAGCCCGACGGGGTTTTTTGTTTTCATGATCGTCCTTGGAATCGAGTCGACGGCGCACACGTTCGGCGTCGGGATCGTCAACCAAAAAGGACGCGTGCTCGCAAACGAAAAAGCGTCGTACACAACCACCGAAGGCGGAATCCACCCCCGCGCGGCGGCCGACCACCATTGGGAGAACGCGCCCGTCGTGATCCGGCGCGCGTTATCGAAGGCCAACCTCAAAGCGAATCACGTGGACGCGATTGCGTTTGCACAAGGACCGGGCTTGGGACCGTGCCTGGAAGTGGCCGCCGTGTGCGCGCGGTTTTTGGCCTTGAAATTCAACACACCGCTGGTTTGCGTGAATCATCCGGTGGCCCATTTAGAGATTGCGTGGCAGCGGACCCGCGCCGGGGATCCGGTGTTTGTGTACTCGAGCGGGGCCAACACGCAGATCCTTTGCCTCGAGAACGGATACTATCGCGTGCTCGGCGAAACCCTCGACATCGGCGTAGGGAACGCGCTTGACAATTTCGGACGAGCGATCGGAATGGGCTTTCCCGCAGGACCCGAACTCGACAAACGATATTTTCTTGGAAAAAAACTGGTCGAATTGCCGTATTCGGTCAAAGGCATGGACTTGGCGTATGCGGGCCTGGTCACAAGCGCGGCCAAAAAAATCAAAACGGAAAACGAGGCGGACTTGGTGTACTCGTTTGTGCACACGGCGTTTGCCATGCTCACCGAAGTGACCGAGCGCGCGCTCGCGCATGCGGGAAAAAACGAGATTGTTTTGACCGGCGGAGTGGCCGCAAGCAAGGCGCTACGCGAAATGATGAAAAAAATGGCAAAAGACCGCGGCGCGCGATTGCTCGTGCCCGAACCCGAATATTGTACGGACAACGGGGCCATGATCGCATGGACGGGACTGTTGATGCACCGAAAAAAAATCCATGCGCGCGTTCAGGATTCGGCGGTCAAACAGGACCAGCGGGCGGACCACGTCCAAATCCGATGGCACCGTTGACAAAAACGACTCGAAACGGCCCAATTCGCTTTTCTCGCGCGTTTACTTTGCTTCACGCCGGCTTGCACAACAAGAAGACAACGGGCCAATGTACCAACCGTTTACGTTTTGCACCAAAAGCGGTATATAAACGGCCGGGGGCATGGGTATACCGAGCACAATTGGAGAGAAAGGCAGGGGGTTTCAGCCCTTCCTCCTCCTTTCTTCCATCTTTTCCTATTTTTCAAAAATCGGTTTGCTTGCGCCAACGAACCACGGATTTAAGACAAGCCGCCCTTTAAGAAAACCTTTTTACATGGAAACATCGTTGGGTTCGTATGCGGGTTCAAGCACTTGGCCTGATTTTTGTATCGTCCCTGCCGCTGGCGGCGGGGGGATTTGGATTGCCGTCGATTCGCCTGATTGAAACCGGCGTAGCGGTTGCAAACTTGCTGCTGGCGTTCGCGCTCTTGGTCGTGGGCGTGCTTGCGTACCAGCGATTAAAGAACCGCCGACTGGGCCTCATCGCGCTTGCATTCGGATTGTTCAGCCTGCGCTGGATTCTGGAACTCGCCACGCCGCTCACGGCCTCCGAATGGGCGTGGACGCGCGCGGTCAGCGGGATTTTCGAGCTCATGGCCCTACTGGTCCTGCTCACGATCCTGTTTTTGGAGTGAACCCATGCGCGCCCGCGTGGTTTCTCCGCTCGAATTGGATGCGCGCCAAAAAATCTACCAGACGCTCTCCGCGGCGCCGGGCCTGCACTTTCGTGAACTCCAGCGCCGAACCAAAATGGCGGTCGGCGAACTCCAATACCATCTTGACTTTCTTGAAAAGGAAGCGCTCGTCAAAAAGCAGAAGGACCACAAGTTCGTGCATTATTACGCCCTGCAAGTCGTGCGAAAACCCCACGAGGAACGACTCCTGCCCCTGCTCCGCCAGCGGCGCATCCGACGGATCCTCGTGATGCTGCTAACCAAAAAACACAGGCAAATCGACCTTGCGGAGGCGCTGTCGGTTTCGCCGGCCACGATTTCACTGTACGCGACGCGATTGTCCGACATGGGCGTGATCGGACGCGATGCCGACGGGCACTGCTTTGTGCACGATCCCCAAACCGTGCGCGACCTATTGATTTCGTATCGCGCGAGTTTTCTCGACCCGTTTCTGGACCGCTTTATCGAAGCGTGGCTCCTCATGGGAAAAAACGAGTAATGAAAAAAAGCGGCCGATCCGCCACGCCGTCAAGGATTGTTTGGCAAAGCCCGACTTGTTTTCGCAAGACTTCGTCCGGCACACGCAAAAGCCACTGAATCTCAACGCCTGAAAAAAAAAACGGTTAGAATTTGAACGCGCGCTCAAGCTTGCGCGCGCGGTGAAGCTCGCGAAACGGTTTGGTGATGCGGTAAAGATGGTAGTAGAAAGCGAGGATGAGGGCAAAAACCCCCGCGTTGACAAGCGTGGTTGCGGGGGGAAACACGCCAAATCGTTCCCACGGAAACAGCACGATCACGGGGTCCAAAAACGCATAGAGCATGAGGGCGACACTGCCGATGACAAACGCATCAAAAAGAAGGAGCGCCAGAAGACGCAGGTCGCCGCGGACCTCGCGCTTTTTTTCCGAGAATTCCGCCCAGAGGGCCGAGTTGAGATTGGAAAAGAACGAGCGCACGAGCGGATAGCGGCGGATCACGATTGAATGGTACATGAGAAGAAGCAGGACGGCGGCTGCAAGGGCCAGATAGTCGGGAGTCGCGGTACTCCAGATCCATTTGACCTCGTTGGTGATCGGAAAGACCGTGAATTGGTACACGGAAAAAAACTGGACGACCACGAGGATGGCAAGCAGCACGTCGACAAGAATGATCCCGTAGGGAAAATATGCGCGGGCCTTGGCGTGCGCGCGATGGCGCAGGTGCTTGGCGTGCTCGACCACGTGGTGCATGTGTTTCATGTTGGCAGGATAGGCGCCAAACCCGTAAAAAAGCCTGCCGATCGACAAAAAGCCAACGGGATCAGATCGCGCCCGCGGCGACCGCCGCCATGAGGCCAATCGCCCAAAGAACGGACACCAGCGTCAATTGCTCGATGAGCATCAAAAGACCCGCAATAAGCAGGGCGGGAAGAAACAAAACCGGCGAGAGCACGAGCCACAAAAAGCGCTCCAACACGGGTCCGTGCAGGATCTTGCGTGCCAGACTGTCCTTGACTCCGTTGAACGCATTGAGTCCGTCGGCCGAACTTGGAAAACAAAAAAGCAGCAAAGAAAACGCGGCCCACGCGAGCACAAGGGCAAGAAGGGGGTCAACGGAAAAAAGACGCAGGGCCTGCATCCAAAGAAAAATACCGAGCGCGTTGTTGAGAAGAAACGGGGCAACCGAAATCAAAACGCCTGCAAGCGTTGCGGGCCGATCGTGAACCACAAAACCGCCTTCGGACGAAACCCACTGCACGCTTCGAACCCGCGTGCCCGTCAAAACGCACGCGAGAAAATGCCCGAGTTCGTGGATGACGATCCCCGGAAAAAACAAGAGCGCGTGATTCATGCACTTGAAAAGGAAAGGCAACTATTTAATCGTGGACATGTGAGATAGATGCATGGCAAAAATAAACCCGCGACTGCTTTCGCGCGGAAGGCAAACGATACGCCGCCTGAAAGCCAGACTCGCCACGCCGCGCATGCGCGAATGGACACAGTCGCGACGGATGCCATCAACCACGCGACTCGAAAAAGTGGCGGATAACATTGCCCTGAACGCGTATGCCAAATACGAGGAAGCCGGTCGCGCGCGGGTCATCGAAATGGCTGGCCGAAGCGTTGACTCGTACGCCATCCATGTCGCGGCCCGTCAGGCGCTGGATCGGTTCGCGGTGCGAGAAAACCGGGGAAAAATAACCGAACTGCTGGAAAAGATCGAGCAACGCATCAACGAACGGATAAACCGCGACTCCATCACGCGGGCAAACGATGTCTTTCGCGACACCCGAATCCTAAACTGGTCGGCGGAACTTCAGGCCCTGCTTGGAAAAAAAACACGCAAGGTGCTCGCGTTCCATGCCAAAAAAAAGGAAGCGATTGAGCGCCGGTTGAAACCCGCCGTCCAAAGGAGCCTACAAAGTCATGAATCCATGCACCGATTCATGGACGGCCTGTTTGGAGTCCGCAAGGGACCCACGGACAACCAAAGGTAGGACCGTAACAAGACTCGGTCGTCGCCATCCGTTTTTTATGAAGTTTGGTTCGTATAATTGCCTTTAATTGCTTGGGAACGTGGGGGAGGTGGGCCCAAAGCGATACTCTTGGCATTGGCGATGGAACGCACCGGCAACACGGACGTTCCGTGCCCACTCTTTTTTTTGAAAAAAATTCGTGCATCGATTCGCCGAACCGAAAAAAGTTCGGAAGCGATAGAGGCTACGCGTCGTGGATGCCCATGTCGCGGTCTATTTTTTTTGCGATGACGCGCATGCGCTTGAACACGGTGTCGATGTCGGATTCGATCTGGGCGATGGTGTCGAAGATCGAACGATTGCGGACAAAATACCAGCGACCGCTCTTGACGACCAATCCGGATTCTATGAACTGGTTAAGGTAATTGAGGGTCGCACCCCGCGAGATGCGAAGTGCGCGGGCGAGGTCGGTGCTGGAAACGGGCCGGTTGGATTCGGTGGCAAAAACGATTTCACGAAAAAGCCGAAGCGCCTTTTTCGAGCCCGCGCCATGGCCAAAAAAGCCGAGCGACTGGCAGATCCAGTCAAGGTCCGCCACGGAATCGACGGACGTGGGTGATTCGACCGATCGGATTTCGATACGAAACACGCGGGTCGGATTTTTTCCAGAGGGCAGCGCCGAAAACGCGTGCTCGACCACGACCGGGTAATGGGGGCCGGATTTGGCTTTTGGCTTTCGGCCGCGCTTACTGGGCGGTGCGGGCAAAAGAAGAGTCATGCAAAAACCAAGCGCCAAAGATCATAAAAAAAGCGACTAAAAAAAATAGACAGTGCTCTTTTGAGGCTAAACAAAGGATTAAAAACAGAACCAAACAATAAACAAGTGTTTGACTAAAAAAAATGGACAAAATGATCGAATATGGGTAATTTTGGTTTAGAAGACGCAAATAGTCAATCAACAAACGTGGATTCTGGGCCTTTGCCAAATGGGACAGCGGATGGCCAATTGGCGGCGCTTGAAAGCCGCGTCAACGAACTTGAATCAACGCTTAAGCGCGTGCAGGCCGACTATGAGAATTTTGTCAAGCGAACCGAGAAAAACCGTAAAAACGAAGCCGAAATGGGAGTTATTTCGCTTGTCAGCGACCTTTTGCAGGTCCTTGACACGTTTGATGCCGCACTGGACCAAAACCGCAGGAACGATTCCGCCCCAAAAACGCACCCGTTGTCGCCGGTCGAGCGCGAGAGCCTGCAAAAGGTCCGAGAGCAATTGTTGCGGACCATTGAACAACGGGGCCTAAAGCGATTGGAGGCCCTTGGTCGCGCGTTCGATCACGAGACCATGGACGCGGTGGCGTCGCGCGAGGAAAACAGCGCCCCATCCGGAAACGTCATCGAAGTCATTCAAAACGGTTATTTGTGGAACCAGCGGGTACTGCGCCCGGCCAAGGTCGTTGTGGCAAAGCAGGCGCACGCCGGAGGCGAAAAACCATGACCCAGCAAAAAATAGTAATCAAAAAAACGCGCACGGTACCCGAGGGCGACGACGCGGACCAAAAAATATACCAGGCGGCATAGGAGGCCATCGCATGAACCAGGGAATCGGACAGGCCATCACGGAAAACCTGCAAAAAAGCAGAGTAACCCCGCAGTTTTCGGAACTCGTCTTTGTGTCGGGCCAGATCAATGCGGACATGGACGGAAAAAACAAGAGCGCATACATCAAGGTTGTGTTCATGGACGGAGACAACGCGACGCCGATGTGCAAGATCGTACTGCCCATGGCCACGGCCACAAGCCTGATGAAACTCATTGCCCAGCACAGCGAAGAACTTGGAAAAAAAATGAAAGTCAAGGATCTTGCCAAACAGGCCAAAAAAACCGACGCGCCCGCGCCCAAGAAAAAAGAAAAAGAGAGCGCGACCACGACCGACCGCGAAACCGTGGCACGGTATGTCCGCTGAGGACAACGAGCCAAAAAAAAAATGAAACAAGAAAAAATCACGATTGAAAAAAAAAGCGCGGGTGCGAGTCCGCCGCTTCAAAAAAAAAAGTTTGACAGGTGAGCACCATGGGAAAAATCATTGGAATCGACTTGGGAACCAGCAATTCGGCCGCCGCTTTTCTGGAGGCGGGAAAGCCGAAAATCATTCCGTCGGCCGAGGGCGCGAGCGTGTACGGAAAAGCCTTTCCCTCCGTCGTCGCGTTCTCGAAGGACGGATCCGTGTTGGTGGGCGAACCCGCCAAGCGACAGGCGGTCTCCAACCCCGAGCGGACCATCCTGGCCGCCAAGCGAAAAATGGGGTCGGACCACAAATGGAAAATCGGCGACAAGACGTACACGCCCCAACAGGTAAGTGCGTTCATCCTGCAGAAGATCAAGCGCGACGCCGAAGAGTTTTTGGGCGAAAAAGTTGAGAAAGCCGTCATCACCGTGCCCGCGTACTTCGACGACAACCAGCGCCAGGCAACCAAGGACGCCGGCGCCATCGCGGGACTCGAAGTCGTGCGCATCATCAACGAGCCCACGGCGGCCAGCCTTGCCTACGGCCTGGACAAGCACGGCAAAGAGCAAAAAATTCTGGTGTTCGACCTTGGAGGGGGCACGCTGGACGTCACGATCATGGAATTCGGCGACGGCGTGTTCGAAGTCAAGTCCACAAGCGGGGACACGCAATTGGGCGGAACCGACATGGACGCGGCGATCGTCGACTGGATCGTTTCCGAATTCAAGAAAACCGACGGCGTGGACTTGAAATCCGACGCCATGGCCATGCAGCGCGTGCGCGAGGCCGGCGAACGCGCCAAGATCGAACTCTCGACCGTCATGGAAACCGACCTCAATTTGCCCTACGTGACCGCAACCAAAGACGGCCCGAAACACTTGAACATGAAGATTTCGCGCGCGAAACTCGAGCAACTGGTCGAACCCATTCTTTCGCGGTGTGAAAAACCCGTGGCGACCGCGCTTGCCGACGCCAAAATCACGCCCGCGGACATCACGAAAGTCATTCTGGTCGGCGGCCCCACGCGCATGCCCGTCGTCCAAAAACTCGTCGAAAAACTCGTCGGAACCAAGGTGGAGCGCGGCATCGATCCCATGGAATGCGTTGCACAGGGCGCGGCCATCCAAGGCGGCGTGCTCGCGGGCGAAGTCAAGGACGTTTTGCTTTTGGACGTCACGCCGCTCACGCTTGGCATCGAAACGCTGGGCGGCGTCATGACCCCGCTGATCGAGCGCAACACGACCATCCCGACAAAAAAAAGTCAGGTGTTCAGCACGGCCTCCGACAATCAGACGGCCGTGGACATCCGCGTGAGCCAGGGCGAGCGCCCGCTTGCGCGAGACAACAAGGCGCTGGGCAATTTCCAACTGACGGGCATTCCGCCCGCGCCCCGCGGCGTGCCCCAAATCGAGGTCACGTTCGACATCGACGCGAACGGCATCGTGCACGTGCACGCCAAAGACCTCGGGACGGGAAAAGAGCAATCGATCAAGATCGTGGCCGCAACGAAACTGGACAAGGACGAGATCGAACGCATGAAAAAAGAGGCCGAAGCCAACGCGGACGCCGACAAAAAACGACGCGAAGAAATCGAACTCGGCAACGAAGCCGACAACGCCGTGTACGCGGCCGAAAAAACGCTCGAAGACCTCAAGGACAAACTTGACCAGAAACAGGTCGTCGAACTACAGGAAAAAATCTCGGCGCTTCGCGACGAAAACCACAAAGCCGAGAAAAACCCAACGACGATCAAGGCCAAGCTGTCGGAGTTGAACAAGTTCCTTTCAGGAATCGGCAGCGAAATCTACCGCAAGGCGGCCGAAGAGCGCGCGAACGCCGGAAAAGACGCGGGAAACGAAGCCGGTTCGGATTCCGCCGGAAAAAAACATTCGAAAAAGGGTCCGGACGGCGAGGACGTCGTCGATGCCGACTACGAAGTCAAGGACGACAAGAAGTGAGTCGCCGCCCATGCGCCGAACCGGTTACCTCGGTCCCGTGGGGGAAGAATACGATTTCTTTCCTCGGGTATGTCCTCATTTCCACAAACTGGAGGAACGCATCGGCGACGTGTTAAGGGCGTACGCGGACACGAGTCCTTCTTCGATCGTGCGCGTGCTGGAGATTGGGTGTGGAACGGGCGAAACCAGCGGGATCATCCTGCGGGCAAGCCCGCGCATCCGGCTGACGGCAATCGACCGCAGTGCGGACATGGTGCGCGTGGCCCGAAAACGCGTTGCCTCAGGGATCCAAAAAACCGTTCGGTTTGTCAAGGCTGACGCACTGGCATTCCTCCAAAAGCAAGAGTCGGACTCGTTTGACGCGGTCGCGAGCGCGTTTACGATCCACAACTGGGATTCTTCCTTTCGCCATCGCGTGCTCATCCAAGTGTTTCGCGTGCTCAAAAAGAATGGAGTGTTTGTTAATGCGGACAAGTTCGCACACAACGACCCAAACGCACACCGTCGATCGCTCCGATGGCAGATCCGCCAGTTCGACCGGCTGGAGCGTTGGGGGCGACCCGACCTAAAAAAGGATTGGATAAACCATTATTTGCGCGACGACGAACCGGGCATTCGCATGGTTGAAAAAGACGCCGTGGCCCAAATGAAACAAACGGGATTTTCAAAAATTACAAAACGCGCGCGGCATCGCATGGAAGCCGTGTTTGAGGCCACCAAATAAAAAACAGGAATCGGTATGCCGGAAAAAAAAGATTACTACGAGGTTTTGGGCCTAACGAAGGGCGCGTCGGTCGACGAGATCAAGGCCGCGTACAAGCGGCTGGCCAAAGAGTTTCATCCGGATGTCTCAAAGGCACCGGATGCCGAAGCCAAATTCAAAGAAGTGCAGGAAGCCTACGGCGTGCTCTCAAACGAGCAAAAAAAAGCGCAGTACGACCAGTTCGGACACGCGGGCACGCAAGGGTTTTCGGGGTATCGGGGCTATGGCGGCGGCGGATTCTCGTCGATGGGACCCGACGTCGACTTTTCCGAAATTTTCAGCCAGTTCGGATTCTCGGGATCTGGAATGGAGGACCTGTTTGGGGACGCGTTCGCGCGATCGGGCGGCGGGCGAAGACGCGAGCGGCGCGGGGAGCACATTCGCGCCGAACTTGATTTGAAATTCAACGAGGCCATTCGGGGTGCGCAAAAGGACATTCATGTCGAGCGATTGGAGCCGTGCGCGACCTGCAAGGGCAGCGGGGCCGCCGACGGCGCCAGCAAAATTTCGTGCACGACCTGCAAGGGCTCGGGCGTGCTCCGCCAAAGCCAGCGCACGCCGTTTGGCATGTTCACGAGCCAGTCGCCGTGCCCGACGTGCGGCGGCGAGGGCCGGATCGTCGAAAAACCGTGCGCGGACTGCAAGGGACACGGGATCGCGCGCGTGCGCCGCACGATCAAGGTTTCCGTTCCCGCCGGAATCGACAACGGCCAGCATTTGCGGTTGGTTGGGCAGGGCCACGCGTCCACGACCGGCGGGCCGGCGGGCGACCTCTTTGTGGTCGCGTTTGTCGAACCCCACGACGTCTTCAAGCGCGACGGATCCGACGTGTACTGCGAAGTGCCGGTCTCGTTTGCCGAGGCATCGCTTGGCGCAAGCGTGGACGTGCCCACGATCGACGGCGAAGTCAAACTCCACGTGCCCGCGGGAAGCGCTTCCGGCACCGTGTTTCGCCTCAAAGGCAAGGGCGTCGCTGACCCAAACACCAAGCGCCGCGGCGACGAATTCGTCAAGATCAAAATCGAAGTCCCAAAAAAACTAAGCAAACGGCAAAAGGATCTGTTGAACGAATTCGCCGAAGAAGAAGAACTCGGCAAAAAGCGAAAAGGCTTTTTCGACCGCGTTGTAGAAAAGTTCAAATGAGTCCGGTGCGAGTCGCCGAAAAACCGGCCGCCAATCCTTATTAACCAAAAGTTCGTTTTGGGTCGCATGCAATCAAGAACCGCCGTGGTCTTGCTCGGATTTGCGATCCTCCTGACGGGATGCGTCCAAACGGGCGATACTCCGTTTCTCGAATTTCAAGCGCTTGAGGACCGGTACCTCGATGAGCGCACGGTGTGGGCGCTCGCCCCGTCCGAAGCCTCGAGCTACGAGGACGCCCTCCAAAAATTTTTGGGCAAATACGAAACCCGCAACGACGCCGAAGCCCAGCGCGCCTTTGCATGGGGCGACTATCGCCTGCGCACGCTTGATGCCCAAAAAACGCGTCATGAAACCGAACTGCGTGCCCAACTCGTCAATCCGAGCGTCTCCGACTGCCGGTCCGACGGACGGCTCGCGCAAACCATCGCCGGATACGAAAAAACACTGGACAAACTCGCGGCCGCCAAAAGCGTGGGGCAAACGATTCCGGCCGACGCCGCCACGGCGGAAATCCTCGGCGACGAACTCGCGACGCTTGAAACCGTGGAGAACGGAACGCGCGATGGACTTGCGGACCTTGCGCGCGTGCAACGCCTCGGCTGCTAAGGCCAAAAAGGCGACGAAGAAGAAAACGGGATTTTTTGGGAGTCAAACGGGTTTGAACTGAACGTGTGCGAGCGCAACCCGAAACGCGGGCTTGAGACGCGGAGCAGGCGCCCGAAACAAACAAGAACCGTTGCGTGCCCAACGAAACCATGCGGGGAGCATTAATCGCGCAAGGCGCCGAAGCGCGGATATGGGAAACGTCCAAAAATGGGCGCGGGGTCGTTCTCAAGGAACGCAAACAAAAATCGTATCGGAACCCGGCGCTCGACGACCGCATTCGGGGGGCACGAACACGGGCCGAAATCCGGCAGTTGAACCGCGCGCGCGAAATCGGCCTTGTGGTGCCTAAAGTGATCGAGTCGGACGAAAAAAACCACCGGTTTTGGATGGAGAAAATCGACGGCAAACCGCTGGATCAAGTCCTCCGGCCGGCGAACGCGCGCAAATGGCTTTCGCGGATTGCGGGCGATCTTGCAAAATTGCATGCGAACCAATTGTGCCACGGCGACGTGACAAGCACGAATCTGTTGGTGGTCGGAAAAGAAATTGTGTGGATTGATTTTGGGCTCTCTTTTCACTCGGCCCGCGTCGAGGATTATGCGGTCGACGTGTTGAATTTCAAAAAAACGCTTTTGGCGCGGCATCCGAAACTCGAAACGGCGTGGCCGGCTTTTGAGCGAGCGTACGCAAATGCCCTTGAAAATGGAAAAGCGGTTTTGGCCCAATTGCAAAAAGTCGAGAAACGGGTGCGGTACCGATGAACCGTTTGCCCGTGCGTGCATACGGGTTGGCGTTTTTCACGGTATTTTTGTTCGGTACGGCGGCCGCGGTGTCGAAACTGCTTTTGAAGAGCATGGACAACCTGCAATTGCTTTTTTGGACCACGTTGTTTGCGACCCTGTCGCTGGCTGCGATTGCGGGAGCCCAAGGCAAATTGGGCGGATTGCGCTTGCTATCGTTGCGCGATTGGGGCGTGCTTTCGGGCCTTGGCGGGATCGGCGTGTTCGGCTACCACCTCGCCTATTTCGGCGGACTCCAGTTTTTGATGGCGCAGGAAGCCACGATTCTCAATTATTTGTGGCCGTTGACCACCATGCTTTTTGCCGTCGTCTTGTTGTCCGAACGGTGGACGCTTGTAAAGAGTGCGGCCGTCGTGCTGTCGCTTGCGGGCGCGTGGATCGTGATCAGCAAAGGCGACGTGTTTGCGTTTTCGTTCAACAGTCCGCTTGGAATTGGTTTGTCGCTCCTTGCCGCCTTGTTGTACGGTTTGTTTTCGGTGCTCGCCAAAAGGACCACGTATGATACGACGTTGAGCATGTTCGTGTATTGTGCAAGTGCGTGCGTGCTCGCGCTTGGCTCCATGCTCGCGTTTTCGAGTTTTTCGATTCCAAGCACAAGCGAACTGGCAGGCACCTTCTGGCTGGGGGGCGTGTCGATCGGGGTCGGGTTTTGGACTTGGTTTTTGGCGCTTCGGGCAGGCGACACGATCAAAATCGCCAATATGGCGTTCGTGTCCCCGTTTTTGTCGCTTGTGTTCATTTTCATTTTGCTTGGCGAGCCCATCCACGTTTCGTCCGTGCTCGGGTTGGGGCTCATCGTGGGCGGGATTCTATTGCAAGCACGGCAAAAGTCGGACGCCGTGGCCTAGGCTTGTCATCCCGTAGGGACCGCGTTGAGTAGTGGCGGCGGGTGGCCCAAGGGCGGAACATGAACCGTCGCAGGCATCTTTAAAAGCGTTTTGACGGGAGAGTTGAATATTGTTTTTCCTGCTGGTTGCAACCCCTAGGGTGCAATCGGGAATCGTTGAAAGGTTATCATCCATGTCCAGAATGCACAGCGGGGCCCGCGGTCAGAGCGGGAGCAAAAAGCCTTTGTCCAAGGAAGCGCCCAATTGGGTCGAGTACAAGGGCAAGGAGATCGAGGAATTGATCGTTCAGCTGGCCAATCAGGGTCTTCCCGCAAGCGAGATCGGTTTGATGCTGCGGGACCAGTACGGCGTGCCCAGCGTGCGCGCGGTCGCGGGCAAGCGGGTCGAGGAAATCTTGGGCGAGCACAAGCTTTTGGGCGAGGTTCCGGAAGACCTCATGGCGTTGATTCGAAAAAGCGTGAAACTCAAGCGCCACATGGAAAAGAACAAGCGCGATTATACGAGTAAGCGCGGCTACCAGCTTTCGGTGAGCAAGATCCGCCGTTTGGTTTTTTATTATCAGAAAAAGGGTCGTCTGCCGGAGAATTGGCGGTACACCGAGGAAAACGCCGAACTTCTGGTGAAATAATGGATTACCGGTTTTCATTGGTTGAGGGATCGCTCGAGCGCGCAAATCGAAAGGGTTCGGCGACGCTTTTGGAGATCCGCAAGATGGTGGACCGCTCGATCGTGGAAGGAAACGGGGAATAAACCATGGCACAAATGGCCCAGACCGACAAGGACGAAAAGACGATCAAGAAGCCCACGAGCTCCGCGAGCCGCCGCACGCAGGACAAGTGGAAGAAAAAAAAATGGTTCAAGATTTTTAGTTCGCCCGAGTTTGAGAAGCGCGAGATCGGCGAGACCGTTGCCGAAAAACCGAAGAGTCTGGAGGGGCGCGTGATCCGCGTGAACCTTGGGGACCTGACGGGCCAGCGCAAGAAACGGCATATTTCGATCGTGTTCGCGGTCGCGGACATTCAGGGCAGCAATGCGTCCACGCGCGTGGTCGGCCACAATCTCATTCCAAGTTTTATGGGCCGTCTCGTGCGCCGCCACAACTCCAAGATGGAGGTCACGCAGTACGTGGACTCCAAGGACATGGGAAAACTCAAGATCAAGACCGTTGCGATTTCGGCCCGCAAGCTGGCGAAGTCGCAGGAAACCGTCATCCGCAAGAGAATCAACGAGTTCATGGCCGGCGAAGCGCGCCGGACCCCGTTTGGCGAACTCGTGCAAGAGTTCGCGTTTGGCAATACGGCGACCAAGCTCTACAAGGAAATCAATGTGATCGCGCCGATCAAGCGCATTGAGGTCACGCAGTCGCTTTCCATGAGCAAGGGCGTTTCCAATGATTCCGCCAACTGATCCGACCCTTGAGATCGGGTTGGTTCTTGTTTTTTTGGCCGGTTTTTCGCTGTTGGTGCACAAGCGGCGCTCGCTTGACACCGAGGGCATTTTGGTGGCCGATTTTGTCGGATTGCTTACGTATCTTTTGGGGCGCGGAAGCGAAATGGGGGGACTGGTCGCGTTGGGCGCCGTGCTGGTCTTTTTTTTGGCGGGCGAGGGGGCCACGCGCCTTGTGAAAAAAACCAGGGCGCACGAAGTCCGCGGGACCTTTAACGTGCTTTTTAATGTCGGGCCCGGTGTGCTGGCGCTTGCGTTCGGTTACCCGCTCGCGTTTTTCGGCGCGCTTTCGGCCGTGCTCTCGGACACGGTAAGCAGCGAGATCGGGCCGCTTTCCAAGCACAAGCCGCGGATGATTCTTGGGTTTGCCAAGGTCGAACCGGGAACCGATGGGGCGATCAGCGGACTCGGATTGCTTGCGGGAATCGGGGGCGCGGGACTCATGGGTCTTTTTTATTCGCTGGCAACGGGAAACTGGGCGATGGGCGGAGTCGTGTTGGTTGCGGGCGTTTTGGGAAATCTGGCGGATTCGGTGGCCGGCGCGCTCTTGCAAAAACACGAGGCCGTGACGAATTCGGAAGTCAATTTCATTTGCGGGCTCGCGGGCGGCGTGGCGGCCGTTTTGATCGCAAGCGCGCTTGGAATCTAAAATTCCGCGATGCGAATCACGGCCTTTTGCCATTTTTATGCGATCGGGGATTGGGCAACGCGTGATTAGGTTTTGATTTGGGGCGGGTTGATGCCCGCATGGGTTGTCAGGCCTTTTTGAAATCCGAGTCCGAGCGAGTAGCCCGCGCGCGTGAGAATGTCAAAGAGCGAGACTTCCTTGTGCGCGTATGCGAAGGCTTCGGCGCCGGGGGTGTCCGCAAGTTCTCCGGCTTTGGCGACGGCGTCGTCGAACGAGCCGGTTTGGTCGATGAGACCGGCCGAAAACGCTTGCTCGCCGGTCAGGATGCGGCCGTCGGCGACCGCGTCGAGTTGTTCTTCGGACAGATTGGGCCGAAACGAGAGAACGTCTCGGCGAAAGTGCGAATAGGCCTGCTCGAGCACGACTTGAAAGAGTTCGCGTTCTTCGGGATCCATGTCTTCAAAGAGATTTCCCGAGGCTTTGTAGCGGCCACGCTTGAGGACCTGCACGTTGATGCCGTGATCGACAAGGAATCGTTCGAGGCTTGGAAAGACGGCGATGACGCCGATGGATCCGGTGAGAGAGTCCTCGTCGGCAACAATGTAGTCGGCGGCGGAGGCCACGTAGTAGCCCCCCGAAGCGCCGAGGTCGCCGATGTAGGCGACCACGGGTTTTTGGGCCGCGTAGACCGCGTACGCGATTTCCTTGCTTGCGACCACGCCGCCTCCCGACGAGTTGATTTCAAGCAGAATGGCGGAAACGCGGGGGTCTTTGTCGGCGTCGCGTACGTAGTCGGCGATCTCGCGGCTGGAAAACGCACTCGAGAATTCGTCGACGTCGGACGATATTTCGCCTTTGATCGGGATGATCGCGATGCGGTCGCCCGAAAGAAACGAGCGGCCGGTGGTGCCTGGGCTTGGGGCCAAGAAAAAGGCAAACAGGACGGCAAGCAAGAGGAGGAGGCCGAGGCCCGCACCGACAACCAAGAGTAGGGAGGGTGCGCGGTTTTTCTTTTGGGTTTCCATGATACGGGTTTTC
>JAANMU010000559.1_pt1 | contig 43901 bp, 31 predicted proteins | sample 7279701 | NCBI WGS metagenome assembly JAANMU01 (sample SAMN14094539, study PRJNA606508) | bioreactor metagenome | isolation source: A lab-scale SPAN reactor treating ammonium-rich wastewater day 57 | place: Ireland: Galway | collected 2017-03-13
TCCAACCCAGAGTTTAACCTGGGTTCTACCCTGTTCCCTTCATCCCCAGCGCTACACTTTTCACCTGCCCAGCGCTGCACTATTCATCTGCCGTTCACAGGCTCGAAGTCTTCGGTGCCATCTGACCGCAGTGGACCTGCACCAACAGTTTCTGGACGAACTGATGGGGCAGGCGATTCACGAAGCATTAGCAGAACGAATCACGACGGTTCGTGCCGACATGAGCGAGGCGGCCGGCCAGGGCCTTGGCAAGGCCGAAGTCGATAACTTTGACCACCGGGCGGCCGTCGACTTCTTCGACAAGCACATTCGACGGCTTGATGTCGCGATGGATGATGCCTTTCTGGTGGGCGTGCTGAACGGCCTCGCAAACGTCGCCGAACAAGCGCAATCGATGTTCGGGACTGAGCCGCTTGCGATCGCAGTAGCTGGTGATTGGTTCGCCCGGTACGTATTCCATGACGCAGTATGGTCGGCCGCTGGGGCTGGAGCCCGAATCGATAACGCGGGCGACGTGCGGATGATCCATGCGCGCCAGAGCTTCTTTTTCGCCGTCGAAGCGGGCCAGGACTTCGCGGGTATCCATGCCTTCGAGGATCATCTTGACGGCCACGTTGCGGCGAGGCGTCTGTTGTTCGGCCAGATAGACCACGCCCATCCCGCCCTGGCCGATCTCGCGGATGATCTTGAACTTGCCGGCGAGGATGGTGCCGGGACCGACGCCGGGTCCGCAGGCATCGAGATAGGCGGCGAGGCGTTCGAGATCGGTATCGAAATCGGGGTCGGGGCGGACGCAGCGGGCGTTAAGCCGCAGCAGGGGAAGGAGGTCGGGGAAGTTGGCAAGATCCTGCTCGGACGGCATGGACGCACCATCGACCAAAATCGGGATCACGCGATGCCCCGCGTGCAGGGCGAGTCTCGCTTCTTCGCGAACATGGTCGAGTTCGGGGCGCTGACGACGTTCTTGAAGTTCGTCCACCCAATTCTGGCCGATGACGATGAGAACGACGTGCGCGGAAGTGATCTCGTGTCGCAATCGGGCCGGGAAATCCTCGCCTGGCTTGAGGGCGACATGATCGTAAAAAATTTGCCACTGCGGCAGTCGGGCCGCCAAACGCTCGACGAGGGCCTTCACACTGCCGGGGCTATCGGCACGGCGGTAAGAAACGAACAAGCCGCTCATCAGGAAACGCTCGCTGCGGGAAGAGATGACGAGGGAATGCGATCGCGACGGAATTAGTACGCCGATTGAAAACCATTTTGTCCCCGGTGTAAGCAAAAAGAAAGCTAGTTGGCAGATCCCCATCATCGAGAGCTAAATCCAGGCCCGCAGCGTGTCATAAAAATGTGATGCCCGATAGCCATCCGGGGATCCGCCCCGCGGGTGCATTTTCCCTTGTCTTCCATCCGCACGACTGCGGGCAGGCCGCGTCTTTGCCACGGCACGTCTGACCGCGGGGCTCCCCCTGCTGGCGCTGTCTCTTCCTCTTCCTTCCCTCTCCCTTCTTGCTGGTTGGAGTCTCTCACCCATGACCGATGAACAATTTGTCCAGCGGCTGCAACCGGAACTGGCCAATCCCGCGCGGTGGCCGGAGGTGCGTGCCGTCGAGGATGCGGCCCTCCAATGCTCCTACTTCGGCTGGATCTTGATCCAGCGTGGTGGAACCTATTATGCCGACGGTCGCAGCAATCAACCAAATGCCGGCCGCCACTCACTGGGAACCTCCGAGCGATCGGAAGCTTTCAAAGCGTTGCCCCTGCTGGACCGAAGTCAAGCCGAGCGGCTCGGACTGGCACCCGCATCCGACCGAAGTCACTCGGCACTCGCCCCACTCGGCCTGTACCAAGGTCGTAAGCTCTACGAGGAGCATATCGCCCGGCCGAGGACTACCGGCGGTGTTCGGCCCTCCACCCGCAAACGATACCGGACGGTCTTCGACAAATTCTCGCTGTTCGCCGGACAACGAGGGGTGAAGGACTGGAATAGCGTCGACGCGATGCTGCTAACCGCCTATGCCAGCCACCTGGACAAGAAAGGGTATGCCGGCAAGACCCTGCAGAATGAACTGGTCACGCTCAAGCAAGCGTACAAGTGGTTCATCAAGGAGGGGCATCTGCAGGGGAAGACGCCGCTGGACCTCAAGATCCGCAAAGTGGAGAGCCAGCGGGCCTACTGCTGGCGGCCGGGCGAGGTCCGCGCCATCGTCGACCACTGCCAGGCGCGACCGAATCTCCGCTGGCTTCATGCGGCCTTGGTCGCGCTGGTTCACACCGGGCTGCGGATTGCCGAGTTGGCGTCCTTGCGCTGGAGCGATCTCGACCTGGAGCAGGGCATCCTTTCCCTGACGGATGAAAGCGGCCGGGGTGGGAACGCCGCACAGCGGCGTGAGCTCAAGAGTGGGCGAAGTCGGCAATTCCCCATCCACGGCAAGCTTTTGGAAGTCTTTACCGGGCTACAACGCCACTCCGACAGCTATGTTTTCCACGGGCCGCGTGGCGGCCGGCTCAAGCCCGACACGGTCCGCCGGGTCCTCGTCCGTGAGGTCCTCCAGCCGCTGAGCGAGCAATTTCCAGGGCAACCTGGGACCCAATCCTTCCAGGACGGGCGGCTCCACAGCTTTCGGCACTACTTTTGCTCGGCGTGTGCCAACAGCGGGCAGATCCCCGAACAGATGCTGATGACGTGGCTCGGCCACAAGGACAGCGAGATGGTCCGCCACTATTACCACCTGCACGACGAGGAGTCGCGGCGGCGAATGAACAAAATGGATTTCCTAGGTGGTCTCGGCGGACGGTCCGCTGAACCCCGGGATGGTGTTGAAGAGGGCGGTGCCGAGCCGGCAGCCTGAGGTACAAATGTCTGCTGATTGACCCAGTGATTGACCCAGTTGACTGGGTCAATCAAAACCGCCGTCGCAAGTGACTGCTAAACAATCACTTGCGACGGCGGCTCCTAAACAAGCGGAGGGCACGGGAGTCGAACCCGCAACCGGTTTCCCGGCACCACATTTCCAGTGTGGCCGCTAGCCATTCGCTTACCCTCCTCGACCATTGCGCGACTTCTATCCAGACAAATCCAGTTCTGCTTTGGTTCTGGTTTTGTCTGCTCTAACGGAGCCCTCGCAATGCCGTTCCAAGTTTAGCACACATTAGAAACTTGTTCCATCCGGTGTTCGCCACTCCACCAATCCGGAAATAGCCGCCGCTATCACCGCCCAAGCGGGCATTTGGAAAGGTTCGGCGAACATTGAGGCTTCTACTGCCAAGCGATCCCTGGACAACTTGGACCACGCGGCGTTCAATACCATTCCGAGGACAGCGGCCCGCGTCCGCTTCACCCAATTGGACTCGTGCCACGGAGTAACCCGCGTTGGCCGAATCGCCCCCTTCCTTACAAGCGAAAATGCATTCCAAGCAACGCCGCGAGAAGACCGGCAACGTAACGGTAGCCGTAGTGCAGATGCGATGCAGTTCCGACAAGGAAGCCAATGTTTCCAAGGCAGTCGAGCGAATCTGTGCTGCGGCCAAACAAGGTGCTGGTGTGGTTTGCTTGCAGGAACTGTTTGCCACGCCCTATCCGTGCCAAAGCGAGGATCATGCGCGTTTCACCTGGGCAGAGCCGATCCCTGGTCCGACGAGCGATCGCATCGGAGCCGCGGCCGCCGAGCACGGGGTGGTGGTGATTGGTTCGCATTTCGAACGTCGCGCGGCAGGGCTTTATCACAACACGGCGGCGATTTACGAAACCGACGGTTCCATCGCCGGGATGTATCGCAAGATGCACATTCCCGACGACCCGTTGTACTACGAAAAGTTTTATTTCACGCCGGGCGACCTGGGATTTCGCAGTATTCCGACCAGCCAGGGCGAGATGGGAACGTGCGTTTGCTGGGACCAGTGGTATCCCGAAGCGGCGCGATTGACGGCTCTGGCCGGGGCCCAAGTGCTGTTTTACCCTACGGCGATTGGCTGGTTGCCCGACGAGAAAGCCACCTATGGCCCTAGTCAACATACTGCCTGGGAAACGATGATGCGGAGTCATGCCATCGCCAATGGAGTATTCGTGGCCGCGGCGAATCGCGTCGGCAAGGAAGGGGAGATCGAATTCTGGGGCGGTTCGTTCATTTGCGATCCGTACGGAAACCTGCTTGCCAAGGCTTCGCACGACCAGGAAGAGATCCTGCTGGCCGACTGCGCACTCGATTTGATCGACACCGCCCGAACACATTGGCCGTTTTTGCGTGATCGGCGGATCGACGCCTACGGCGACCTGACACGGCGGTTTCGAGACTGACGGCCGCGGCTTCACTGAGTTCGTGGGCGTCGCTGCCTGCCTCGCAAACGCCTCGACTGGCTGTTCTTTGCCCACCCGAATTACAGCATGCGTCGCGGATATTTGAAATTTTCGCGAACAGCCAACACTCTGAACCAGAAGGCAACGCACGATTACTTTCGACAAGGTGTCGCTGAGAGGCTCAATCTACCGGTGAAAGTCATACCAAGTGCAGACTTTACGCGCGGCGATGCGTTGCACCCTTGCGACTCGGCTCCGAAATGTGGCAGCACACTTACTTTTGGCGGCATAGAAATTGCCGTCAGAAGCCCATAACGTTTCTTGCCCACGATTTCGACATGCCGCAGGGAGGACTGATATGATTCCCGACACCGTGAACCGCGTACCCGACAATACGGACAGCAAGTTCAACGAACAAATCTGTCGCGAAATGCGCCAAAGAGTCGCACAGTACGCGGCGGCCGGTCCCGACGCAATTGAGAAACGGTTGCGAGAACTGGACCAGGAGTGGGACATTGAACGAACGTTGGAGGCAAATGCCGCCACAGCGTGCCTGGTGGGCTTAGGATTGGGCGCCTTTGTCGATCGGCGTTTCTTCGCCTTGCCGGCTGTAATTGCCGGTTTTCTGTTGCAGCATGCCGTTCAAGGTTGGTGTCCGCCGCTGCCCGTGTTTAGGCGGCTAGGGATTCGTACCCAATCTGAAATTGAACAAGAGCGGTATGCGCTCAAGGCCTTGCGGGGCGACTTCGAGCAGGTCTCGTCGCCCACCAAAGCATCGCAGACGCGGCGAGTTGCCGAATCGCTTGCCGCAGTCGAGGGTCAAGGCCAATTGTAGGGCGCATTGGGGGACGCGAAATGCGCCGAAGTGGTTGGAGCGATGCATTCCTCACAATCGAGACGCGCTGCAGTACGCTTCTTGCCAGGTACCAAATGGACCGCGCGAGAGAATGTGGTTCTTGGTAAATTACCTGTGGGTCCATGCCATTTTCGGCAGAGACCAATAAGGGCAATGACATGCGTAGGAACTGGCTGACAGAAACGGATCGCATCGTCACGACCGATTGTCGCCTTCGCTTTCAAATGCTTACGCCAGCGACGGTCAGGAACTTACTCCGGTCTGACCAACGAGCCTTGCTGCTGTTGAATGGCGGACAGCATCCCGTCCCACAACCGTTTGCGAGCCTCAAGCGAACTCACAGCCGCTTCCGCGGCAATTCGCCACTTTTGCTCGTCGTGACCGCAGAGCGAGGTCATCAGTCGCGTTGCCATGGGACCGTGGTGGTCGCCATCGAGTTCGATATGGCGATTCAGGTAGTATTTGAAACGGTTTAGGCCGCCGTTGGCCGCCAGATTCAGTTCCGAGATGACTTGGCGGAAAACATCGGGCAACAGGTCTTCTCGACCAAACGTAAACGCCGAGGCAATGGCGCAGGGATCGTCTGATTGAATGATTTGGAAAGTGTGTTGCACAAAGTTGCGGACCGACTCCGGCGTCTCCGCGATTGCCAAAGCATCCTCAACCGAGCCACCTTCCCTGAGTCGCAAGATGAACCGATCGATCGTGACCGTGGAGGCTCCCGAAAGCTGCATGGCCTGATGGTACAGGTCGAAATGGCTGGCGTAACCTCCTTCGCCGTCGTCATCACACTCCTCCCCCAGCACGATTTCGTTCACAAATCGCGCTGCTTGACTGTCTCGCGGCGGCAGCCAGGGCACGTCCAGGCAGCAAATTCGTCGCTGCAACGCCTTGAGTAGCGACATGAAGTCCCAAACGGCAAACACATGGTGGCTCATGAACAGTCGCAAGCCATCCAATGTGTCGATTTGCTGGTAGATCGGATGATGCAGCAACTGGTTCCGCAATGGCTCGAGCTGCGTCTGAATCTCTTCGAAGTAGGACGGTTGCATGAGACGATTTTTCAGCATGTTGGTTGGCGTTTCCCAGATTTTATCCCGCCTTTCTTCAATGACCAGCCATGCCAACCCAACGAAGTCCCGAAATGCACCAGCCACCTCAGGCAGGCGACGTACGTTCTCAGGAAGCGACAGCAGGCGGTTCTATCGGGGCAGATGCGTTACCTAGAGCGAAGACTGGATTGCCACCCCTGGTTCGCGACGGTACTTTGGGGGCAATCGCAGCTTTCGCAGGGCCGCCTCCGACACGTAGGAGAGAGCGGTTCGCGCGTCCCGGGCAACGCTTCCGGTTGTTGGCATTTCGTTACACACGCCAGCCGCTACCGACGTTCGCCCGGCAAGCGGACCGATGCCGCGATTTCGATTGCCCGAAAGGCTGCTCGGTAGTCTTCAGGTCTCAAACGTGGAGGCGAGGTAGCCGTATCGCATCGGACGGCTGACCCAACTACATTAGATGTTTGCGGATGCGCGTCTTCGCAAACTGTGGAGTGGTTGCGAAGCGGAGCGACCTGACATCGGATTCGAAGCCTTCAATGTCAAACCATGGACCACGGCGAGTTGTGCTGAATTCGCCCCTTCTGGTCCCAACGAGAAGACCATGCCAATTACAATGTCATGCAGGGAGGGCAACGCATTGTCCTCTGTCCCTGGTTGGTTGCGTTCCAGGGTACCTCGCTTAGCAGCATGCATGTTGGCTGCGTGCCTGCTCGCGAACTTGATCCATCGGGCCAGTGCCGACGAAAAAACCGGAGTTGCCTTCTTCGAGCAGCATGTTCGCCCCGTGCTGGTAAAGCACTGCTACGCCTGCCATTCAGAAAAAGCAGAAAAACTGAAAGGTGGCCTGCTGCTCGATTCGCGAAGCGGCTGGCAGCGCGGCGGCGATAGCGGCGATGCGGCGATTGTGCCAGGCAAACCAGAGCAAAGCCTGCTCATTAGCAGCATTCGCCACGAAGGTGGGCTGGAAATGCCTCCGGGTACAAAGTTGCCCGCCGCAGACATCGCCAATCTTGCCGCTTGGATCAAAATGGGGGCTCCCGATCCGCGCGTCACGGCGCAGCCGCAACTCACCCGAGCCGACAAAACCTGGTGGTCTTTGCAGCCATTGGCGGCGGCGCCACCTCCCCTGGTAAAGGGCACTCCGTCGGCCTGGCAAGAGCACCCCATCGATCGTTTCATATACGCGCGTTTGCAACAGCAGAACTTGCAGCCCAATCCGCCGGCTGAAGCCCGGAGTCTCATCCGGCGGATGACCTACAACGTGATTGGTCTCCCGCCTACGCCAGAGGAAGTGGAGTCCTTTGCGAAGAACTATGCCCTGCATCCGCAGCAAGCCGTGGAAGACCTGATCGATCGGTTGCTGGCATCGCCGCATTACGGCGAGCACTGGGGCCGGCACTGGCTCGACGTAATTCGCTTTGGTGAGAGCATCGGTTTCGAACGAAACGTGATTATCGACGACTTGTGGCCATTTCGCGATTACGTCATTCAATCGTTCAATGACGACAAGCCTTTCAACCGGTTCATCGTGGAACACCTGGCCGGAGACGTTATCGGGAAAGACCAACCCGAGGTGGAGATCGGCAGCGCATTCCTGGTTGCCGGCCCCTACGATGACGTTGGCAACCAGGATGTGGTGGCCAAAGCCAACATCCGGGCGGCCACGCTTGACGACCCCATTTCTGCGACGGGTAGCGCATTCCTGGGGCTCACCGTGAATTGTGCCCGGTGCCACCACCACAAGTTCGACCCCGTGCCGACCGAAGATTACTACCGCATTCGCGCGGCATTCGAGGGCATTCAGCATGGTCGTCGCGTGGTCGCCAGTCCTGAAGAGCGTGCACAATATGCCGCGGCAACCGGTCCGCTCGAGCAACAGCGAGGGAAGGTGCTCGCCGAGCGGGATTCACTCGAAAAACAGCTCGAAATACGCGCGCGGGAGGAATTGCCACGCTTCGCGTTCGCCCGGCCAAAGGTCGACCCGCAATGGACCGAGGAACACTTCGACCCAGTGAAAGCGCGCCATGTCAAGTTCATCATGCATGCGCATACGGGCAATCCCAAGAGCGCGGTCGGCTCGCGGTTGGTGGAATTCGAAGTTTGGAGCGCGGGAGAAAACTCGCAAAACGTGGCATTGGCAAGTCGGGGCGGCCTCGCCCAGGGCCCCAAGTCTGCCACAGCGGAAGACTTCCCGGACGCCTACGGTCCCCAGTTCACGAACGATGGCTTGTTCGCCGAGCAATGGTTCATTGGGTCGCCAGCGGAACTCACGGTTACATTGCCTTTCCCACAATCGATTGACCGGATCGCGTTTGCCAATTCCCGAGGGCTTAACGTTCAGCGCCAAGGCATCCAGGGTGAAACACCATGCGAATACGAAATTCTGGTTTCGCTTGACGGTCGGGCATGGACCACGGTGGCTAACAGCCTCGATCGACAACCCTGGAGCGAAGCCCACGCCCTGGAGCAGGCGAGGCAAAAAGTGATCACCGCGGAGGAAAGGCTGTCGCTAGCCAGATTGGACGGCGAATTGGCCAACATCGATCGGCATCTTCGAGCCGTTCCACCACTGCGGCAAGTTTGGGTTGGCAACCACGTTCAACCGAACGCGCCCACACAAGTTCACCAGGGGGGCGATCCGATGAAGCCTGGCGAGGTTGTGACGCCCGCGAGTTTGAGCGTGCTCAGTGAAGTTCTCCAGCCCTTTGAACTGCCGATTGATGCCCCCGAGGGCGAACGCCGACTGGCTTTAGCCCGCTGGATCGCCTCGGACGACAACCCATTAACTTCCCGCGTGTTGGCCAATCGCTTGTGGCAGTATCATTTTGGCGTGGGCATCGTGGACACGCCAAGTGACTTTGGCTTCTTGGGCAGCCAGCCCACGCATCCCGAGTTGTTGGACTGGCTCGCCGGACGACTTATCGCCCTCGGATGGCGGCTTAAGCCGCTGCATCGCGAAATCCTGTTGTCGCAGACCTATCGTCAATCCTCCGCCTTTTCGGCTGCCGCCGAGGTAGATCGGGATTCACGGTTGCTGTGGCGATTTCCGCCCCGGCGTCTCTCCGCCGAAGAAGTGCGCGACACGATCCTGAAGGTCTCCGGCAAGCTCGACACCCGCTTTGGCGGTCCCGGTTTTCGCCTCTACAAGTTCACGCAAAACAATGTTTGCACGTATTTTCCGCTCGACCGACACGGCCCCGAAACCTATCGCCGCGCGGTGTACCATCAGAATGCCAGAGCAAGCGTGGTCGACTTGCTGACCGATTTCGATTTTCCAGATATCGCGTTCGCGGCACCCGTTCGCGCCAATACCACCACACCCCTCCAAGCATTGACGTTGCTTAACCACAAGTTCACGCTCGAGATGGCGGCGGCATTAACAAACCGCGTGTCGCCCGACGGACGGGCGCATCAGTCACCCACGGTAATCGATCGCATGTATCGTTGGACGCTGCAGCGCACGCCAACACAACAAGAACGAGAGGCGGCAGCGGAACTGATCCGGCAGTATGGAGCGCCGGCTTTGGCTCGGGCCATACTCAATCTGAACGAGCTAATCTATCTGGACTGAAATCCCCATGACCACACCTGGTTGCGCTCGAACCCGCCGCGACTTTCTCGCCGATATGACCAACGGTCTGGCCGGAGTGGCGCTAGCCGCGCTCACAAGCACGACTGGCGCAGCCGAGGAAAGATCGCCGTCGTCTGCTCGCCTGTCGCATCATCCTCCGAAGGCGAAACGCGTGTTGCAGATTTTTTGCCCCGGGGCGGCGTCGCACGTTGATCTTTGGGATCATAAACCTGCACTCGAAAAACACGACGGCACGCCACTGCCGGGCGCCGAAAACGAGGTGTCCTTCCAGGGAAAGAACGGAAATCTGATGCGCTCTCCCTGGCCTTTTCGGCCTGCGGGAAGGAGTGGAAAGATGATTTCTTCCCTGCTTCCGTACATGGCCGCCCATGTGGACGACATCGCGTTCATTCATTCCATGACCTCGCGAAGCAATACGCATGGGCCGGGCTGCATTTACATGAATTCCTGTTTTACACGGGAAGGATTTCCCAGCGCAGGCTCGTGGGTCAGTTATGCTCTGGGCACGCTGAATGATAATTTGCCCACTTACATCGCCATTCAAGATGTGCGTGGCGAGCCTCCGAACGGCAAAGCCAACTGGAGCAACGGATTCTTGCCTGCCCAGCACCAGGCCGTATCCATTTCGGCCCACAAGGCCTTGCGAAACCTGGCAAGGCCCGCTGCGATCAGCGCCGACGAAGATCGAGCAACTCGGGCCTTCGTACGATTGGCCAATGAACAGCATGCTGCTGCGCATGCCGGCAACGATCAACTCCTGGCGCGGATTCAGGCGTACGAACTGGCTGCCCGCATGCAGCTCGCGGCGCCCCAGGTGAGCGACCTGTCGCAAGAATCGCGGCAAATGCATGCCCTGTACGGCACCGAAGACCGCAATACGCTCAAGGCCGCCTACGCTCGAAACTGCCTGCTAGCGCGAAGATTTCTGGAACATGGTGTGCGTTACGTGAGTTTGTACTGCGCATCGCGGGCGAGCGCCGTCGATGGCCTGTTGAATTGGGACGCCCATAAAACCCTCAAGGCCGATTATGAACGGCATTGCCCGATCTTCGACCAGCCAACGGCTGCCTTGCTGTCCGATCTTAAACAGCGGGGTATGCTGGACGATACGCTTGTGCTTTGGTGCACTGAATTCGGCAGGATGCCAACCCATCAGGAAGGGACCGCCGGTCGCGACCACAACCCCGACGCCTTTACGTGTTGGATGATGGGCGCCGGCATCAAGGGAGGCATTAGCTATGGCGCCACCGATGACTTTGGCCGCCGATCGGTGGACCACGTCGCCACGGTCTACGACTATTACGCCACCGTGTTGCACCTGCTAGGACTTGATCACGAAAAACTGACATTCTACCACAACGGGGCCAACCGCCGGCTGACCGACGTGCATGGTCATGTGATCCACGATCTGCTCGCCTGATCGGCAATTGTGGTTCGCGCATTGTGATTGGCTGGTATCGGCCGGTCCACGTTGGCATTCGTGCCGACGCACCGATTGGATGCAGCACCCGAGTCAGCATCCACGATGCTGAAACAGTTGGCGCCAGGCGCCCCGGCTTGTGTTTCTGTCCACAGCAACCGCAAGTCGCGCGTCCGTGGATCTCCACTTTCGCCAATCAGGAATTTCTGAAACCAAGCAACAGGTAGGCCAGGGCCGTGATCAGCATCGCGATGCCCACGCCCGGCCAAGTGGAGATTCCAGCCTCTGCACTCTGGATCATTCGCCCCCACGCAGGGCGGCGGCAGGTATTGCCGGCGGTAATGAACACACAACGGCTGCGCTGGCTTATGGCAGCCAACGTTGGCCATCGTCCGCGCAGGGCATGGGCGCCACGCATCAGGGGTACCAGAAGATCGCCGGCGGGAATGGAAGGCAACCGCAGCTTGAAGAATGTTTTCGAGATCCAAATAGCGGACCAAGCTATCGCTCCGGCGAGCAGCATCGGCCATATGTTGGACCAGGCGATCGTGGCAGTCATCGCATCCCAGGCGTTTTCCATTTGAAATGGTGGAGGAATTATCCAGACGCCGCCTGCGACAGCCAGCAACAGGATCAGCCAAGCGGAAACCATGGTGGAAGCAGACGGCGCGTGGGGCTGCTCCCCGCGCGGCCATAACACGAACAGAAATCGGGCCATCAACAAGGCGGTACCTACCGTCGCCACGGAAATAGCCCCCTCAATTGCGGAGGTCCAGGGTTGCGGCAACGAACCGAGCGCATATTTCAACGAGGTCTTGCTAACTGCGCCCATCGTGAGCGGAACGCCAACCATCACCAGCGCTGGGAAGATCAGTCCTGCTTGCCAAAGCCGGCATCGCCAGCTATTGCCGCGGGCGTGGTGCGCTACCCCCACGCTCAAAAACAAGCAGCCTTTGGCGAGCCCGTGATGGAATGCATAAATCATCACGGCCGGCGCGATGGCGGCCCACGACTGGGGAACCAGCAGTCCGGCTCCGACGCCGAGCGTCAACAGCCCCATCTGGCTGATGCTCGAATATGCCAGCACAGTCTTGGGATTGCTTTGGGCAACGCCAATTGCCACACCATAGAATGCTGTGACCAGCCCCAACATCAGGACAACATTTCCCCACTCGGGCAGGGCAGCATCTCCCCAGGGCAGGAATCGGAGCCAGCCGAGCAGTCCGGCCTTGATCATGGCGCCGCTCAGCACGGCGCTTGCCGGCGTAGGAGCGGCTGGGTGGGCCAATGGCAGCCAGACATGAAGCGGCAAAATACCCGCCTTAATGCCAAGTCCAACCAAGAACAAGCATGCAGTCAGGTAGAGGAAAGGGGACTTGGCGAGCTGTATTCCGCCATCATCATACAGCAGGCTGCCTCGTGCCCCTGTTGCCATCAGAATGCCCATGAACAGCACAACCTCGCCGACCACGACAAGCACCATATAAACTCGACCGGCGCGAAAGGCGTCCGGAGTGCGTGCATGGACAATCATTCCATATGAGGAAAAACTCATGATCGCAAAAAACAAGTAGAAACTCGCCATATCGCTGGCCAACACCAGCCCCAGGTTCCCAGCCATGGTGAGTAGGAAATACCGCCAAAAGCCCTGAGCGCGCGGGTCGTCTGCCATGTAGCCGCGCGCATAAACGCCCGCCAGAAGCCACAGCAACGAGGTGAATAACAAGAAAATTCGGGCTGTTCCGTCCAAGCCCAGGTGCAATTGCAATAAGATCCATGGAACATCGACGGAGCTACCGGTCTCCCCGAAACATGCCAATGCCAAACCCGGTGCTGCAGCAAGGGAAGCCAATGACTGCGCCCAGCGGCGCCGTTTGGAGCCAAGGAGCATGACACTCAGAGCCAGGGGAACGACAATCGTGATTAGTAGTGGCGAAACCCTGAAGTTGGGAAGGACGGGGTCGGCAATCCAGCCAGGATTCGGGGCAGCGAAACCATAATTTCGTTCCACGATGAGCGAGGCCCATTGCAAAGGGCTGAACGGTATGCCCGCCCCCAGGCCCACAGCCAAGGCAGCGCTCGCGGTCGCCAGCGGTGGCAGCAGCAGCCCCCACTTGGTTTCCGCGCCGCGTGGCGATGGTTTGGCCGTCCACTCTCCGTTCGGCTCGCAAAACCAGGCGATGTAGAGGATCGGCAGGAAGTATGCCGCATTGAGTGCGGTGCTTGCCGCCAATACCAAGAGAACCCAGGTTTGCGAGGCTTCGATCGCTCCGGCGCCGAGGTACCATTTGCTGATAAAGCCGGCCATGGGAGGAACGCCCATCATGCCAAAGGCCCCCAGCGTAAACGCTGCCATGGTCCAGGGCATGCGGCGGCCCACTCCGTGCATCTCGCTGACCTTATGAATCCCGAGCGTCTCGGCCAGGTTTCCGGCGCAAAAGAAGAGCGTGATCTTCATCAACCCTTGATGGACAAGATGCACCACGCCCCCGATGGTTGCCGACGGACCGACCAGGGCTACCCCCAGGGTGACGTACGAAACCTGACTCACCGTGGAGTACGCCAATCGTTGCTTGAGGCCATCCTGGCGCAGGGCCCTCATCGAGCCATAAACGATCGTTGCAGATGCCAGCGCCACCAGCGGTAGGTTTAGTCCCAGTTCTTGGGTAAGATCGATTCCATATACGTCGTATACCAGGCGGACGATCCCGAAAGCTCCGGCCTTGACCACCGCCACTGCGTGCAGCAGAGCGCTCACCGGCGCCGGCGCCACCATCGCCTGGGGCAACCAGCCATGCAGTGGAATCAGCGCGGCCTTCACGCCCAGTCCGGCGACGATTACCGCGAAGAGAAACCTGAGCGTGCCGTAATGCTCTGCACCAACGGCAGCCAGCGATGCGCCGCCATCAAACTCCACTGCGGGCACAAGCGTATGCAGCCAAACCGCGCCCAACAGCAGCGCCGCCCCGCCCCCCAAGGTATAAGCGAGATAGACTCGCCCTGCTCGAAGCGAGGTTTCGGTTTCTCGGTGCACTACCAGCGGATACGTGGAGAGCGTCAGAAACTCGTAGAACACCACAAACGTCAACAGATTGCCGGAAAGCGCGATCCCGACCGTGGCACTCACGCAGAGGCTGAAAAACCCGAAAAATCGCCGTCGATGCGGTGAACCTTCCAAATAGCTGATGGCGTAGATCGTGGTCACAAACCACAGCAACCCGGACAGCGTGACAAAGAACATTGCCAGAGCATCTGCCCGGAGAACCAAGTCCAGTTCCGGCAACAACGAATAGCGAAACTCATAACGCTGGTTGTGGAACACTCCCCAGAGCATCACCCCGATCAACACCAGTTTCAGCGTGGCTCCAGACAAGTTGACTAGGGTGCGGGCTCGAACCTGCTGCTCCCGCATCAGAGCGATGATGGCGGCCGGCACTAGCGATGTCAGCAGCGTCAGTAGGGGAAGAGAGTTGCTCCAGTTCACGGCGTCGCCTCCCGCTGCTGCACGGTCACCGACCACGGCGATCCAATCTTCACCAGTCGAGCGACCGGTTCGGCAGCGAATCCCAGTACCAGGCTCAGCGTCGCAAGCCCGAGGGTGGTGTATTCCAAGAGGCGCGAAGGCCGGCGGTAATGCTGAATCTCGCCACTCGGTCGTACGAAAGCCGCCTGGAGCACGCGGAACAAATAAGCCGCGGCGAGCAAGCCGCCAACCACGATGATCACGGCCAGCCAATGATGGGAACCGGCAATCGCGGCCTGAAGTAACTCCCACTTGGCGACAAAGGCACCAGTCGGTGGAAGCCCCATCAGGTTCACGCAGGCCACCCCCATCGCCGCAAAAGTGATGGGCAAGCGCCGAGCCACCCCCGACAACTCGTGAATCCGGTCGTGCCCCGCCGCCAGAAGGATGATTCCTGCCGCCAGGAACATGGCCCCCTTGGCACAGGCATGGGCCATAGCGAACAGAACACCGGCGCTCCAGGCAATCAGACCGTTTTCGCTGGATCGATCAGCCAAGCCAAGCACAAGAAATAGATAGCCGAGTTGAGCAACCGTTGAATAGGCGACCAGCAATTTAAGGCGTGCGGCGTGCAGCGCCTGAACCGATCCCCACACGATTGCGGCAGCCCCCAACGTCAGCGGGAGCATGGCGAATTGCCCTACCACGTCGGCCGGGAAGACTTCGAACCATAGCCGCAGCAGCATGTACAGCGAGCCTTTAATAACCAGGCCTGAGAGCACGGCGCTAACGGGCGCCGGAGCGCTGCTATGGGCGGGCGGCAACCAAAAATGCAGAGGAAACAGGGCCGTTTTTAGCATCAAACCGAGCGTCATCAGCAGCAATGCGGCCTCCAGCATACCCTCGGACGACGCTTGCCGGTTCAGCGATACCAGATCGAGCGTTCCATAAGCGCCGTAGATCACCACCACGCCCGCCAGGTACAGCAAGGAGCCCGCCAGGGCCGCCACCAGGTATCGCAGGGCCGCTTCCACCGCAACCCGCTTACGTGCCAGCACCACCAATCCAATGGCGGCCAACGTCAATAGTTCCAGCGTCACGTATAAGTTGAACAGGTCGCCAGAAAGAAACAGTGCGTGGAGCGCGCTCCATAGCAGCAGCCACAGGGGCCAGTACAACTCGCTTGGATGGTACCGCAGTGCCCCATCGACGGAGAATTCGCGGAAGTATCCCAAGGCATAGATGCATACAAAAGTCCCGACAACAGCCGACATCAACAGCATGGCGCAGCTCAAGCCGTCGGCCCGTAACTCAATCCCCAGAGGCGCAGACCAGTTCCCCAGTGCATAAACTTGTCGACCATGGTTTGCTACCTGCCACACGATTTTGCCCGTGGCGACGAGAACGATGAGCACCGTTGCCATGCCGATCCAGGCGGTGCCGAGTCTCCCACAGACAAACGCCGCGAGTGCCGCGGCCAGCGGCGCGACAATCGGCAGAATGAGCCAGCAACCAGCGGAAGCTTCAGGCATGGACTACCTCGAGCCGTCCGGATCTTCAAGAGATTCTCCCTCGACGGCCGTTGCAACCAGGTTGCGGTACAGCGCCAGTGCCAAAGCCGTGGCGCTGACGGCGACGACAATCCCGGTCAGCACCAATGCATGAGGCACCGGGTCCGGCGGTGCGTCCGCTTGCCGCTTGGCCAGGCTTACCAGTACCAAAAACAATCCGCTGCCTGCCATGTTGACGGCGAGAATCTTCCGGAGAAACTGCGGGCAGAGGAATACGGCGCTTATCCCCATGCTGAACAACACCACGCCTGTCAGGGAAAACGTTATCGTCGATGTCATGGGCGCGCCTCCCCAGGAACCTCAACACGCGATGATCCGTTCGAGGAAACCTGCCCGGCAATCATGCCGCGGGGCGACACGGCGTCAAACAGCATCATGAGCGCCAACGCCAGAGAAACAGTCAAACTGGTCTCCACCAGCAGGATCGAGGCGCCCGCCCTGCTATATGGGTATTCAAGAAACTTTCCACCTCGGACAACACCAAGCAATCCCACCAGTAGAAAAACCGTCAACCCAGACACCAGCAGGAAACGCCACCGACGACGGTGCCCGCGGGGAAGTTCGGTGCCGGAGATGGAAAGCAGCACACCGCCGGCTGCCAATAATGCCGCGGCTTGAAATGCGCCGCCGGGAGCCTTGGAGCCAGACCAAAGCAAATATACCGCGACGACACCAACGACGGGCACAATCATCCGCACGAACGTTGCCAACATGGGCCCCGGCGGCGGGTTGTTGCTGCCGACGCCGGAGACTGTCGCTAGCGGAGCCACGGCCAATACCGCCAATAAAACCACCACCACTTCCAACAAAGTGTCGTGAGCTCGAAAATTGAGCAGCACGGCCGTTACCGGGTGGCTGACCCCGCTCTGAGGTAGCATATCGTCGACCGCAATGCGCGGTGCTGCGGAGTCGTTGGCGAGAGGCATAACGACGTCGGCCATCCATAGTGCCCCGCCCCCTGTCGCCACGCACAATACAATCAGGATTCCGACCGTACGCCCCTGTTCCCAGCACGTAGATCGCTCTGGTTCGTCTCGACGGGGGGCCTCCCAGTCTCTGTCGATCGCGCGAGGGGGATGCGTGGCTGCCAGTGTATTGAGAAGCAATGCGCCCGTTAAGCCCGCGCCGATGCCTGCCTCTGCCAGAGCCACGTCAACTGCTCCCAGCCGGCACCAGGCAATCGTTAAGAGCAGTCCAAATACGATAAACAACACCACGGCCTGGAACAGGTCGGGAGCAAAGAGCACGCGCAGGGCAACACCGATCAACATCAAAGCCAGCGTGAAATCGAACCATGAAAGGCTGTCAATCATCACGCGACCTCCCCACCTGAATGCCTCCCTGCATGGCGGCCTGGGCAATGAGGTGGCAACAGGTTGTGCTCGCCGCCAGAACCAGTCCCCATATCACAACGAGCTGAGCGACAGCCAGCCACGACTCAGCTTGCCAGGAAAGCCCCAAGACCACGAGTCCCAATCCGAGATTGTCGGCCTTGGTAATGGCATGCAGTCGGGTGTAAACATCCGGAAACCGCAGCAAACCGATGGTTCCGGCAAAAAAGAACAAGGCGCCTCCCACCAACGCCGCCAACGAACTCAAGTCAGTTACGTTCATCTCTGGCGTTCCTCCATGCCATCTAGGGAAACCCAGCCCCGCCGTACAAATGCGATCGTTGAAATTGCCGCCAACAGTGCCAGCACTAAAGCCACGTCGCGAAGCACCGGCGCGGCAAGGCCTTGAGCCAACAGCAACAGTACGGCCGTGCCTGTCGTTCCGAACAGCAGCGTGGTGAGCATCCGGTCGGGAGCCGAAGGGCCTCGCCACAGCCGCACGAATCCCGCGGCCATGTTGAGCAACAGAAACAGGGCCATCCCCAATGCAAATTGGTTCACGACGCGTCTCCTTGCTGGGGGAGATCCAGTGGGTGTCCGAAAATAGAGGCGACGCGTTCCTCCAACTGTCTCAGTGCCATTCTCGACTTTTCTTCGTTCGCGAGAATGTGCACCTGCAAGACTTGCCCGTTCCACGTAGCGGCTAACGTGCCGGGCAGCAGGCTCAGCAGATTGACGTAGCACACCCGGGCAGGGCCTTCCGGCGGCAAGCGGAATGAATAATGGCAAACGGTGGGAGCGATCGGTAATCGCCAATGCAGTGCCCGCCAGGCGACATCGCAACTTCCGGCAAACGATCGCCACACAAAGAACGGGATGAAGGTCAACAACCCCCACGGGCGAAACGTCGCGGTGGGAGGTCTCCACGGATAAACGCGCCAAACCGAGAAAAGCACGATCGCCGGCCCTCCCATCAACCACGATGCCGGATCTCCCGCCGCGAGAATGTACCACAGCAACGTGAGAGCGGACGCCCGCGCAAGAATGTGCGTGATCATGGTGTCGGGATGTCCCTTGTGCTGAATTTGGAGTCTGCAGCCCAGTGAACGTCGCCAGACGGCAAAACACGAAGCCGACCGCAATATGCTGATTGCCATCGGCAAAAATCAGTTATTACTGGCACCGATGACTTCCCAGAACGACCAATAGAACCCTGAAATTGCGGGCCAAGTGTTCGCAGCGGCAAGGGAAGTTTCCTCCCAACTCTGCGAGATCATGTTGCAAACGTTTCCTCGCGGTGATGGCCGAAATGACCTGATCGTGGCCACGGTACTCCCTTTCGTTCAAACGGGCATGCCGCGGGGCGTTGTACCGCCTGTGAATTCGCTTCAGCCATTGTCAAATCGGACCAGCAACTGCGATTCGTCGGCATGGATCCCGGTTTACACGAATGACGCGGCGACGGCATTCGATAAGTGCACCAGGCGCCACGGCGCCCGGGCACGAAGGTAATTCGTAAAGATAAGGCAAAACCCTTGCGTGTCCGGATCCATCCAAACCACGTTGCCTGCCGACCCGGTGTGGCCAAACACCCGCCGGCTCAGTAAGTCACCCCAACTGTCCGGCCTGCCCAGGTGATTCAGCCGCCATCCGAGTCCCCACGGCTGTGTGCGGCGCACCCTTTCTGGCAAATCGGGCAGATCGTTTAACCGGTTCGTGGTCATCATGCGAACCGCCGAGGGCGAAAGCAGCCGGAAATCGCCCCATTTTCCGCCGCCGAGCATCAGAGCAGAAATCACCGCGTAATCTTGAGGCGTGCTGAAAAGACCACCGGCTGGCGAACCGAACTCTTGCCAATACTTGCTATTCCAATTCCCTGGATTGCCGACCTGGTAGTCAGGCAGCGTCGTGCGCACCAACCGCTCGCGGGTGAAACCTTGCGAGCCCAAGCCTGTCGATTTTAGTCCCAGCGGCTGGAAGATCTCCTCTCGCACGAAATCGTGGATCGAGCGTCCTGAAAGTCGCTGGACGATTTCGGCAACGAGGATCGTGCCTGAACTGGAATAACTGAACTGAGTGCCGGGCGCAAAGAGCAAATCGGTCTTGATGACTTCTTCAATGAACTTATTGAGCGGCGCGTGTTGACCGCGCAACTCGGCGTTGCTTGGCAATTCATCGGGAAGCCCCGAAGTATGCGTGAACAAATGGAGAACCTGCACCGCTTCCTTACCCTGTCCGGTGAATTCCGGAACATAGCGCGTCACACGATCGCTAAGATTGAGTTTTCCACGCTCCACGAGCAGCATGCCCGCCAAAAAGATCACCGGTTTGGTGACCGATGCCATGTAGAACATCGCGTCGTCGCGAATCGGCTCGGCGTCGGGCTCGGGCCCTTGCCGGCCGAAGAGCCGCGGGGTAACGGTTTTCCCAAAGCGGCCAACCAGGATCGCCCCGCCCGGAACTGGCGCGTCTGGTCCGGTCGTCCATTTCTCCATCAGATCGTACGCAGCCTGAAGCCTTAACGGGTCGATCCGAATTTCCTCGGGCTTAACATGAGGCAAGACCGACGCCTTGCTTTCCCGGGGGAATGCGCTCCAAGCCAACGCGGCCCCGCCGCAAACCGCAGCCTGTCGTAGCAAATTCCGGCGAGAGAGTTTGGCTCGTATAATCATGCGTCGATCCCGTGGCGACCGTTGCTTACCTGTGAGTCTTGGTCATTGTGTTTAACCGGGACGCCCAAGTCCAGCACGTTGCGAAACCCGGATTTGGCTTGTCGGGTTCTGTGCGATAGGATCGCAGCCACGCTTACCAAATCAGTCGAAACCAGGAGAACCCCATGCGCAGGCTTCGTTATTTCGTCATGGCTATTGCACTTCTCGCGTGCTGGGGGGCAATCATCGTTTCCGAGACACGGGCACAGAATCCTCCGCCCCAGCGGCCGACGCTGCCCAAGGGCTTTGTTGCGGAGTACGACGTGAAGTACGTGCCGGACGGCGATGCGGCGCAATCGCTCGATATCTATTTCCCCGAAACCCCGGCCGACAAACCACTGCCGTTGCTTATTTGGATTCATGGCGGAGGCTGGAGCGGCGGCAGCAAGACACAGATGCCGTATTTGAATCAATTGCAGCGAGGATACGTCGCCGCCAGCATCGAATACCGATTCAGCCAAAAGGCGAAGTTTCCCGCGCAAATTCAGGATTGCCAGGCGGCGATTCGCTGGCTGCGGGCCAACGCCAAGAAATATAGCATCGATCCAGACCGGATCGCCGTCGGAGGCGCTTCGGCCGGCGGCCACCTCGCGGCGCTCGTCGGGACAAGCGGCGGCAAGCAGGCGTTTCCCATGATTGGCGGCAATAAAGATCAGTCGGATCGCGTCCAGGCCGTTTGCGATATTTTTGGCCCCACCAATTTTTGGACGGTGATTGCTCAAGCGAACGAAGATAAGAACGTCAAGAACATCTTCAACTGGAACAACGGAGACCCCTACTCCAACCTGATTGGCGCCAAGCTTGGCGAAGACAAGGCGAAGTGCGACGCGGTGAGCCCGGTGCATTATGTCAGCAAGGACAGCCCGCCGTTCCTCATTCTGCATGGCGACCACGATGCGCTGGTTCCTTACGCGCAAAGCGTGGAATTCCGCGACCTGCTGGCCGAAGCGGGGGTGGAGGTCACGCTCCAGCGACTGCCTGGCGCTGGCCACGGCGGCCCGGCCTTTGCGCTGCCGGCAGTCGCCCAGCTTGTCAATTCCTTCTTTGACAAGCACCTCAAGGGAGTTGATGTGACACTCGAACCGCTGCCCGAAAGCGAAGTCACCATCCAGCCTACCCCCGTGCCTGCGTCGAAATGAGATCCTCCTTGGGGCAGACTGGGCAACGCCAAGATGCGGAAATGATTCCCGTCGTGGCAACAATCGGTGGACACCGTCGAGGGGTGAAAACAAGATTCCAGCGTACGCACAGTCACAAGACTGCGGACTTTACCGAACCGCATTCCCGTGGCCGCCTCCAATCCGATTGAGGGATCACCTTTCCATGAGAAACGTCCTCTCGCTGCGGCGAAACGCCGGTGGCTCTCGACGACACGATTTGCTGCGAAAATGTTCGCCTAACCCAAGTTCCCCAGGTGGGCTGAAATCGGCGAATTCTGAAAATTATTTCGGGGCCTTTCTGGCCGTAAGTTCTTTGGGGGTCGGGGCGAGGCGGCCGGAGCCTTTCCCGGGATCTTTCCAAACGCAATGTAGTGAGAAGAAGGCGTCTGGAATACGAAGGGCACCTGGCTACGATGCTCTTCGATGTTCATTCGTCAATACACCAAGAACGAAGACGGGACGCGCGTCGCTTATTGGGCCCTCGTCCAGTCGTACCGCACGGAGCGCGGGCCGCCGCAGCGGATCGTCGCCTGGTTGGGCAAGCTCGACGAGGCCGGGCGGCTAGGCGTGCGGCACGCTGCGGAGTCGGCCCAGCGAGACGATCGCCAAGCCAGGCCGGCCGCACGCGACCCACAGCAGTTTCTGTTTGACGACGACGCCCAACCGCCGGAACCCCAGTGGGTGGAAGTCAACGCCCGAGGCGTGCGGGTGGAGAACGTACGTGGCTTCGGCGGGCCGTGGCTGGCACTGGAACTGATTCGCCGGCTGAAGCTGGATGCGTTTCTGGAGCAGGTGCTGCCTGCGGGAAACGCGGCTGTGGCCTGGTCGCTCAGTTCCCTGATTCTCGTCGTGGCGAGGTTGCTCGAACCCTCCGGCGAACTCCACACGGCCGAGCAGTGGTATCCCAAGACGGCCCTGACGGAACTGCTGGGCGTTCCCGAAAAGCGTGTGGATGACAACCGGCTGTACCGCACGCTGGATGCGCTCCTGCCGCACAAGCAGGCCCTGGAAACACATCTCAAGAACCGGTTGGGCGAACTGTTCGAGCTCGAGTACGACCTGCTGCTGTACGACGTGACGAGCACGTATTTCGAGGGGCAAGCTGCCGCGAATCCGCTCGCCCAACGCGGCTATTCGCGCGATCAGCGCAGTGACTGCAAACAGGTCTGCATCGGGCTGGTGGTCTCCCGCTACGGCATGCCGCTGGGCTACGAAATCTTCGCCGGCAACACGGCAGATGTGACCACGGTCGAGCAGGTCGTCACCACCATGGAAAGCCGCTACGGCAAGTCCGATCGCATCTGGGTGATGGACCGCGGCATGGTGTCGGAAGAGAACATCGAGTTCCTCAAGGAGGAAGGCCGCCGCTACATCCTGGGCACCACCAAGTCGCACCTCAAGAAGTTCGAGCAGCCGTTGCTGGAACAAGACTGGCACACCGTGCACGAGGGCGTCGAGGTGAAGCTCTGCCCTGCGCCTGACGGCGGCGACGAAACGTTCATCCTCTGCCGCAGCAGCGACCGCCGGAAGAAAGACGAAGCGATCCTGCGCCGCTTTGAAGAGAAGATCGAATCGCGTCTGAAGTCGATGGCCGCCCGCTGCCAGAAGCAGCACCGCAACGTGCAAAAGGTGGAGCGCGAGGTCGGCCGGTTGCTTGGCCAGAACACCCGGGCCGCCGGCCTGTTCGAGGTTGAAGTGCAAGCCGATGAGCAGGGCCATGCGAAGCTCACCTGGAAAAAGATCGCCCAACGGACCGACTGGGCCACGCTCAGCGCCGGCTGTTATCTGCTCCGCAGCAACGTCCGCGACTGGAGCGACGAAGAACTGTGGAAGGCGTACATCCAACTGACGGAAGCGGAAGCCGCCTTCCGGATCCACAAAGGCGACCTCTCAATCCGCCCGATCTGGCACCAGAAGGAAGACCGGGTGCGAGCGCATATCCTGGTCTGCTTCCTGGCCTACGTGCTGTGGAAAACGCTGGCCCAAACCTGTGCCGCGGCGGGTCTCGGCGACGAACCTCGCCGGGTGCTCTCCGAACTCAGCAACCTGCACGTGATGGACGTGGTTCTCCCCACCCGCCAGGGCATCGACATCCGCACCCGCTGCGTCTCCAAGCCTACCGACCATCAGCAAATCCTGCTCGACCGGCTGGGCCTGCGGCTGCCCCGCCAAATAAAGCAAACGGCGATGTAGTGAGAAAACCGGAAACCCAACCCTTGCACCGCAACAACTTACGACGACCGCTAAGGAACTTGGGCTAAGCCGCTGCTCGCGCACCATGGAATGACGGATTAACCCCAAGCAAGCCTGAAGAATCCTCCAAAATCCGATCGGCCTGAGCTATTTTTTTCAACTTCCGGGGAGCTTGGGCAAGCAGCGCGTGTAGATGAACCTGCCGTTGCAAAACCATCGCCGATTGATTCCATCGATGGCAGTCTGCTGATCGCCTCTTATGCGCAACCGGGACGATTGACGGTTACAACTGCGTGGGATTGGGAGCGTCGCCGTAGACGTCCTTGGGGTCGAACACTTTTTCTTGTTCGGTGAATCGGAGACGGTGTCCCGCGGCTTTGCCTTCTGCCCCAATAGGTACCGTGCGGTAGAAACACGAACGATAACCGACGTGGCAGCTTGCCCCGCCGGCGACTTCCACGCGCAGCCAAACGCAATCCTGATCGTCGTCAATTCGCAGCTCTTTCACGCGCTGGATGAGCCCACTGGTGGCTCCTTTGTGCCAGATTGCCTGGCGGCTGCGGCTCCAATAATGGGCTTCGCCTGTTTCGATGGTCTTGGCAAGGGCTTCGGCATTCATGTAGGCGTGCATCAACAGCTCGCCCGAGGTGAAATCAGTGGTGACTACAGGGATCAGTCCGTGCTCGTCAAACCGCGGGGCAAGTTCGTCGCCCTCCTCGACTTGTTCCACAGTTTTTCGAGGGCAAAATCGAACGTCGCTGCTCATTTCCAACAAACCTCATAATTTTCGGCGCAAATCGTTCCCTTGCCTTATGTTCATTAGTTTGGGCCAGCCGGTCAAGTAGGCAAGGGAGGTCGCCCTTGCGGTCAGGCTACGGGTGAATGTCCATGTCGATAGCCCCAATGACGTCGAAAAGTCGTCACAACCCAAAAAAAACTTGACGTACTCCATGTCTGTGGGGTAGCCTACCCCCCATCCTTTCTATTGCCGCGTTCTTCTCCGTCGCGGGGCATTTCATGAGATTTGCAACTCAATTAGCGTTCTTAGCACTCTGGGTCTTCACTGGCCCGGCATTCGCCCGCGATTGGACCGATCGCCAGGGGCGGGAAATCTCCGCGGATTTCGTTCGCGTGCACCAGGGCCAAGTGGTCCTAAAACGCGGCAGGCAAATCATGCAGGTGCCGTATTACTTGTTTTCTGCGGCGGATCAGGAGTTCGTTCGCAATGAACTCAAGAAACGCAACCAAGAGTACTTGTTAAACGGCGTGCCGGCCGAGCCGCCGGCGATTAACCCGAACGCAAACATTGAGAATCCTTTAAATCTCGAGAATCCTCCCGGAGCAGTGCCAACAGATGCAATCACCCCTCCGGTAAATCCTCCCTTGGGAGTGGTGCCGCCGCCTATCTTGCCCGGGGGCAATTCCCCGCCAAGTGCGCCGCCTGTCACCAACTCGCCGCTGTTTCCCAACGTAGGAACCCCGACCCCTAGCGCTGAGACTCCTACCTCGCCAAACAACGTGGGCACATACGATCCGTCCACAGGGGTCGTTCACAGTCCGCCGGCGTCCCCACCCACCTATCGTCCGGTCCAGCCCCAACCGACCAATACTGCCCCGCACCCCTCCGCGGTGCCACCATCCACCTTCGCACCGCCTCGCACGACGTACACACCTCCGCAATCGACATACACTCCACCGGTTACCACGGAAGTACCGGCGGAAGCCATGCCGGCCCCGTCCCCTTCCCACTATGGAGGCAATGCCTACTCGCACATGCAAAAAGAGTGCGGGCAATGCAACCGGCCTGTGCCCGGGAATCTCACGGCAGGTGACAAGTGCCCTCACTGTGGCGTGTATTTCGAACACGATACGACCAATGGAAAAACGTCGACCTCGGCTTTCTCCGGCAAGCGAATCGGCTATATCATTTCCATAGCCGTGTTCTTGCTGGTTGGCCTCGCCCGCTGGCTTGGCAGTTAGCACACTCCGCGAGGCCACAAGGGTACGCCGCCAGCTTAAGCGAACTTCGCCCAGCCGGTGACTCGGTGCAATCACTTGCGGGAATGAATACCCGGCGGGAGCCACGCGCCAGAAGTGGTTCCTGGCCACGCGATTTTCTTACAGCAGCGCCAAGCTCCACCGCGGTTCAACTGCCCAATCGCTTCCGCAATTCGCACAGGATCTCTTGTTCGAGATTCACGTCGCGGCCGAGCGGTATCCAGCCTTTGCGAATCGGCTGTTCGTCGACCACCTGTTCGAAACGCTGCAAAGAAAGTCCGTTGGTAAAGATGGCCGCGTCGGCTGCGGCGAACTGGGGCCGGCTGCAATCCTCCAGTTCCTTAAATACAGCCACTTCGATCAGGTATCCCTGGGCGTCGGGTACCATGCGGACCATAGCGCGGCGGCGAATGGATTGCAGCGTGCCTTCCAGTTTGTCGTAGGCGGTCACAGCGTCAAAACGGAACGGTTCCAAGAGAGTCGAGCCGACCTCCGGTCGCGTTTCCAGCCGTCCTTCGGTAAGCACTTCGCCGATTTGGCGCACAGGGTCCTCTCGCAATATCGTGAAGTAGTCATCGACCACATCCACGAGCACCTCCCAAACCAGATCGCGATTGCACGGCGGTATGCGCATCGGATTTTCGAAGGCCACGATGGGCGCGGGCGGTGCCGGCGCCAGCGAGTGTACCGCGCATCCCCAAGCACCACTGAGGGTCCACAAGAACCCCAGGACAACGATCGCGCGCTGCCATCCAGCTGCTTGCACGGCAATCAACACTCGCGAAAAGGAATCAACCCGAGCGGGAAAGACAAAGATCGACGGCCCCGCACGTATTACCGCGAGGGAAACGGTTGAAAGACAAGGGGAGGTAATGTGTCAATTTTGTCGGCCTGGAGCAAGGTCGAACTCGACACAAAAACGGCATTGCGCCGCTGTCGCCGCTTTGCCAGCTTGATGGCACAGCGATGAACCCTTAGGCGACCGACGCAGCCCTGCTCATTGGCAACCAGAGCATCTCACCGGGCTCTGGGAAAGCTCATCCTCGTGGTGCCTTGCCGTGGCAAAATAACCCAACGGAGCGGCAGCGAGGCGCTGAACTAGTTTACAGCAATTCTTGAATCGGTTCGCCGTTGCTGATCAAGCGCGAGACGTCGCTAGGAACACCGCGGGCCAGCCGCAGTTCGCTGGGGTCGATCAAAGTTTGCAGAATGGTCGCCACCAGATTGGGGATTTTGACCGGGTCGGTCAGCGGTTCGCTGGCGTCGCGCGTCGACTGGCCCACGACTTTCCCCATTTGCAGGCCGCCGCCCGAGAGAAGCAAGGGCGCCAAATTCCCCCAGTGATCTCGGCCGCCTTTCTTGTTCACCTTGGGGGTACGTCCAATTTCGCCGCAGCACACCAGGAGCACACGATTGCTGAGCCCGCGCTGGTGCAGATCCTCGATCAAGGCCGATACGGCATGATCGAACGGCAATCCCATGTAGTACATGCCTTCTTCGATGGTGGCATTATTCACGTCGGCGTGCATGTCCCACACAAAGCGCGTGGTTACGGTGACAAAGCCGCAGCCTGCCTCGCACAGCCGGCGCGCCAAGAGCAGCAATTTGCCCAAGTTTCGAGCATTGTCGGTGTAGTTGTTGTAGTTCTTCCATACGCTGCTGATTTGCTTGGGTTGCATCAGGGGCGCAGTGTCGTAGCGGGCAATCGTTGCCGCGTCCTCTTGCGACAGATCAAAGGCATCCGCCACGCCGCCCAAAATCGTGTCGAACGCCTGCTGGCGAGTGCGGTCCAGGCTGCCGAAATAGCCGCTGGAATCCATCGCCCAACGAACCTGGTCGAGCCGCGACAGCAAGCCTCGCCGATCGTCGAGCCGATTCATCGGCAGCGACAACTTCATATCTTCTTGCATGTTGCCGCCAGCCCCCGGCACAAATGGGGCATAAGCGCTTCCCAGGTTGCCTGACGACGTCAATTTGCCAAAGCTCGTTGTCACCGGCAGGGCATCGGCGTCTACCGCCTGCGAGAATAGGCCCACGTTGGTGGGCATCCCGCTCGTGGGATGGTTGATTCCGGCAATTCGGGAGTAAATCGAGCCGATGTTTGCCCCCAAGGTGTCGGGGCAAACAATCGGTTTGATGTCGTGGCTACTGTTGCCCGTGGCAAAAGAACGGACTACCGAAAGCTTGTTGGCGAGCGACGCCAGTTTGGGAAAACTGCTGCCAAAGGTGACGCCAGGCAAGCATGTGGGGACTTCGCCGACGACGCTTCGCACTCCGTCGGGCGCGGTCATTTTCGGGTCAAACGTTTCAATTTGGGTTGGCCCGCCGTGCATGAACAAGAAAATGACCGCCTTATCTTTAACGACTGGACCCAATTGCTGGGCCAGCGCCTTGGTCGCCAGCAGTTGCGGAAGACTCAATCCTCCCAATGCCAAGCTGCCTACTTTAAGAAAATCGCGACGGCCAAAGCGGCGGTCATGATCGCCAATCGTGAGCATGGCGGGTTCCTTCGGCGGGATTTTTGTGGGCAGGGTGGGAGTCGCACACTGGCGACACATTTTGCCCCCTTATATCAAAAGCTGTCCATGCGTTCAATCAGATTTCGGAACGCGTTTCTGACCGTCTGCGGGTGCCCAGCCGCAAATCCAGGCGGTTTTTCTCACCATGGCACGTTCCCGCGGGAATATCCGCGAACCTTAGAAATCGACGCCAACCGCTCAAGCAAACATCGGTGGCCCAGTTTCGCCGGTCGCCATGTGTCGGGGGAATTCGCTCGAACGTTGGCTACTTGGGCTCCAGGACCAGTTTTGCCAGTTCAGGGCGGCAGCGGTAGCGTAGCGGTGTTTTTCCAGAGATGCCCCGGCTTACGTGCATCTGCGTGGGTGGCAAATCGAAACTGCCAGCGGCATAGCGAACACCGTAAAAACTGGGGGAGATAATGGGACCTACGCCCGGCAAGCAGATTTGGCCGCCATGGGTGTGGCCGGCTAACATCAAATCGAATTGATTTTGTCGGGCCCAACCAATTTGATCCGGAGTGTGCGAAAGCAACAGCCGCAGTGAGGGAGGATCGTTAACATTGCGGGCGGGCACGGGAGGGGCCGGTCGGTACCAGGGGAGTTCGTTGCCAGCCAACAGAATCGTAGCGCCGCGATGTTCGATAGTGGCTACCTCCCCGCCAATGCAGCGAATTCCCCATTGGGCCAGGACGTCTCGCAGGGTGGGCAATTTTACCCGAAGGTCGTGGTTGCCCAGCACGCAGTAAACTCCCAGGGGCGCCTGCAAACGCCCTAAGGTTTGGGGAAACCACTCGACCAGTGACCGCTTGTCGAGCAGGTCGCCCGTGATGGCGATGAGGTCGCCGCGCACGTCGTTGGCGCGGCGGATCACTTCCTCGAAGTACTCACGCGAAATCTTTCCGGTGTAGTGCAGGTCGGACAGGTGAACAATGGAGAGTCCGGCCAACCGCGGATCGAGTCCCGGCACCTGGAATCGCTTCTCGCAAATCTCTAATTGCAGCGATTCGTTGCCTGGAACTCGAACGAGCCAGCCACGGAGGCCCGGCGCGGCCAGCGAAGTTCCCAGATGTCGCTGTACGTCGAGAATGGTTTGCCGAAACTCTGTGACGGTCGCCGGCAATTTGCGGGTGTAATAGCGGACCAGAAAGCCAGGCACCGAAAATAGAGCGATGACGAGGCAGACACCGCCATAAGCCAACAACCAGAGCGGCCAGTCGGCGGCCGTGATCGATCCCGGTCCGCCTTCGAACGATGCTGTCTCCCGCTGGCCTCCGATCAGCCGGGGGTACGCGATCCAACCACTGGCCAACAAGGGACCCGCGGCGGCAATGACCAGCGTGCCCAGGTTGATGGGTTTCTGCACCACTCGGGGGAGCCGAACGGCATTCGCGCAATTGTGGGCAAAGATCCACAGAGCAAAATGCCCTAACCCAACGAGCAAGAACACGAGCAGCAGCGACATCATGCGCTAAGGGCGGAAAGTGCTGAAGTTTCAATCGACGCCGTCGCCGGGGCCGCGGAGTTCCACGGCGAACTACTGGGAAGGTCACGCTTCAAGTCGCCTGAAGGACAGATTCATTTGTCCTTCTGCCCGCCGCGTGCCGGCTCAACTTTGGCGAACGGGACCGGGGGTCGTCAACACCAGTTCCACGGTTTGCAGCAACTGGTCGAGACGAAACGGCTTGTAGAGCACCGACTGCAACCCGGCCTGTCGGGCTTTCACCAGCGAGTGGGAAGGATCGTAGCCAAAGCCGGTCATCAGTACCAACGGCAGCGGATCGATGTGATTTTGCAACTTCTTGAGCAACTCGTAGCCGTTGAAGTCGGGGAGCCGAATATCGGCAATGATGCAATCGTATTGCTCTTCGGCGCTGGCGTTGCGCACCATGAATACGGCTTCACCGCCGTTGTGGGCCGTTTCGACTATACAGCCGTAACGCTCCAGCAAGGCGTGCGCGGCGCTGCGAACCGCTTCGTCGTCATCGGCCACCAGCACTCGCGCTCCCCGCAACAAGGGGCGGACTTCAGTTTGCCAGGGTTGCGGCAGGGCCGTACTGGGGGCCATTTTCTGGCCGACTTTTTGAATGACCTGTTTGATGTCGCGGGCGTTGCGCAAAATGCGCTGCAACCGGCCGACCACCTCGGGCTCGTGGCCGATATACCGTTCCATAATATTGACGGCTTCGTTGAGAATATCGTCAATTGGCAGGGCCACCGCGCTGTGAATGGCTTCCACGCTGGTCATGGCGGTGCTCGCCTGCTCGGCGGCAAGCAAGTCGAGCGTGTTGAGGGCCACCGCCACGTCGCGGCTAAAGATTTCCAAAAACTGCAGATCACTTTCGCTGAAGGCCCTGGGTTCCGGGCTTTCCACGTTGAAGGTTCCCATCACCTCATCGTGCAAAATAAGGGGGACCGTCAACGAACTTTTCGCACCCTTGGAACCTTCCAGGTAAAGCGGATCCTGGGTGGTGTCTTCGCACAGATAGCTTTTACCGGTGGCCGCCACAAATCCGGTCACTCCGTTATTTTGCGGCAAAGCATAAAGCACCCGTTGTTCGGCCTCGGTATCCATGCCCACGGCCAGCAAGGGCTCGAGCCTGCCCGTGGTGGAATCGAGCAGGCGGATTTCGACGACGTCGAACTGCAGGAGGTCTTTGGTGAAATGCAGGATGTTGGACTTGACCAGTTCGATGCGGTCATCGACCGGCATGTCGAGAATTTCTTCTGGCTTGAGATCAGCCAATTCGATGCCGGCCTGGTGAATGGCCGCCAACTTCTGCTGTTGCAATACCTCGTTGGTGACGTCGCGTACGGTGACGATCAAATGCCTCGGGCGCTCGTCGTGCTCAATGACGGGAGCCGCGTGCACCTGAAAGTACCGGCTATCGGCGGTGCGCAACGTGGAACCACTGGGGCGACCGGTGGCCAACGCCGTGTGGAACGGACAAAAATCGGGGCCGAGAATTTCGGGGCTGCCGAGCGCTTGATAAAAATTGACACCGACCAGGTTTGGCCGACCGCTCCAGCGTTTCAGGCAGTCGTTGCCCCAGACCACCTGGTTTTCAACGTCGAGGAGAACCACGCCGTCGGGCATTCCCTCCAAAATGCGTTCGCTCTCAAGCAAGCTTCCCAATTCGACCGCGGCTTGTAGATGGTCGGAAGCGAACAGCACTCCGGCAAACCGTTCCGGGTCCTCCAACATTTGCATGGCGGAGGAAGGCGATGGCGCTGTAACCAGATCGTACTGCTCTCGGAGCGAGCCGGAGAGGTTGGCCGCATGGGGCGAATCGTCGATGACCAGAATTTTTGGTTTATCCACCAAGCCCCTGCTCTCCCATATTGGGAAATGGCCTGAAGTGTCCCACGGATTATTCTATGATTTCGCGGGAATCAAACAACCCGCACTGATTGCATCGGCCAGGCGAATCCCGAACACTCAACCGAAACGGCTCAAAAGGTAGGGGTTATGGAATTCGGAGAAGCTCTGCAACCATTTTTCCGGTGAAAGAGGCCCCCGGATGCTCTTGTCGAAGAGGCCTCCCCCCCAATGGCTTCCGTTCCGCACGCGAGACTTCTGAAGTTCTCGCGTCCTGACGTTGTTTCCTCGGGCGTTGACTTCGCTTGCCGATCCTGAATGAACTCATCCGAGCAATCGGGAGCGTCAACGCCGCAGCCGAAGACTTGCATCGAATCCACTCACGACCTCTTCACCATCGCCTACAGGGACTTTGGCAGAGGATGGTGGGTCGGTGCGGTGGCGCCATCGTGGCGCCATTTTCCTGGCATGCCGAGGATTTCGCAGGGGTGGTTTGGCAGGAGCCTGCTCTCGTTCCTGCTTGAGTGTAGCAACCTGCCGGGAAATTTGCGCCAGCAGTTCAGCCTTTTTGGTCAGAATGTGCCGATTTTCGGAGGCGGCTCCGAGGGATGCCATCGTGCGACGAGAGGTCTTTTGCATGGTGGCTTGCCGTTGAGTGAACGGAAATTTGCTTCACTGGGAGAAGGCGTTACCTAGGCACCCGTGTTGCGCCAGCATTCACCTGGCCTGCGGACGATTTCCGGCGGCGGATGTTGCCCGGCAAGGCCAGGCCTCTTCAGGCCACGTGCCGCGGCTTGCGGGTGAGTTTGTCGCACTTCTTGCCGCTCTGGGGGTTCGTTGCTACGATGATGGCGTGGGACGGCTTGTCCGGCCCGCCCCTCTGCCATGCTCGTGCTGCCGATGTAAATTTTTGGTGAGCCGATATGAGACCTGCTGGGTACCCGTGTAGCTTCTGGCCGCGTGTATAGCCGCCGACCGGACCAACCGTCCGGAACTCTCGGTCGGATCACACAACCCGGAACTCCGGCTGCCCACTTTAAATCTGCGGGCTCTCAAAACCGCATCGCCACGGCATTGCGGTGGAGTGGTTTATCACGAGGGCGTGTCTTGTCCGCATGTGGCGAGGACGCCCTTTTTTATGCGCCATCGCCCGCGAGGCGTGCGGGGCCGTTCATTTTTCAGCCAATGATGAGTTCCCCATTGGAAACCCAAGAGATGGGCGACCGGCTCGTGGCGGAAATCGCCGGCTATGGTCCGGCGGTGGTCGCTTTTTCGGCCGGGGTCGATAGCACCGTGGTGGCCAAGGCCGCTTTTTTGGCGCTCGGCTCGCAGGCGGTGGCGGTTACCGCGATAAGCCCCAGCCTGGCCGAAGGCGAACTGGACGAGGCTCGAAACCTGGCGAGCTTGATCGGCATTCGCCATGAAGTGGTGGCGACTGCCGAGTTTCAAAGTGTCCAGTACCGTCAGAATGCTCCCGACCGTTGCTACCACTGCAAGACCGAGCTCTACACGCGGTTGGAAACCTTGCTCCCGCGCTGGAACGCCACCGTGCTGCTTAACGGGGCCAACGCCGACGACCGCGGTGACTACCGGCCTGGCATGCAAGCGGCCAGCGAACACCAGGCGCGCAGCCCCCTGCTCGAGTTGGGCTTAACCAAGGATGACGTTCGTCGCCTGGCGGCGCATTGGGAATTGCCGGTATGGGACAAACCAGCGAGCCCATGTCTGGCTAGCCGGATTGCTTACGGTGAAGAGGTTACACCTGAGCGAACCGCCATGATCGACAAGGCCGAACAGTTTCTTCGCTCGCTGGGGCTGCGCGAATTGCGCGTGCGCTACCACCGCGGAGATTTGGCCCGGCTGGAAGTTCCCGCTTCGGCGATTGCCACGCTGGCGGCGGCCGGCATGCGCGAGAAAATCGTCGCGCACCTGCAGCAGTTGGGCTTTCGCTACATCACGCTCGATCTAGAGGGCTTTCGCTCCGGGAGCATGAATGCCGTGCTTTCCATAGAAAGCTTGCTGGGACGATAAATACTTGCTGAGCGCTGCGTGAAGCACGCGTGGCCCGGGGCAACATTTTATCTTCGTTGTCGGCGCCCATTTGTCAGGTGCGTTTGGGCGAGTCTGTCTTTTCCGACTTCAGCACATCTTCGACCTGTACCGCCTTGCGTCCCTTATAAGTGCCTGGCAGGGCGTGAAATTTGGGGATGCCCTCCACGCTGACCACCAGCGGCGCGTGGCAATCATGCTCGGTGGTGATGATGTCGCCGACCCGAAGTTCGATCAGATCGCCCGTTGAGATTGTGGTGTGGGCCAGTTGCACGCTGAGCGCCACGGGAGCCTGGCTGAGGTTGCGGCTGATCTGATTTACAGTCTGATCATTTCGTTCGCGGCGGCCGTAACTAGTCCATGTATTGGCGAGCAGCTTGCCGCCGATGCGCTCAATCGAGTTGAATGGGATGCAAAGGTTCATCATCCCGCGAACTTCGCCCAGCGTTAACTCAAAGCTGATCAGCACGACCACTTCGTTGGGCGGCACGATCTGCACGAGTTGCGCGTTGCTTTCCACGCGGTCGACCGCCAATTGCAACGCGATGACGTTTTCCCAGGCGCGATGCAACTCTCGTAAGAACAGATCGGTAATTTTTCCCACCAGGCGCAATTCGATCGCTGTCAATGGCCGTCGGGCCAACGGACCGCTTTCCTTGCCACCTCCGAGCAGGCGATCGATAATCGGATACAGAATCGAAGGATTGATGTCGAGAATGAGGTGGCCTTCGAGGGGATCGGCCCGCACCAGGTTGAAACAGGTGGGATTCTCGAGGCTAAAGACAAACTCGCTGTACGTGAGTTGATCGACGCTGGTCAGTTTGACTTCCAGAATGGTGCGGAGCAGCGCCGACAGTGCCGCTCCAAAATTTCGCCCAAACCCTTCGTGCAAGGTTTGCAACGCACGCATCTGCTCCTTGCCCACGCGCTCGGGACGCTTGAAGTCGTACGTAGTGACCTTCTCGCGCAGCCGACTGCCGCGAAGGGACAAATTGGACGGACCCGAACCGCCCGATTCCACCGGGCGCGGTCCGGGCGTGTCGAGCGCCGAGAGCAGGCTTTCCACTTCCGTTTGACTGAGAACGTCGCCGGGCATGTCCTTATCCCCGCCGTAATGTTTTGCGAAGGCAATTCCGCCGCGTCGCCATCGGATTGGCTACGGGCGAACCTGTCCGCTGCCGTGCACCACGTATTTGTAACTGGTCAGTTCTTTCAGCCCACAAGGACCGCGGGCGTGCAATTTGTCGGTGCTGATGCCGATTTCGGCCCCCAGTCCGAATTGTCCGCCGTCGTTAAACCGGGTGCTGGCGTTGACCATTACCGCCGCACTGTCCACCCGCACCGTAAATTCGCGTGCCGCCGCCAGGCTTTCGGTCACAATCGCGTCGGTATGATGAGAGCCGTAGCGATTAATCCGCAAGATGGCCTCGTCCAACGAGTCCACCACGTTGGCCGAAATAATCGCGTCGAGGTATTCCGCAGAGTAATCCTCTTCGGTAGCGGCCACGGCCTGGGGAACCAGGGCCCGTACGCGTTCGTCGCCGCGAATTTCGATATTTCTCGCCATCAGAGCCGCGGCAATCGGAGGGAGATGGCTCTGGGCCACGTCGGCATGAATCAGCAGCGATTCTGCCGCGTTGCACACGCCCAGGCGATGGCACTTGGAATTGACGACGATCGCTTCCGCCATGTCCAGGTTGGCCGTGCGGTCGATATACACATGGCAATTGCCGTTGAAGTGTTTGATCACCGGCATTTTGGCCTCGGCCGCCACGCGCCGGATGAGACTTTCGCCCCCCCGCGGAATGGCCACGGCAATGTAATCATCGAGAGCCAGAAAGTGCCCGACCGCGGCCCGATCGGTTGTCGCCACAAGGTGCAAGGCGTCCTGCGGCAGGCCATTTTCCACGAGTAATTCGGCAAGAATTTTGACGAGAGCTTTGCTGGAATGGGCAGCTTCTTTGCCGCCCCGCAAAATGACTGGGTTACCGCTCTTGATGCATATCGCCGCGGCGTCGGCAGTGACATTTGGCCGCGACTCGTAAATGAAGAAAATCGGGCCCAGTGGCACCCGAACTTTGAGCACTTGCAAACCATTGGGGCGAACAGAACTCTCGATTACTTCGCCAACTGGTTCGGGCAGGTTGGCAACTTGCTCTAACCCCTCGGCGATCGATTCGATTCGTTGCGGGTTAAGTTTGAGCCGATCGATTTGGGCCGCCGTGAGCCCAAAGCTTGCCGCGTTATCCAGATCGAGATCGTTCGCGGCGAGGATCTCTTGCTGCCGTTCGCGGATGGCTTTGGCACTTTGGCGTAACCAGGTTTCTTTTTGCAGTCCTGTCGCCTGGGCCAACGCATCGCTGGCAGCCTTGGCGCGGGCCGCCACATCGAGGCAATACATCTCGAGATTGTTGAAACTGGCAACCGCCATGAGATTTTCCCGCGTCTGCTCAAATCGTCGTCAATACCTGCCTTGCGACACTCCATTTGCAGTATCGACCGCTGTTTTCCCTAGGTCAACCGCTGGTCGAACGGACGCGGGCGCCGAATGGTCGGAACGACTCCTCAGGCGGCAGCCATTGCAGGCTGGCCCGAAGGTATCGAGAATCCTCGCGGTCTCAAATCGTCATCCTACGTCGGAGACGCTCCAGGAGTGCCAGGTATTTCGTCCGCAGGGTGAGCGTGATCCATCCGAGGTAGGCATTTCCACCCAGCGACACAAACAGCATCAGCAAGGCCATCGTAAACGGAAACCATGGCTTCACGTCCTCCGCCGAGGCACTTGTTTTGCCATTCTCCCCGTCGGCGCCCGAGTGGAAACTGGCCCGCCGCAAGCCGTTGTCATCGAGGAACGGTTTGGGAATTTCTGAATTTGCGAAACTGCCTTGATTGGCCGTGCCCGGTGCCGGTTGGGGATTGGCAGGGGCAGTGGGCCAGTTGTTGGTGCCAGAACCATAATTGATTGGCGCCCCAGTCCCAGGGTTCACGCGGGTGTCGGTCGGCCAATTGGGCGTGCCGCCGGGAACCTGGGTGTTGTTCGTGGGATACCCGTAGTTGGGGTTTGGATTTGACCGTGGATCGGCATAACCGGACCCGGCCGAGCGCGGGTCGGTTGGATAACCGGGGTTGCCCCCGTAGCCGCTGGCAAATGGATCGCGATTGAAAGGATCGGTGGTCGCTCCCGGCACGTTGGTATTTCCGGGAAAGTTATTTGCGGGGAAATTCTGCGAAGGATAACTGTTGGCGGGTTGCTGGTTGTTCGGCAAACCTCCGTTGTAGCGGGGATCGTTGCCATAGCCGCTGTTGGTTGGAGCTAGTGTCGATTCGCCGGAGCCAAACCGTGTGGTTCCGTATGGATCGCTGGCGGGAAACCGCGAGTCGGTCGGCGCTCCAATTCCCGTGGCCGCTCCTAGTCGCGGATCATTGAGGGCCGAACCGCTGGTTCCATATGGATCGGCACCCGGCGAGCCATAACGATCGTTGGTGAGCGTGCCTCCGGGTCGATCGGCAACCCGCAAACCCGAGTTGGAGTCGAGACGATTATCGCGAACCATGGTATCGTTCGCGTTCGGCGGAGTGGGAAGTGTCGGACCGCGGGGCAGTAATTGGGGGTCGCCTTCCAATACGGATGGATCGGAGACTTCCGGAGGCGTGCCAATTCTTGGTACCGGGCCAGTACCAATCGTGATGCGGTAGCGGCGTATGTTGCGCAACTCGGGCGGCAAATCGCTCACCACATCGCGACCCTGCTGCATGGCAGCGAGCGCTTCGGGCTCAATCTGAATAATGTATTCGTAGCCTCCGCCAGCCAGCGGTTGCCAGCCGACGTCGACGCCTGTGGTTGCCGCGGCAACCAACAGCAAGAGTCCATTCATGGGCAGCTCCCCATAGTCCGAGGCGCTAAAACGTCCTTGCATATCCCCGGCCCATAATAGCTGGATTCAACTCTGGCGAGAAGAGCGGTTTGGGTAATCTACCGTGTGCGGCCGTGTGCATGTGCATGTCAGCTTTTCCTGTTCGGGTTGTGTGCCGGAAAGCGTTAAGATGGGTGCTCGGGGGCTGCTGGATAAGCTGCGGCGTTTGAGCGAGGGTGGGCGAACCGCCGCTTAAGGCAGGGCACAATGATCCCTGCGAAGTCCTTCGCAAGACGACCAACTATCTGCACAACAACCGGGCACGGATGAACTACCCAGAGTGCCGCCGGCAAGGCCTGCCGATCACCACGGCCTGGATGGAATCACTGGTCAAGGAAATCCATTGGCGGGTGAAAGGGACGGAAATGTTTTGGAACAACCCTCAAAGCGCCGAAGCCATCGTGCAAATTCGCGCCGCGGCACTCTGCGACGACGGGCTGCCGAAACGACACCTTCAAAACCGTCCCGGCAGCCCCTTCACGCGCCGCCCCAAATCGGCCAACTCAAAAAGTCGGATAACTCAAAGGCTGACGTCCACCCCCGTGTTTCTCACGGCGTTCAATTGGCTCCTGTCTTGGACACCCCCCTAGCAAAACCCTTCATAACGAAGTACATTTATCTCCAACGGACGCGGAGGCGAATACCCCAAGAGGCCGCTACGCGATAGACCGCGGAATTGCCACGAAAAGTTAACTAAAACAGTTTTCGTCATCGGCACGCAGCCAGTTTGCACCCTTAACTTGTTGCAATTGAATAACTTGTATTTGGCGACGAATACGCACCCCTAGCTCAATTGGATAGAGCATCGGTCTACGGAACCGAAGGTTAGAGGTTCGAATCCTCTGGGGTGTATTGGACTTACGACGATTTGAAATTCTCCGGGCACAGAATTTGGCACGGAATTTCAATCGCGGCGATAAACTGAAGCGTGCCCCGGTCGGCCGTCACTGACCGAGGTTCCGTTAACGCAGCCCTTCGACTTGCTCGTGTGGTTTTCCATCACTTGCAGCTGGAGGGTTTTTCTAATGGCACGTCGCCCTAAGCCGTGGTTCCGTAAGTCCCGTCGAAGCTGGTTCGTCACCATCGACGGCGTGCAACACAACCTGGGGCCGGAAAAGGCAGAAGCCTTCGACCGGTTCTACGAGTTGATGCGGCAGCCCAAGGAACGCCGCGTTGCCACCCATTCCATGGCGGCTATCGCCGATTCGTTTCTGGAATGGGTCCAAAAGCAAAGGTCGGCGGAAACGTACGAGTGGTACCGCTACCGTTTGGAACGGTTCGTCCAAAAGTACCCCGACCTGCGGGCCGCCGATGTGCGACCGTTTCACGTCGAGACCTGGGCCGACGGTTATCCCCTCACGCAAACGTCCCGCCGCAACTACTTGCGGGCGGTAAAGCGGTGCCTCAAATGGGCGGTCGCTCAGGGCTACCTGGCAAAGAATCCGGTGGAGACTCTGGAGGTACCGGCGGGCGAGCACAAAGAAGTTCTCGTCGCCGAAGACGAGTTCCAACGGTTGCTGACGTACATCCGCAATCCCCAATTGACGGAACTGGTGACGGTGACTTGGGAAACGGGTTGTCGGCCCCAAGAGTCGCTTCGGGTGGAAGCCCGCCACGTCGATCTGGCTAACCAACGCTGGGTGATTCCGCCCACCGAATCGAAAACCAAACGACAAGTGCGGGTGGTTTACCTGACCGATACGGCTTTCCAGATCACCAAACGCCTGGTAGCCGAGAACCCCAAGGGACCACTGTTCCGCAATGCCGAAGGAAAGCCTTGGACGACCGAAGCCGTGAATTGCGCGTTCGAGGCGATCCGCTACCGAATGACCAAAGACGAAATGAAACGCCGCAACCTCTCGATCTCGGAGGCCGAGATTGAAGCTTTCATCCCCAGCTTGAGTGCGACCAAGAACAGCCGAGGGGAGATCGTGAACAAGGCTCGCTGCGAATTACGGACTGAAGCCAAACGAAAGCTGATCCAGCGGCGAAGTGTCGATTTGGTGCCGCGGTACTCGCTTTATGCCTTACGCCATTCCTGGGCAACCCACGCCCTGCAACGGGGCGTCGATCCGCTCACGGTGGCGATCCTGATGGGCCACCAGGATCCGTCGATGTTGAGTAAGGTTTACCAGCACCTCTCGCTCAATCCGTCGCACATGCTCGACCAGGCCCGGAGGGCGGTTGGCTAAGGGTTGATGTTCTGACGACGGGGCCGGCAGTCAAACGGGTGCTTTGGAGCACGAGGGTAGTTCCGGCCTTCTGGATCCGAGGGCGGACCAATGACTGGCGGCCTGATGGTCCACACGAGCCACCAGTTCCGCTTCACGGGTGAAGGATAATGCCTGCCTGCTGGCCAAAGAGAACTCAGCCGCTAAAATCTGCAAAATGGGTAGTTCTGGCATGTTCAAGTCAAATAGAAAATTGCCGCAGGCGAAGGGAGCGATGACTTTCGGCCATACGACGCAAGTCGCATGGCAAGATTGTACTATGGAAGTGGTCTTTCGGCCTAGCCACAACTTTTCCTCATCCGGCGATTGCCGCAATGTACCCAAGTCATGCGACTGTGCGAACGGCAGAGGCATCTTTCATCCAAGGATTGACGTATGGCAGGTGATAACGCAGCCAATGCGCGCACCAAGTTTCTGGCGCTACACGCCGTTGACCGCACAGGTACCAACCAACTGTTCGCACTTACTCCATCAAGTCTTGCAATCACCGTTTATCGCCAGCAAATTCGCGCATTGAACCTTGCATATGGAATCTGCATGCAAACCATCAAGCCAGCACCTAGTCAAAAGGTGGCTGTCATCGGCGGAGGCTTTGCCGGGATCACAGTTGCGGCCGGCCTTCTCACCAAAGGCTTTGAAGTGCATCTTTTCGAGCAACGACCGGAACTCTGCCATTTGCAGTCAGGCTGCGAGACGCGGTGGTTGCATCCAACGATCTATGAATGGCCGAGTGCGAACTCAGACCTTTCTGACGCGCGGCTTCCGCTACTCAATTGGTGCGCGGGGACTGCGGGAGACGTTGCGAGAACAGTCGTCAAACAGTTTTATGCAATTGCGGCGAATTCGAACGGGAGGTATCACGAGTACCTGCGCGCTAGCGCACGGATCGCGGACGACCGCGTTGAATGGGACAACGCCAACACGGAAAACTCAACCACGGGCCACCTGGGACGCTGCGGATACGAGTCCTTTGATGTAGTGGTACTTGCTGTCGGTTTCGGGCTTGAGCGAGGTGTTATTGACACGGCCTCAACGTCCTACTGGCGCAACGATCGGTTCGCGCAGCCGCAGCCTGGAATTCGCTCTGAACGCCGCGAAATCGTGTATATTAGCGGGATTGGTGACGGGGCTCTGATTGATCTGGTGCGAGTTTGTCTTCGTGGCTTCAAACACGACCGACTCGTTGATGATTTGTTTGGCGACCTATCGCTGCTCGTCGCGCGCCTCCGCGAGATCCGCGACGCACACTTGGAGCAATTATCCATCAACCCAAGTGCGACGCTCGGTGAGCAGCTCAAGACGCTTCGAGATGAGCCGTCTGAAACTGCACTGGGCAGCGAGATAAAGAAATTACGGGATCGTATTGCTGGACGTTTTCGTTCAGACGCCCGTGCAATTCTCAACGGCCCGACTTCGTCCTTTTCTCGCGTACTCAACGCGCGTGGACGATCATTTCTGAACGTCGTTCTCGCATATTGCCTCTATGAGGCGAAAGCGTTTTCCTACATCGGCGGCAGGTGCAGTTATGTTGCAAACTCTGGTGCCGCACAAATTCAGGGATATGGCAAATTGCGATTTGACGAGTCGATCATCCGACACGGTACAGAACGGAAGCGGGTGCTTCGAGCCGTTGGCCTGAGGAAGAAGGAGATCCGGGCTCTCTTCGACAAACAGAGCAGGGTTGATCCTCGATGTTCAGCCGTTCGTTTGTGGGAACCTGGCTGGTGGTCACTTCCCCCGGAACCCGTTGCTAACGACTACTGGTGGCTTGAACGCGTTCCGCGTGCCGAATTGATTGTCGCGGCGATCGCGCTTGGCCCATTGGAGGCACATATCCGCAGCTTGCCATCGATGAACGGCTGCAATTTTCGAGCGACTCTCCATCGGTGTATGCAGTATTCGTCTCGCGATAATCTTCAATGTTACCAGCAGGTAGCCCCTTATGTCGGGGATGCGACCGGCAATCGACTGCAAGGAAGATCGGGACGCGTATTTCTAACGCGGCCTTCTCACAATAAAGCAGGCATGATCGCTGTAGTGATTGAAACGGGGATGGCTATGTTCGCTCAGCTTCCGAAAGAGGGTAGCGAGGAGGATAAGACAAAATGGTCTGAACTCTGGGATAGGCTCATTCCGAAGACGTCAGGGGGGGACGGCAAGCCACGTTTTCGTGCTATGGACCCGCTCCTCGTCACTACCGTTGCAGCAGTCCCGGTCCTGGCTAACTTTGAGGCAACATTTGCTGTCCGATATGTCCTTTATGTTGACGTTGAGCACTCAGTAGAAGGCGGTCGACCGACACGCGATGAATTGCTCACTTTGCTCTGGCGTGAAGCTGCGGGCATTGCGGCGAGTGTAAAGACACTCCGTACACTCGATGTCAACGATGAACCCTTGCTCGCAACGAAAAGTGCTGCCCCCAATGTGACGATGATCTCTGTTCCCGGGCCCGAGTTATGGAGCGGTCAGCCGCAGTTCAACAGGTTCGAATGGTTGCCGCAATTTCACCAACTCATCCATGTGGAATACCCCGATCCAACCATGCCACTTATCCCAGATGCGGACGTTCTCGAACTGCGATCATAAATCTGATAACGCTTATTCTGATAGAGCCATATGACAGTAGAAAGCCTATTCCTCGGTGAGTTTTCAGGAGTAGATGCCGCGTGGCGAGGCATGGTTCGCCAGATCACTTCCACAGGCACTAGCGTTTCCGGATCGCTGGACCCATTGTCAGTTGGATCGACTTTCGGCACATGCCCCCGGACGTTCCGTGAACTCATTGGCGTCTCTCTCGTCATCCGCAATCCTCGAAACCGTCTCACGCAATCGCGTGTTCGGCGACTCAATCGCGGATATCTGCTGGCGAACGTGATCTGGGCTGCTGCCGGTTCCGACGATCTCGCCTGGATCGCCTTCTACAATCCCCGCGGCCGCGACTTTTCCGAAGACCATGTGACGCTGCCTGCCGCCATTGGCAAGAGAATTTTTCGTTCACCCCAGGGAGATCAGTTCGCCGCCAGCGCGGCACTTCTTTCGTCCGATCCCACCACAAGGCGAGCTGTGATTTCCGTGTTCACTGCGGAAGACAATGGTTCCGTGCATCGTGACTGCTCGTGCGTCCTAAGCATTCAGTTCCTTCTGCGGGGTGGCAATCTCGACTGCATCGTGTGTATGCGGTCACAGTCTGCCGTCATGGTGTTCCCATATGATGCCTTTCTTCTCACGATGCTGCACGAAGCCATGGCCGTCCAGGTCGGCGTCCGGCTTGGCCGTTTGATACTACAATACGGGTCGCTACACTATTATGATGATGAAGTGGAACCGGCAATACGAGTTCTGGACGAGCATCCATTGTCACCACTTTCGATGCCTCCCATGCAAATGCCCCTTTCGGTAGCGGTCGGTGCATTGAATGATGCAGAAAGCGAGATTCGGCATAGAGGACGCTTTACGCATTGTCACGGCCTTGATTCCTATTGGAATACATATCTAACTGCGCTCCATCACGCAGTGAAAACCCGCGGAGCAATGCCTGCTGCCGATTTGCCCGAGGGCCTTTCTTCCTCTTGGTACGCGTCCATTCAATAAATTCGGGCGAGTCGTGTGCCACCCGTTCTGCACTTGCTGGACGACGAAACAATCGGACGCGCCAACGATTGAGCAGTTGCAAACCGCAAAGGCACATGGGATCCAAGGTGCAGCTATTGCAGAGTTCGAAGAGCGAACTACTTGTAGCGCGATGCATCCTGCGAATCGGTGTTTCTCCAGGAGTCTTTGTCGGAATCCACTCTGCATACTTGGTTGACTTGGATTCGCCGAGGATTCTGCTCTGCCAGAGAAGTGAGCCTCGGCCAGCCGTCACTGGCCGAGGCTCGTTGAAGCAAACCTTTCGGCTTGCTCGTGTGGTCGGAAATCGATTGACGATGGAAGAAGCTGTCGGTGGGCAAAAAACGCGTTCAAAGCTTGATGTGTTTCAAACGCGGCCGGGGACTAGGCGGAGCTGGCTGCCGGCCTTCCTTGCAGAACTTGCGGCGTTGCAAGAACTCCTCGATGTCGCGGCGATCGATGCGGTAGCCACGCGATTTGCCAATTGAGATCACCGGCAGTTCGCCTGCGTTGACCAAGGTGTCAGCGGGCAGTTAATTCCCGCCACAGGGGGCGAAATCAAAAGCAGCCACTTTGAGCGAGGCAAAAAGTGTCGTTGGTTTTCGTCAACAGTGTTTCT
>JAANMU010000560.1_pt1 | contig 43888 bp, 39 predicted proteins | sample 7279701 | NCBI WGS metagenome assembly JAANMU01 (sample SAMN14094539, study PRJNA606508) | bioreactor metagenome | isolation source: A lab-scale SPAN reactor treating ammonium-rich wastewater day 57 | place: Ireland: Galway | collected 2017-03-13
GGCCTCCATCCTGGCCCGCTTGCTGCGCGCCGCAGCGCTTACACCGCCTCGTCCAGCCCCCATCATCCGGCTGGCTGAGGTTTGTCACTAATCAGGTCAGACTTTTTTCCGCAGGTTCTCGCCGAAGAGGCCGTTCGGCTTCACGGCGAGCATGACCAGCACGACGAGGTAGGCGGCGATGTCCTTGAAGCCTTCCGGCAGGTAGAAGCCGGACAGCGTCTCGACGACGCCGATGATGAGGCCGCCGACCAGGGCGCCGGGAATGCTGCCGAAGCCGCCGACCACCGCCGCCGGGAAGGCTTTCAGGCCGATGAAGCCCATGTTGGCGTGCACGAAGGTGATCGGCGCCAGCAGCAGCCCCGCGCAGGCGGAGACGGCGGCGGAGATGCCCCACACCAGCATGTTGATGCGGCGCACCGGGATGCCCATGTAGAAGGCCGCCAGCTGGTTCTGCGAGGTGGCCTGCATGGCGATGCCGATCTTGGTGTGCTTGAAGAGCAGATACAGCGCGAGGATGAGCGCAGCCGTGACGACGATGACGACGACGTGCTCCATCGACATGATCAGGCCGCCGTCCGCGCCATTGCCGCCGAGGCTGACGATCTGGTCCTTGTAGGGTACCGGCAGGGCGTGGGTGTCGGTGCCCCACTCGGGAATCATGGTGACGAGGCCGCGCGCGAGGTAGCCGACGCCGATGGTGACCATCACCACGGTGAAGGCCGGCTGGCCGAGCAGGGGGCGCAGCACGGCACGCTCGAGCGCCATGCCGAAGAACAGCATGACGACGAGGGCGGCGAAGAAGGCGGCCCAGAAGGGCAGGCCCATCGCCGTCGTGCCGGTGAGGCCGAGAAAGCCGCCGAGCATCATCAGGTCGCCCTGGGCGAAGTTGATGGTCTCGGTGGCCTTGTAGATGAGCACGAAGCCCAGCGCGATCAGGCCGTAGATGCAGCCTTGCGCGATGCCGCTCGCGACGAGTTGCAGGAATTGCAGCAAGCCCTCTCCTCCGACTGCGATCGATCAGGCTGTTCCGCTATGCAAAACGGCCTTTCGTTTTTTTGATTCTTGCTGATTATGGCCTAAACCGGAAAGAATTGTGCACCCTCGGCCGCTTTTTTGCGCAGGTTCTCGGTGGGACGGAAGCGCTCGCCGCATTGTTCCGCCAGGCGGTCGCAAGCGGCGACGAAATTGACCACGCCCATGGTATGGATCTGGCCGATCGGGCCGCCGCGGAAGGGCGGGTAGCCCCAGCCGAGGATGGCGCCGACGTCGGCGTCGGCGGGTGAAGTCAGCACACCCTCCTCCATGCAGCGCACGGTCTCCAGCGACTGGATCAGCATCAGGCGCTCGACCACGGCTTCGAGTCCGGGTTGCTCGGCCTTCACCGGGAAATGCTCGGCGAGGCCCGGCCACAGATGCTTCCTCGCGTCGGCCGGATATTCGTAGAAGCCGTGGCCGCCCTTCTTGCCGAGGCGGCCGAGCTTGTCCACCATCAGCGCGGCGACCTGGTCGGCGGCGCGCGACACGTATTGGTCGCCGAGATCCTTCTTCGTCTGGCTGGCGATCTTGTGCACCAGCTCGATGGAAACCTCGTCGGCCAGCGCCAGCGGCCCCACCGGCATGCCGGCCAGCCGCCCGGCGTTGTCGATCAGCGCCGGGGCGACGCCTTCCTGCAGCAGGGCCATGCCCTCGGAGAGATAGGTGCCGAAGACGCGGCTGGTGTAGAAGCCGCGCGCATCGTTCACCACGATCGGCGTCTTGCCGATGGCGCGCACGAAGTCCATCGAACGGGCCAGCGTCTGCTGCGAAGTTTGCTTGCCCATGATGATTTCCACCAGCGGCATCTTGTCGGCGGGCGAGAAGAAATGCAGGCCGATGAAATTCGCCGGCCGCGCGCTCGCCTCGGCCAGCCCGGTGATCGGCAGGGTGGAGGTATTGGAGGCGAAGAGGGCGTCGGCCGCAATCACGGCTTCGGTCTTCTTCGTCACGTCGGCCTTGAGGGCGCGGTCCTCGAACACCGCCTCGACCACCAGCTCGCAGCCGGCGAGGTCGGCGTAGTCGGCGGTGGGCTTGATGCGCGCCAGCACGGCCGCGGCGCCGTCCTGCGGCAACTGACTTTTGGCGACGCGCTTCTCCAGCAGTTTCGCCGAGTAGGCCTTGCCTTTCTCGGCGTTCTCCTGCGTGCTGTCGAGCAGCACCACCTCGAGGCCGGCGGTCGCCGCGGCATGGGCGATGCCGGCGCCCATCATGCCGGCGCCGAGCATGCCGATCTTCGTGAACTTCTGCACCGGCACGTCCTTCGGCCGGCGCGCCAGCTTGTTGGCGTCCTGCATGAAGAAGAACAGGCTGCGGATCATGTTCTTCGCCACCGGGCCCGTCACCAGGTTCACGAAGTAGCGCGTCTCGATGGCCAGCCCGGTGTCGATGTCGGTCTGCAGGCCCTCGAAGACGCAGGAGAGGATGTGCTTCGGCGCCGGGTAGTTGCCCTGCGTCTTCTCGCGCAGCATGGCGTTGCCGGCCATGAAGGTCTGCATGCCGGAGGGCGTCATGACGCCGCCGCCGGGAATCCTGAAGCCCTTCTGGTCCCAGGGCTGCAGGGTCTTGCCGCCCTTGGCCGCGGCGTCGAGCAGCCAGGCGCGCGCCGCCTCGCGTTCCTTTCCTGCGGACACGACGGCATGGATGAGCCCCTGCTTCTGCGCATCCTGCGCCTTGATGCGCTTGCCTTCGGTGAGGAACAGCAGCGCCGGCTGGATGCCCATCAGGCGCGGCGCGCGCTGCGTGCCGCCGGCGCCGGGCAGCAGGCCCAGCGTGACCTCGGGGAAGCCGAAGCGCGCCTTCGGGTTGTCGGAAGCGACGCGGTAGTGGCAGGCCAGCGCCAGTTCGAGGCCGCCGCCGAGGGTGGTGCCGTTCAACGCCGCCGCCACCGGCTTGCCGGTCGTCTCCAGCGTGCGCATCAGCTTGTGCCAACCCTTCAGGTTGTCGCTCATGGCCTGCGCGTCGCCGGCTTTGAGCAGCATCTCGAGGTCGCCGCCGGCGATGAAGTCGGCCTTGGCCGAGGCGACGAGGAGGCCCTTCACGGCAGGATCGGCCAGCGCCTTCTGCACGCACGCGGCGAAGGCCGCCATGGTTTCTTCGTTCAAGACGTTCTGCGAGCGGCCCGGCAGGTCCCACTCGAGGGTGGCGATGCCTTCTGAATCGACGTTGTAGTTGATCATTGTTGTCTCAGATGCGTTCGATGATGGTTGCCGTGCCCATGCCGGCGCCGACGCACAGCGTGGCCAGCCCGGTGGCAAGGTTGCGGCGCTCGAGTTCGTCGAGCAGCGTGCCGAGGATCATGGCGCCGGTGGCGCCGAGCGGATGGCCCAGGGCGATGGCGCCGCCATTGACGTTCATCTTGTCATGCGCGATGCCGAGCAGGCGCATGTAGTGCACCACCACCGCGGCGAAGGCTTCGTTGAGTTCGTAGAGGTCGATGTCCTTCACCGCCATGCCGGCGCGCTTGAGCGCCTTCTCGGTGGCGGGGGCGGGACCGGTCAGCATGATCGAGGGCTCGGAGCCGGTCGAGGCGAAAGCGCGGATGCGCGCGCGCGGCTTGAGGCCGAGCTTCTGCCCCATCTCCTTCGTGCCGAAGAGGATCGCCGCGGCGCCGTCGACGATGCCCGAGCTGTTGCCGGCGTGATGCACGTGCTCGATGCGCTCCAGCTCCGGATAGCGCTGCAGGATCACCGCGTCGAAGCCGTACTGTTCGCCCTGCTCGGCGAAGGCCGGCTTCAGCTGGCCGAGCGACTCGAGCGTGGTCTCCGGGCGCATGTACTCGTCGCGGTCGAGGATGGTCAGGCCATTCACGTCCTTCACCGGCACGATGGACTTCTTGAAGCGGCCTTCGTCCCAGGCCTGCTTGGCGCGGTGCTGCGACTCGGCGGCATAGGCGTCGAGTTCCCGGCGCGAGTAGCCCCATTTGGTGGCGATGGTGTCGGCGGAGATGCCCTGCGGCACGAAGTAGGTCTTCGCCGCCACCTGCGGGTCGGTCGGCCAGGCGCCGCCGGAGGAGAACATCGGCACGCGCGACATCGACTCGACGCCGCCGCCGACGACGAGGTCGGACTGGCCGGACATGATCTGCGCCGCCGCCTGGTTGCAGGCTTCGAGGCCCGAGGCGCAGAAGCGGCTGACGGTGACGCCGGAGGCGGTGAGCGCGTAGTCGGCGTAGAGCGCGGCGACGCGGGCGATGTCGGCGCCCTGCTCGGCGACCGGCTCGACGCAGCCGAGGACGACGTCGTCCACCAGGGAAGTGTCGAGGGCGTTGCGGTCGCGCACGGCGCGCAGCGCGGTGGCGGCCAGCTCGATCGGCGTCACGCCGTGCAGCGCGCCGTCCTTGCGGCCCTTGCCGCGCGGCGTGCGCACGGCATCATAGATGTAGGCTTCGGTCATGGTGTCGGTGTTTCCTAAAGTGTCCTGCCGATGATTTCTTTCATGATTTCGTTGGTGCCGCCGTAGATGCGCTGCACGCGGGCGTCGGCGTAGGCGCGCGCGATGGGGTATTCCCACATGTAGCCGTAGCCGCCGTGCAGCTGCAGGCAGGCGTCGATCACCTTGCACTGCAGGTCGGTGGTCCAGTACTTCGCCATCGAGGCGTCGACGGCGTCGAGCTTGTCCTGCAACAGCAGCTCCATGCAGCGGTCGACGAAGACGCGGGCGATCTGGATCTCGGTCTTCAGCTCGGCCAGGGTGAAGCGGGTGTGCTGGAAGTCCATCACCTCCTTGCCGAAGGCCTTGCGCTCGTGGCAGTAGGCGACGGTCCACGCCAGCGCCGCCTCGGCCGCCGCCACGGCGCCGAGGGCGATCTGCATGCGCTCCCAGGGCAGCTCCTGCATCAGGTACACGAAGCCGGCGCCCTCGTCGCCGAGCAGGTTGGCGGCCGGCACCTTGACGTTGTCGAAGAACAGCTCCGCCGTGTCCTGCGCCTTCATGCCGATCTTCTTCAGGCGCTTGCCTTTCGAGAAGCCGGGCATCGAGGTGTCGACGACGAACAGGCTGATGCCCTTGTAGCCCTTCGCCGCGTCGGTCTTGGCGACGACGATGACGAGGTCGGCGTGCCAGCCGTTGGTGATGAAGGTCTTCGAGCCGTTGAGCACCCAGTGGTCGCCCTGCTTCACGGCGGTGGTCTTGATGCCCTGCAGGTCGCTTCCTGCGGCCGGCTCGGTCATGGCGATGGCGCCGATCATCTCGCCGCTGGCCATCTTCGGCAGGTAGGTCTGCTTGATGTGCTCGCTGCCGTAGTGCAGCAGGTAGGGGGCGACGATCTCCGAGTGCAGGCTGAAGCCGAGGCCGGAGTCGCCGATGCGGTACTGCTCCTCGATCAGCACAGTGCTGTACAGCTTGTCGGCGCCGGCGCCGCCGTACGTCTCGGGCATCGAGGGGCAGAGGAAGCCGGCGGCGCCGGCCTTCAGCCACACCTCGCGGTCGACATAGCCCTGCTCCTCCCAGCGCTCGCGGTGCGGCTGCACCTCGGTCTCCATGAAGCGCTTTGCGGTGTCGCGAAACAGCGTGTGTTCCTCTGTGAACAGGGTTCGCTCGAACATGGGGCTCTCCGGTTGCGATGAGCCGTGAAGGGTAGTAAAGTGCAAAAACACTGTCAAGCAAGCAATTGCTTTGTGCCATTCCGGAGGCCTTTTATGGACGCCAAACACCCGCCGCTGATGGCGACCCACGAAGTCATCAACCAGGCCCATGCGCTGGAGAACTACAACGCCTACGCCCGCAATATTCCGCTGCAGGAGGCCGCCGTGCGCGAGGGCGCCGGCTGGGCGCACGACTGGCTGATGGCGCGCGGCGCCGAGGTCGGCAGCGCCGAGTGGATCGAGCACGGGCGGCTCGCCAATGTGAACGCGCCGCAGCTGCGCCTGTTCGACCGCTACGGCAACCGCCGCGACGAGGTGGAGTTCCATCCGTCCTGGCACGAGTGCCTCGGCTGGCTGAAGCGCCACGGCTGCGACACCGGGCCGTGGGCCGAGCCGAAGAAGGGGGCGCATGTTGCCCGCGCCGCGGCCTACGTCATGTTCGCCGAGATCGAGGACGGCTCGCTCTGCCCGACCACCATGACCTACGGCGCGGTGCCGGTGCTGCGGCAGGTGCCGGAGATCGCCCGCGACTGGATGCCGCTGCTGCTCTCGCGCGAGTACGACCGGCGCTTCATCCCGGCCATGCAGAAGAAGGGCGTGCTGATCGGCATGGGGCTGACCGAGAAGCAGGGCGGCTCCGACGTGCGCGCCAATACCACGCGCGCCGAGCCGCTCGGCGACGGTTCCTGGCGCATCGTCGGCCACAAGTGGTTTTTGTCGGCGCCGATGTGCGACGCCTTCCTCGTCACGGCGCAGTCGCCGAAAGGCCTCTCCTGCTTCTTCGTGCCGCGCTGGACGCCGGACGGGCGCCTGAACGAGATCCGCATCCAGCGCTTCAAGGACAAGATGGGCGACCGCTCCAACGCCGGCACCGAGGCCGAGTTCTGGGGCTCGACCGGCTGGCTGGTCGGCGAGGAGGGGCGCGGCATTCCGACCGTGCTGGAGATGGGCGTGTACACCCGCCTCGATTGCGCCATCGGCTCGACGGGCATCATGCGCGCCGCGCTGTCGCAGGCGATGCACCACACCAGCTTGCGCGCCGCCTTCGGCAAGCTGCTGCGCAATCAGCCGCTGATGCAGAACGTGCTGGCCGACATGGCGCTCGAAGTCGAAGCCGCCACGGCGCTGTCGCTGCGCCTGGCGCGCGCCTTCGACGCGCAGGAAGACGAGTCTGAGAGCCAGCTGCGCCGCATCCTCACGCCGCTCGCCAAATACTGGATCTGCAAGCGCTGCCCGACGCTGGTCGCCGAGGCGATGGAGGTGCACGGCGGCAACGGTTACGTCGAGGAAGGCCCGATGCCGCGCCTGTTCCGGCAGAGCCCCTTGAACTCCATTTGGGAGGGCTCGGGCAACGTCATGTGCCTCGACGTGCTGCGCGCCATGGCCAAGCACCCGCGCAGCGTCGAGTTCCTCATGGCCGAGATCGAGCCGGCCTTCGGCAAGAGCGCGGTGTTCGACCGCTGGGTGTCCTGGCTCAAGGACGAGTTGCAGGATGCCGATGCCATCGAAAGCCGCGCGCGCCGCCTGGTGCAGGACCTGGCGCTGGCGCTGCAGGGCGCGCTGCTGCTGCGCTTCGCGCCCGACTACGTCGCGCAGGCCTTTTGCGCGACGCGCCTGGCGGGCGACTGGGGCTACGCCTTCGGCACGCTGCCGAAGAATAGCGACTTCGAATCCATCCTCAAGCGCGCCTGGCCGGAATGAAGCAACCGCCTTCAACACAGAGAGCACAGAGGCACAGAGAAAGGCAATTCAAGAAAATGTACTTTCTCTGCGCCCTCTGTGCCTCTGTGTCCTCCGTGTCGAAAGAGGCGATGTTTCTTTCATGAAAACCGTCCGCGTCGGCGCCGGCCTCGGCTTCTACGGCGACTCGTGGAAGCCGGTCGCCGCCAGCATCGCGCGCGGCGGAGTGCAGTACATCGGCTCCGACCACCTCGCCGAGCTGACCCTGGCGATCCTGCAGAAGGACCGCATGAAGGACCCGGCGGCCGGCTACACGCGCGACCTGGTGCCGATGCTGACCAGCCTGTGGCCGCTGGCGCAGCAGCACGGCGTGAAGTTCCTGCTGAATGCCGGCGGCCTCAACCCCGAGGGCGCGCGCGACGCCCTCGTCGCGGAATTCAATAAACGTGGCTGGAAGGCAAAGATCGCCACCGTCACCGGCGACGCCGTGCTCGATCGCATCGACGCGCTGCGCGCGGCCGGCGAACCGCTCGACCACCTCGATACTGGCACCGCCATCGACAGCGTGCGCGAGCGGCTGCTCTTCGCCAACGTCTACCTCGGCGCGCAGCCGCTGGTGCGGGCGCTGGAAGCCGGCGCCGACATCGTGCTCACCGGCCGCGTCGCCGACGCCGCGCTGTTCCTGGCGCCGCTGATCCACGAATTCGGCTGGGCGGCAGACGACTGGAACCGTCTTGCGGCAGGCCTCACCGTCGGCCACCTGCTGGAGTGTTCGGGCCAGGGCAGCGGCGGCAATTTCAATTCGTACCTGAATAATGGATGGGCGTCGGTGCCCGACCTCGGCCACATCGGCTACCCGATCGCGGAAGTCAGTCCCGACGGCACGGCGATCCTCACCAAGGCGCCGGGCACGGGCGGCCGGGTGGACTTCGACACCGTGCGCCAGCAGCTGCTCTACGAAGTGCACAACCCGCACGCCTATTTTTCGCCCGACGTCGTGCTCGACATGGGCACGCTCAAACTCGAGGATCTCGGCGGCGACCGCGTGAAAGTGAGCGGCGCCACCGGCCGGCCGCGTCCGGAGAAGTTGAAAATCGTCGCCGGCTACGACGACGGCTGGGCCGGCACCGCCACCATCGGCTACTGCTGGCCCGGCGCCATGAAGAAGGCGCGCGCCACCGAGGCCATCGTGCGCAAGCAGCTCGCCGAACTGAAGCTTCAGTACGACGAGATCCACACCGAGTTCCTCGGCTACGACTCGCTGCTAGGCGACCTGGCCGACGATTCGCGCATCGAGGAACTCAACGAGGTGTACCTGAAGATGTCGGTGCGGGCGAAGGACCGCCGCCTGGCCGAGGTCTTCCCGCGCCAGTTTCCCTGGCTGGCGCTGTCCGGTCCGCCGACGGCGAGCGGCTTCTCAGGCATCGAGCCGGCACGCCAGCTGCTCGGTTTGTGGCCGACGCTGGTGCGGCGCGACCTCGTCGAGACGGAAGTAAAAGTCAGTCTCCAGGAGACGGCGGCATGAAGCGCAGATTGGTGGACATCGCCCACGCCCGCAGCGGCGACAAGGGCGACCGCTGCGACCTCGGCCTCTTTGCGCCGGACGCGGCGACCTACGCCGTGCTCAAGCGCGAGGTGACGCCGGAGCGCCTCGCCCGCCACTTCGCCGGCATGGCGAGCGGTCCGGTCGAGCTCTATCCGCTCGACAACCTGCTGGCGCTGAAGATCGTCCTCAACGGCGCCCTCTCCGGCGGCGCGGCGCGTTCCCTGCGCAGCGACAATCTGGGAAAATGCGCCGCCGCCGCACTGCTGCGCATGGAAATCGAGACATGAGTGTTCGAGTAGAGAAGAACGGCCGCGTCACCACGGTGATCCTCGACCGTCCGGAAAAGCGCAATGCCGTCGACCGTCCGACCGCCACGGCGCTGGCCGAGGCCTTTCGCGCCTTCGAGGCCGATGCCGAATCCGACGTCGCCGTGCTGTGGGGCGCGGGCGGGCATTTTTGCGCCGGCGCCGATCTCGGCGCGTTTTCGGAGGCGGCGCGGCGCAACGCGCTCTCGCCCGAAGGCGACGGGCCGATGGGGCCGACGCGCCTGCAACTGTCGAAGCCGGTGATCGCCGCGGTTTCCGGCTACTGCGTCGCCGGCGGGCTGGAGCTGGCCTGCTGGTGCGACCTGCGCGTGGCGGAGCGGAGCGCGACCTTCGGCGTGTTCTGCCGCCGCTTCGGCGTGCCGCTCATCGACGGCGGCACGCTGCGGCTGCCGCGGCTGATCGGCGCCTCGCGCGCGATGGACCTGATCCTCACCGGCCGGCCGGTCGGCGCGGAGGAGGCGCTGGCGATGGGACTGGCCAACCGCGTCGTCGCCGACGGCACGGCGCGCGCGGCGGCCGAGGCGCTGGCGGCGGAATTGGCGAAGCATCCGCAGACCTGCCTGCGCAACGACCGGCTCTCCAGCCTCGAGCAATGGGGACTGTCGCCGATGCAAGCGATGGCGAACGAATTCACGCACGGACTGAAAACACTGGAAAGCGGCGAGTGGCTGCAAGGCGCCGCACGCTTCGGAAAAGGGGAAGGGAAGCATGGCGCGTTCTGAGAAAAAACCGGCCGCGCGCAAGGCCGCGGCCGCCGACGAGGGCAACCGCCGCGCCGAGCTGATCCGCGCCGCCGGCCGGCTGTTCGTCGACAAGGGCTTCGATGCCACCACCATCCGCGACATCGCCGACGCCGTCGGCATGCGCTCGGGCAGCCCTTTCTACCACTTCAAGAGCAAGCAGGACATGCTCAAGGCGGTGATGATCGAGGGCCTGACGGCGGCGCTCGAGGCGCAGCAGGCGGCGGTGGCCGGGCTGAAGGACCCGGAAGAGAAGTTCCGCGCCCTGGTGCAGAGCCACCTGCGCATCATCCTCGAGGACCATACCGAGTTTCCGGTGCTGCTCTACGAGTGGCGCGCCCTCTCCGAGGAATCCCGCGCCGAGGTGATCGCCGTCAAGGACCGCTACGAGGCGGTCTGGCAACCTGTGCTGCGCGAGCTGAAGAAGGCGGGCCGCATCGCCGACGACGGCAAGGTGGCGCGGCTGCTGCTCTTCGGCGCGCTGAACTGGGTGGTGCAGTGGTACCGGCCCGGCGGCGGTTCCGGCATCGAGCAGATCGCCGAGCGCGCCATCGACCTCTTTCTCTGCGGAAAACGCTGATGCTCTTCGCCCTGTCCCTGATGATCCCGCTGCTGCTGCTGGCGGTGTGGGTGTTCTGGAAGCTCTCGCCGCCGCGGCCCGCGCCGGGGCCGGTGCGCGCTTTCAATGTCGCGGCCGTCGCGCTCGCCGTCGCGCTTGCCGCCGCCTGCGCCTGGTACGTTCGCGGCACCATGGCGCAATCGGCCGACCACGGCATGTGGCCGGCGATCGCTGCGTACTATGTGATGGCGGCGGTGCCGCTCTGGCTTGCCGTCGCCGGCGGCATTCGCCGCCTGCTCTTCGGCGCGCGCGAGCCGTCGAAGCCGCTGGAAATCTCGCAGGATCTTTCGAAGACGCGTTTCTAGCCGAGCGCGGGACTGGCCGGCAGGGCGCAGGCGGCGCGGTATTCGGCTGCCAGGCGCGCCACCAGCTCGGCCGTCGCCGGCACGTCGTGGATGGTCGACACGCCGTGGCCGGCGCTCCAGGTGTCGCGCCAGGCCTTCCCCCCCGAGCTGAAATCCTCCCGCGCCTCGGGTCGGCCGAGCATCTCCTTGGTGTAGCCGGCCTGCTCCAGGCTCGGCCAGAGGAAGTTGGCGTGGGTGCCGGAGACGGCGGGGGTGTAGACGATGTCCTTCACGGTGCTGTCGAGGAGCATCCGCTTGTAGTCGTCGGTGGCCATCGATTCCCGCGTGGCGATGAAGCGCGTGCCCATGTAGGCGAAGTCGGCGCCCATGACTTCCGCCGCGCGCACCGAGGCGCCGTCGGAGATCGCCCCGCCGAGCACCAGCGCGCCGCTCCAGAACTCGCGGATCTCGCGCACCAGCGAGAAGGGGCTCTGCGTGCCGGCATGGCCGCCGGCGCCCGCCGCCACGCAGACGATGCCGTCCACCCCGGCGTCGATGGCCTTCCGCGCGTGGTAGGCGTGGATGACGTCGCTGAACACCACGCCGCCGTAGCCGTGCACCGCCTTCACCACCTCGCCGGGGTGCCCCAGGCTGGTGATGACGAAGGGCACCTTGTGCTTCACCACCAGCTCGAAGTCCTGCGCGAGGCGCGTGTTGGAGTGGTGCAGGATGAGATTCACGCCATACGGCGCGACGGGCGCCTGCGGATTGGCGGCCATCGCGGCGCCGAGTTCCGCGTTGATCTGCGTCAGCCACTCGTCGAGCACCTCGATCGGGCGCGCATTGAGCGTTGGAAAGGTGCCGGCGATGCCGGCCTTGCAGGTCTCGATGACGAGGTGCGGTCCGGAGACGAGGAACATCGGCGCGGCGATGACGGGTACGCTCATGCGGCCCTGGAAGAGCTTCGGGATCATGTTCAGCTGTCAGTTATCAATCCGGATGGATGGCGTTCCGCAGCACACCGGTTTACGCGGCCACGCCGTGCTTGTTCAGCGTTTCCCAGCCCACGCACGCCAGCCAGACATGGCGCGGAATGGGCTTTTCCCCGTTGCGGTAATAGATGAGCATGCGCGGGCTGAGGCCGAGCGCCTCGGCGGCCTGGGCCACGGTCAGCTCGTTGGCATGCATCCAGTTCCATAGACGCTCATGGCCGATACCGCCCGCCTGTTCGGTGGCGAGGTTGCGCAGATTGTCGGTGGCCAGATCGATGGCGCCGTCGCCGAACTCGACCACGCGCCCGCCGCCGCCCAGCCGCGCCGTGGCGAATAGCGCCGGTTCGGCGAGCGGGCGCAGGGACTTGCTCGCCTTGATCCAGGGCTTCAGGTCGACCTCGACCGTGAGGCCGTCGCGGAAGGCGAGCCGCAGGCGCGCATCGGCCAGCGCCTTGAGCGACTTCACCCTGAAATGATCACGCCGATTGCTCATCGTCGATACTCCAAAAATCGCTGCATCAGCAGCTTCGCGTTCTCTTCTTGCGCCGCCCATTCGAGCGCGGCGCGGATCGCGCGCAGGTCCCGCGGACCTTCCAGCACAACACCGTTGTCGATGCGCACCAGCCATTCGCGCCCGCGCTTGTCCAGCACATGAAAATGCGGCGGCATATGGTCGTTGAAGTTGATCCTGATTTCGCAGGCGGCGAACGACTCGATGCGGGGCATGCTTGGAGTCTAGTGCAATCATTGCACTTTGTCCATCTTGTCCCGTCACCGTTTTCTGCCACCCGGCGCACGCCGCTCGGCAAAAGTCAGTCTCTGCGGCACGGCGCGGCAAGGCGAATGTCCGCCTGTCAGTTGCAGAAGAACTTCTGGTTGACGTAATCGATGACGGCTTCGGGCGCGAGGTAGGCCTTGAAGGCCCAGCCGGCGGCGAAGGAGGCGAGCGCCACGGCGGCGACGATGAGGGCGATGCGTGTTGCCTTCATCGCGCGGGCTGGGCGGAGAGTCGCGCCAGCGGGCGCTCGTCCACCGGCAGGTTCACCAGCGCGGCCAGCACGCCGAGCGCGATGGCGATCATCCAGACGATGTCGTAGGCGCCGGTCTTGTCGAAGACGAGGCCACCGAGCCAGACACCGAGGAAGCTGCCGAGCTGGTGGCTGAAGAAGACGAAGCCGGAGAGCATGGCGAGGTAGCGCACGCCGAAGATCTGCGCGACGAGGCCGTTGGTGAGCGGCACCGTGCCGAGCCAGAGCAGGCCCATCGCCGCGGCGAAGATGGCTACTGAAGTGTGCGACAGCGGCGCCAGCAGGAAGAGAATGATGACCACGCTGCGCGCGAGGTAGATCGCGGCGAGCAGCTTCTTCTTGCTCCAGCGCCCGCCGGCGAGGCCGAAGCCGTAGGTGCCGAAGATGTTGAACAGGCCGATCAGCGCCAGCGCCAGCATGCCGGTGTTGGCGGTGAGGCCCTTGTCGATGACGTAGGAGGGCAGGTGGGCGCCGATGAACACCACCTGGAAGCCGCAGACGAAATAGCCGAGCGTAAGCAGCCAGAAGGCGCGCTCGCCGAAGGCCTCGCGCAGCGCTTCGCCGGCGGACTGCGCGATGGCAGTGGCGCTGCCCGGGTGCGCCGCGCGCTCCGCCGTGCCGAGGGCCAGCGGCACCATCAGCGTGGCGGCCAAAGTCAGTCCCGTCAGGGCGGCGAACCAGCCCATGCCGGTGATCAGGGTCTGCCCGGTCGGCACCAGCAGGAACTGGCCGAAGGAGCCGGCGGCGCCGACGAGGGCGAGCGAGGCGGCGCGCTTCTCCGGCGCGACGGCGCGGCCGACGGCGCCGTAGATCACCGAGAAGGTGGTGGCGGCGAGTCCCAGGCCGACCAGCACGCCGGCCGAGAGGGTGAACATGAAGGGCGTGGTGGAATACGCCATCAGGCCGACGCCGGCGGCGTAGAGGATACCGCCGCCGAACACCACCTTGCCGGCGCCGAAACGGTCGGCCAGCCAGCCGGTGATCGGCCCGCCGGCGCCCCACATCAGGTTCTGCAGGGCGATGGCGAAGGAGAAGGCCTCGCGGCTCCACGACAGGTCCTGCGTCATCGGCTGCAGGAACAGGCCGAAGGTGTGGCGGATGCCGAGCGACAGCGAGACGACAATACTGCCGCAGATCAGCATCAGGGTGGCGGTGCGCGGCGCGGCGTGGTCATTCATTGGCGGGTACAATCATCGATACTTAAACGCAAACTATACACCCCGCTGCCGGGCGAATGACCTTGCCGGCGGCAGGTGTTCCGGAGCGCACATCCATGAAACTCAACGAGCTTGCCCTTTTCCGCACCCAGGCGCTGATCGGCGGCGCCTGGTGCGGCGCCGACAGCGGCGCCGCCTTCGACGTCCGCAATCCCGCCGGCGGCGCGCATCTCGCCAGCGTGCCCGACATGGGCGCGGCGGAAACGCGCCGCGCCATCGCCGCCGCCGACGCCGCCTGGCCGGCCTGGCGCGCCCTCACCGGCAAGGAGCGCGCCGCCGTCCTGCGCAAGTGGCACGAGCTGATGCTGGCGCACGCCGAGGACCTGGCCCTGCTGATGACCTCCGAGCAGGGCAAGCCGCTCGCCGAGGCGCGCGGCGAGGTGACCTACGCGGCGAGCTTCCTCGAGTGGTTCGCCGAGGAGGCCAAGCGCGTCTGCGGCGACACCCTCGCCGCGACCCAGGCCGACAAGCGCTTCATCGTCGTCAAGCAGCCCATCGGCGTCTGCGCCGCCATCACGCCGTGGAATTTCCCGGCGGCGATGATCACGCGCAAGGTCGCGCCGGCGCTGGCCGCCGGCTGCACGGTGGTGGTGAAGCCGGCCGAGCAGACGCCGCTCACCGCGCTGGCGCTGGCCGAACTGGCCAACCGCGCCGGCTTCCCGGCCGGCGTCATCAACGTCGTCACGGGTAGCGCCGCCTCGGCGCCGAAGATCGGCGCCGAGCTGACCGGCAACCCGACCGTGCGCAAGCTGTCGTTCACCGGCTCGACCGAGGTCGGCCGGCTGCTCATGGCGCAGTGCGCGCCGACCCTCAAGAAGGTCTCCCTCGAGCTCGGCGGCAACGCGCCCTTCATCGTCTTCGACGACGCCGACCTCGACGCCGCGGTGGAGGGTGCGCTCGCCTCGAAGTACCGCAACACCGGCCAGACCTGCGTCTGCGCCAACCGCCTGCTGGTGCAGGACGGCATCTACGAGGCCTTCGCCGCGCGGCTGGCGGAAAAGGTGAAGGCCATGTCGGTCGGCGCCGGCACCGAGGCCGGCGTGGTGCAGGGCCCGCTCATCGACGCGCAGGCGCTGGCCAAGGTCGAGGCCCACGTCGCCGACGCGCTGGCCAGGGGCGCGCGCGTGCTCACCGGCGGCCGCCGCCACGCCCGCGGCGGCACCTTCTACGAGCCGACGGTGATCGCCGACGTCACGCCGCAGATGCTGTGCGCGCGCGAGGAAACCTTCGGCCCGGTGGCGCCGCTGTTCCGCTTCAGGACGGAAGCGGAGGCGATCGCCATGGCCAACGATACCGAGTTCGGCCTCGCCGCCTACTTCTTCAGTCGCGATGTCGCCCGCTGCTTCCGCGTCGGCGAGGCGCTGGAATACGGCATGGTCGGCGTGAACACCGGCAATTTCTCCAACGAAGTGGCGCCCTTCGGCGGCATCAAGCAGTCCGGCATCGGCCGCGAGGGCTCGAAGTACGGCATCGAGGAATATCTGGAAATTAAATACCTGTGTTTCGGCGGGATCGCTTAGAGAACCACTAACCACAGAGACACAGAGGGGTTAATAGAAAGACGCTTGTGTTTTCTCTGTGTCTCTGTGCCTCTGTGGTGAATGGTTTTTTTCGGAGGTGTCAATGAAAATCCGCGCCGCCATCCTCGACGAGATGGGCCGCCCCGGCCCCTACGCGCAGACGCGCCCCGTCGCCATCGAGACCATCGAGCTGGATTCCCCGGGCCCGGGCGAGGTGCTGGTGAAGATCACCGCCGCCGGGCTGTGCCACTCCGATCTCTCCATCATCAACGGCGACCGGCCGCGCGTCATGCCGATGGTGCTCGGCCACGAGGCGGCCGGCATCGTCGAGGAATGCGGGCCGGGCGTCACCGATCTGCAGCGCGGCGATGCCGTGGCATTGGTGTTCGTGCCGAGCTGCGGCCATTGCGTGCCCTGCATGGAAGGCCGCCCCGCCCTGTGCGAGCCGGGCGCGGCGGCCAACGGCGCCGGCACGCTGCTCGGCGGCGGGCGCCGCGTGCATCGCGCCGACGGTTCGCTGCTCAACCACCAGGTCGGCGTCTCCTGCTTCGCCGAGTACGCCGTCGTCTCGCGCGGCACGCTGGTGAAGGTCGATCCGGAGCTGCCGGCGGACGTCGCCGCGGTGTTCGGCTGCGCCGTGCTGACCGGCGTCGGCGCCGTCATCAATTCGGCGCGCATCCCGCTGGGCGCCACGGTGGCCATCGTCGGACTGGGCGGCGTCGGACTGGCCGCGCTGCTCGGCGCGCATGCCGCCGGCGCGCGCCAGATCGTCGCCATCGACCGGCTCGACGACAAGCTCGAGCGCGCCTACGCGCTCGGCGCGACGCATGCCTTCAACGCCGACGATCCGGATCTTGTCGCGCAGGTGAGGGCGGCGACGCACGGTGGCGTCGAGTACGCCATCGAGGCGGCGAGTTCGGTGGATGCGCTGGAAATGGCCTACAAAATCACGCGGCGCGGCGGTACCACCGTCACCTGCAGCCTGCCGCACCCCGACCACCGCTTCAATCTGCAGGCGGTAAATCTGGTGGCTGAGGAGCGCACCCTGAAGGGCAGCTACCTCGGCTCGGCCGTGCCGGCGCGCGACATCCCGCACTACATCGCGCTCTATCACGCCGGCAAGCTGCCAGTGGACAAGCTGATCACCTCGCGGCTTTCCTTCGACGACATCAATGCCGGCTTCGACCGACTCGCCGCGGGCGAGGCGGTGCGCCAGGTGATCGCGTTCTAGGGCATGTTCGAACACGCCCTAGGGTAAAGAACGGAGCGAGGGCAGGCCCGCCGGGGTGCCACCTCTATTCCTTGAGCAGGGTGAAGCGGCCGTCCTTCACCGTTACCAGGACGCGGCCGCGGCGATCGTAGCCGGAGTGATCCTGCGGCGTCATGTTTACGACGCCTTGGGAAGTGACCAGTTCCCTGGCGTCCTCGAGCGCGTCCCGCAGCGCGCCGCGGAATTCGGGCGTTCCCGGCTTGCCCTTCCTTGCAGCTTCCGGGATGGTCTTGGCCAGCAGCAGGCCGGCGTCGTAGGTGCCGGCGCCGAAGATCGGCGGCCGCGAACCGAACAGCTTCTCGTAGCCATTGACGAACTCGACGGTCGTGCTCTTGCTTTCCATGCTGTCCGGGATTTCATCCGGCACCAGCAGCAGGGGGCCGACGACCAGAGCGCCCTCGACCTTCTTGCCACCGATCTGGATGAATGCGCCCGAGGCGGAGCCGTGGGTGTGGTAGATCGCCCCCTTGTAGCCGGCGTCGGTAAGCTGGGTGTGGGGCAGGGCTGCGCCGGCTGCCACGCCCGCCACCAGCACCGCATCAGGCTTCGCGGCTATCAGCTTCACCACTTGTCCAGTCACGCTGGTGTCCTGCCGGCTGTAACGCTCGTTGGCAACGATCTGCAAACCCGCCTTCTGCGCCATCGGCGAGAAGGTCTTGTACCAGTTCTCGCCATAAGGGTCGTTGTAGCCGATGAAGCCGACGGTCCTGACCCCGCGCTTGATCATGGCGGCGGCCAGTCCCTCGCTGATGATCTCGTCGTTCGGATGGGTCTTGAAGATCCATCGCTTCTTGTCGTCCATGGGCAGCACCAGCACCGAGGTGCCGACGGGCGCGAGCAAGGGCGTGCGGGCCTCGCTCATGAAGGGCACCAGCGCCACCCCGTTGGGCGAGCCGGAGGGGCCGATGATGGCATCGACCTTGTGCTCCGAGATCAGCTTCTTGGACAGCTGCACGCTCTGCGTCGGATCGCTTGCGTCGTCGTAAGGAATGTATTCGATGGAAAGATCGCCGGCTTTTTTGGGCAGCAGCGCGATGGCGTTCTTTTGCGGGATGCCGACAAACGCGGACGGCCCGGTGTTCGACGTGATGATGCCGATTTTTACTTGGGCGGATGCCGACAGGGCGAAAAGCAGCAATGCGCAAGCAATGCTGCGGCCGGCATAGGTACGAATCGATTGCATGTCTCCTCCTTAGCCTTAGGTTTCTTGCCGATAATGGCCGCCCCTGCTCGCGCAGCCCGATGGCGAACCGGCGATAGCGCCGCCCCCATCGGGTAGGCCGCCACGCTGGCACGCCATGCCGTATATATCAGGTAACCTTACAAAAAGCAACGGCAGCTGCTTCTGCCGTTCGGTTTTGCCCGGCGCGCGCATGCGGCAAATCCCGATATACTCCCGACGCGATGTCCGCCGCGAGAATGCCGCAAGCTGCGGATGGAGCGCGCGGCCCAAACTTCGGAGACCGTTGATAACATGCAAGCAGATGACCGGAGAGAAGCCCTTCCGCTTCGCACCAGCTACGTTCTGGCCCGGCTTACGCGCATCGTCCAGCGTCGCCTGGAGGAGGCTCTGCAACCTCACGAACTGACGCTGCCGCAATACACCACGCTGACGGTACTCCTGCGGCGGCCGGGTCTGAGCAATGCCCAGCTCGCCCGTCGGGCCTATGTCACGCCGCAATCCATGCAGGAGGTGCTCCGCACGCTTGAAGAGCGCGGGCTGGTCGCCCGCGTGGCCTCGGCGGACAACCTGCGCATCCTCAAGGTCAGCTTGACCGCTGCGGGCAAGCGTCTGGTGATCCTGGCCGAACGGGATGCGGCCGAGGTGGATGAGGCGCTGCTGGGCAGCCTCACCCCGTTCGAGCGCAAGCAGTTCGTCAAATCCATCCAGAAGTGCGTCATCGGGCTCGGCGGCGGCCTGCAGATTCCCCGCCCCGCGCGCCGCTGAGCGCGTCTGGCCGCCGCAGCCGGCGGGCTTGTGTTGTCGATAGATATCAGGTAACCTGATGTTGTTTCGACAGCCCGCCGACTCTCATGAATACTTCCTCCGACTCCCTAGTTCTCGAACGGAACGGCCCGGTCCTGGTCGTTACGGTCAACAGGCCGAAAAAGCGGAATGCCCTCGACGAAGATACGGTGATCGGGCTGGCTGATCTGCTGGCTGGTCTCTCCGACGACGTCCGCTGCGTGGTGCTGGCCGCCACCGGCGAGCATTTCAGCGCCGGTATCGACCTGACCGAGCTCGTGCTGCGCAATGCCTACGACGGCATGCAGCATTCCCGGCTCTGGCACAAATGCCTGGATGCGGTGCAGTTCGGGCCGGTTCCGGTCGTCGCCGCGCTGCACGGCGCCGTCATCGGCGGCGGGCTGGAGCTTGCGGCCGCTGCCCATATCCGCGTCGCCGACAAGACGGCTTTTTACGCACTGCCCGAGGGAGCGCGCGGCATGTACGTCGGCGGCGGCGGTTCCGCCAGGGTGCCGCGCCTGATCGGCGTGGCGCGCATGGCCGACATGATGCTGACGGGCAGGGTGCTGAGTGCGGAAGAGGGGCAGCAGATCGGATTGTCCCAGTATCTGGTTGCGGACGGCGCGTCCTTTGACAAGGCGATGGAACTGGCACAAAGGATCGCCGGCAACACCACGCTGACCAACTTCGCGCTGACCCAGGTGCTTCCGCGCATTGCCGATTCGTCGCAGGACATCGGCCTGCTGACCGAGTCCCTGATCGCCGCACTGGCGCAGAGCGATCCGGAAGCTAAGCGCCGCCTGGGCGAATTCCTGGATGGCCGCGCCGCAAGGGTGGCGCGCGGCGAAGCCTGAGCGTTTTGAGCGGCAAGCCCGGCGAGGAGGAAGCCATGCCGAAGGTTCTGGCGAATCAAGCGCGGCGCGTGACGGTGGTGGGTACCGGCGTGATCGGCACGAGTTGGGCAGCCCATTTCTTGGCGCGCGGCTTCGAGGTGGTCGCGACCGATCCGGCCCCCGGGGCGGCCGCCAGGTTGCGGGAGTCGCTCGACCGGCTCTGGCCGGCGCTGGAAAGGCTGGGCCTGGCCCCCGACGCTTCGCGCAGCCGGCTCCGTTTCGCCGACGATCTGGACGAGTCGCTGCGGGATACCGGCTTCGTTCAGGAGAACACCCAGGAGAACCTCGAAGCCAAGCAACGCCTGATCGGCGACATCGATGTCGCGACGCCGGCCGGCGTGCTGATCGCGAGCAGCTCGTCCGGCCTGCTGCCGAGCGACCTGCAGAAACTCTGCCGACAGGACCCGGGACGGGTGTTGATCGGACACCCCTTTCATCCTCCCCACCTGATGCCACTCGTGGAAGTGGTTGGCGGGCGGCTTACGGACCCCGGTGCCCTAGAGAGGGCGATGGACTTCTACAGGGCGGCCGGCAAGAAGCCGATCAGGCTCCGCCAAGAGCTGCCCGGCCATGTCGCCAACAGGCTGCAGGCCGCGCTGTGGCGGGAGGCCTTTTCGCTGGTCGAGCGCGGCGCGGCGACGGTCGAGGACATCGACACCGCGATCATGCATGGCCCCGGCCTGCGCTGGGCGATTCTCGGCCCGTTCCTGACACTGCACCTGACCGGCGGCGCGGGCGGCATGGCCGGCATCCTCGATCATCTCGGCCCGTCGGTCGAGGCCTGGTGGGCGCAATTCACGACGCCGCGCCTGACGTCCGAGCTCAAGCGCGCTGTTTCGGAGGACGTGGTCGCCCTTGCCGAAACCATGGGTGGCGCGTCGGTAGAGGCGCGGCGCGATGCCCTGCTGATCGAATTGCTCGCCCTCAAGGCGGGCCGGATGAATGCTCTCGCGGAGGGCCCTGACGATGCGAAATAACGGAATCGGATCGTGGCCGGCCCGCAGGGCGCGCACGGCAGGGGAGCCGACCGCGATCGTTTTCGAGGATGCCAGCTACAGCTTCGTGCAGCTATACGAGCGATGCACCCGTCTGGCCCAGGCGCTGAGGGCGCAGGGCGTCGGGCGCGGCGACAGGGTAGCCTATCTTGGCCCCAACCATCCGAGCTTTCCGGAAGCACTTTTCGCGTCTGGGATGCTGGGCGCGGTACTGCTGCCGCTGAACACCCGGCTGGCGCCGCCGGAGCACGAGTTCATCCTGCGCGACGCGAAGCCGGTCGTTTTGATCTGGTCGCCGGCAACGGCGAACTCCGTTGCTGCACTGGGCGACGGAATGCCGGTGCCCCACCTGATCGGTCTTGGTCAGCCGGATTCGTGCAGCGCCGGCTACGAGCAGCTCCTGGCGGAGGCCCCGATGCAGCCGATCGACGAGGCGGTCGGCCTCGACGAGCTGTGCATGATCCAGTACACCTCGGGCACGAGCGGTCGTCCGAAGGGGGTCATGCTGACCCACGGCAACGTGGCGTGGAACTGCTTCAACCTGCTCGTTGATATCGATCTCGGCACGGACGAGGTCAACCTCGTTGTGGCGCCGATGTTCCATACGGCGGGCATGAACAACAGCTTCCTGCCGGCCTTCCTCAAGGGCGGCAAGACCATCATCATGGCCGCCTGGAATCCCGACCAGGCGCTCGATCTCATCGAGCGGCATCGCGTCACCTGCATGGTCGGGGTGCCGACCATGTTCCAGACCATGGCGCAATCGCCGCGTTGGCAGGGCGCCGACCTGTCGTCGATGCGCACTCTGCTCTGCGGCGGCGCGCCGGTGCCCGTTCCCCTGATCAATCAGTACCGCTCGCGCGGCCTGCGCTTTCTGCAGGGCTATGGCCTGACCGAGACGTCGCCGAACGCGACCTGGCTGCGGCCGGAGGCGGCGGACCGCAAGGTCGGTTCGGCGGGCAAGCCGTGCTTCTTCAGCGACCTGAGGATCGTCACCGCCGACGGCAGCGACGTCGACAAGGGAACGCGGGGCGAAGTGCTGGCGCAGGGCCCCAACGTCACACCCGGCTACTGGGGGATGCCCGAGGCGACGGCCGGAGCGTTCGCTGAAGGCGGCTGGTTGCGCACCGGCGACGCCGCTTTCGCTGATGACGAGGGCTACGTGTTCATCGTCGATCGCATCAAGGACATGATCATTTCCGGCGGGGAAAACATCTATCCCGCCGAGGTCGAAAACGCGCTTTACCAGCATCCTGCCGTCCGCGAATGCGCCGTCGTCGGCATAGCCGACGAGAAGTGGGGGGAGGTCGGGCGCGCTTTTCTGGTGCTCAAGGAGGGCGAGCAGGTGTCGGATCAGGAAATGCGCGACTTCCTGGCCGGGCGGCTCGCCGGCTACAAGATTCCCAAGTCGTATGTTCGCATCGCCCAGTTGCCGCGTACGGCGACGGGAAAGCTTCTCAAAAGGCAGCTGCGGGAGGCGTTCGCGCCCGAGTCGGCCGCCGGGCGCCAATAGATGCGCAGGAGCGGTTTCACCCCCGAGCACGAGGACTTCCGCGAGACGGTGCGGAGGTTCGTCGCCCGGGAGGTTTCGCCCAACCTGGCCGCATGGTCGGAGGCAGGCACCGTCGACAGGCGGTTCTACAAGGCGGCGGGAGAGGCGGGCCTGCTCGGCCTGTCGCTCGACACGGACTACGGCGGTGCAGGCATCCGGGATTTCCGCTTCAACGCCGTCATCGCCGAGGAATTATGCCTTGCCGGGGCAGCCTCGGTGGCGATGTGCCTCTGCGGCTTCAACGACCTCGTGTCCCCGTATCTGGAGCGTTTGTGCACCCTTGGACAGAAGAGACAGTGGTGGCCCGGCCTCTGCCTCGGGCAGAAGGTGGCGGCCATTGCCATGACCGAGCCGGGAACCGGAAGCGATCTGCGCGCCATCGCCACGCGGGCCCGCCGCGACGGTGACCACTACCGCGTCAATGGCGCGAAGACGCTGATCAGCAACGGCATGCTGGCCGACGTCGTGATCCTGGTAGTCTCCACGGACGAAGGCCGGGAAGGCCTTTCCCTGCTGCTCGTCGAGACCGACCGTCCCGGCTTTCAGAGGGGCCGGCCGCTGTCGAAGATGGGGCTGAAGGCGCAGGACACCGCCGAGTTCTTCCTGGACGACGTCCGCGTGCCGGCCGAAAACCTGCTCGGAGAGGAGAACAAGGCCCTTTCCTATCTCGTTTCGAACCTGCCCCAGGAAAGGCTCACGGTTGCCGTCATGGCGCTGGCTTCGGTGCGGCGCATGCTGAGGCAAACACTGGAGTACGTCAGGCAGCGCAAGGCCTTTGGACGCCGGATCGGGGATTTCCAGAATACCCGGTTTACGCTGGCGGAAATTTCCACCGAGGCCGAGATCGCGCAGTGCTTCGTGGATCGCTGCATCGACGAACTGGCGCGCGGCTCGCTGAGTCCGACCGACGCGGCGATGGCGAAATGGTGGGTGACCGAGCTTCAGCAGAGGACCGCCTACCGATGCGTCCAACTGCATGGCGGCTACGGCTACCTCATGGAATACCCGATTGCCCAGGACGCGCTCGACGCCAGGGCGAGCACCCTGTACGCGGGCACCACCGAGATCATGAAGGAAATCATCGGTCGATCCATTATGGAGGCGCATGAATGAAACAGGCTGCCAACGTCCTGTCGCGGGACGACCTGATCGCCATCGACGTGCACACCCACGTCATCCGCTCGACGCGGCAGCGGGACGCCGAACCCGACCCGGCGATCGAATTCCTGGACGGGGTGTTCGGGTCGAGCGCGATGCAGACGCTGCCGCAGATGATCGAAGCCTACCGCCGGCGCCGGATGGCCTTTGTCGCCTTCACCATCGACGACGCATTCCGATCCGGCAGAATTCCAGCCGTCACGAGCGAGGAGATCGCGGAAATCGCCTCGCTAAACAGGGATGTCGTGCTGCCTTTCGGCTCGGTCGATCCGCATCGCGGCGCCGATGCCGTGCGCCGCGCGCGGCGCCTCGTTACGGAATACGGGGTGAAGGGGTTCAAGTTCCATCCCAGCCAACAGGCGTTCTTCCCGAACGACCCCCAGTGGTACCCGCTCTACGAAGTGCTTGCCGAATACCGCCTGCCCGCGCTGTTCCATTCCGGCCAGACCGCTGTCGGGCGAAACCTGCCGGGCGGCGGCGGCATCCGGCTGAAGTACTCAAATCCGATGTTTCTCGACGACGTGGCGGCGGACTTTCCCGATCTGCCGATCATCCTCGCTCATCCGTCCTTCCCCTGGCAGGAAGAGGCCATTTCGGTAGCCTTGCACAAGCCGAACGTCCATATCGACCTTTCCGGCTGGTCGCCGAAGTATTTTCCGGCGATCCTCGTGCAATACGTGAATACCCTGCTCAAGGACAAGGTACTGTTCGGCTCGGACTTCCCAGCCATGACGCCAGAGCGCTGGATCGCCGATTTCGAGCAATTGGCGATCAAGCCTGAAGTTCGCCCATTGGTGCTCAAAGAAAATGCGATGAGACTCCTCGGCTGGCCGGCCTGAAGGGATCCGGGCAGCCGCAGGCTGCAGCATCGGTGATAACTGAACGCAAGCGGAGATCAGAAAGGGGGTGACATGGCTGCGAGGAAACCTGCCCAAGCCGTCATAGCTGACCTTGGTTCAATCATCGAGCAGCTCGATCGTCGGGGCCGGCTTGTGCGGGTGCGTTCAACGGTCGACGCCACGCATCAGCTGGCTGCCATCGCAGCCAAGTTCGAGCGCGGTCCGCGCGCAGTTCTGTTCGAGAGCGTCAAGGGTAGTGAATATCCCGTTTTCACCGGGCTCTATTGGTCACGCGATCTTCTTGCCGATCTCTTTTGCCGTGACGAGGCCCGGCTTCCGCAACACGTATCGGAATGCATCAGAGATTGGCAGCAGAAACCGGTTCTTCCCATCATAGCCCGGACTGGTCCCGTCATGGAGGTCAGTGAGGCGCGGGTCGATCTTGGCCGGTTGCCCGTGCCGACGCATGCCGAATGCGACGGCGGTCCTTACTTTGATGCCGCCGTGGTCATCGTCAAGGATCCAGAAACCGGCGTGCGCAATGCCTCGATCCAGCGCTTTATGGTGGTCGGCAAGAACCGCCTGGCCATCAACATCGATGCGGGGCGTCATCTGGAAATTTGTCTGGCAAAAGCGACTGCACGCGGGCAGCCGCTGCCTTTTACCCTCAATGTTGGCGTGGGTCCCGGAGTGCACTTTGCCGCGGCAGCGCCAGCTGAAGCGGCACCGATGGGAACAGATGAGTTGGGCATCGCCAGCCGGTTTCACGGCAGTCCTCTGAAGCTGGTGGGTGGAACAGTATCAGACGTCGAGATGGTGGCCGACGCGATGTTCGCGTTCGAGTGCGAAATGGTCCCCGGGGAACTGCACCCCGAGGGCCCATTTGCCGAGGTTACCGGCTACTATGCAACTGTTGCCCGAAGGCCGCTGGTACGGGTCAAGAAAATTCATCGGCGCCGCAGTCCGGTTTTCCACACGATTCTCTCGGGCGCCGAAGTGTTCAACTCTGTCGGGCTGCTCGGCGAAGCCAACGTTCTATCCTTGCTGCAGAAACAGGTGCCGGGCGTCCATGATGTCTATTTTTCTCACGGCGGCTGCGGTTTTTACCATGCGGTGATTCGGATCGCACAAAAGCGCGCCGGCTGGGGAAAGCAGGCGCTCATGGCGGCGTTTGCCGCCTTCCCGCCGTTGAAGATGGTGACGGTGGTTGACGAGGACGTTGATATCAGAAACCCGGCTGACGTGGAGTGGGCGATGGCCACGCGACTCGACCCGAAACAGGGCGTGATGGTGATCGGAGATGTATTCGGCCACGGGCTCAACCCCGGCTTCCCCGGATATCTTGGCAGCAAGATCGGTTTCGATGCGACGCGACCATTTCCACACACACCCAACTACGACCGCGCGAAAGTCAAGAATGCGAGCCTGCAGGGGCTTGACATAGACATCCCCGAGCTGCGCCGAAAATAGGCTGGGCACCACTTCACGATTAGCCGGCCGGACAAGCTGATCACCTCGCGGCTTTCCCTCGACGACATCAATGCCGGCTTCGACCGCCTCGCCGCGGGCGAGGCGGTGCGCCAGGTGATCGTTTTCTAGGGTAAAGAACGGAACGACGGCAGATCCGCCGGGGGGCCTTCGCTACTCCTTGAGCACTCAGCGAAAGACGGGGTTTATTGAGCGCTTACCTTTAGGCGGTCACTCAGATCGATACCGGCTTTCTGATTTCCGACCATATCTTTACAATTACCTTCTAAATACTTTACAATCCAGCCGTTCATCTTTTCAATTAATCATTGATGAAAGCAAAGCTGACTGTCCAGGATGCCAAGCGTTGGGTTACCCGAGAGATCCTGGCGGGGAATAGCTCGCATCTTTCAAGCCGATTGGCTGCGCAATTTGGGGTATCTCGAGTAACGGCGGCTAACGCTCTCAAGAAGCTCGTCAATGGCGGGTGGTTGGATTCTTCGGGTGGGACTCGCCCAAATTATCACCTTGGGCGGAATCGGGAGATAGCCGAAACATTTTCACTACCAGGGGTTGATGAGCATATTGTTTGGGAACACAAGTTCAGACCGTGGTTTGATCTGCCCCTAAACGTACTTGGCATAGCCCATCATGGGTTTACTGAAATGGTGAATAATGCCAACGATCATTCTGGCGGCAAATTCGTCACCGCCTTGATGAGACTCTATGAAGGCAATTTGGTCATTGCAGTTCTTGACGATGGCATCGGGATTTTCGAGAAGATTGCACAAGCCATGAGCTTGCCCGATCGTCGACTTGCCATTCTGGAGCTATCAAAAGGCAAATTCACGACCGACCCCGTGAATCATTCCGGGGAGGGTATTTTCTTTACGTCTCGCATGTTCGATCAGTTCCAGATCGAGGCCAACGGTTTGCATTACGACCACGACGTCCGGGACAAACATGACTGGCTGCTTGAAATCGACCGCCCGGCGACCGGAACGCTTGTATACATGGCCATTCCCATCAATAGCCAACGTACGGCGCGAGAAGTCTTCGATGAATACACAACTGGCGACAACTTTGGTTTCGACAAGACAGTCGTGCCGGTCCGGCTCGCCAGAATCGGGCATGAGAACCTGGTGTCGCGCTCCCAAGCCAAACGTCTTGTTGCCAGATTCGAAGGTTTCAGGAAAGTGCTACTCGACTTCACTGGGGTCGATGAGATCGGACAAGCATTTGCCGACGAAATTTTCAGGGTCTTTGCCAACTTGCATCCCAAGGTTGAGCTCGTTGAAATCCACACAACTCCAAACGTTGAAAAAATGATTATTCGCGCCAGAACCGCCGGCATCATGGCTGCGCAACTGCAAGGAAGCGGTGACTCAGGCACATGACGAGGCATGCATGATTTAGGTTCCAGATTCTAATCCGCGGCAGCCCCCGCCCCCTCTTCCTCTCCCGTGTGCTGGGGGAGGCGTGCGCCTTCAATTCGCCGTTTTGCTTATTTCTTGAGCAGCTTCGCCATCCTCGCCCACTGGCTATACTTTTCGCATGAACGGCGCGGCATCCGCGCGCGGCCGGTGAAGTATCCGGGTTAGCCGGCCGGCAAGCTGATTACCTCGCGGATTTCGCTGGACGAGATCAATGCCGGCCTCGACCGCCTCGCCGCGGGCGAGGCGGTGCGCCAGTTGATCGTTTTCTAGCTTCTCAGCGGCCGAAGATGCCGCGCAGGAGGTTGCCGGGGCTGGGCAGCCCGCCGGCCTCCTCCTTCTCTTGGCCGGACTGCGTGCGCGACGCCCCGCGGCCGCCCTCGTCGCCCATGCCGAGCATGGTCATGCCGGTCGACTTGATCCGCACGCGCACTGCCCACTCCGGATTCCACGGCGCCTTCGGGTTGGCGGGCCGCGGCGGATGCGCCAGGTTCAGTTCCGGCCCGTAGGCGATCATGCGCACCATCGCGCCGTCGACGCCGGCGAAGATGCCCGAAGGAATCGCGCAGCGCTGCACGCTGGTCGGCAGGATGACCTTCTCCTTGAGCAGCCGCTCGATCTGCGCCGGCGGCAGGTAATCCATCAGGCCCCAGCCCGGATCGGGCTGCTCGCTGGAACTCCAGATGACCATTTCCTGCTCGCCCTTGGCGCCCATCGCCGTGAGGAAATAGGCGCGGGCGTTGTTCACGTCGCCCCAGCCGACATTGACCGGGCCCTTGGGGTCGCCCTGCGCCGACATGCTGATCTTCGGCATGAAATCGTGTCCGGCGCCGATGGCGAACTTCAGGCCGGCCGGCACGCCCTCGCCGGAAACGGCGTGGTCGCCGCTCATCGAAGCATTCGCCGGCACGCGCTTCCTGTCCTGCTCGTTCGGCCACACCGAGCGGCCGGCCACGGCCTTGGCGCCGCGATCCGGCGCGAAGCGGCCGGTCATGAATTTCGCGTATTCGTCGGGCGAGGCATTGGCGAAATCCACCACGCGCGGCTGGCCCGGCCGCACCGTCTCGCTGCAGCCCCAGTAGAACAGCAGTCGGCCCTTCGGTTTTTCCATCTCGCCGGGTTCGCTCCCGCGGTCGCGCTCGACCTGCACCGGCACCAGCGGCAGGGCGCTGCCCATGTTCAGTGCCGGTGGGATGGCGTGGCTGCCGAGGGTGCCCGACGGCTTGTTGCGCGTGTGCAGCGCGGTGTCGAGCCATTTGCCCGGCGCGCCGCCGGCGTTCTTGGTGCCGCCGAAGAAGCCGCCGAACATGCCCATGCCGCCTTCGTCCATGTCGCCCATGCCGGGAATCGACAGACTGTGGGTGGCGACGTCGGCCCAGAACTGGGCGACCGGGGGCTTGGCCTGGGCGAGGGCGATCAGGGGTGACGCCGCAAGGGCAACGACGATGACGGACGCGGTGCGAGCGGCCATGGCGAACTCCGGGAACAAGGACGCCGTCATTTTACCGGATCGCCGCGACGCGGGGCGATCCGCCGCCAGCGCTACTTGCGGCCGTAGAAGGCGGTGATGCTGGCCTTGGCCAGGCGGTTGGCGTTGATCATGAAGCCGACCATCGCCGCCGGGGCATTCTCGTCCAGCTCGATCTTGTCGACCTTGAGGGCGTGCACCGTGATCACGTAGCGGTGCGGCCTGTCGCCCTGCGGCGGGCAGGGACCGCCCCAGCCCGACTTGCCGAAATCGGTGCGGCTTTGCACGGCGCCGGCAGGCATCTTGTCGGCGGCCGGATCGCCGGCGCCGGCCGCCAGCTCGCGCGTCTCGGCGGGCAGGTTGAACACCACCCAGTGCCACCAGCCGCTGCCGGTCGGCGCATCCGGGTCGTAGGCCGTCACGGCGAAGCTCCGGGTGCCTTTCGGCGGGTGCCTCCAGGACAGGGCCGGCGACAGGTTGGCGCCGACGCAGCCGAAGCCGTTGAAGACATGCACCTCCGGAATGGTCCGGGCCGGCTTGACGTCCGGGCTCTCGATGGTGAAGTTGACCGCCTGGGCCGCGAGCGGCAGGGCGAGTCCCAGGGCGAAGATGATCGATCTCATGGCGTGTCTCCTCTCAAGCGATCCCGATGTCGTTCATGTGGAGCAGGTCACCTGCAATTGGCATCCGCCTGCTTCTGCCAGTCTGCTGCCAGCCGCTGGCGCTCCTCGTCTTCCATGTACGTGCGCTCGCCGTCCTTGTTGACCCGGTAGAGGGGCGTTTCGCGTTTCAGCGAATCGAGGGCATAGCGTGCGCGCTGGCATTTCTCCGCGGCTTGCCGGGTCCTTTGCTGTTCTTCCTGTTGCCGCTTCTCTTCCTGGAAGCGGTGCTCGTTCGAGTCCTGCAGCTGTTCCTGCCAGCTGCGGCCGCGCTGCGGTGTCTGCGCGCTGTCGAGGGGCGGCTGCGGCCTGGCCTTGAACTTTTCACCGGCCTTCCCGGCGGGCGGCGTGTCCGAGTAATGCACGACGCCCTTCTCGTCGACCCATTTGAAGAGGCTGCCCTGCCCCTGCGCGTTCAGGGCGAAAAGCAGCAGGCCAAGGGCGGCAAGGCGACGGATCATGGTCGTCGCATCAGGCCTTGCGGTAAACCTCGGCGCCGGCCTTCACGAACTCCACCGCCTTCTGCTCCATGCCCTTCTTCAGGGCCTCGTCTTCGGAGACGCCCTGCGCGGCGGCGAAGTCGCGCACGTCCTGGGTGATCTTCATCGAGCAGAAATGCGGCCCGCACATCGAGCAGAAGTGCGCCAGCTTGGCGCCTTCCTGCGGCAGCGTCTCGTCGTGGAATTCGCGCGCCTTGTCCGGATCGAGGCCGAGGTTGAACTGGTCGTCCCAGCGGAACTCGAAGCGCGCCTTCGACAGGGCGTTGTCGCGGATCTGCGCGCCGGGGTGGCCCTTGGCGAGGTCGGCGGCGTGGGCGGCGATCTTGTAGGCGATGATGCCGTCCTTGACGTCGTCCTTGTCCGGCAGCCCCAGGTGCTCCTTCGGCGTGACGTAGCAGAGCATCGCCGTGCCGAACCAGCCGATCATGGCCGCGCCGATGGCGCTGGTGATGTGGTCGTAGCCGGGTGCGATGTCGGTGACCAGCGGGCCGAGGGTGTAGAAGGGCGCCTCCTTGCAGTGCTTCAGCTGCAGCTCCATGTTTTCCTTGATCAGGTGCATCGGCACGTGGCCGGGGCCCTCGATGATGGTCTGCACCTCGTGCTTCCAGGCGATGTCGGTGAGCTCGCCCAGGGTTTTCAATTCGCCCAGCTGCGCCTCGTCGTTGGCGTCGTGCACCGAGCCGGGGCGCAGGCCGTCGCCGAGGCTGAAGCTGACGTCGTAGGCCTTCATGATCTCGCAGATGTCCTCGAAGTGCGTGTAGAGGAAGTTCTCCTGGTGGTGCGCCAGGCACCACTTGGCGAGGATCGAGCCGCCGCGCGAGACGATGCCGGTCATGCGCTTCGCCGTCAGCGGGATGTAGCGCAGCAGCACGCCGGCGTGGATGGTGAAGTAGTCGACGCCCTGCTCGGCCTGCTCGATCAGGGTGTCACGGAAGATCTCCCAAGTCAGCTCCTCGGCGCGGCCGTCGACTTTCTCCAGCGCCTGGTAGATCGGCACCGTGCCGATCGGCACCGGGCTGTTGCGCACGATCCACTCGCGCGTCTCGTGGATGTTCTTGCCGGTGGACAGATCCATCACCGTGTCGCCACCCCAGCGGATGGCCCAGGTCATCTTCTCGACCTCTTCCTGGATGCTGGAGCCGAGCGCCGAGTTGCCGATGTTGGCGTTGATCTTCACGAGGAAGTTGCGGCCGATGATCATCGGCTCGGCTTCCGGGTGGTTGATGTTGGCGGGGATCACGGCGCGGCCGCGCGTCACTTCGTCGCGGACGAATTCCGGCGTGATGATTTTCGGGATGGCGGCGCCGAAAGTCTCGCCCGGATGCTGGCGCAGCAGCAGTTCGGAGAGGCCCTCGCGCTTCTGGTTTTCCCTGATTGCGATGAACTCCATTTCCGGCGTGACGATGCCGCGGCGGGCGTAGTGCATCTGCGAGACATTCATCCCCGCCTTGGCGCGGCGCGGCTTGCGCTTGAGGTCGAAGCGCATCGCGGCGAGCGACGGGTCGGCCTCGCGGCTGCGGCCGTAGGCGGAGCTGAGTGCCGGCAGCTCCTCGCTGTCGCCGCGCTCCTCGATCCAGCGCTGGCGCAGGGCGGGCAGGCCCTTGCGGATGTCGATTTTCACCGACGGGTCGGTGTACGGACCCGAGCAGTCGTAGACGCAGATCGAGGGATTCTGCTCGCCGCCCATGCCGGTCGGCGTGTCGGACTGGCTGATCTCGCGCATCGGCACGCGGAGGTCGGGGCGGCTGCCCGTGACGTAGATCTTGCGCGACTGCGGCAGCGGCTTGACGGCCGCCGCGTCCACATGGGCGGACGCGGCGACGAATTGTTCCTTGGCGTTCATGGTGTCTCCTTCCGGGGGCGGGGAATGCATGGAAGGAAGCCGGTTGACGCTTCCCTACGACGGCATTACCCGTACAGGTTCAAAGGGACTCTCTCACCCGTTCGGCCCAGGCCGAACAGGACCCCTAGCACGGGATCAAAGTAAAACAAAGGCGCGTGCTTTGCAAGCACGAAGATTTCTCCGCGGCCGTTGCCGAGGCGCCGCCTTACCTTTGCCGCAAGCGTGCAATTTTTGCGGCGAGCAGCATGCCGACGATCGAGCTGGTCCCGGTGACCGTCCAGGTCCATTGCCAACCGCCCGCGACGCCGGCCACCCAGGCGACCAGCGGCGGCCCTATGAACTGGCCGAGTGCCTGGCATTGCTGCATCCAGCCGACGGTGGTGGAAATCGTGCGGTCGTTGGGAGCCAGGTGCACGGCCAGTGAAAACAGCGTGGCGGGTACCAGGCCGCCGAACGAGGAAAACAGCAGCACGGCGGCATAACGCAGCAGGGGCGGCAGACGGTCCGGCAGGCCGAATGCCAGGAAGGTGCCAAGGGCCATGGCGGCGAAGCCGGCATGCAGCAGATGCGCTGGTCGCATGCCGGCATGCAGCAAGCGGCCCGAGGCAAGATTGCCCAACACATTGACGGCGGCGGCGAAGGCTGTGAGCGCCCCTGCCGCCGGCCCGCTCAGCCCGGCCTGGGCGTAGATCGATGGCAGGAAGCCGATCACCGACAGCCACTGGTTGGAATACATGGCGAATGCCAGTGCCACCAGCCAGGGACCCGCTGTCGATAGCGTCAGGCGCATGCGCTGAAGCCAGTCCTCCTGCGCGGATTCGGAGAATCCAATGACGGGCTGCGCCAGGAGCGCCTGCCGCCGGCCGTCCGGCGGCACGCCGAGCGCCATCCACACCGACATGATCGCCGACAGCGCGGCCAGGCTCCACCACCAACCCTGCCAGCCGAAGGCGGCCATCACCCAGGGGCCGCCGAACAGCGCCGCTGCCGTGCCGAATGGCATGTAAGCGCCCCACATGCCCAGCTTGAGACTGAGGCGCTCGGGCGGGACGAGTTGGCGGATCAGGCTGGGCGCGGGCAGCACGACCAGCAGAAACCCGAGGCCCTCGACGGCGCGCAGCCACAGCAGATCCGCGGCGCCGGTCGCCCAGCCGCCCATGGCGCTGGCCGCCGCCAGGATCGTCAGCCCGGCCAGCATGCTGCGCCGCAAGCCCAGGCTGTCCGCCGAGAGCCCGACCGCGAGCCCCAGCGACATGCCGGCCAGCTGCACCAGGGACAGCAGGAAACCCGCCTCCAGCAAAGTGATGTCCAGCGCCTCGCGCAGCACCGGGATGGCCGGCGGCAGCTTGCCGACGTGCAAGGCGGCACTCACGCCCGCAAGGATGACGATCAGGTCAGGGGAAAGAATCGGCCGCTTCATGTCGGTTGAGAATCCGGAGCGGGCCCGCGCATCGGCGCCCGCCCCGCATCGGCAAAGGCCGTATTGTCGGCCAACTTCCGGTGCAAAGAGATTTTCATTGACAGAAATCGGACGAACAATTAAATTACCGACCGGTCAGTTATTTAATGAAAGCCCATGACGCGCGATTTCGCCAAAGCGTCCCGCTGGCGACGGCGCAAGGATGCCCGTCCCTCCGAATTGACGGCTGCCGCTCTGGAGCTCTTCGTGGAGAAGGGTTTCGCGGCGACGCGCCTCGACGAAATCGCCGCGCGGGCCGGCGTGTCGAAAGGCACGCTGTACCTGTATTTCGACAGCAAGGAAGAACTCTTCAAGGCGGTGATCCGCGAGGGCCTGCTGCCCCTGCTGGCGGAAGGCGAGGAACTGGTGGCCAGCATGCCCGGCCCGGCCGGCGAGCTCTTCAAGGCCATCGTCATGCGCTGGTGGGAAATGGTGGGCGAGGGCCCGATCGGCGGCATCCCCAAGCTGATTATTGCCGAGGCGCGCAATTTTCCCGAGATCGCCCGCTTCTACGCCGAAGAGGTCATCGATCGCGGCAAGCGGCTGCTGGTGGCCGTCCTGCAGCGCGGCATCGATTCCGGCGAGTTTCGTCCCTGCGATCCCGACACGCTGGTGCATCTGGTGTTCTCCCCGCTGATGATGCGGGTGATCTGGAAGCATTCGCTCGATTGCTGCGACGTCCATACCGTGCCGATCGATATTTATCTTCGCGAATACCTCGAACTGATGCTGCGCGGCTTGCGCAGCGATACGCCCAACCGGCAAGGGAGCGCCAGGTGAAAAAGAAAACGAAATGGCTGACGGCCCTGCTCGCCGTCGCGATCCTCGCCGGCGGTGCCATCGTGGCGCAGCGCCGAGGCGCTGCGCCGGCGCCGGCCGAGGAAAAGCCCGCCGAGGCGGCGATCGAGCTGTCGGCGGAGGACATCGCGACGGCGGAAGCCGGCGATATCCAGCGCCTGCTGCCGGTCACCGGCGCCTTGCGCGCGGTTTCGCAGGCGGTGGTCAAGGCCAAGGTCGCCGGCGAAGTGACCGAGGTGCTCGCCAAGGAGGGCGACGCCGTCAAGTCCGGCCAGCTGCTGGCGCGTATCGACGAAGCCGATTACCGCGCCCGCTTCAACGAGCGCGCGGCGGCGCTGGAAGCCAGCCGCGCCCAGGCCAGGTTCGCCGAGCAGTCCCGTCGCAAGTACCAGGAGTTATTGGCGAAGCAATTCATCTCGGAGACCGCCTACGACAACTACCGGACCAATGCCGACGTCGCCGAAAGGCAGGCGCAGGCTTCGGCTGCCCAGCTCGTGCTGGCGCGCAAGGCGCTCGACGACACGCAGGTACGCGCGCCCATCGCCGGCAGCGTTTCCGAACGCGCGCTGCAGCGTGGCGACAAGGCGGCGGTGGATACGCGCCTGTTCACCATCGTTGACCTGACCCGGCTGGAACTGGAGGCGCCGGTGCCGGCGGCCGAAGTGCCGCATCTGGCGATCGGGCAGGAGGTGCGATTCACGGTCGAGGGCTTCGGCACGAAGGAATTTGCGGGCGCCATCGTGCGCATCAACCCGGCGACCCAGCCGGGCACGCGTTCCATCCTCATCTACGTCGAGATCCCGAATCCGGACCAGTCCCTGAAAGCCGGCATGTTCGCCAAGGGCAGCCTGGTGCTGGCGACGCAGCGCGCCGAGGTGCTGGTGCCGGTCACCGCGCTGCGCACCGACGGCGCGGCGACCTTCGTCTACACGGTCGCCGGCGACAGGCTGGCGCGGCAGGACGTCACGGTCGGGCTGGTGAACGAGGGCGCCGGCCGCGCCGAGATCGCCAAGGGCCTGGCGCCGGGTGCGCGCCTCGTGCGCACCAACCTCGGCCCGCTCAGGATCGGCGCGCCGCTGCGCATCGCCGCGCCGGCCCAGGCGAAATAAGGGAACGCGGCCGCCATGTGGTTCACCCGCGTCTCCATCGACAACCCCGTCTTCGCGACGATGGTGATGCTGGCCTTCGTCGTGCTCGGCCTGTTCTCCTACCAGCGCCTGCAGGTCGACCAGTGGCCCGACATCGAATTCCCGGTGGTGGTGATTACCACCGAATACCCGGGCGCCTCGCCGGAATCCATCGAGTCCGAGGTCTCGCGCAAGATCGAGGAAGCCGTCAATTCCATCAACGGCATCAAGGTCGTCGCCTCGCGCTCCTACGAGGGCAGCTCGCTGGTGTGGGTCGAGTTCGAGCTGAGCGTGAATGCCGACCAGGCGGCGCAGGACGTGCGCGACAAGGTGGCGGCCGTCAAGGTGCAGTTCCGCAAGGAAGTGAAGGAGCCGAAGATCCAGCGCTTCGACCCGGCCGACCGGCCGATCCTCTCGCTGTCGGTGAGCGGCGAGGGCCGCTCGCTGCGCGAGCTCACCACCCTGGCCGACCAGCTCGTCAAACGGCGCCTGGAAAACGTGCGCGGCGTCGGCTCCGTCACCCTGGTCGGCGGGGTCAAGCGCCAGGTGCTGGTGTACCTCAGGCCGGCCCAGATGGAGGCGCTCGCCGTCAGCGTCGACCAGGTCATGAACGCGGTGCGCGGCGAGAACCAGGAGCTGCCGACCGGCGCCATCCGCTCGCTCGAGCGCGAGCGCATCGTGCGGCTGGAGGGGCGGCTGAAGGCGGTCGACGATTTCAACCGCATCATCGTCGCCCGCCGCGGCGGCCAGCCGGTCTTCCTCAACCAGGTGGCGACGGTGGTGGACGGCCAGGAGGAGCAGGAGAGCCTGGCCCTGGTGAACGGCCAGCGCACCCTGGCCATCGACATCCTCAAGGCGCGCGGCCAGAACACCATCGAGGTGGTGAACAACATCCGTGAGGCCATGGCGGCGCTTGCCCGCGAACTGCCGGCGGGCGTCAGGCTCGACGCGGTCAAGGACGCCTCCAAGCCGATCCGCGTCGGCGTCGATAACACCAAGCAGACCATGATCGAGGGCGCCCTGCTGACCATCGCCATCGTCTTCCTCTTCCTCGGCTCCTGGCGCAGCACCGTCATCACCGGACTGACTTTGCCGATCGCCATCCTCGGCACCTTCCTCGCCCTGTATGCGTTCGGCTTCACCATCAACATGCTGACGCTGATGGCGATGTCGCTGTGCATCGGCCTGCTCATCGACGACGCCATCGTCGTGCGCGAGAACATCGTGCGCCACGCCGCGCTCGGCGCCGACCACAGGACGGCGGCGCTGGAGGGCACGCGCGAGATCGGCTTGGCGGTGCTGGCGACGACGCTGTCGATCGTCGCGGTGTTCCTGCCGGTGGGCTTCATGGGCGGCATCATCGGCCGCTTCTTCCACCAGTTCGGCGTCACGGTGGCGGCGGCGGTGCTGCTGTCGATGTTCATTTCCTTCACGCTCGACCCGATGCTCTCCTCGGTGTGGCCCGATCCGGCGGTGCACGGCAAGCTGCCGGGCGGCCCGCTCGGCCGCCTGCTGCACTGGTTCGAACGCCTCGTGCAGCGCATCTCCGACCTCTACCAGAAGATGCTGGCCTGGGCGCTGGCGCACCGCGGCAAGACGCTGGCGGCGGCGCTCGGCATCTTCGTCGGCAGCTTTTTCATGATTCCGCTGCTCGGCAGCGAGTTCGTGCCGCAGGCGGACTTCGCCGAGACGCAGGTCAACTTCCAGACGCCGGTCGGCTCCTCGCTCGAGCTGACCGAGGCCAAGGTGCGCCAGGTCGACGCCGCCCTGCGCGAGTTTCCCGAGGTGAAGCTGACCTACACGACCATCAACACCGCCAACACCGGCAAGTACGCCGCGGCGATGTACGTCAAGCTGAGCGACCGCCACGAGCGCACGCGCAGCCAGCTCGAACTGACCAAGCCGATCCGCGAGCGGCTGCAGCGGATCGGCGGCATCGCGGTGACCAACGTCGGCACGATGAACCCGGTCTCCAACGCCAAGCTGCTGGTGCTCAGCCTGCAGGGCAGCGATCTTGCCGAACTGGAGAAGGTGTCGGAGGAGGCGCAGGCGCGTCTGCGCAAGATCCCCGGCCTGGTCGACCTCGACAGCAGCCTGAAGCCGGCCAAGCCGACGATTGCCGTCGAGATGCGGCGCGAGCTGGCCTCCGACCTCGGCATCTCGCTGGCGCAGGTCGGCGCGGCGCTGCGGCCGCTGCTGGCCGGCGAGGACACCGGCACCTGGCGCGGACCGGACGACGAGGACTACGACGTGCGCGTGCGCCTGTCGCCGGCCGACCGCGCCGCCGCCGCCGACCTCGACCGCATCATGCTGACCAGCAGCCAGCTGCAGGCCGACGGCACGCCGCGCATGGTGCCGCTGCGCCAGGTCGCCGCGCTGAAGGACTCGAAGGGCGTCTCGCAGATCAACCGGCGCGACCTGACGCGCGAGGTGGAGCTGACCGCCAACGTCTATGGGCGCTCGGTCGGCGAGGTGTCGAAGGACATCAAGACGGTGCTCGGCGGCATGGAATGGAAGCCGGGCTACCGCTGGGTGATGGGCGGCTCGACCAAGGACATGCAGGAGGCCTTCGGCTTCGCCGCCTCGGCGCTGTTCCTCGCCATCGTCTTCATCTACATGATCCTCGCCTCGCAGTTCAGGAGCTTCGTGCAGCCGCTGGCCATCATGTCCTCGCTGCCGCTGACGCTGATCGGCGTCATCCTGGCGCTGATGGTCTTCCACAGCACGCTGAACCTGTTCTCCATCATCGGCTTCATCCTGCTGATGGGGCTGGTCACCAAGAACGCCATCCTGCTGGTGGACTTCGCCAACCAGGCGCGCGCCGGCGGCAGCACGCGGCAGGCGGCCATCCTCGAGGCGGCCCATGTGCGGCTGCGGCCGATCCTGATGACGACCCTGGCGATGGTGTTCGGCATGCTGCCGCTGGCGCTCGGCGTCGCCGAAGGCGCCGAGCAGCGCGCGCCGATGGGCCAGGCGGTGATCGGCGGCGTCATCACTTCCTCGCTGCTGACCCTGGTGGTGGTGCCGGTGGTCTACACCTTCCTCGACGATCTCACCGCTTGGGCGAGGCGCCGCTTCGCCGGCAAGGGACAGCAATGAAACGCCGCCGCCCCCGGTTTCCGCCGGCCTCCGGGTGGAATGGAATAGATGTTAAAATTCAGTTGGTTTGCAGAACTGGCCAGCATTATTAGAATTTGCTAATATATCTCCCGGAGCAAGGCATGAACCTGGAACAAGCCCGCAACAACATGGTCGAGCAGCAGATTCGCACCTGGGAGGTGCTGGATCAGGACGTGCTCGACCTGCTGCAGACCATCAAGCGCGAGAATTTCGTGCCGCCGGCCTTCATCAAGCTGGCTTACGCCGAAGCGGCGATTCCGCTCGGCCACGGTGCCGCCATGCTGCCGCCGGCGCTGGAGGCGAAGCTCCTGCAGGCCCTGCAGTTGCGGAAATCGGACAAGGTGCTGGAGATCGGCACCGGTTCGGGCTACATGGCGGCCCTGCTGGGCGCGCGCAGCCAGCATGTCCATACGGTCGAGATCGAACCGGAACTGGCTGCCCGCGCACGGGAAAACCTGCGGCGCGAGTGCGCCGACAATGTCACGGTGATCGAGGGCGACGGCGCCCGGGGCTGGCCGGCCCAGGCGCCCTACGATGTCATTCTTCTATCAGGCTCGGTGCCGGAGATCCCCGATGCGCTGCTGGCGCAGCTGAAAGCCGGCGGCCGCCTGCTGGCGGTGGTCGGCGAGGCGCCGCTGATGCAGGCGCGGCTGGTCAGCTGCGTGGCCGAGGGACGCTACCAGAGCGTGAATCTGTTCGAGACCAGCATCCCGCGCCTGCGCAACCTGCCGGAGCGGGGAAAATTCGTTTTCTGAGGAGTCCGCATGGAACAGATCTCCGCTGTCGAACTGCACGAATGGCTGAAGGATGCCTCGCGGCCCGATCCGCTGCTGCTCGATGTGCGCGAGCCCGAGGAGTTCGCCGCCTACCGCATCGAGGGTTCGACGCTGATTCCGATGCGCGCCATCCCGGCCCGCCTGCATGAGCTCGACCGCCGGGGCGAGATCGTGATGGTCTGCCGTTCCGGCGCGCGCAGCCACCATGCCGGGATGTTCCTCAGGCAGAACGGCTTCGAGCGCGTCTACAACCTGTCCGGCGGCGTGATCGCCTGGTCGCGCGACGTCGAGCCCGCCGCAGCCTGATGGCCTGGAGGCCCGCCACATGAACAAGAACCTGCTCCTGCTTTCCCTTGCTTTCGCGGTTGCGCCGTCATTCGGCGCCGACCTGTTGCAGGTATACCGCGACGCGATCGACTACGACGCCCAGTTCGCCTCGGCCAAGGCGGCCTGGGAAGCCGGCCAGGAAAAGCTGCCGCAGGGCCGCGCCGGCCTGCTGCCGGTGATCGGCGCTTCCGCCAGCACGGTCTGGAACGATGTCGATTTCCAGCGCCGCATGCCCGGCGCCGGCACGGTCGATGCTCAATACAACACCAACGGCTATCAACTCACCCTGACCCAGCCGATCTTCCGCTGGCAGAACATCGAGCAGTATCGCCAGGGCAAGCTGGCCGTGGCGGTGGCCGACGCCCAGTTCTCCCAGGCGAAGCAGGATCTCGTCCTGCGTGTTTCCCAGACCTACTTCGATGTCCTGCTGGCGCAGGACAGCCTGGAATTGGCGCAGGCGCAGAAGAAGGCCATCTCCGAACAGCTCGAAGCGGCCAAGCGCAACTTCGAGGTCGGCACCGCCACCATTACCGACACCCACGAAGCGCAGGCGCGCCACGACCTCGCCACCGCGCAGGAGCTGGCCGCCCAGAACGATCTCGAGATCAAGCGCCACGCCCTGCGCCAGGTGATCGGCAAGGTGCCCGATGCGCTCGCCCGCCTGCGCCCGCAGGTGCAGCTGCAGCGCCCGCAGCCCGACGACATGACGAAATGGGTGGAAGCCGCCGAGGCCGGCAGTCCGCTGGTGCAGGCGCAGGAGGCGGCGCTGGAAATCGCCGAGCGGGAAATCGGCAAACAGCGCGCCGGCCACCTGCCGACGCTCGATCTGGTGGCCACGCGCGGCCGCAGCTCGGCCTCCGGCGCGCTTGCGCTGGGCATCGTCGGCCCGGGCAACGACACACACACGTCCACAGTCGGCCTGCAGCTCAACCTGCCGATCTTCGCCGGCGGCGCGGTGATGTCGCGCGATCGCGAGGCGGTCGCCCTGCGCGAGAAGGCGCGCGCCGATCTCGACAACACCCGGCGCGGCGCCGCGCTGGGCGCCCGCCAGGCCTATCTCGGCGTCACCAGCGGCATGGCCCAGGTGAGGGCCTACGAGCAGGCGCTGGTTTCCAGCCGGTCCGCGCTCGAATCGAACAAGCTGGGCTATGAGGTCGGCGTGCGCATCAACATCGACGTGCTCAACGCCCAGCAGCAGCTCTACGCCACCCGCCGCGATCTCGCCAAGGCGCGCTACGACACGCTGATCGCGCAGCTGCGCCTGAAGTCCGCCGCCGGCAGTTTGGGCGAGGACGACGTCCAGGCCATCAACGCATTGCTCGAGAAATAAGCGCCCGCACTAAACGCCAGCAGAATTGCATTTGGTAGCACCCTATGCAATACTGCTGGCATGTTCACTCGAGCATTCTGGATTGGCCTTCTCGAATCCGCCTGGACGGAGAGACCGATCATATGGCTGTCCGGCGTGAGGCGGGTCGGCAAGACCAGCCTTTGCCAAAGCCTTGAGAATGTCGAGTACTTCGACTGCGAGTTGCCGAGCGTACGTCGTGCATTGGAGGATCCCGAGGCTTTCCTGAAAGCCGTGTCCGGACAGAGGGTCGTCCTGGACGAAGTGCATCGGCTGGGCAATCCTTCCGAGCTGTTGAAAGTCGCGGCGGATCATTTTCGCGACACGCGCATCGTGGCGACCGGCTCCTCGACGCTGGGCGCTTCGGCGAAATTCAAGGACACGCTAACCGGCCGCAAACGCGATATCTGGCTGACACCGCTGACAGCCGCGGATCAGGCGGCATTCGGCAAGCCCGGACTGGATCGCCGCTTTCTACACGGCGGTCTCCCGGGCTTTTTCCTCGCCGAGCAGGTTCCGGAGCGGGATTTCCAGGAATGGGCGGATGCCTACTGGGCAAAGGACATCCAGGAATTGTTTCGTCTGGAGAAGCGGCAGTCCTTCCAGCGCTTTCTGGAACTGCTCATGTCACAGAGCGGGGGAATCTTCGAGGCCACCCGCTTTGCGCGCCCTTGCGAGGCCAGCCGCACGACGATAGCGAACTATCTGGCCGTGCTGGAGGCAACCCACGTCGCACATGTCATTCGCCCGTACAGCAGCCACCGGCCGACGGAAATCGTGTCGGCGCCGAAGGTGTATGGATTCGACACGGGTTTCGTCTGCCACCACAAAGGCTGGCACCCGCTGCGCCCCGAGGATCGTGGCGTGCTGTGGGAGCATTACGTGCTGAATGAGTTCCAGGCCCGCCTGCAGACGCGGGAGATACGCTACTGGCGGGACAAGCGGGGACACGAGGTCGATTTCGTTCTCCAGCAGCGGGGAAAGCCCCCGATGGCGATCGAGTGCAAGTGGCAGGCCGACGACGTCGATATTTCCGGCATGGCGGCGTTCGTGCGGCAGTATCCGCAAGCCGAGCTATGCGTGGTTGCGCCGGATCTCGCGCTATCCCTCACCCGGCGCCATGGCGATCTTCAGATCGCCTATCGAACCCTCGACGATCTGGTCAGGCGCTTGGGCGGCCGGCCAGCCGAGATTCGATAAGCTCGACGGTTTGCGCCGTCGCTCCCCGGTGGCGCGCGGCGAATGCCCTGCCTGCCTCGCCCATGCGTTGGCGTGCTGCCTCGTCGGCGAGCAGTTCCCCCGCCGCTTCCAGCAGTTCCTCCGCCGAGCCGATCTGCCGCGCTGCACCGCATTCCAGCGCCTGCTCCGCGGCGTGCGAGAAGTTGTAGGTCGACGACCCGATCAGCACCGGCCGGCCGACGGCGCAGGGCTCGATCAGGTTCTGGCTGCCGTAGTCGAGCAGGCTGCCGCCGACAAAGGCGACGTCGCAGGCGGCGTAGTAGGCGAACAGCTCGCCCATGCTGTCGCCGAGCAGCACCTGGGTCTGCGCCGCCACCGGTGCATTCTCGCTGCGTCGCTGCACGGCAAAGCCGGCCTTCGCCGCCAGCGCGGCGACCTCCTCGAAGCGCTGCGGATGGCGCGGCACGACGACCAGCAGTGCCTCGCCGAGCGGATGCCTGGCCAGCGCCGCGAAGATCAGCGCCTCCTCGCCCTCGCGCGTGCTGGCGGCGAGCAGCACCGGGCGCGATCCGATGCGCCCGCGCAGGACCTCGCCGAGCGCTAGTTGATCCTCTGCCGGCAGGATGTCGAACTTGACGTTGCCCAGCACCTCGACCTGCGGCGCGCCGAGCGCGCGCAGGCGGGCGGCATCCTGTTCCGTCTGCGCGGCGAGGGCGGCGAGTCCCTGCAGCGCACCACGCGTCAGGTTGGGAAAGCGCGCGTAACGGCGCGCCGATTTCTCCGACAGGCGGGCATTCGACAGCAGCAGGGGAAGGCCTTTTTCCTTGCAGATCGCCACCAGGTTCGGCCAGATCTCGGTCTCCATGACGACGCCTATGGCCGGCCGGAAATGCCGCAGGAAGCGCCGCACGGCGCACGGATAGTCGTAGGGCAGGTAGGCACGCTCGACACCGTCGCCGAACAGATCCTCGGAAGCGCGGCGGCCGGTCGGCGTCATGTGCGTGAGCAGGATGCGATGGTCCGGGTAGCGTGCCTTCAGCGCGGCGACGATCGGCGCCGCGGCGCGTGTCTCGCCGACCGAGACGGCGTGCAGCCAGATCAGCGGCTGCAGCGGGGCGGCGGCATAGCGTCCGAAACGCTCCCCCAGATGTTCGAGGTACTCCGGCTGTTTCCTGCTGCGCAGGAAAAGATGCAGCCACACGTAAGGCAGCAGGGCGAGCAGCGCCAGGTTGTACAGGAAGCGCGCCATCACAGCCTGCTCATCGCCGCCTCGATGACCTGCGCGGCCGTCGGCGGCGCGCCGGCGCCGCCGAGGTTGATCGCCGTCTCGCCGGCATGGACGCCGGTCAGTTCCGGGCGCGAGCCGGCGAACAGGCAGAAAGTCAGTCTCCCCAGGGCGGCGGCGATGTGGCTCAGGCCGGTGTCGACGCCGACGACGAGGCGCGCACCGGCCAGCAGCTGCGCCAGCTCGGCGATGCCCATCGGCGGCGCGGCCACCGCCTGCGCCATGCCTGCCGCCAAGCGCGTGGCGCGGCCGCGCTCCTCCTCGCTGCCGCCGGGCAGCACGCAGGCCAGCCCGCGCGCATTCAGCGCCGCGGCGAGGGCGAGCCAATCGGGCTCCGGCCACAGCTTGTCGGCGCGGCTGCTGGCGGTGAGCAGCACGCCGTAGGGCCCGGCCGGCAGCCAGGGCGCGGCCAGCGGTGCGGCGGCGATGCCGTAGTCGAGCGGCAGGTTCGGCTCGTAGCCGAGCGCGGCGGCGGCCAGCCAGCGGTTGCGCTCCACCGCATGCAGGTTCTTCGGGATGGCGTAGGTGGCGTCGTAGAAGCGCGCGGCCAGCGGCTCGCGCGCCGCCTCGGCGGCGTAGCCGGCGCGCCTGCCGCGCGCCTGGCGGGCGAGCAGGGCGCTCTTGACGAGGCCCTGCGTATCCAGCACCAGGTCGTAGGGTTCGGCGCGAACGGCATCGCGGTAGGCGCGCAGTTCGCCCCAGGTGGCGGCGGACAGCAGCGTGCGGCGCCAGCGCCGCACCGCCACCGGGATCACCTTGCGCACGGCCGGATGCAGGCGCGGGATGTCGGCGAAGCCTTCCTCCACCACCCAGTCGATGCGCGCCTGCGGAAAGCGCGCGCGCAGGTCGCTCGCCA
>JAANMU010000565.1_pt1 | contig 43738 bp, 38 predicted proteins | sample 7279701 | NCBI WGS metagenome assembly JAANMU01 (sample SAMN14094539, study PRJNA606508) | bioreactor metagenome | isolation source: A lab-scale SPAN reactor treating ammonium-rich wastewater day 57 | place: Ireland: Galway | collected 2017-03-13
GCCGAATAGCCAGCGAGCGAGTTGGGCGGTGGCGTCCATGGAGTGGTGAGTAGTGAGAGGTTGTGAATGTTTGGTAGGTCCCGCCTGCCGGGCGGGACCTTCCTACAAAAATCCACGGAGATCGCAGGCAGAAAGAAGGTCCCGCCCGGCAGGCGAGACCTACTTTGCGAAAGATTCACAAGCTCTGAGTAGTGAGTTAGGTTGGGAGTTGGTGGATGTTATTGTTTACTGGTTTGGAGGGTGCAAATTAGGGAGCAGAGCATTTTTCCTAGTGCGTCGGTTTGGCCGAGTAAGGGAGCGACTTGGTCGTGATGGGTGATGGTGACTTCGCGTGAAAGTATGAGGTGGGTTTCTAGTTCCTAAGGCTGCCCTGCGCGATCCGAAGAAATTGGATGAATTCACCCGTACCATTCCGCCCATTGCTCTCAGCGATATTCGCGGGAATCGAGGCGGCCGGTCGGCGAACTTGGCTTGTTAGACCAATCAACTCCTCCTTGGGAAACGCCCTTGTCAACAAATAATACGCCTTGGCGACGTCCATTCCCCTCTCCCATGCCCTCAAGTCTTGGTATGAGTTAACGGTCATCGCCATGCCCTCCTTCGTCATGCCTCATGACAAACCATTCACAACGCACAAACCCCTACTCACCACTCACTATTCGCCTCTTCCCAGCCGCAAGGCAAACAACATTTCCACGAATAACAACATCCCCAATCCCAACAAGAACCAGCGAAACCATTCTTGCCTGGGCCGGGCTAGCGCGGCGGCGGGGGTCTGGTCGGAGGTGGTCTCGATGCTTTGACTAAACTGGCTCGGAAGGATATCGGGATCAATGCGGCTCAAGTCACCTTCGCGCGGATCGACGTTGGCGGCGAAGGATTGGATGACGCCGGGCGTGTCGTAGTTGGCTTGATAGACGCCGCTGAGGTCCACGTTGCCGTAGGACCAGCGACGTTGGTCGCCTTCCACGACAGTGGGAATACGCTCCCGGCGGTTGTCTGGGCCGACCAGCGTGAGCGATTGGCTGGCGCCGGCCGGGGCTGTGGCCGAAAGTTCTTCGCCCACCATGACGTTGCGGTTCTCGTGCCGGCCGCTGACCGCCAGCGAAAGCATCTCTTGCACCAGCGGTGGGAAACTTGGCCAGAGCGCCATCGTGGTCCAAGGAATCGTGCCTGCGGGGCCGCGATGCAGCGACTCGTTCCCCGCGGCGGTGGCCACCAGAATACTGCGTCCCCGACCGACCGACTCTTCGACAATCAATGGGTCGCCCCCCGTGAGCGCCACCGCAATCTTAGCCTTTTGCGGTTCATAAGCCGCTAAACGAAAATATTTCCATACCGGCGTGGTGAGCAGCCCCGCGCGCGGCTGTCCCTCGAACGGTTTGACTAGCTCGTGTTTGTACTGCAACGGGTCAAGCGTGAAGCCCGTCTCGCGGAATATGGTCTCTCCTAGTTTGGCTGGCAGCACGCGCGGCCCCGCGTCTTGACCTCCGAGCATCTGATTGTAACTTTCGGCCTGTACTTGATCGCCCAGGAACGTGACCAGCCCGCCGCCGTTCATCAGGTACTGGTGCAGCACGTTTGCCTCGTCGCGTCCAAAGCGACCGACGTTACACAGAAAGATCGCGTCATAGTTGTTCAGGTCCAGTTCCAAGAGCAGGCTTTCGACCACCACTTCCGGCCGAACGTGGGGCCTGTCGGTCTTGGTGGGCGATAGAGCGTACGCAACATGTTCGGCGGCGCCTGGCTTGCCGCGAACGCATAGCACCCGGATCGACTCGCGCACGGGGACCGACAACCAGCGATGGTTATCGACCAGCAGCGGGTCGTCGGCCAATTGTAATTCGACGGTATGCTCTCCGGGCGTCTCAAAACGATGCGAGAATGACACTGTAGCCGCGCCGCTGGAGACGACATCCACCATGCTCTCCCCCACGCGCTGCCCATCGACCAAAAACCGCACCTCGCGGCCGGTCACGTTTTGCGGGCCGAAGTTGCGCACCTCGGCCAAGTACGATACTTCGCGGGCCACGGTAGCCAGCGAGTCCTGCGCCTCCAACCGGGTGACGGCCAGATTGCCAGCGCCCGGTTCGCCCAGGTCGATCAGGGCCAACGCCGCGCGATCCGCCAGATTGCCGATGCGCCGGCGGAATTCGTCTCCCTCGGCCGCCTCCCATGTTGTTTCACCCAGATCCGTGAAGAAGCAAACCTTGTTTTGCGTTAGCCGGGGTTGTTCGGTGGCGGCGTCGTCGAGAATCTTCTCCACCTCGGCCAGCGACGCCGGCAAGTTGGCCCCGCCGTGCAAGGGTCGCAGCGCCTGAATCTCGGCCGTGACGTCTTGCGGATCGAAAGCGGGATCGGGAATGATGACCCGTGGCGGTTCGGCCATCAGCACCAGGGTAAACCCGTCGCCTTGGCGGGCGTTCTCGACCACTTCGATCGCCAGCTCTTTGGCTGCCTCGAAGCGCGACTGGTCCTCGCGGTGGTGCTCCATGGAATACGATCCGTCCAGCACCAGGACCGTATGCGCCTGCCCGCCCCCGGCCAGCGAGCCACCCAGGAACGGCGCGGTGGAGCAACCCGGTTCGGCCAGGGCCAGCGCTAAAAGCAGGAGGATCGCTACCCGCATGGCCAGCAGCAAAAGCTGCTCAATGCGAATGCGGCGGGAGTTCTTTTTCATCGCCCGCAGCAGGAACTCCATCGCCGCCCAGGTGGTCTCGCGGTATCGCCGCTTGCTCCACAAGTGAATGAGAATCGGAATGACCGCCGCCAACCCCCACAGCAGCATCAGCAAACTAGCGAACGGGCCAAGAGCGAGGAGAGGTGCGATAAAAGGCGACATTCGGGCGAGGGACGTAAGAGCCGGGAACGAGGCGAATCAACAATCCGCCCGAAGGGTGAAGCGGCCATCACCGCCATTTTCATTGTAGGCGGAACCTCGGCGAAATGAATCCCGGGCGGAAGTCGGCCATGGCCGCTGACTTACGAACGGTAATGCAATGCGGCGAGAATACCGCGTGCCCCGTGAAGCACCCGAACCCCTAAATGCCCTCGTTGGCAGGACGGTGAAGAACAACGCCGTTGCCGACCGAGAATTGGCGAATGCCGGTTGCTAATTCTGGCCCTTCCTGCCCCGAACGAGGCTGCAAGGCGAACGTCTCGCAGGTCTGAGAAATGCGATCGATCATGCGATTCGCCGCTACAGGGCAGCCACGGGCGATGTTCAACCAGATTTGGAGCAGGCCGAATGGAGGCGAGGAATTGTTCAAGCAACATTTTTCGGCTGGAGGGGAGTTCCTCCGCAAGCCGCAATTCTTCCGGAGGCTGTTAGCATCCGGCTAGCGCCTAGGCAGACGTTGGCGCGCTCCTTCGGTTGCTTGTCTCTCCTACTAATCTACAAATCGCGTTTCATTTCACCTTCGCCGCCCGCTCGGCCAGATAACTTGACAGCGTTACGTCAAAGGGCCGATCGGTGCGCACAAGCTGGTAATCCATCTGGTTGGCGCGGCAGCCTTTCTGGACGGCGGTGAGGTAGTTCTGGAATTCCTCCAGGTACGCGCGGCGTAGCGAGCGGGGGTCGATCACGACCTCGGGCATTTGCTCCAGCCCCTTAAAGAGTGTTTGCTCGCGAAAGGGAAAATCGAGTTCGGCGGCGTCCAAGACGTGCGACAGGACGACGTCATGCCGGCGGTGGCGGAAGTGCTTTAGCCCGGCCAGCATCGAGGCGGGGTCGTCAAACAGGTCGCTCAGGATCATCACCACGCCACGTTTTTTGAACCGCTCGGCCAACTCGTGAAAAATTGGGCCCGTGGCGGTCTTACGGTCGGTATCGGCGTTCTCCAGAACGTGCAGAATCTGCTTGAGCTGTTGCGGTGTGCTGCTGGGACGAACGTAGGTGCGCAGTTCGCGGTCGAACACCGCCAGCCCCACCGCGTCTTGCTGTTGCAGCACCAGCCACGCCAGCGCCGCGGCCATGCACTGTGCATACTCCCACTTGGAGAGCGGAGAATCGGGGCCGCGGTACCGCATGCTTTCGCTTGCGTCCACCACCAGGTAGCAGAGGAGGTTCGTCTCGTCCTCGTACTGCTTGAGGTAGAACTTGTCGGTCCGCCCAAAAACCTTCCAGTCCACGTACCGTAGGTCGTCGCCGGGCGAGTACTCGCGATGCTCGGCGAACTCAATCGAGAAGCCTCGGTACGGGCTGCGGTGCAAACCCGAGACGAACCCTTCCACGATATGCCGCGCGCGGAGCGTCAACCCCTGCAACTTGGCTAACGTCCGCGGATCAAGAAACTTGGGAGAGTCCGCCATCCGGTTATCTCCACTATGCGATTGCTGGAAAATCCGATCCCCAGCCCTTTCGAAATAGGTATTCAGTATCTGGCAGTTCCGTCAAGCCAAGAACGCGAGCCGCGGTTTCAAAGTCGGACTCGATTCCTAGATTTCGGCCGTCTGGCAGAGTCGCGAGAGGCGACGTCAGCCGCGCGCCGTTCGCGTCGAAAACTTGCAGCGGCCCCTGGGCAACCGGATTCCCCCCGCCATCGCTCCACGGTTCGTCGTCCTCTTGGTTGTTGTCGTTCAACCCGTAAACCGCGGCATGCAATTCCCCGTCGACAAAAATCGCGACATCGTCAACCCCGATGAAACTTTCGTGCGATAAGCAAAACGCGGCCTCGAACTCGCGCGACACCGCGCATGTGAACTCTTTGATCAACTGGCGGGTGTTGTCAAATCGCTGATGATGCTCCGTGGTACGGGCGCCGCAAACTCCGTTCCGAATGATGAAGAGACGTAGTCCGAGCGGCGACTGAGGGCCGCCCAACGCGTGAAATACGGTGGTCGCCGCCGTTGCTGCGGCGCGAAATACAACGCCGTGTAGTTCGTGGGACAATGGCGCCTCTCTGGCGATTCAACTAGCATCCGCGGATCGAAAAACTTGGGGGAGCTTTCCGCCATCGGGAGTCTCGGCTTCGTCGGAAACAAGATCGAGCAGGCGTTGCACAATGTCGTCCGCGGTGACGCCTTCGGCGTCGGCGGCAAAGTTGGTCTTCAGTCGGTGGCGCAGCGCGGGCAGCGCCACGGCGCGAATGTCGTCATGCTCTACCGCCCGCCGACCGTGTAGCACCGCGCGGGCCTTGGCCCCCAGCACCAGGTATTGGCTGGCGCGCGGGCCGGCGCCCCATTGCACGTACTCGCGCACGAAGTCGGGCGCCTCGGGTTTGTCGCGACGCGTGAGGCGGGCCAACCGCAGCGCGTACCGGGCAATGTGGTCGGCCACGGGCACTTTGCGCACAATTCGACCCAGTTCCACAATCTGCTCAGCGTTTAACGTGGCCGTGAGCTTGACTTCGATGTCGGCTGTGGTGCGGCGGACGATTTCCAACTCTTCGTCCTCGTCGGGATAATCCACCCGCACCATGAACATAAAGCGGTCCAGTTGGGCCTCGGGCAGCGGATAAGTGCCTTCCTGCTCAATGGGATTCTGCGTGGCCAGCACGAAGAACGGCTCGGGCAGCATGTGCCGGGCGCCGCCGATGGTCACCTGGTGCTCCTGCATCGCCTCCAAAAGCGCCGCCTGCGTCTTGGGCGGCGTGCGATTGATCTCGTCGGCTAGGATCACGTTGGCGAACACGGGCCCCCGAATGAACCGCAACTCGCGATGGCCGGTGGAGCGATCCTCTTGAATCACCTCGGTGCCGGTGATGTCCGACGGCATCAGGTCGGGCGTGAACTGGATTCGGTTGAACTGGAGTGCAAGCGAGTCGGCCAGCGTGCGAATCATCAGTGTCTTAGCCAACCCCGGCACGCCAACCAACAGACAATGCCCACGGGCGAAGAGTGCGATCAGCAACTCCTCCAGCACGTCTTTCTGGCCGACGATCACCTTGGATAGCTCGCCGGTGATTTGACGATACGCTTCATGCAGCCGTTCTACGGCGGCCAGGTCATTGTCGTGGAGCATGACAAAAAGGTCGAGGCCAAAGGTCGAAAATCGAGGAAGGCAAAAGCGAATGTGCGATGGGTGGTTTCGTCCTTGGTGCTTCGCCCTTTCTTCACTCGCCGAAGGCGATCAGGTGTTTGGGGGTGGCTAACAACAGTACGCCATTGGCAATCACCAGGTTCGCGCCGTCCAGGGGGATGCCGCGCGTGCGGGGGCCAAGGTCGATCTCGCGCTCGCGAACCGCTTGCCAACGACGTTCCGTGCGGCGAAGTTGCTGCTGAAGCACTTGAATTTTCATTTGTCCTGTGTTGCTGGCGGCGGCGGTGTTCGATTGCGTCGGCCAGTAAATCAAGTCGCCCGCCAGCACGCCTCGCCCCAGCCCGTGCGGATCGGGAAAGGCCGCCCCGTCCCCAAATGCAGCATTCTCGGGAAATTGCGCCAAAAACCGCCCCGAATGGGCGTTGAGCCAGTACAGGTATTTACCGCCGACAATCAAATGGTCGTGCGCCACGCCCAGCAGGTGGGCAACGTCCGGCGTGCTGGCCTCGGGAGTGGCCCACAGCAATTGGCCGCTCATCGCATCCAGTGCGAAAATCTGGTTGCCGTCCGCGGGGAACGTCAGGACCAGGCCCTTGTGCAAGACGCAGGGGTTCAAATCGCGCAGGTAGCGAGGGTCGGGACGCTCGTCGCCTCGGCGGTGCGAGATACGCGGGTAGCGCGTGATCCATTTCACCTCGCCGTCGGTAATGGAAAGGGCCGCCACCGCGCCGAAGTTGGTGTTGTAATACAGAGTCCCTTCGGCCAGTGAAAGCAAGTTATGCGTGATCTCCTGCCGTTGTCCACGGCCAAAGGTTTCGGCGGAACCGATCTTGCGCCGCCAGAGCCGCTCGCCGGTTTGTATGTCGAAGCATGCCACGTACGCGACCGCGCGAATCTCGCTTTGTCGCATGGCGACGTAGAGGCGTTGGCCGTCAGTGACCGGCGTTCCTTCAAACGCCCAGGCCGACCCGTCGGGACGAATGTCGTCGTGTAGTAGCTTGAAGGAGGCAAGATCGAGACTCACCAGGTAGCCGGGTTGCCGCGAAGTGAGCGACTCGGTCACTTCGCCGGTGATGGGCGAACCCATCCGCGCCACCAGCCGGTTCCCCTGCACGTTGAGCGTGAACCGAGGCGCACCCAGCCGCGAGGCGCTGCTGAGGGCCGAATCGAAGGCGAACGGCCCGGATTGCGGTGGAACATAGATTGCCCCCGCTTGTCGTTCATCGAGTCCCAGTGGAACCGCCGGCTGCCCGTTATCCAACCGCAAGGCGTAGATGTGCCGCCAGTCGCTATAAAGCACCATGTCGCCGATGACCACCGGATGATAGCTCAACACCGGAACCGGCGGCTCGTCGGAATCTGATGTGGCAATGCTCTCGCCGGGAAAGATCACGCGAGCGGAAGCGCCGTTATCGATGGTGAACGACTTATCGAAGGCATGGGTCCACAAGGGGCGCCCGGCCACGTCCACGCCCCGCGCCGCCTTACGGTTTCGATCTTGGGAGCCTGCGAAAGTCGGCCAGTCAACAGGCGGCTTAACTTCGGCCCACGCGTGGCTTTGCTCCAGAAGCGACGCAAGCAACTCGGCATAACGACCTGAGCGACCGCCCAAGACGCCTTCCGCTTCGGGATGCAGCCGCGTAAGCACCGCCAGTTCGATTGCAGCCCGATCGGGCGAGCCTTCGAGAATGGAAACCAACGTCAACCGGGCGCGTACCGCAGCCAAGTCCAAGTCCGTATCGGGATACACAAACCAGGAGCCTGGCGCTGTTGGCTCAGTAAGCGCCGGCGCCAAGTCATCCCAATGCGCATCCAGGTCTAAGCCTTGCAGAGCCATCCAGATCGGCCGCGCCTGCTGCGCCGGCACAGCCCAGTTTCCCGCGACGGGAGTGCGCAAGAGCGGGCTAATGCGTTCCCACAGGCCGCGGGCGGTGGCCAAGTTGCCGCGTTCCAGTTCGATCTCGCCTAGCACAAAGAGGGCGTCATCGCCATGACTACTGGCGAACATTTGCCGCACCAAACGCTGGAGCAATGCCGCGTCCTTGCGGGCGGTAGCCTGCTCGAGCCATTGCCGCGCCACCGGATCGACGCGGCGGCGGTAGAGCGCAAGCACCTCGGGCGCTTCGGCCGCCAGGCGCGCAAGACGCATCTGGCAGTAAGCGCGTACGGGAATGTATATAGCGTAAGGTCCTGGCTCGGCGGCGCCGTAGTTGGCGGCGATAACACGGTCGCTGTCTTCTTCGATCAGGCGACGATAGGTGTCGATCGCTTCGTCCCACTGCTCGTTCTTGAGGAACGCTTCGGCCCGTTCCAGATCGCGCCGGGTGGCGCTGGCGGCCTCGTTCAATTCCACCGTGAACGTGGCCACTTCGTCCACGAGCAGCGGGTTGACGGGTTGGCTCCACGCTGGTCCGGCAAGGACCGCAACCGTGAGCGCCATCGTCGCCCTAGCAGCGTAGCGGAACAACGTCATGCGACCAACATTCAATGGTTAGGCGGCGCCCGCAAGGAACGGCAAGAGAATAGAAGCTACCTCCCTAGTATAGATGTCGCCTCGCAGCGCCGAAAGAAAGGGTGGGGCAGGAAGCGATTGAGCGAGTCGCTTTTTGCGAATTGTCGTAGACCAACGCATCTTCGGATGGCTGCGTTGTCGCGAAACGCAGCGTTGCCAAAGGACTCCGTAGACACGTTGGTCTCCGGCTATTGGACTCAACACAGACGACGGCTGGAACCTCTATTCTCCCTTGGAGCCTGCGGCAAACCCTTCTACAAAGCGACCCAGCGTAAAAGCGATCGCGCCGAACACCAACATCAGCAGCATATCAGCCAGGCCCGAGTCGCGGCCCAACGCGCCGGTCAGTTCCAGCACCATCGCCATTGGCAAAAGGATCAGTCCCACCAGTTGCAGCGCCTTGCCTAGGAATCGCATAATCGCGGTTTCGCGTGTCCAGAGAGAATTGTTGGTCACACCCTCGTTCTATCGTACCGACGCCGCTGGCGCCGGCCCACCGGGCAATCGCATGAGATATTGGATCATCCTGGGTAGAAGCCTGCGTTTGCGGTGCCCCGTGTGTGGACGCGGGAAACTGTTCAAGGACTGGCTTTCCATGCACAAAGTTTGCTCGCAATGTGGGGCGAAATTTGAGCGAGAGCCAGGCTTCTTCCTGGGTTCGATTTACTTTAATTACGGGCTGACGGCGCTGGTGGTCGCGGTTGCTTATCCGCTGTTGATGTTCAACAGGATCCTATCGCACGAGGCGCTCATTGCCTGCACGCTTGCGTTCGTGGTGTTGTTCCCCCTGTGGTTCTTTCGCTACGCCCGAGCGTTGTGGCTGGGCTTCGACCAATACTGGGACCCGCGACCGGGCGAGGAGGGAACGGGACGCGAGCCGCCAGAAACGTAGTAACGCCAGGTTAAGTAGCGAGCCCGGCTTGGTCCGCCCGAGTGCTTTCCACATGCAAAGCGCGGGCGAGTGGGTTAGAGCTTTTATACTTCCACCGGCTCGCGTCTGTCGGCCCGTGCGCTGACGATCGAAATCGCAGGCGCCTCGCGAAGTTTCTGAAGCTTCGCCTTGCGAATCTCCCACCAGAACAACGTGCTCAGGCCGCCAAGAATTAGAAACGGCATGGACATCATGAAGATGATGCTCCAAAAGTAGCCTCGCACCATGTTGGCTCGCGCCGGGTCGCTATGAGCCAGACTTTCTTTGCACGTGGGGCATGCCCAGGCAACGGTCTCCAGGCTGAAGAAACCAACCAAGAACACCAGGGCCAAGAGGGTGAAAAATCGAATGCGCGACACCATGATTGGAACCCAAACAGGCTGGAGTCGGTCGGTTTATGTGTTACGGCTCAAAAGATTGAGCTGAGCGTTCCCGGTTACGTCGCTCATCCGGCGATTATAAGCCTCCTTTAAACCGGAGGATATAGCTGATAGATCATCAGGTACACCAATACGCCCGTGATCGAAACGTACAGCCAGATTGGAAACGTCCACCACGCCAGCCGGCGGTGCCGCGGGCGCAACTCCTTCCGGTGTTCGCACCGCAGCCCTGACCAAATCGTCACAATGGCCAAGAAGGGCACGGCCGCCGCCAAAAGGATGTGCGAAAGCAAAATGAAGTAATAGGTATATCGGATCGCGTTGGGCGGATACGTGGGAAACTTGGTGCTTTCGCCGCCCCGCACCACGATATGGTAATACAGGTAACAAACTAAGAACGCCACCGACACGCCAAAGCACGCCAGCATGGTCCATTTGTGGGCTGTCTCGCGCCGCTGATTGATCAACCCATAGCCCACGACCAGCAGTACCGTCGCCAGCGCATTAAGCGACGCATTCACATGCGGCAACAAGTGACCATCCAGCGACATACGCAATACACCAAAAGAGCCAAACCCACCACGCCCAAAACACTAGCCGGAGGCCAACGGCCTCCGAAACCTTTGCGCATCTGTCCAACTTTACGTTTCAACCGGTTTTGCACCAGCCCCAAACGACGCGTTAGGACGAGGCTGGGTGGTGGCGCAACCCTCCGGAGGCCGTTGGCCTCCAGCTAAAAGGAACGAGTTAGTAGCGTTTTTCGCGACGCACCGACTACGGCGTAGCAGCTTCTTCCGGCTCGTAATTGTATAACGAGGCGTCTAGCGTGGCGGCGGGCGCGTCGTCGTCGGAGTCGTCCTCTGGCGGAGTGGACGTGGCGGGAGTTTCTTCCTCGGCGGGCGTTTCCTTCTTTTCGCCCGGCGGGATCGAGCCGGCCAAGAGGCCTCGAATCGTCTTCTTCATCTGGTCAATCTCCACAGCGTTGTCCCAGCCGTAGTAACCGCGGACGACCCCGTTTTGATCGACCAAGATCAATTTTTCCGTATGGCCCTTGGGCAACACGGTTACGTCGAACACCTCGCGACCAATGTAGGTGATGTAGGTCAAGTCGCCTGTCAGAAACTTCCAGTCATCCGGATCGGCGTTGAAACTGCGGGCGTACCCGGCCAAGTTTTCGGGCGTGTCGGTCTCGGGGTCGCAGGTGATGCTCAGGAACTTGACCCCTTGTGGGCCAAACTCGCGCTCCAGGTCCGCCACCCGCGAGCTTTGCTTTCGACAGTTGGCCGGGCAAGTGGCGAAGAAGAAGTTGGCCACCCACACCTGGCCGTCCAGGCTCTGCGAATTGAACGGCTGTCCCGTCCGTTCGATCAACGTGAAATGCTCGATCGGTTCGCCCGGTTCCCAGTCGGTGGCGGCGGGCGAAGCGACCGGCGCCGCATCTGGCGAGGTGGCGGCCAGTTCGGCCTGCTGCGCGTACCGCCGCGCGATGGCGAAGAGCGTCAGTCCGCCGACGATAAACAACAAGGCAGTGAAAAAGAGAATGGCTTTGTTCATTAAAAAACCTAAGCATTGATAATTGTTTTTGTTGCGATCCACGCGCCTCGGGAGCGGGCAACGCGACACAGCGGACGAATTACGACAACAAATCGCCCGTCGTCCGCCGACCGGCAATGCGCCATGCCCCCGCGAACGCGACGAACGCGAACGCCACCGTCACGGCCCAACACGCGGCCAACGACGGGGTCCAAAACAATTGCGGGTCCACGGCCGGCGCCGTTTCGCCCCAGTACAGCGATTGCCGCACGCCGCTCACCGCGTACGTGAGAGGGTTGGCGCGCATGACTCCATGCATCAACCATTGGCTCCAGGGAGCGCCGGGACCGACTGCGGGTGTGGGAAAGAACGCGCCCGACAGCAGCCACATGGGCATCAAGAGCAGGTTCATGATGGCGTGAAAGCCCTGGGTTGAATCCATCCGCCAGGCCAGTACAAAACCCAACGAAGTAAGGGCCAAGGCGGTCAATGTCAGCAACACGACCAGGGCCAGGAGGGAGGCAAGCGTGATCTCTACCTGTAAGGTTAGCGCGAGCGCCAGGAAGATCAAGCCCTGGAACACCGCGATGGCCGCCCCGCCCGCCACCTTGCCCAGCACCATCGACCACTGCGGCGCCGGCGCGACCAGCACAGACTGCAAGAATCCTTCGCGACGATCCTCGATGACCGAAATCGTGGCGAAAATGGCCGTAAACAACAGAATTAAGACTAGCGTGCCGGGGAAGTAATATTCCAAAAAGCTTGGCCCTTGGCCCCCCTCGGTTGTCAGCCGGAACGAGCGTTGCAACCCGGCGCCAAACAGCAGCCAGAACAGCAATGGTTGTCCTACCGCCCCGATCACTCGGTTCCTTTGACGAAAAAACCGCACCACTTCGCGCTTCGCCAGCGCCCAGGCAGCCAACAGCGAAGCGGACATGGTTGAATTCATCATACGTAATGCGGATTGCGGAAGAAGTTCAACGCGATGCTTGCGGTTTCCTGCGGCCCGCTTCCTTGCCACGCTGGTCCTCTCCACGCCAAAACCGATGCCCCGTCTTCTCAATAAATACGTCCTCCAAGGTCGGTTTCCCCAGCCGGATGGCGGCAATACGCGTTGGGAACGCCTCCATCAACCGGGCAATCCATCGATGCCCCTCAGGTAGCTCCAACCGCACCGCGCCGTCCACCACGGAGGCCGCCACGGCGAAACGTCCACGAACGTCATCCGCCAGCGCCGCAGGTTCGTCGGTTTCGATGGTGATCGAATCGCCCCCCACCGACGCCCGGAGCGCCTCGGGCGAGTCGAGCGCCACCAGTTGACCCTGGTTCAAAATGGCGATCCGGTCGGCCCGATCGGCTTCCTCCAACAGGTGCGTGGTTAGCACGATGGTCACGTTCCGTTCATCGCGCAAGCGGTGCAAGTATTGCCAAAGGTCGCTCCGCGCGCCGGGGTCGAGGCCCGTGCTCGGTTCGTCCAGCAGCAGCAACCGCGGACGATGAATCATGCTCTTGGCGAGCTCGACGCGCCGCCGCAGACCGCCCGAAAGCGTCTCAACCAGTTCGTTCGCCCGGTCGGATACTCCCAGTTGGGTGAGCATTTCCGCCTCACGGCGGCGGGCTTCGGCGCCAGCGAGGCCGTACAGCGCTGCCTGGTAGCGGAGGTTTTCCGAGACGGTGAGCTTCTTGTCGAGGCTGGGCGCCTGGAACGCCACGCCCAAGGCGGCGCGAACGCGGCGCGCTTCCGCGGGAAGGACGCCTCCCATCACTTCGACGCGGCCAGTTTGCGCGGGAACCAGCGTCGATAGAACTCGGAACAGCGTGGTCTTGCCGCCGCCGTTGGGTCCGAGAAAGACGAATATTTCGCCTTCCTCGATGGTCAAATTCACGTTGCGAAGCGCCGGCCGATCGCCGTAATGGTGGGAAAGACTTTCAACGCGAACCGCCTGGGTCAATGCTCGCCTCCAGACTGCGGCGGCGCGTGTTCGCCGTCTGCATGCGGCGCCTCGCCCTCGTGGTCGTGCTGCTCCTCGGTACGCGGCGTGGCCGCGTGCAGCCAACGCTCTTCCGTGTAGTGCCGCGTGCGGTAACCAACGTCGGGAACCAGCATGCACATCAAGAAGACCGACATCATCATCGCCGGGAAGGTCAACACGTACTTCCAGTTGGCCTCCCACAGCAAGTGCATGAAGAACAGCATCACCAGCAGGGCCTTGGCGCACGAGACGGCCATCATCAAGGCGCGGCTCACGGGGGTGCTGAACAAGGCGTCCCACCACGCAAAGTAGGTGAGGAACGAAAGCGTCGTTAGCACACACAGGGCCACGAACACGGCAATATATTTCTTCAAACCGCCGTGCTCGCCGTGGTAACCCGGATCGCCATGCCCTGGCTCGATCTGCCCGTGAGCTCGTTGTTCCGCCATTGCGTGTCTCCGATATGAGGCCGGTCGTTCGCGGCCTTTGTTGATGAGTAGGCTTCCGTAGCGGCGGCGCTCGCCTGGCCTCCACGGTATCTAAAACAGGTACAACAACGGGAACAGGAAGATCCACACCAAATCGACAAAGTGCCAGTAGAGGCCAATGTTTTCTACGAAGTTGGCCATTGAGGCGTTAAACACGGCGCCGCGCACCAGTGGAAAAGCAAAAAAGATCAGGCCCACCAACACGTGAATGGCGTGGAAGCCTGTCAACAGGAAGTATGTGCTGGCCCACATGTTTCCGCTGGGAATCACGAATGGCAGCATTAGCCAGTCGTAATGCCCGTTAATGCCGTGCTCCATCTCTTTCAATTCAGGCAAGACCTGAAGCCGTCCTTGAATTTGCGTACGGCGGTTCTCCAGCGTCAGTTTCTGCTCGGCCACGGCAGGATCGACCGCCGCGGGCGCTTCGGCTTCTGCTTCCTCTTCGGCCGCGTCTTCCGAAACGTCGGCGGCGGGAGGACCGGATAATTGCTGGTCGAGTTGATCGACCTCTTTTTCAAGCTGCGCCAGTTCGCGATTGAGCGTGCGCTCCTCGCGATCCAGCACCGCCACGAACTGGTCGTGGTGGTGATGGTGCTGTACGGTGAGCGCAAGCACGCTCAGGGCGGCCACGGCGTCGGCCGAGTCTTCGGCCTGCGCCGCACGACGCTGCGCCCAACCGACGACGTTCTCTCGCAACCGGTTGACCGTCTCGAACTGCTCTTGGTCCGCGGCGGAAAGTTGGCCGGCGTCGTCACGCCGCTTTTCGATTTCGGCGGCTTGGGCCTTGAGGGATTCGTCCAAGTGCGACGCAAAGTACACGTCAGGCTTCTCGTGGAGCAGGCTCCGCGGTCGGTCCGGATAAATGCCGTGGTCGAACTTGGAGTAGTACTCAAAACCCTTGATCCCCAAGAACATGCAGCCCAAGAGAAACGTGAGGGCGAACCAACTCCTGGCCTTGCCGGGTTGGTTGGCCTTGCACGCCTCCAGCGAGAGCACAATGGTGACCGAGCTGCAAATCAGCACGAACGTATTGAGGGCGCCGATCCATTCGACCAGGTGGACGTCCTCGGGCGTGGGCCACGTGCCGGCGGGAGCGCCAAAGCGGACCACAATGTACGTGCCAATCAAGGCCGCGAAGAACATGATCTCGGTCGAGAGGAACAGCCACAAGAACAGCTTGCCGTTGTTGATCGGCAAAGCGGGCTGATACTCCAGTTTGACATGACCATGCTGATCATGCCCATGCCCATGCTCGTCGTGAGCGACATGGTGATCTTGGACGTGTTTGGTTTCGGCCATAGGGTCTTTATTAAATCAATGGCGTCAATAAGAGCAGTCCCAGCAGGGCCGGGAGGTAAATTAACGAGGCGTGCAGCAGCCGCCGCGCCGAAAGTTCATCACGGGTCACGGCAAAGGTCACGGCGGCGGCTAGCTGAAGTACTCCCAGCACAATCGCCCCAAATGCGTAGACCGTTGCCCCCGGAGAGAACATTGCCGGGGCCACACTCACGGGCGTTAACGCCAGCGCCGTGACCACGGCCAACACTCCTGCGCGGCGGCCACTGGGATCGACCACCGTCAGCATCTTCATGCCGGCCCGGCCGTACTCTTCGCGGTATAACCATGCAATGGCCATGAAGTGCGGGAATTGCCAGAGGAACAAGATCAGGAATAAGGCGACTGCCCGCACGTCCCAAGCGCCCCCGACCGCGGCCCAGCCCATCCAGACTGGCAATGCGCCCGCCACGGCGCCCAAGTGTGTGTTAAGCGGCGTGCGCACCTTAAGAGGCGTATAGACAGCCACATACAGCACCCACGTGGCCAAACCGAGCGCCGCAGTCAATACGTTGGTCAGGACCGCCAAGTACGCCAGGCCCACCAGCAGCGTGACGGCCGCAAACCACAGAACTTCGGCCTCGGTCAAGCGACCCGAGGGCAGCGGTCGACCGCGGGTGCGTTTCATCCGCGCGTCGCGGTGACGTTCAATCCATTGGTTGACCGCGCCCGAACTGGCCGCCACAAGAGCCGTGCCGACTAGGGCGTGGATCAGCACCGAAACGTTAGGCGCTCCCCAACGAGCGGCCCAAGCCGAAACGGCCACCACCACCAATACCAGCGCCGAAATACGCGGCTTGGTCAGGTCCAGAAATGCCGAAACGCGCCCAGCCAGCGCCGAGCGATCTTCAACCACCAAGGCGGACTCGTATCCTGCAATTGAGGCAGCGGGCGACAACCGACCTGCCGGAGTCGACGCCGAGCAGCGCAGGCTCTCACCCACGCCGCCGGCCGACAACTGGCGCTGCGAATCGGGCGACAGACAAGGTTGCTTGTCGCCGCGGGTTGTGTCCAACGCACTCATCGAATCGTTTTTATGGTCGAGGGTTGAAGGGAAACAGATTTCGAGCCGGACGATTCCGTTCTCCGGGGCGCCAGCCGCATGGCCCGAAGGGCGAGCCATACCGACATCGCCAGGATCAACGAACCGCCCGCAGTGTGCGCCGTGACGGTCAACGATTGCAGCATCCCTTCGTTCTCAATCGTCAAGCCGCCCAGAAGCGCCGCGCCTTCGACGCCCGTGGGAAGCGAGTATTTTACAATCCAGCTTCCGGCGCCCAGCGTCAGTTGCAATACAACCAGCAACGCCAGCAAAATCGCCGGATTGCGCAGCACAGCCGTGCCGCGGTGATAACGTAATACGTGAATCACTAGTAAGAAGATGTGCGCCGCGACGGCCACCGCGCCGAACAGGTGAAAAATCAATGCGGCCCGGAAATCGTCCACGCCCGCTGTAACGGGCATATGCCGGAGGTTGGCGCCCAACACCAATTGCAAGTAGGCAAACGCCACAGTTAACAACGCCAAGCGATGGAGCTTTCCGGCGCCGTGCCGCGGTGCGGTAGTCGGGCCGATGCGCCACACTCGCGAGGTAAACACCGCCAGCGCGGTCGCCAGCGCAAGAAACGCGGGTCCCAGACAGCCATGCACCTTCGCCAGTTGACGCTCGTCTTGGATCACTCGCACACCGCCGAGCACGCCTTGAACAATCACCAGGACCAGCGCCGCGACGGCCAGCCACCGTAGCCAACGGCGCTCGTCGCACCACCACGCCGTTACCACAAAGGCGATTGTCAACATGCCCGCGAGCGCGCCAAGCAGACGGTGACCATGCTCGATGAACAGGTCCCATGGCCCAGCGATCCAGGTATCTAGCGGATACAAGAACAAGTTGTATCCGTAGGTCGTGGGCCAATCGGGCACGGCCATGCCGGCGTTGTAGGTGGTCACTAACCCACCGACCCAAATCAACGGATAGGTCGCGCAGACCAGCGCCACCGCAAAGCGATGCGGCCAACGACTTTCACGTTGGAAGGAATCGTTCACGAAACTTCTTCAATACGAACTTGTTTGAACGCTCGCGGCTGGGCGCCGCGCTCAAACCTTTTTAGTGGGTCGCAGCCGGCGCCGGAGCGGCGCCTTCCTTGGGAGGCGGCTGGATTTGCGGGTAGTAGTCGGTGTCGGACTCGGGCGAATTGTACTCATACGGACCGCGATACACGACCGGTTGGAAGTCGAAGTTGCCGTGGCCCGGCGGGCTAGGCGCGGCCCATTCCAGGCTGTTGGCGCCCCACGGGTTACGGCCCACGCGGCGGCCGAAGAACATGCTAGTGATAAAGTTAAAGGCGAAGATAACCTGGCTGGCTACCATGCCGATGGCGCACCACGTCATGAACTGGTTCATCGGCAGCAACTGGCGGAACGTCTCGTAGTGGTACGGGTCGGCCAGGCGGCGCGGGAAGCCAACGGCCCCCAGAATATGCATGGTGAAAAACGTCCCGTTCAGGAAAATGAACGTCAGCAGAAAGTGAACCTTTCCCAATCGCTCGTCCATCATCCGGCCGAACATCTTGGGAAACCAGAAGTAAATGCCCCCGAACACTGCCATTGCGGTGCCGGCGAACAGCACATAGTGGAAGTGGGCGACGATGAAGTAGGTGTCGTGGATGAAAATATCAACCGGGGTGGCGGCCATGAAGATGCCCGACAAGCCGCCGATCACGAACATCGACACGAATGACAGCGCGAACAGCATGGGCGTGGTGTACTGGATGTTGCCACCCCAGATCGTGCCCAGCCAGTTAAAAACCTTCACCGCGCTGGGAAGGGCGATCATCATGGTCGAGGTCATGAAGGTCATGCCCAGCACCGGGTTCATACCGGAAACGAACATGTGGTGACCCCACACGATGAATCCCAATCCCGCGATGCCCGCAATCGAGTACACCATCGGCTTGTAGCCGAACAGCGGTTTCCGCGCGAAGCACGACAGCATATCGGAGACCATACCCATGGCCGGCAAAATCATGATGTACACGGCCGGATGGGAGTAGAACCAGAACAAGTGCTGCCATAATAGCGGTTGACCGCCGCCGGAAACCGCGGCGGCGTTATTCACCACCAGCGCTTCGGGCAGGAAGAAGCCGGTTCCCACCACCCGGTCCATAAGTTGCATAAAGCCGGCCGCGGTCAGAACCGGCAGAGCGAACGCTTGCAGCACGGCCGTGATGAACATGCCCCAGATCGTCATTGGCAACCGGAACATGGTCATGCCGGGGGCTCGCATCTGAATGATGGTAGTCATGTAGTTGACCGAACCCATCATGGAGCTGATACCCACAAAAGTCACGCCCACCAACCACAGCGTTTGCGCCAATCCGCTGCCCGGCGCGGCGGACTGCATCGCCGAGAGCGGTGGATAACTGGTCCACCCCGAGGCGGCCCCATTGCCTGGCGCGAAGAAGCTGGAGCCAATGCTGATGAACGCCGGCCACATGAACCAGTAGCTGAGCATGTTCAACGTGGGGAACGCCATGTCGTCGGCGCCGATCATGAGCGGAATCAGGTAATTGCCAAATGCCCCCGCCAGAATCGGAATAATCACGAAGAAGATCATCACCGTGGCGTGCATGGTGAAGAGCATGGTGTAGAACTCCGGCGAAATCTGCCCGCCTTCCGCGGCGAACAGCATTCGCCCGATCACGGGCATCTCTTGCCAAGGGTACGCCAGTTGCCAGCGAATCCCCAGGGCCAGCAGGCCGCCCACCAGGAACCACAGCAAGGTGGAAAACAAAAACTGCAAGCCGATGATCTTGTGATCCAGCGAGAACACGTAGGTGGTGATGAAGCTGCGGAACGTATGTCCGTGTTCGTGTTCGTGTTCGTGGGGCGCGGCGTGCGCGCCGGCGGCGGTACTCATGCGATGCTTCCTCGCAACGAAGCGGTGTCGGTAAGCGTGTTTTGGTTTGCAGTCTTGTCTTGCGGCTCGATCAGTCAATAGCCGGAGGCTAACAGTCTCCGGAAACCGGCGCAAGCAGTGGTTCTCATGTCGCGCGGCTGGGTTGCACTCTGGAGGCTGTTAGCCTCGGGCTGGTTGTAATCGCCAGGCCGCGCGGCGTTACTCGTCTTCCTCGCCGGCGTTCTGAAGAAGCTTGGTCGTCTGTTGCTGGGCGTATTGCTCTTGGAGCCAACGGTCAAAGTCGGCGCGGGACTCGACCGTCAGGCGGCCTTTCATTTTGTAATGGCCCCAACCGCACAACTCGGCACATACGATGTCGTATACGCCGGGGCGATTGGGCTGGAACCAAACGTACTGTTTCATGCCTGGCACCACGTCCTGCTTGACGCGCATGTGCGGCAGGAAAAAGCTATGCAGCACGTCTTGGCTTTCGATCTGAAGCACCACTTCCTCGTTCAAGGGAACATGCAGGTCGTTGACCGTGAAGAAGTCATCGTCGGGCGTGCCGATTTGACCGTCGGCGCCCGGCAGGAAGTAGCGCACGCGCCACTCGAATTGTCGCCCCGTGACCAAGGCCAACGGCTCTTGGTAAACGTCGTCGTCGGTGCCTTCCGCCAAGTCGGGACCGGCGTCAAACACCGGACGCCGCATCTTATGGTCGGCCCACGCATTCATCTGGTAAATGGCGATGAACAGCAGCGCGGCCGCCGGAACGATCGACCACACCACTTCCAGGGTATGGCTGCCGTGCGTGAACTTCACCGGCCCCGTGACGCGGGCGCTGTCATACTTCCACATCAACCAGAACTGCGCAATTCCCGTGCCGATGAAGATCACTCCAGTCAGGTACAGGATGAAGTAAAACAAGTTGTCGATCACGCCGCCGTGCTGGTTGACGTTATCCGGCAACCAATGCCGGTACAACGGACCGACCTCGGCCGCCGAGAGCACGAAGACCGCCGCGCCCAGCACCGGGACCATCAAGAACACCAGGCTCCACAGCCAACCCCAAGACCTTCTTCCCACGCTACACCTCTGTCTTACATGCGCTCGCGATCGAACTCGACCTGATACCCTTCCGGCTTACTGATCGGCTCCTGGGGGAGCGCGCGAACGTAAGCGACAATGCTCCAAATATCATCCGACGTCAGGCTTGCCGAGGCGCCTGGCATGGGCGTACCTTCAATGCCGTTCTTAACTCGCAGGTAAAGATCCACGGGGCGCCGGCCCCCACGGTATACGCCGGCCCGCAGGTTTCGCGGACGAATTGGACGAGGGTCGAGCAGTCGCGGCTCGGTCACGCCGAGGGCCAGATATTCATGCGCCTTGGACGCGGGATCTTTTTCATCGATCTCTTTGATCCAATCATCAAAGTCGCCCGTCTCTCCGTCTCCCAGCCCCAACTGTCCATGGCATTTGGCGCACGGCCCCGTGGTGGAGTTGAAAAACAATTGGCGTCCATGACGCACCGAGTCTTCCGATAGCCAATCGGCCGGCGGATCGGGCGTCTCGGTGACCGCACTGGGCGCTTCGGCCCAATTGGTGAACACCAAGCCGACTTCTTCCTGGATGATGGCCAAAATTTCTTCAAACAGTTCGGGGTCTTGGTCCTTGGTCTCCGGATCGAGCACGGGTTGGCCCGGATCAACGTCGCCCAACAGGTCCACCAACCGGCGTTCGACTTCGCCCCGAATGGCCAGATACTTGACATAGTCCACCAGAGCGTCGATTTCGTCGTCGGCCAGCAAGCGGAACGACGGCATGGCGGTGTCGGGAATGCCGTCCACCAAGATCCGCCGCAAGTCGTCGTGCGTGGGTTTCTTGCCTAACGGAGTTGTTTTGAACTTAAATTTGCCAGTGCGATAGTCGCGCGGATACGGGTTGAGGAAAGCGGCCGTTGGTCCCGCGCCGTCTCCGGACACGCCGTGGCAATGAGCACAATGTTCACGGTAGAGGCCGCGAGGCGTCCCTTGCTCGTCACTTCCCACCGGCCCCGCCGCCATGCGGATCAACTCTTTCCGCAAAACCTGGCGGGTGTCCGTCTCGGCCAATTGCGGAATGTGGGGTTCGTCGGGCGTGCCAAACAAACCCGCCATCACGTCTTTCAAATTTTGGGCCTGGCGCTCCAGGTTGGCCGCGTCCTCGCGAGTCTCCGGCTCCCCCACAGCCTTGTGGAGGTAGACTCGGTCCAAGTGGAATTGTGCTTCCGGCGAGCCACACCCCGCGGCCCACAAGCTGGCGCCTAAAATCCAGGCGAACGAAAAACGCTTTGTCATGCGAATACCGTCAAACTTTCTGCTTCACTAATCCACGACCGATGCGAAATGCCGCGAGTCGCGGCGCCAGCACGTTCTTGGTTGGCGTTCAGGCTGTCGCGTATTCAACGAGCGCGTCAGCGTGAACTCCAACACGACCGACCGCTAGAATGCCGCGGCGTCCAGATTCACCGCCATCTCGCGCGTTTCTCCGTCGTTCAGCGTAACCTTCAGGCGGCCTTTGGAAATTTTTTGACTTTGGCCGCCTACGGTGGCGTCGGCGTCCACGAACTCCAACCGCGGTTGCCACACGCGGAACTCCAATTCGATCCCTGCCGGCACGTTGGGAATTTCAAACTCGCCCTTCTCATTTGTTACGGCAAAGTAGGGGTTGTCGCGCGGCAATAGGTAAGCTTTCATCCAGGGGTGAATGCTGCAGGATACCGGCGCCGGAGCCTGCTCCTCGCCTCCTGGATCGTAGGTGGTCGAACCGTTGGCGCCAATCGTTTGGTTGAAGGGCCGAGCGCCTCGCTTGGGATCGATCTTGGTATTGTGGCCGACAGGGTCGCTGTTGAGTACTTTGAGCGTCTGCGCCGTCCACATCGCGGCCACGTGCGTGGTGAACACGCAGTCCTTTTGATCAAAAATGACTTCCGTGCCTCGCTGGGCGGCGTAACTCTCGTGAAGCCATTTTGCATCCTCAGTGGGAATCGTGGTGCTTAAAAAGACGGCCACGCCCGAAAGACCGCCATCGGGGCCGACCACCACATCTTCCGCCAGCGGCGCTTTTCCACCCGGGGCGCATACCCGCGCGTCTTGATGGCTAGCGGCTTGGGCCAACGGTTCACGAGCGGGAGGCGCGCCTTGCACCTGGAAGACGCCGCGCAAAGTGGCCCAACCCTGCGGCTCGGCCACGGCGACTTCCGTGGTTTCGACTTCACCGCCGGCGCCCTGTTCAAACACGGTGCGAATGGCGGTCGCGGCCTCCATGTCGGCCGAAGGCTCATCGGGAAATTCGGCGCCGCAACCGATCGCCGCGGCCAGTAAACATATCCAGGAAACTAGGGAGCGTAACTTCACAGTGTCGTCTTCGTGAAGGAGGGAGCGCCGGCAAATTAGTCGTGGACGATCCTGACGGGCGTGCGGCAGGCGCCTTGCCTGCCAGGTTGAATTGTCTTGGCAGGCTGAAAGCCTGCCTCACGGACTGTGTGCGCCGCAACCGTCGGCTACCCGTTTTCCGAGTAGCCGACGATAGCGGACCGTTCTTACTTCTGGAACGCGGCTGGAGCGATTTTCACGTCGCCCAGGTTCAGGGCCGCCTTATCCTTCACATCCAGGTCCACGCGGCCTCGCTTCCAGGTGACCGCCTTGTTGTTGAGCGTCACCTTGTCCAGGTAACCCGCGGTTTCGTGCCAGAACTGGAAGGTCCACGTGCCCGCCGGAATGTTCTTAATCTCAAATTCGCCCTTCTCGTCGGTCACCGCCATATACGGATGTTCTTTGACCACGATCCAGCCGGTCATCCAAGGATGGATGCTGCAACTGGCGCGAGCTGGCAGACGCTCGGCAGCGGTGAACTTCTGCGCCAGTTTGGCGTTCGGCGGGAGCAGCGGGTTGATCGGCTGGTTGAAGGCGTCGACCTTGGTGTTGTGGGCCACAGGATCGCTGTTGGCCAACGTTAGCGTCTGTCCCGTTTGCACCAGCGCCACGCGCGGCTCAAAACGGCAGTGGATGTTATCGAACACCACGGGCTCTTCGGCCGCCTTGGCCAGATCGGGATGAACCTTGGGAGCCTGATCGCCGGGGCCGGTATAAATGTAAACCACCACGTTCTTCAGACCGCCGTCGGCGCCGACGACCAGGGATTCGTCCACCAATTTGTGCTTGCCGCAAACCTCTGAGTCCTTGGTGATCTGCAACGGCTTGGGAACTGGCGCCTTGCCGTCGTACACGAAGCGACCTTTCAAACTTCCCCAGCCTTGAGCCAAGGCCGGCGAGGCAACCGCGCTGAGCGCGAACACGGCAAGAGCCGCGACAACAAAACGACGCATGATGGGGTACTCCTTTGTCCAACCGCCAGGCCCTGAGGCCCGACGATCAGAAGGCAGGGGCGCCGCCCAAGGCACGGCAGGGGCGATCGCCAGGCGGGGGTGTATCTCCCGAGGGAGACAAGGGACAGCCGCCGCGACGGGACAAGAACGGCGGCAACCAAAAATCACTCCCATTATAGGCGATCCCAATTCCAGGCGGGAAGGCGGTGTAAGTTGGTGAAATCCGCGGGTCGGTTCAAGTTTTGTAACAGGGATGATTCAAAACTCATCTCTTGGTTTTCGTCTCGGAAACCATGCTCAGGGCCGTGGATTCCGTTCACGGCGACAAGGGTGGTTGCCGCCGACAATCCCCACGCTACTCCTCGTCGGTCGTGGGGGGCGTTTCTGGCGCGTCACCCTCATCTGGCGACGTTTTCTCCGGGGACACAGCCTCGTCAGCGTCGGGCGCCTCGTCGGCGTCGGGCGTTGGAGCCGGCTCGTCGTCGGTTTCCGCTTGCCCCGTCTCGCTAGACTCGGTTGTGTTAGCCGAGGACGTAGTTTCGCTCGTTTCGGTTTCAGCCGGCGCGTCTTCGGCGGGCGCGGGATTGGCGGCCTCCACGAGGTCGGCAATCGAAGTGCGCCGTTCGGCGAAGGCGTCGTAATTCATCAACAGGTCCACCAGCGCGTCCAACTGTTCGGCTGGCGTGCCGTGATACAACCCCTGTGTGGCGAAGCCCGTCTCAGGATTGATGTTCACCGGCATCCCCGTGTAGGGCAGGATACTATCTGGCTTGGCGATCCATGGACGCAGGTACTCCGGCCGCATACGGCGATAGACATCGGCCAGATCGGGCGCCTGCGCCCGCGGACTGCCTTGCGGCACAAAGTCGCTTACCAAGTGGCATTTGACGCAGCCGGCGTTGTTGGTGACGATCTTCATCGCGTCGTCCAACCGATCGCCTTCCGTGTACTGCGCGGCCTTCGCCTCCAGCGCGCCCGGTTGCCGCTGGGCGACGTACTCATACGGATATACGGCGTTGTCTCGGGCTGCAAAATAATTCACCAGCGCCTGCGCCTCGGCGGGCGACATATTGAACTTCGGCATTCGCAAGAACACGGCCGGCCGGATCGGGTAGGGATTGAGCAGGAAGTTATACAGCCACTCGGACTGCACCTTGTTCCCCTGACCCACCAGCGGCGGCGGCACCCAACCCCAGGCTTCGGTGGCCTTGGCGGCGGGGTTTGTCTCGCGCTCGATCTCCAGCACGCGCGGTACAAGATACCGCGCTAGGTACCCGCCGTGGGCAGGGTAACGCTTATCAATGTTGGCGGCTTTGACGCTGAATGGCGCCGGTCCCACCATGTGTACGTCGCCGTCGATCGCGACCGGTTCAAACAGGTGGTATAGGTATTCAAGGGCCGCCGGGTCGTATTCCTCGTCGGGTTCGACCGGATCGCCGTAGTCGTCAAAGGCGGTCGGAATCCCGTCATTGTCGACGAAGGGCTGTCCGGTGATCGTGGCGTGCAACATTCCGCGCCGATCCGTTTGTTTTGAGGCCGCCAACTCGGCCGGAGTGAAGTCGGGACGAACAAATGGGAATGTCGCGACGTCCGCCTGGGGGCGGAAATCGCCCGGCGCGAAAGTCAGGCTCAACTTTTCCATCTCCAGCGTGTGGCAGCCGCCGCAATTGTACTTGGCCAACACGCGACGTCCTTCGTTCAGCGCCTTCTGGCGCTCATCGGGTTGATAGACAAACTGCGGCGCCGGCGGTTCGGCCACCAGTCCCAGCACAAACGTAATGACCTGCTCGCGTTCCTCGTTGGTGAACGGGAATTGCGGCATCCGCAGCCATTCGTTGTAAAGCTTGTTGTCGACCTTCTCAAAGTCGTAGCTGCGCGGCTCGCGGAGCTTCTGGAAGATAAAGCCTTCGCGGTGGTTGGCTCCGATCGCTTCCAGGTAGAAATCTGGCGTCGGTTCGTCCGTTTCGCTGGGCGAGCCAGCGCGAACTTCCGCTGCGCCGTCTTCCGATGACCCGTGCCCCGCTTTCGCCTGGGCGCCGCCGTGGCCATGACCGTGGTGCAAATAATGCGTGATGTGCTCGAAAGCGAGCCGCGAGGTGTCTTTGCGACCCCAGTCGGCCAGGCCCGTTCCGATCGGTTTGGCGTCCTCGAAACCGGGAATGTCGTGACAACCGTAACAACCATATTTGCTGATTGCCTTGGAGCCAACGTAAATCAGCCGTTGGCGGTCGTTCAGATTGTCGGAGATCAACTCTACTTCGGCGCCCTTCAATTCGCCTCGCAACTCTTCGGGCACGCCGTTTTCGTAGTAGCGTTCGGAGGCTTTTGTATAGAACGCCGCATTAAGATATTCCAGCGATAGATCGCGGAGCGCGTCCTTTGCGGGCGAATTGGCAGGCAAATTGCCGCTGGCGTCGAGAGTGAAACCTTTGTTGAACGCTGGCGCCCATTCGTCATTCTTCGTGCCGAGCAGGAACGCCGTAATGTCGGCGGCCGGGTCGATCAGGTTGCCTTCGGAGTCTTTATAGGGGTCAAGGAAGACATTGGGCATTTTGGTTCGCGGATGGTAGCGGGTCGGTTCCTTGATCCAGCTATATAGCCACCGCGCGCCGTCCGGATTGCGTTCCGGATCGAACTTACTGCCGATCCCCGACAGATCCGGCCCTTGCACCAAGTCGCCTTCGTGCCGGTATTCCAATGCCTTGGGGAAAGCGTCGTGCGTGTGGCACGCCAGGCAGCCGCGCGTCTCGAACAGCATCTTTCCGCGCTCGGCTTGCTCTTCAGGAGTCGATTCGGCTACGCCCTCGGGCGGCTCCAAGAATTCGAATTTCTGGCTGCGGTCCAGCAAGTACAGCGTCATGCCGAGGATTTCGACCGGCTCAAAATCTTGGGCCACTTCCAGGGCCGAGCGTTGGTCTTCCAACTCGGCGCGCTGTTCGGCGCGTTCGGTTCGGCTGTGGTGTTCGCTAATGGTGTCCAGGTCGTCGCGGCCATGCGGCTGCAGATGGTCGTGCATCTCGAAGAACTTGGGCATCCGTGTCGAGGGACGGAAGTGCCGTGGATCGCGAATCCAGTCCAGCAGGAAGGACTCGTCGTTCTTGCTGGCCACGTGTCGCAGCGCGGGGCCGGCCTTGCGAAGCGTGCCGGGAACTTCCACGTCTTTGAGGACCGACTCCAGCTTGTGCGACTCCGGACCGAGCGCGGTCACCACTTCGGCACGTTCGCTGGGGTCGGCCGCGGTTGCTTTCGGCGACTGACCTTGAGCAAGTGCGATGTCCTGCGTAATAAGCTGGTGTAGCTTCCGCCGCGTTTGCGTTTGCTCGGGCTGATCGACCAGTTGTGTCGCCAACTGCGACATTGAATCCAACGCGTCAAGGCGACGATCGGCCTCGGTCACCAGGGCCAACGAAGGAAGCACCTCACGGATTTGCGCGGCACGCTCTGGCTCGAGGGGTGTTTGCGTCTGAGCGGCGAGTTCCGCTTCCAGCGCTTCCCGTGTTTGCTGAAGTTGCTCGATGCTCGTCAAGTCAACGCCTTGCAGCACACCGCCCTCGCTGGTCGCCTCCTCCAAGTGCTGCCGAGCCTGATTGGCTTGCTCGCCCAATTGTTCTTCCCGCTGAGGGATGTGCGCCAAGAGTTGTTGCGCGGCGGCGTAGAAGTTCGGCTCCAATCGTAGGTCCGGGCCAATCCGACGGTTGGGACCATCGAAACCATTGATCTCATGGCATCCAAAGCAGCCGTAGGTCGCGATCAGCTCGTGCCCTTTGACCACTTTGGGCGCGGGCGGCTCGGGGAACTTCAGGCTTGGCTCCAGTTCCGTTACCTCGTGATGGCACTTGACGCAGGTGCTCTCGCCGAACCGCTCAGGATACATCGGGAAAATCCAATGGTGATTCGCAAACCATCCATGGTCCTCCCGCCATTTGTGCGCCTCGCGCGGATCATTTGGCGTATGCGACGCCCATTTGAACGTGGTGGCGCTCCCCTGGCCTTCGTGGCAAACCGTGCAACCAAACGTGGTGACGGGATGCGGGCTAAGCGATCCCACAAACAGGTCCAGCCGCGGGTGCGAGGCATACGGGTGTGGCAGACCGCGACGCACAGTGAGCGTAATTGGCTCGCCCCACTTGACCGTTTGGAGCAATAGCCGCTCGGCTTCCGCTCGATTGCGGACGAAATTGTCGTTAATGCGAATGATTACGTCACCCAGCATCAAACCCTGGCTGGGCGTCTCGGCTTGCTCCTTGTTCCAGCCTTGTGAATGAAGCAGACGCTCCATGATTTCGCTGGCTGGCGCGGGTGGTCCTGCTTGCAGGCTCGAAACAAGCGTCGCGCGCGCGGCGCGAGAGTTATTCCTGACAAACGCGATCGCCACTTCGTCGGGACGCACCAACCCGCGATCGGCAAGGATCAGGCCATACACGCGGTCGGTTGTAAAGGGCTTGACCTCCCCTTGCTCGTCGGGCTCATTTCGCAGCGATTGTTGCTCCTCGGAGCTGGGCGTGGCCAAAACGAGTTGCAGTTCCTCACCGTGTTCGTATGCCGGTTCAATAGCGGAGCCGGGCATGGTCTTGTCGATCGCCTGGTGGCAGGTGGTGCAGCGATCGAAGCGACGGACCTTGCTAAAACTGCCGTATTGCATGGTCAGCCCGTCGGTCCACAAGTTGTTGATCTTGCGGGGCGAGTTGAAGGCGTCGAGGATGGGCAACTCCAGCCACCGTTTGCCGAGAAATGGAAAGACGCCGACGAAATACGTGGATTGCTGCTCAGCGATGGCGGCTTGCAGACGCTCCATGTCGGCGCGGTTGTCGGCAATCTCCTTCTCGACGGCGTTCTCTTCCACAGTGGCCCGCTGCACGATCTCTTGCAGGTCGCGCCGGTGCTGACTGGCGGCCTGGTAGTCGGTGTTGATTTCGTCCAGTTGGACTTTGATGGAGGCGATTTTCTGCTCGATCTCTGGCATCGCGTCGGTGCGGTTGTCGCGCACGTAGAGATCACGCGTGGCGCGGGCCTCGTCATACTCGGCCGCCTTGAATTTGCGGTCGCGCAGAAGGCGATCCTCGCGGAAGCGGGCCCGGGTCACCTCGTCCCGCATCGCGCCCAGCACCTGATTGCGCGCTTCGCCCGCGGCGGTTTCGGCCTGAATGGCGGTCTCGTCGGCGGTGGCGAAGGCGGCTTCGATTTTCTCCAGCGCCTGTTGTCGGGCAGCGACGGCGGCTTCGCTGTCGGCGGTCGCTTCGGCGGCGGCTTGCTGCGCCGCCTTGCCGGCGTCGGTCAGCGTTTGGTGAAGCTGCTGGAGCGTGTTCGTATCGCCGTCGAGATAGGGCGAGGGCTGTTCGGCTTGCGCGGCACGTGATTGCAAGTCTTTGGCCTGAGAGGCCAACTCGAACGCCCGCTTGGCGATTTGCCCCTGGTCCAGAGGGGCGACAGGGGACGTCTCGGTGTTCGCTGTCGCTTGTTGTGCTTCCTCCATTCGGCGAAGAGCGCGCTGAGACGCGCCGATCTCGCTTGCGCCATCAGCCAATTTGCGAAATGCTTGTGCTCGCTCTGCGCGCAGTTTTGAGGTCGCGGTCAGGTCGTCGAGTGCCGCGAGATTCTCAGCCTGGTCGCGGCGCTCGGCGTCGGCCGTGGCCCGCTGGCGGAACTCCGCCACCAGAGTTTCGGCGACCGGCTGGCTGCGCACGGCCATTAAACGCGTCATGAGCGTTTCGTGACGCTCCTCCACTTCCGCCGCTTGCGCCTGGGTGCGCCAAGATGTCACGCGTGTCTCCACGTCGACATAAGTGCGCTGAGTGTCTTTCCACTCGCGAGCGTGGTCCGAGTAGAACATCCAGACGGTCGCCACCAGCATGAGCACGCCAGTTATGGCGAAGATCACATGCAGCAATCGCTGGTCGCGCCAAGTTTGTTCGGTTGCGGGCATGGTTACCAATCGGTCCTATCGTTTAACCGCCCTGGGACGCCTATGGAAGGCGAGCCAAGAGAGCGCGTCGATGGTGGTTATGGAGCTGCGCGTTCGTGTTCGCGGCCGTCAAACGTTAGAAGTTCAGAAAGTACTCAGGAATCGATATGAAGTATTTCAGGTTCGCCGTCCAGCGAAAGAGCATCTTGATGGGCAACATGGCCATGAACAGCAGTAGATTCGCCAGCACCATGAACCGAATAAAGCCCATTCGCACAAAGAACTTCCGCATGACCGTGGCCGCCAAAATCGGCGGCACGGCGATCAGGTAAAACAGCACCAGCAAGATGCCCGGCGCTTCCCGCAGGAGGATGTATCCAAATTTGGCCAGTTCCCCCGATCCTTCTGGGGCGCGGGGCCGGCCCATGCCCAACATGTAAATCCAAAAGTATTCCGAGAGGTCGATGTTGTTAAGCGCCTCGACCTTGTGGGCGTCCCAATACTCGTAGGGACCGAAAAAGTTCCAGTTAGGGCCACGGAGGAACGTACCCATAACGATTAGCGTGACCCACAACACGAGAAAGCCGAATTGGAAGGTGACGTACGCGAACTTGCGTTGATCGATGGTGTAGTAACCATTGCCCTGCTTGTTGAAATCCAAGTAGGGAATGGCCATCAACCCGAAAACTACGAGGCTCGGCAGCACCACGCCCGCCATCCACGGATCGTAGTACACCAACATCTCTTGCAGCCCCAGGAAGTACCACGGGGCCTTGGACGGGTTGGGCGTCTTGACGCTGCTGGCCGGCTCCTCCAGCGGAGCTTGCAGGGCCACGGCCCACAGGATCATCACGGCCGTTAACGCGACCATGCAAATGAGTTCCGTATAGACCAAGTCGGGCCAGACCAGAACCTTCTCTTGCTCGAGGGCTTCCAGGGGAACCTCGCCGCGCTTCGCGCGGTCGTCATTCTGCACGGCGCGGTACGCGCTTAGCCAAGTAAAAAAGCCCAGCAGAAAAACCATTGCCACGATGGGCACGTTGTCGGGCTTGGTCACAATCGCTGCGAAATTCGGGTTGGTCATGGACAGACCCATGAACAACAGCGACAAGTTGAACAACGACCACGCCACCCACGGCCGGACAAAGAATCGCCGGAAGACAAACAGCACCGCCAGAATCACCAATGACCCCAGCGTATACACCGTGGGGTCCATAAAGCGGTTCACGCCTTCTTCTACGAAGTGGGGCAGCCGCAAGTAACGGGCCCCGCCGCCCATGGCCAAGGGAGCGATGACAACAAACACGCCCGACACCACCAACCAGATCAAGGCCGTCGTGACGGGCAGCGACCCTAAGCGGAAGACCGTCGTGGAGCGATGCGTAGACCATAGATAGAACGCCGCGACGGCGTTCATGATGAACATCGTAAAGTAATACGCCCCGAGAAAGCCCGACATGCTTTCGATGAAGACGTCGTAGTCGCCATGCATGGGAATCAAGCTTTCGTTCTATGTTTTCGCAACGGGGAATTGCCAAACGAACCTTCGCCCAAAATGCGAAATGCCGATGCTGTCTAAACCTTCTTTTCCATTCCGCAATTTGCGTTTCGCATGGACGTCACAGCGGACCGCTAATGCCGCCATCCTTGCGGACTCGCCAAAAATGGATCGCCAACAGCAGCGACACGCCCAGCGGGATGGCGATGCAGTGCAACACATAAAAGCGGTTGAGCGTTTCCTCGCCCACGAACCGCGCGCCCAATAGACCGAAGCGCGCGTCCGAGGCGTTGGTAATCATGTCGATACCGCCCACCGTGAGCAGTTGGGCGCCGGGGCCTTCGTGCCCCAAAAACGGCGTGGCGCGGGCCATGTTCGACCCCACCGTGATGGCCCAGATGGCCAATTGATCCCACGGCAACAAGTAGCCCGTGAACGAGAGCAGCAGCGTGAGCAGGAGCAAGATGACGCCAATCACCCAGTTAAATTCTCGCGGCGGTTTATAACTGCCCGTCAAAAACACGCGGTACATGTGGAGCCAGACCGTAATCACCATGGCGTGGGCGCCCCAGCGATGCAGTTCTCGCAGTACGCCCATCGACGTTACATCGCGCAGCGCCAGGATGTCGTTGTATGCCCACTCCAGCGTCGGCCGGTAGTAGAACATCAACAGCACGCCGGTGATTGTCTCAATCAAAAACAGGAAGAACGTCACCCCGCCCATGCACCAGGTATAGCTCAGGGCGATACCCTGTTTTTGAATTGATACCGGATGCAGGTGCAGATAAAAGTTCGTCAGCATCACCACAATTCGGTTGCGGCGATCGACAGGCATGGGGTGCCGGAAGATGCTCTTCCAAATCTGCGAATTGCGGATCGTTTCGCTCAGGTTCGGCATATTGATTGATAATGGATGTTCGGCAGTCGGTTGTCAGCAATCGGTAGTCGATTGTTGGTATTGGGTTGTCAGCTATTACCAAGCGCGGCGGCAAACACGGTTAGGGCAAAACTCGCCGCCTGACGCCATTTCTTCCCCGGCCTTGCCCTGACCCCTCACTTCCAACCCCTAACCTTTCACTACACGGGCACGAAACTGGCAGCATTGGCCCAACCGCCCATCTCTTCCTGAAACGTCTGGCTCTTATCAACTTCTAACTGCCCGTCATCAGCGACACGGATGGCGTAGCGCTCCAATGGGCGAGGCGCGGGACCTTCAAAGTTCACACCGTCCTTATAAAAACCGCTACCGTGGCAAGGGCATTTGAACTTCTGCTCGGCATCGAGCCAATTCGGCGTACACCCCAGGTGGGTGCAGACCGACTTGAGGGCGTAGATCATCGACTGCCCCTCGTATTGGTGCCGCACGACCCATACGCCGAACTGAGGGATATATTTCGTTTCGACCTGGCCGGGCGCGTAATCGCCGGGAAAACCGACCTTAAATTTGGTGGGCGGCTCAGTCAGGATGTTGGGAAACATGAACCGGGCCAATCCCAACAGCCAGAGTAAATTGGTGATCGTGAACGTGGTAAATCCAACTGCCAGCGCCGAGCCGAAGAACATCCCCACAAACGATGTAAAGAAATTGCGCCGAGTTTGTGCCGCCGCTGCGGGACGAACTTCGGCCCGCTGCGCGTAGGCCGGCTTCTCCGGCATCGGCGGAACTTCGAGTTTGGTCTTGACCGGCTTCGCCGTCTTCTCGGCGACGGCGGCTTTGGCCTTCGCCTCCTCCTTGGTGATGGGACCGCGCTTATCCGACTTGCGCGCCGCCGCCAGAATGCTGGTTGTATCAAGCGCCGCGCCCGCTTGCGGTCCAGGGGCGGACTTCTTTGACGCTTCTTTGGCTGCCGGCGCAACCGCAGGCTTAGCCTTGGGCGCCGGCTTTTCGACAGGGGCGACCGACGCCGCCTTTTGACCACGAGCGGCGGCCAAAATATCGGCCACATTCATCTCGCCCGGCTTTTTGGCAGGGCCAGCGCTTGCGGCGGGAGCCGCTTCGGCCGGCGCAGCGCCGGAAGCGGGCGCGGCGGCGCTTCCCGACGATTTTTCGCCGCGCGCCGCCGCCAGAATATCCGCTACCGACATGGCCTTCCCCGCCTGACCGGAACTTGCCGCAGCCGGTTTGGATGCCGGAGCGGGGGGCGGTTCGGCGGGAGTGGACGGTTGGGCCGCAGATGTCGGCTTGGCCGGTGGAGGCGTAGCGGTGCCTTCAGCGCCACCGTCGGCCTTTCGGCAGGCCGCAAGAATGTCCTCGACCGACATCGAGTCTCTGTCCGCCATAGCTCTACTCGACCCCAAGACCGGAGCGGCTGATCGGGACGACGTTCCTCACGGCCCATCCCCAAGAGAAGACTGGAAAAAGAACGACCCCTTTTCCCATGTGGTCTTGGGCCTCAGAAATCGCCAACCGACCCGCGCGTTTGTGATTTTTTTCACGAATCGTCGCAATCGTAAAACAATTGGTTGATGCTTGTCAACCGGCGTTAAAGCGAATTGCGACAAGGCGAAAGCCGTTGAGAATGCGGGCATCCTAACCTATCGCAAAAACCACGACTAGACCCCACAGAAGTAGGCCGTGCGTCTGCGCTACCATAAGCCACGTTCGGTAGAAGTAACGATGGTCGCCGAAACGCCGCATGGAGTCCGTTTTCCCTGAGCGTTTAGCAATTTGCCCGTGCTTGCGACGCTTGGAAGTTCAGCGACTTCCCTTGCGACAGAATTGCTTCGATTATGTCTTCCAAGGCGCCATGCTCCATAGCGAGATTTCTCTATAATGAAGTCAACACCTTGCGCAGGGAAAACTGACCATGCACGTTTTAATCATAGGCAACGGAGGTCGCGAGCACGCGCTGGCTTGGAAGCTAGGGCAGAGCCCTCGCGTGGACCGCGTTTTTGTCGCGCCTGGGAATGCGGGTACGGCGGAGGACGCCGAAAACGTCGATATTTCGATGGACGATTTCCCCCGATTGCTCAAGTTCGCCAAGGAGAACAAGGTTGCCTTGACGGTGGTCGGTCCCGAGGCGCCGCTGTGCGCTGGCGTGGTCGACGTGTTTCAGGATGCCGGCTTACGCGTATTCGGGCCCGTCCGTCAGGCGGCTCAATTGGAAGGGAGCAAGGTTTTTTGCAAGAATTTGCTCCGTAATGCGGATGTGCCCACCGCCGACTACCGCGTGTTCCGCGATGCTGATAGCGCTACCCGCTATATCAACGAGCGATACCCCTTGCCCGACGAAGATGTGCCGGTGGTGGTCAAGGCCGATGGACTGGCGGCCGGCAAAGGGGCCATTGTGTGCCGCCGCCGCAAGGATGCCCTGGACGCCATCGACCGCATCGCGCGGAAACGCGAGTTTGGCGACGCCGGCAATCAACTGGTGATCGAAGAACGTCTGGATGGGCACGAGGCAAGCGTGCTGGCCATCACCGATGGACGGACGATTCTGACGCTCGCCCCCGCGCAGGACCATAAGGCCGCCTACGACGGCGACAAAGGCCCGAATACGGGCGGCATGGGCGCGTACAGTCCCACCCCGCTTTTGAACGACGAGCAGGTGCGGTGGATTGAAGAACACGTGTTCGTGCCGACCATCCATACGATGAAGCGGAACCGCATTCCTTTCCGCGGCGTGTTGTATGCGGGCATGATGATGACGAACCAGGGACCGAAGGTGCTGGAGTACAACGTGCGCTTTGGCGATCCTGAGTGCCAGCCGATCCTGATGCGTCTCAAGACCGACTTGGCTGACGTGCTGGAAGCCACGGTGGACGGCCGCCTGGACGAGATCGGCGCTTTGGAGTGGGATCCGCGCGCCGCGGTGTGCGTGGTCATGGCCAGCGAAGGCTATCCCGGCCCGTACGAGAAAGGTAAGCCCATTCGCGGTCTGGAGGAAGCGGCTCAAGTGCCCGACGTGAAGGTGTTCCACGCCGGCACGACGAAACTGGGCGGTCAGGTCGTTACCACCGGCGGCCGCGTGCTGGGCGTGACCGCGCTTGGCGCTTCGACTCCCACCGCCAAGCTCCAAGCCTACAAGGCCGTCAAGTGCATCCGCTGGGAAGGCGCCTGGTGCCGAAAGGACATTTCCGACAAAGCGTTAGATTATCGTAGCGAATAAGCGAAGAAAGACGAAGAAAGGAGACTGCCGCTGCGATTGGATCGCCGAACGAGACACCGCCACGCCACACCCCTCATTCGCTATTCACTACGCGCGATTCGTTACCCAATATGGCTGACTCCTTCTCTTCCGCCAAGCGCAGCGCCGTCATGCGGGCGGTCAAGGGAAAAGACACGACGCCGGAACTGGTTGTGCGGCGCCTGACGCATGCTCTGGGATTCCGCTACCGACTGCACGACGCCAACTTGCCCGGCAAGCCCGACCTGGTATTCCCAGCGCGGAAGAAGGTGATCTTCGTGCATGGCTGCTTCTGGCACTGGCACAACTGCAAGCGCGGCCGGCGGATGCCCAAAACCCGCAGCGAGTATTGGACGCAAAAGCTGGCGCGCAACGTTCAGCGAGACCGACGCCACCGTGTCACCCTGAAGCGCGCCGGGTGGGATGTGTTGGTGATTTGGGAATGCCAGACGCGAAACACTGAACAATTGCAAACAAAGATTCAGGGATTTTTGACGAGTTGAAGGTCTCCAATCATTTACGCCGCCTGGCGACGCAGCTTTTTAGCACCACCGAGGAGCAGGAAGCGTTTATCGGCGCCTTGATGGCGCCGCGGGACTACGATCGCGCGGTGCTGTGGGCCTGTCGGCGGCCAGACGAGGCGCCGTTCACGCGCTTGTCACCTTTCGCATGGCAACCGGACTTCGTCGATCGCGCCCCCGCCGACGAACGGCCAGGACAAGACCCGCTGCACCATGCGGGAGCATATTACTGCCTTGATCTTTCCTCCGTCTTCGCGGCCCAGGCGCTTTCGGCCGTGGCGCCGCGTCCGGCGAACGTTCTCGACGTCTGCGCCGCTCCGGGCGGCAAGGCGATCTTTGCCTGGCGGGCGCTACAACCGGATCGCCTGATCGCGAATGAAGTAATTGGCAAGCGTACGGGCGTGCTGATTTCCAACCTCAAACGGTGCACGGTGGGGCCGGCAAGCGTCATCAGCCGCGATAGTTCGCATCTGGCCGCCGCGTGGCCCAACGCGGCCGAGGTGGTATTGGTCGATGCGCCTTGCTCGGGGCAATCACTGCTGGCCCGCGGCAAGGAGTCGCCCGGCTGCTTTCATCCCACGACCCTTAACATGAACTCCAACCGCCAGAAACGCATCCTGGCGAATGCCGCCGCGGTCGTTGCGCCGGGAGGACACTTGGCGTACATGACCTGCACTTATTCCGAGAAGGAAAACGAAGACGTGTTGCGGTGGTTCCTGAAACGGTTCCCGCGGTTTACCCCGCAACCGGTGGCGGCGCTCCACGGCCACGAATCGCGCCGCGTCGATTTTCCGTGCTACCGGCTATGGCCGCAGAATGGACAGGGCGCCGGGGCGTTCACGTCGCTATTACGCAACGAAGTTGACCACCCCCTGGGAACGATTGACCTCAACGACGCGCTAGTTCTGTGGACAGCCCCGTAAGAATTCACTGCCTTGGGCGACGGCGTCGCCATATGCGGCGCTGATGCTCATTCTAACGCTTCGGCCTGTTCCATGACCAACCGGGTTTGCTCGTCCTGAAATTTGCGGAGTGCTTCACGTAATTCCAGGCGAGTCGTCGCCAACATGCGGACGGCCAACAGACCCGCGTTCTTCGCTCCCGCGGCGCCGATGGCCAGCGTACCGACCGGCACGCCGCCGGGCATTTGCACGATCGACAGCAGTGAGTCGAGGCCATGGAGCGCGCGGCTTTGGACCGGCACGCCCAGCACCGGCAACACTGTTTGCGAAGCGACCATCCCCGGCAGATGCGCCGCTCCGCCCGCCCCGGCAATGACGATTTGCAGGCCCCGCTCCTCAGCCGTCTTGGCGTAGTGGGACATCCAGTCAGGCGTACGGTGGGCCGACACCACGCGGCATTCATGCGGCACATCGAATTGTTTGAGCACGTCGGCCGCCTCGCGCATCGTCTCCCAGTCCGATGTGCTTCCCATAATAACCCCCACCAGCGGTTGCTCTGATTTCATAGTGCCTACGGTTTTTGGTTAGGTATTTGGAACGCGGCGATTCATCGCCGCTTTCGTCCTTCGCTTCCTTCTGCGGGCGCCGGGCGAGCGCGTCGCTTCGTCCAATAAAAACCAGAGCGCAATAAATTTCCGCACTCCCCCTGGGTTGGCGACCGGTAATGTACCGCAATACACTGGATGGGGGAAAGGACTTCAACGTGTCGCAACGGTTTTTCGTCTCGTCGCCGATTACCCAAAAGTTCGTCGCGCTGGCGGGCGACGAGGGACATCATCTGGCTCGCGTGATGCGAGCCAAGCCGGGCGACCGGATCGTGTTGTTCGACGGAGGCGGAGCAGAATTCGACGCACAAGTAACGAGTGTCGGCCGCACGTCGGTCGACCTGGAAGTGCTGGAACGACGCGAAGTGGATCGGGAATGTTCGTTTGCGATCACGCTGGGTGTCGCGCTGCCTAAAGGCGACCGGCAACGGTTCCTGGTGGAAAAAGCGGTCGAGTTGGGAGTCGGCCGACTGGTCCCGCTGGAAACGCGCCGCGGCGTAGCACAACCGACCGCCTCGGCGCTGGAGCGGCTGGAGCGAGCCGTGATCGAAGCATCGAAACAATGTGGACGGAACCGGCTAATGGAAGTTGCGGAGCCGGTGGAGGCCCAGCAACACTTTGCCGACGCGCCCTCCGATACCCTCCGCCTGCTCGCCCATCCCGGCGGTGAGCCGCTGGCCCGCGTCATGAGATCGGGAGTCTTTTTCGGCCCATCATCCCACGACTCCCAACGCCTTGAGGGTGACGCGCCGCGCGCGGTGGGAATCTATTTGGCAGTTGGTCCCGAAGGCGGCTTTACCGACGAAGAGGCCGCGGCCGCCACGAGCGCCAATTGGCGCTCGGTGGACCTGGGCCCGCGCATCGTGCGGGTCGAAACTGCGGCACTGGCGCTGGCGGCGTGGTGCGCCCTGGCGGATGTATGAGGCGTTGAAACGTACGCCGTGGAACACGGCGAAATCTCAAGCGGGTTAATTGTTGCCGGTGGCGGGTTTCTCATCGGCGGGCGTGCCTTCGGCGGAGCGTTTGATGACGCCGAACAATTGGCCGCCCTTGTCTCCGTGGCGCCATGTGCCGACGTACTGATTATCGTGAATCACTACGCGGGCGTCGAACGTGCCCATGCCGGGAATGGTCACGTTGTCGAGCGTAATGACCGGGGTGGTTCCCGCCCATTTCACCTCCAGCGGCATGGGCACGGTGCGGTCGGTATCGCCATACTTGATGCGCGCCTTGAAGAGCCAATAGTCACCCTCCTCAAGCTTCTGCACACTGGAGATCGTGTACTCCTCGCGGCGAGGATTCGGGTCATCCTGCCCCAACACCGTGAAGTGACCGGACAACGTGGCTTGAGAAAGCGTCTTTTTAAAGTTTTTGAATAGTACTTCCTGCGAGGGTTGCTCTTTTTGCGAGGGCTGCGGCGACGCGGGTGATTTTCCCTCGTCGGCCCGGCTGAAAGCGAGTAATGCACAAGCGAAAACGAGAGTCAGCAGCGGCGAGAAAGTCTTCATCGTTCTCGACTCCTTGAGCGGCGGTTCGGGGTGCAAAAGTGGCGTGTCTCACTCAAATCCTTTTCCCATTGTGCTTCACTCATGGCGCGTGGGGAAGAGCCGCTCGCCGGACCACCTTTTGTCCATTGGGCAACGTGTCGCTCGCAAGGCCAGGCTACTCGCTGGCGGGCGGCGGTTCGTATTCGAACTCTTTCCACTTCATGGCGCGGCGGAATGGTTCGATGCGCAGCACCACTTCACCGTTCTGAAAAATCCGCACCGTGCCGCTGGACTGGCTGACGACCACGGCCACCGCCTTGGTGTTCTTGGTGATGGCCGCCGCGGCCCAGTGCCGCGCACCCAGCCCCTTGGACAAGGTGAGCGAGATCGGCGGCGAGTCCAAAATGCGGCAACCGGCCGCCACCGCGCCGTCCCCCTCGATCACAAAGGAGCCGTCCAATTGCGCCAACTCCTTAATTGACTCGCGCACGCGGCGGTCGCGCACGTTGCGCTCTTTCCGGCTGTAACCCCGGAACGGATCATGCACCGCCGGATGGCTGTACTCCATCACCTTCCGCACGTCACCCACCACGAACATGGTGCCCACGGGTTTGCCTTCGCGGCCTTCGCGGCCGATTTCGACCGCCACGTCGACCACGGCCTTGAGCGTTTCCAGCGGCACGCGGGTCTTGAGCTGTCGTAGGTCGCGCACCGTGAGGCGCCCCAAGTGCTCATCGAGCCGAATCAGACTTAACGAATCGACCTTGCCTTGCTCGAAGCCGCTATACACCGCGACCACGTCCGAGCCGCTTTTGAGCTGCTCGTGCGCCACGGCCTCCAACAACGCTTGGGTCAGCTTCTCAAATACGGGCGTGTCGTCCTTTTGCAACACCACCGTGGCCAGGCCCGCTTGGGAGGCCCCTTCAATGTGATCGGCTTGATCCGAAGCGACCAACACCTTGGTGGCGTCGGAACGGGTCTTGAGCTTCTCCCACTCGGTTGGAGAATCGAGTAATACCAAAATAGCCTGGGCTTTGACCGAATCCGCCAATTGGACGGCTAAATCGTAAATCGCGGCAAGTTGACCGGAAAATCGCTGGGGAGTCATCCAGAACCACGCGCGGCGTGTGCGGAAGGAGAAGGGGCGGCCACAGCATCCTAAAGATATTTGGCCCGACCGACAACGGGCGAACCGGCGGATTTACCCGCTCATTCGGAAAGAAAACTAGCCACGGATGAATCACGGACGGAACAGGGATAAAGCAATAACCGATGAGGGAAAAAGGTTTTTTTATTTCTTCCACTTTCATCCGTGGTCCTTCCGTGTTCATCCGTGGCTCATTTTCCTCTGTGGCATTTCGATCCGGCCGACTTCATAATGGGCCGCGGCCTGAACAGTGGACACTTGAGAAAACGGGGGTACGATGGCGCATTCGGAGGACGTTTCCTATTTGGCTCGGGCGTCGAGCGCGTTTCAAGAGCATGCCTACCGGCGCGGGCCGCGAATTACGGCGGTCGAAACCTTGATTCCTGACGACGTGATGCCCGGCCTGATGCTGCTGCGGATTCACACCGACGCTGGAACCGTAGACGGCGACCCGGTGGTCGGACACGGAGAAACCTACTACGTCCCGCACGGAGTGGCGGCGACGATCCACGACTGGATGGTCCGCCGGCTGCTCGGCGCCGACGCCCTGGCGATCGAAAGCCATTGGCGCTTTCTCTACGAGCGCTGCACGTCGTTTGGCGGCCTGGGCTGCGAACTGCGCGCGATTTCAGCGATCGATCTGGCATTATGGGACATCCTGGGCCAGATATGCAGCCAGCCGGTGTGGCGGTTGCTGGGCGGTCCGGTGCGGGACCGTGTGCCCGTCTATAACAGTTGCGGCGGCCCCAGCTACGGCCGCCGTCTCAAGGGCGCCCCCGATAGCCAAGGCTGGCCCGGTCACGGCGACTTGGGGAAAGCCGGACCGCTGGAGGACAACTGGAGCAGCATCCACGCCGCGGGCGACTTGGCCGAAGAACTGCTGGCCGAGGGCTACCGGGCCATGAAGCTCTGGTCTCTGGACCGCATTTATCAGGCCAGCGGCGGCCACCGGGTCGGCTGGAGCGACCTGGAGCAAGGCTTGCGTCCGCTGCGCGAAATTCGCGACCGGGTGGGAATGAAGATCGAGGTGATGCTCGACGGACACGGCTTTTTCACCGTGGCGGCGGCGCTCCGCATCGCCCAAGCGCTGCGCGAGATCCAGCCGCTGTGGTTGGAAGACGTGATCCGGCCCGACAGCGTCGAAGCCATGACCGATTTCCGCCACCAGGCCGGAGTTCCCATCGCGGTGAGCGAAATGCTCGTCACCCGCGAGCAATACCGCTTGGTGCTGGCGGCTCGGGCGGCCGACTACGTGATGATTGACCCCACCTGGGTCGGCGGAATCAGCGAAACCCGTCGCATCGCCGAGTTGGCGCAGCTCTATAACGTGCCCGTGCTGATGCACGACTGCACCGGCCCGCTAACGCTGCTGGCCGGAATCCACGTCACGGCGGCCACCCCGATTGTGACGTACCAGGAAACGGTGCGCGCCCACATTCGCACGCTGTATCGCTACCTGATCGACCAGCCGGTGACGGTCCAAGATGGCCACATCGCCCTGCCTGAGCGCCCCGGCCTGGGCGTGCGGCTCCTGCCTGAGTTGTTCGACGCCCAACACCCGGGGTATCGGATCTCGCGGCTGTAAGTAATGCAGAGGTTAGGAGTTAGGGGGTGTGGGTTGAAAAGGCGGGGCCGTGGTGCGGTGCTTGTTAGCTACCCTGCCGAACTGGAAAAGGCCCGCGACGATGAAGTACGCGTCATCGAAATGGGGAATCCACCGATTCTCTAGTTGTTGGAGACCGCCCTCCGCCAAGCTTCCTTTTGTCGAGGCGGAGCATTAAGCGACCTTGTTTCAGTGTTCTAATCAAACTCGTTCATACTTTTGACCGGTGTGAGCGTTTCCGCTAAACTCCCACATATTTTGTAACGTGTCTCGTACTTCATCCGTTTTCCCGACACAACCAATCGTGTTCTCACATCAAGATGTATTATTCTTTCTTAGGAGATATCCATGTGTTGGTTCCGCAACTTCGCAACACGCTCTAGTTTCTCGTTCCAATTCGCTCCCCGCCGGTCAGCTCCGCGGGGGTTTACGCTGGTGGAGTTACTGGTGGTAATCGCGATCATCGGCATCTTGGTGGCGCTGTTGCTGCCGGCGGTGCAGGCGGCTCGCGAAGCTGCACGACGCATGCAATGCGGGAACAACCTCAAACAAATCGGCTTGGCCCTTCACAATTACCACGATACCAATCGCGCCTTCCCGCCCGGTAACATCGCCATTTGGAACGGCTCGATGTGGTCCGGGTGGGGCTGGACGTGGCACGCCAAACTTCTGCCGTTCATGGAGCAGAAGCCGCTTTATGAAGCGATCGGCAACAACATGAATACCGATAGCGGCGGCGCCACCAGTAGTTGGACGATCCTGGCGTGCGAGCAGACCGCCATTTCGTCCTTCCAGTGCCCCTCGCATCCCGGCGGCGACCTCAACTACGGAGGCCAAGGGAAAGACCAAATTAGCAACTACAACGGCGTCTGTGGATCGACCACGTTCAACGACGACGAAATGGACGGCCAGAACGATCCTGCTTACCGGGGCAACGGGATCTTCTTCATCAACAGCAACATCCGGTTCCGCGACATCGTCGACGGCACCTCCGGCACGTTCGCGGTGGGCGAAGTGCAGGTCAAGCTTTCCAGCAAGATGCCTGGCGACGATCGTCATTACATCTTTGCTCCCAACGCCGATGACAATCCGCCCAAAGACATTAGCGAATATCTGATCGGCATGGAAAAAGGCACGTACGGCGATCCGATCAACTCGGGAACTAACGAAGCGACCGGCAGCTATCACCCTGGCGGCTGTAATTTCCTCTTCGCCGACGGCTCGACCCACTTCGTTTCCGAAAACATCAACATGGACATTTATCAAGCCCTCAGCACCCGCGCCGGCGGCGAAGTCGTCAGCGGCAAGTGGTAATCGCTAGCTTTCAGCGTCAGCAGCCAGCAATCGGCTTCTTTCTGACCGCTGAAGGGCCGTGGATTTTGGGTAGGCCGCCTGCCGGGCGGGATATCCTGCGAGTTTGTCTTGCAAGTCGCGATCGGAAATTAGGTCCCGCCGGATAGGTGGGAGCTGCTTTCCGAAAGATCCACAATCTCTGAACCCCAATCCAGGAGATTATGCTTATGTTGCGTTTGCTTTGCTGCGTTTCGCTTGTTGCCTTGCTGACTGGTTGCGGCGAAGGAGATTATCCCACGACGCGCGTTACCGGCGCCGTGACCTACAACGGCAAGCCGGTCACGACGGGGAAAATCCGTTTCGTGCCGCTCGGTGAATCGCCCGACGAATCCTTTCCCGGCAAGCCGGCTCAAGGGGCAGTGCAAAGCGACGGCACGTTCGTCCTCACGACGTACAAGGACGGCGACGGCGCGATCCTCGGCAAGCATCGGGTCCATTACACGCCGCCGGAAGGGGGTGAGACGTCGGAGACGCAGGAGCTGGACGCCAATGGCGAGCCGAAACCCTCGAAAGCGTCGCAGAAGAAAGCCCCCTTCGCCAACTGCGGCTTCGCCCAGGAGAAGATCGTCGAGGTAACGTCCGGCGGCGAAAACGTCTTTAATCTGGAACTCACCACGGTCGCCGACCGTTTCAAAGGCTAAGAAGGCAGACCGTGCCAAGACGCACTCTCCGGCGAACGCTTGCGCGATAGGAAATTCAGTAGCTCCAAACTCGGGACGGTATTCTGCGGAATTCAAAGCAGCGAAACCGCAAACGCTAACGCTTGCGGTTTCGCCGCTTTCTATCAAGCCGCTGCGCGAACTTATCGTAGTAGGCAAAATGCGCGTTATTTCCCTCACCTCATGCAAATGCCTCGCTTGCGGCCAACCTTCCAATCGGATTCACGGCGCCTTTCTCTCAATCAATGAACGGTGAGGCACGCCTCAAATCCTTCCTGCCGTTCGATCCTACCGGACATTCAACTCCGCCGCATTCCGTAGCGTCTTGGTCCATTTTTCCCGCGTGGCCTTGGTCAGATCATCCGTGATCCAGTTCTCCAAAGGCGCTGCGGCGTTACCATGCCGCCGATATGCGGCCTATTCTGGACCGGTTAGGCTTAGATGCTGCTATTGACGAAACACCTCAGAGGATGACAAGTTCCCCTCCAACCTCTAACTCCTAACCTCTCTTGCGGCGAACTCGCGCTTACGGTCGAAT